>Ga0137375_10007429_pt1 | contig 13037 bp, 19 predicted proteins | sample SagtaG_24_FD_104936 | JGI IMG/M metagenome (GOLD analysis project Ga0137375, IMG submission 104936) | Vadose zone soil microbial communities from Sagehorn Ranch, Mendocino, California, USA - Sage1_R_113_16 metaG | ecosystem: Environmental > Terrestrial > Soil > Vadose zone | place: USA... | reverse complement strand
CGACCTTCTGCATGGCAAGCAGACGCTCTAGCCAACTGAGCTACATCCGCGAGGACGCGAAGTATAGCCGCGCCTTCTCCCTACTCTGAGGCCGCGTCGAGGGCCTCGTTCACGAGCCGGTCGGCGAGCTCGTTGTGCTCGCGGCGCACGGCGCTGTAGGCGACCTTGGCGAAGGAGCGCGCGAGTTGCGCGGCCTGCAGCGAGAGCTCGCACAGCGCCTCGTTCTTGACCTTGTACTCGCCACGCATCTGGCGGACGAGGAGCTCCGAGTCGGAGACGACCTCGACCTCGTCGACCTGCAGCTCGGCCGCCTTCGCCAGTCCTTCGACGAGCGCGCGGTACTCGGCGACGTTGTTCGTAGCGACCCCCATCGCCTCGCCGTGCGCCGCGAGCACTGTGCCGTCCTCGGTCTCGAGCACGTAGGCGAAGGCGGCCGGCCCAGGATTCCCCCGAGCCCCGCCGTCGGTGTAGAGCCTCGCCCTCACACGAGCGGGTAGAGGTCGAAGGCGGGCTCCTCGTAGGGATGCGCCTCGCGTAGCGCCCGAATTACCTCGGCCTCGCGTTCGGTGGGATAGACGGTCTCCAGACGAAGCTCCGCCACGCGCTCCTCACGGCCGCTCCTGCCGACCGTCGGCGAGGTGCTTTCGCCGCCGAGGAACGTCCCGGTCCCTTCCGTGTACCAGGAACAGCGCTCGTAGTCGCCGATCCGGCCCGCGCCCGCTGCGAAGAGCGCGTCGCGCACCGTGTCGAGCGCCTCGCGCGGGACGAAGACGACGAGCTTGCGGTTCACGTGCGGCCCGGCCTCATCCCGGTGAAGCGCTCGAGCCACGCATCCGCTGCCTCGGGCGAGCGGAGACGGACGGCCTGGAATCGTGCGAGCTTCGCGGTCAGCTCGCGGCGGCGCCGGAAGTGCGTCTTGAGCACCCAGAGGAACAGGGAGTCGCGGCTCAGGAAGACGTTTCGCCAGGTCTCGCGGTTCCCGCTCCAGAGCTCGACGCGATTGCGGATCCGGTGCAGCGTCCGCCTCCAGAGGCGGCGGAGAATCGTCCGCAGGGGCGGGTCCAGCCAGACGACGAGATCCGCTCCCTCGAGCACGAGGTCGCCGAGCTTTCCCCCGTAGTTTCCGTCGACGACCCAGCCGTCGCCGGCGATGGCGGCCTCCACCCGTTGGCGGAACTCCTCCAACGGAGGCTCCGCCCAATCCGGCCCGTGGTGGAGGGCGTCGAGCTCGATGTGTGGAACGCCGAGCTCCTCGGCCAACCGGTTCGAGATTGTCGTCTTCCCCGAGCAGCTCGTCCCGACGACGGCGATCTTGAGTGGCGGCGAAATGGCTACTCGGCGGTGTCGATCTGGGCCTTCTGGAGCTTGCCCGAGTAGTCCACGTAGATCGCCTTCCACTCGGTGAAGACGTCGAGCGCCGCCTGTCCCGCCTCGCGGTGGCCGTTGCCGGTGTCCTTCGTGCCGCCGAAGGGGAGGTGCACCTCGGCCCCGATTGTGCCGGCGTTGATGTACGTGATGCCCGCCTTCAGGTCGCGCATCGCGCGGAACGCGCGGTTGACGTCCCGCGTGTAGATCGACGACGAGAGGCCGTACTTGATCCCGTTCGAGACGCGGATCGCCTCGTCCGTGTCGCGCACGCGGATGAGCGCGGTCGTGGGCCCGAAGATCTCCTCCTGGGCGATGCGCATCCCCGGCTCGACGTCGCCGAAGACCGTCGGCCGGTAGTAGAAGCCCTTGTCGAGCCCGTCGCCCGATGCGATCTCGCCGCCCGTGAGGAGCTTCGCGCCCTCCTCCCGGCCGATGCCGGTGTACGAGTGGATCTTCTCGAGCGCGGCCTCGTTGATCACGGGGCCGACGTCCGTGTCCTCCTCCCACCCCGCGCCGAGGCGCATCTTCTCTGCGGCGCCGACGAGCGTCGACGCGAGCGCGTCGTAGACCGCCTCGTGGACGATCACCCGGCTAGCGGCGGTGCAGCGCTGGCCCGAGGTGCCGAAGGCGGACCAGACGATGCCCTCGAGCGCGAGGTCGAGGTCCGCGTCCTCCATGACGATGATCGCGTTCTTGCCGCCGAGCTCGAGGTGGACGTGCTTCAGATACGTCGCGGCCGCCTCGGTGACGGCGACGCCCGTCTCGCGCGACCCGGTGATCGTGATCACGGGCACGTCCGGGTGGCGCACGATCGCGTCGCCCACCACGCCGCCGCCGCCGTGGACGACGTTGACGACACCGGGTGGCACCCCGGCTTCGGACAGCAGCTCGACGAACCGCTCACCGAGGAACGGCGTATCGGTCGCCGGCTTGAAGACGACCGTGTTCCCGCAGACGAGGGCGGGCAGGATCTTCCAGGACGGGATCGCGATGGGGAAGTTCCAGGGCGTGATCGCGCCGACTACCCCGATCGGCATCCGCACGCTCATGTTGAACTTGTCGCGCAGCTCGGAGGGCGTCGTCTGCCCGAAGAGCCGGCGGCCTTCGCCGCCCATGTAGAAGCTCATGTCGACCGCTTCCTGGACGTCGCCGCGAGCCTCGGGCAGGACCTTTCCCATCTCACGCGTCATCAGCTGCGCGAGGTCCTCCTTCTGCTCGGCGAGGATCGCTCCGAAGCGGAAGAGGATCTCGCCGCGCCTCGGCGCGGGCACGAGTCGCCACTCCTCGTAGGCCTCCTTGGCGGCGGCGACCGCCCGGTCGACGTCCTCGGCGCCCGACCGCGGGAAGACGCCGAGCGTCTCGCCGTCGGCGGGGCTGACGCTCTCGAAGGTCTCGCCCGAGACGGCGTCGACCCACTCGCCGCCGATGTAGTTCTGGAAGGTCTTCGCGCCGAGGAGGGCCACGGCGGGGATTCTAGTCGCCGTTCTTGGGCGCCTCGGTCTCGGGGAATGTGCCCGGCAGCCGCGGCCGGCGCCGGTCACGGACTTCGCGCTTGCCTCCGGGGCTCCGGCCCTTGCGCCTGTCGTCCCCTTCGCGGCGCTCGATGATGACGGTCACGTTCGGGTTGTCCTTGTAGTACTCGACCATCTTGTCGTAGAGCTCGTCGACGAGCTGGCGCGGGATCACGCAATAGATCATCCTGTCTCGGATTGTAAGGCGCGCCGTGCCGAGTTAGAGGCGGGCGATCTCCGGGACGACGCGGCCGTCGGGCTCGACCCGCGCATTCCACGCCTTGAAGGAAGGCTCGAGCTCCTCGAGCTCGAGGCCCCGCTCCGCGAGGCGAACCGGCTGCGCAGAGTCGAAGAGGACTCGGTACTGGTACCAGGAGATGTCCCAGGCGACAGTGACGACGACCTCGGTGTTCACGCCCGAAAGCGGGACGATGCTCGCCCGCGGCTTGCCGAGGCTCTTCGCAATACCACCGACCGTGCGCCGGTAGGCGCTCGCGTTGAAGAGGTCGGCCGCTTCGACCATCGCGCGCTCGTTGCCGGAGAGACGGCGAAGGATCGGTTCCGGCGCGATCGTCTCCTCGGGGACGACCCGGCGGGGATCGAGCAAAGCGGCCAGGCTGAAGCGGCGGCGCCGCGACTCCTCCTCGAAGGTGGGCGTCGTCGGGCTTCCCTCCTTCAGCCAACCCTGCTCGGCCGCGATCTCCTGGCAGAGCGGGCAGACGTCGACGAACTCCTCGCCATCCGGCGCGAAGCGGGTCGTCCGCTCGCCGACGAGCAGGGTCCGCTCGCAGATCGCGCACGTCTGCGCTGCGAGTGTGCGGGAGGGACGCATGGAGGGCGACTATAGACCACGTGGCCGAGGTGCCCGAGATGCCCAACTGCTAGTATGCCCTTATCTGTGTTTTACACTGTAAGTTGCTAAGAAAGAGGTCGTGAGGAGGCGCGCGGGGCTTCCGCGCGGCGCGCGGTGCCGGCGCCGCGTCGGCCCGGGCCGCTGGCGCGTACGGGCCCGGCTGGAGCGATTCACCGAGCCGGCCGTGCTCCTCGTCCTTCGCGACAACCCGGGGCACGGCTACGAGCTGCTCGAGCAACTCCAGGCGCTGATGCCCGGCGATCGAATCGATATGGGCAATCTCTACCGCGTTCTGCGCTCCCTCGAGCGCGAGGGCCTCGTCGCCTCGACCTGGCACGACGAGCTTCCTGGGCCCGCGAAGCGAACCTACGTGATCACGCCGTCGGGCCGACGCGTGCTCGACCAGTGGGTCGAGGCCTTCCGCAAGATCGAGCAGCAGATCGATGCTTTCGTCAAGCGCTATCAGGCTGAAGGGAGGTGACCATGCACCACGGACGTAGACGGTTCGGCCGGCACGGCGTCGGCAGCCGCTGGTACGAGCCCGCACGAGTCCTCGAGCGGCTCGAGGAGTACCAGCGCGACCTCGAGCAGGAGCTCGCCGACGTCGCCGATCTCATCGGCCGGCTCAAGAAGGACAACCCCGAGACCGTGAAGCTCTAAGAGGTTCCAACATGATGACGCTTCGTCGCCGGGGCGCGATGGTCGTTCCGAGGCAAGGACGCAGGGAGCGACCAGGCTGGTCAGCCTGGGCGCGAGAGAGGACGCCGCCTCGGGGCGAGCAGCGCGGCCCGGCGGCACAAGACTCATTGTGTTGGAGCCTCTAAGCCATCGCTAGGAGGAGCGAGGGGCGGAGGCTCAGACTTTCGCCTCTTCGCGCTCCTTCTTCGTCTCCTCGATCAGCTTCTGCGCGACGTGGCTCGGGACCTCGTCGTAGCGGAGGAATTGCATGTGGTAGTCGCCGCGCCCGCCGGTCATCGAAGTGAGCGCCTGGCCGTAGGTGAGCATCTCCGCCATCGGCACCTCGGCTTTGATGAGCGTCATGCCACCCTGGGGCTCCATGCCCTGAAGCCGTCCGCGGCGTGAGTTGAGATCGCCGTTCACCGAGCCGACCGTGTCGTCGGGGATCGACACCTCGACCTCCATGATCGGCTCGAGCAGCACCGGATCGGCCTCCTCGTAGGCCTGTTTGAAGGCGAGCGAGCCGGCGATCTTGAACGCCATCTCCGACGAGTCGACTGTGTGGTAGGAACCGTCCACGAGCAGCACCCGCACGCCCTAGACCGGCGCGCCGGCGAGCTCGCCCTTCTGCATCGCCTCCTGGATGCCCTTGTCGACCCCGGGGCGGAACCCCTGCGGGATGGCGCCGCCGACGATCTTGTCGACGAACTCGTAGCCGGTGTGCTCCTCGAGCGGCTCGAGGACGATCTGGCAGTCGCCGAACTGGCCGCGCCCGCCCGTCTGCTTCTTGTAGCGACCGTGTCCCCTCGCTTCCTTGCGGATCGTCTCGAGGTACGGGACGCGCGGTTGGCGGAGATCCACCTCGACCCCGAAGCGGCGCTTGAGCCTGTCGACCGCGACCTCGACGTGCATCTGAGTCATTCCCGAGAGCAGCTGCTCGCCGGTCTGCGGATCGCGCCTGAGGATGAGCGTCGGGTCTTCCTCGCTCAGACGCCGAAGCGAGGAGGCGACCTTCTCCTCGTCTCCCTTCGCCTTGGGCGTGATCGCGAAGCTCATCACCGGCTCGGGGAGGTCGAGCTGCGGCAGCTCGGTCTCACGATCGGTGTCGAGGAGAAGATCGCCGGTGGTGACCTCCTTCAGCTTCGCAACCGCGCCGATGTCGCCCGCGCCGAACTCGTCCGCGGGCTCGTGCTCCTTGCCCTGGAGCGCGAGCAGCTGTCCGAGCCGCTCCTTGCCGTGTGTGCGCGCATTCACGATCGTCGAATCCGAGCCGAGCTTGCCGGTGAGCACCCGGAAGGCGTTGATGCGGCCGGCGAACGGGTCGGCGATCGTCTTGAAGACGAAGGCCGCGGTGCCGTCTCCCTCCACCGGGATCGGCGAGCCCTTCTTCGCCGGCGACGGAATCCCCTCGACGAGCAGGTCGAGGAGCGCGGTCGTCCCAAGGTTCTTCGTCGCGACCCCGCATGCAACCGGAAAGAGCTCGCCCCGCGTGACTGCGCCCTTCAGCGCGGAGGCGACCTCGTCGGGTGAGAGCTCCTCCCCCTCGAGGTAACGCTCCATCAGCTTCTCGTCGGTCTCGACGACGGCGTCGAGGAGCTTCTCGCGGTACTCGGCGACCTGAGCCTCGAGCTCGCCGGTGATCTCGACGGTGTCCTCCTCGCGCTGCCCTTCCGGGCTCATGTAGGCCTTCAGGTGGAGAACGTCGACGATCCCGGTCAGCTCGTGCTCGGCGCCGATCGGGATGTGGACGGCGACGCATTGCTGCGAGAGCTGCGAGCGCAGCTGCTCGAGCGTGCGGAAGAAGTCCGCGCGCTCGCGGTCGAGCATGTTCACGAAGACGACTCGCGAGAGGCCGAGAGTCTCGGCGCGCTGCCAGGACCGGCTCGTCTGCACCTCGACGCCCATGACGCCGCTCGCGACTACGAGCGCGCCCTCGACGACCCGGATGGCGGCGATCGCGTCGCCCAGAAAGCTCGGCTCGCCGGGGGTGTCGACGAGGTTGATCTTCCGTCCCTGCCACTCGAGGTGGCAAAGCGCGGCCGAGATCGACATCTCGCGCTGCTGCTCGTCTTCGTCCCAGTCGGAGATCGTCGTGCCCTGCTCGACGACCCCGAGCCGGCTCGTGGCGCCGGCCTGGAAGAGCATTGCCTCGACGAGCGAGGTCTTGCCCGTACCGCGGTGGCCGATGGCGGCGACGTTGCGGATCTTGCCGGACTCGACTGCGGGCATGCGGCGACTCCTCCTCGGGCGGGTTGCCGCGATCTTAGCGGGGTCTACTCCTCCGAACTCCGGCTCGGCGAGCCCGCAAGCCGCGCCTTCAGCCGCAGGATCGCCTTCGTGTGCAACTGCGACACCCGTGACTCGGTGACGCCGAGCACCTCGCCGATCTCGCGCAGTGTCAGCTCCTCGTAGTAGTAGAGCGTGACGACGAGCTTTTCGCGCTCGGGCAGGCGTGCGATCGACTCGCCGAGCGCTTCCTTGAGCTCCGTCTGCGCCAGCGCGGCTTGAGGCTCGGGCCCCTGAGTGTCCTCGATCGTGTCGATCAAGGCGACCTGGTCGCCGCCCATGGACGAGATCGTCCAGAGCTCGTCGAGCGCGGCGATCGAGGAGCGAGAGATCTCGGTCAGGCTCTCCTCGAGCTCGTCGGGGGTGACGCCGAGCTTCGTGGAGATCTCGTCGTCGGTCGGCGCCCGGTGCAGCTTCGCCTCGAGCTCACCGATCGCCCGCTCGATGTGCCGCGCGCGCGCGCGAATCGAGCGGGGCACCCAGTCCATGGCGCGCAGCTCGTCGATGATCGCCCCCTTGATGCGCGCGATCGCGTACGTCTCGAACTTGACGTCGCGCTCGGGGTCGTAGCGCTCGATCGCGCCGATCAGCCCGAGGAGCCCGTACGAGACGAGGTCTCCCTCGTCGACGTGCGCGGGCAAGCCACTCCCGAGGCGGCCGGCCACGTACTTGACGAGCGGCGCGTAGGTGAGGATGAGGCGGTCGCGGATCCCCTGATCGCGGGTCTTCCGGAACTCGAGCCAGAGGGAGTGGGTCTCGTCCGTCTGCGCCACGGGTAAGAGAATACGGCCCCGTCCCCGGGACTCCTAGCGGGCGCGCCGCCGGAGCGCGTACCGGGCCATGTTGGCAAGCCAGAGCGAGATGACTGCGGCGGCGGCGGCGATCACCCAGGCGGTGCCTCCACCCCACGCCGCGGCGATGGCGATGCCTGCGAAGAAGACGGCGAGCAGAAGGAAGAGCGTGCCGAGCGCGCGGCGCTGACGGGCGGCCACGGCGCGACTCTACTCGGAAAGGCCGCCAGTACAATCAGTCGGCCGAACCGTAGGGGCGTAGCTCAATTGGCAGAGCACCGGTCTCCAAAACCGGGGGTTGCAGGTTCGAGTCCTGCCGCCCCTGACCCGCTAGTAGCGCCGAAACCCGCTTGGTTAGGCGGGTTTCGGCCTCTCCGGGGCTCCCTCTCCCTTTAGCGCTTGAAACCGCTACAGACCGCCTGGGACTGGCGCTCACTGGCGCGCAACTGGCGCGCACCTCGCGTTTAAGCTGCGGCGCGAGTACGAGCTAAGTCGCTGATAGGACGTCTCACTGAGGGCAGGCGAGGGCGCAAGTCGCGGAGCCCAGAGGCGTCAAGGAGGGAGCCGTCCTGAGGGCGCTCTACGATAGGCGTCCTGATGAACAGACCTGTTTCGCCTCACAAAATCCGCGCGGATCTCGGCCTTGTCGAGCCGCCGTTCCACGTCCGGTCCTATGCGGACTACCTCGGTGTCGAGCTTGCGTTCTCGGACGTGAGCGCGGCCCGAACCGTCTACGACCTCAACACCGGCCAAACGAAGGCCGTGCTGCCTCACGGTAAGAAGCCTGAGTTCACGCGGCAGCAGGGAGCCCATGAACTGGGCCATGTCGCAAACGGCGATGTTGGGCCAAACCAGCCGGTGCTCTATGCCCGCGGACCGATGAGGGGCGCATGGGGCGTCTCGCCGGTAATGGAAGCTGGCGCGGACACCTGGGCGCTTGAGGCGCTCGTGCCTGTGGGACCGCTTCGGCTCGCGATCAAACACCACGAGATTCGATGGGTCGGGAGGCTCGCGAGCATGTTCTGGGTCTACCCACGGTTCATCGTTCAAGCCGCCGTTCGGTACGGCCTCGACGCGCTGCTACTGCGCGACCCCGAGAAGTATCGACGCTACCTCCACTCGGACTGGTGGATTGGGTGGAGCAACGTGCAGCTTGCGTCGCGGCGCGTCTGCGAGCGGTCGTTGTGCGACGCTCCTTCGGTGCTGCTCCATCACCTTCGGTACGACACGCTCGGCCGGGAGCGCCCTGGGGACGTCGAGGCACTCTGCCAGGGCTGTCTAGATGGGATCGAGTTCGGAAACCTCGGCCTTGGCCAGTTGCCCCTTTTCGAGTAAGAAACGCAAGGCCCCGCATGTGACCTATCAGCGTCAGTTGCTTGAGGCCGTGGAGCCGCGCGCGTTCAGCTAGTTCGCAACCCAACCTGGTCCAAGCTCGACCTCGACGACGGCGACTTCACCATCCCAATCAGGCTCGTCCGTGAGCACTTGCCGTGGTGCCTCCTCAGCATCCTCGCGTGATCCGAAGAACTCGACGACTTCGCCGAGTTCGCTGCCGACGAGGCGGGCGTCAGTGAGGCCGTAGAAGGTCATCACTTTGCGAATTGTAAGAGCGTGACCTGGCATCTCTATTCGGGGCGCGAACTCAGCGGCTTGGCCTAGAAGGAAGCCCGGCCACCTTTAGACTCGGTGCCGTGAAGCCAAAGCGCCGGCTGCTGCTGGTCGCCCTCGTTGGTGGCTTGTCACTGAGTGCTGCATCTGCTTGGGCGACCGGCCAGCCCATTTCACCCGCAGCGGGAGCCATCGTCCGCACCGCGCATCCTCTCTTTACCTGGACGATGCCAACGAATGAGCGCTCGCAGGCGATTTACATAGCGAGCAAGCCTGATACGACGCCCGACGGAGGCTTCTACACAGAGAACGTGGTCGATATCGGAGTCTTTTACCCCAACGACCCGCGCGAATGGTCGCCCACGTCCGGCCTCTACGCCGGCCACTACTGGTGGGTCGTTGAGTCGTATGACATCGACACCTACCAGAGTTACCGCAGTGCTCCGATTGACTTCACGATCCCGGCCGCGAACAGCGTCGTCGGCCTAAGGACGCACAGTTACCACTACTTACGTCTCTTGAGCATCGAGGCTCGCTGGCGCTCGAACGTCCGCCAGCCTGTCGTTCAGACTTCGCTCTCCACGCCTGCGGGCCGGCGCTTGTGGTCGGCTCGGAGGCGCGAGTACAACTCTCTCGGGAGTACGGAGTCGAGCTCTTTTGACTGGAGAGTTCCACGGCGCGTACGGGCGGGAACGCGGCTGCGCCTCGTGGTTCGGATCGGCGGTGCCAGTCTGAGCCGAGTCGTACGCGCACCGTGAGGCGAAGTTACTCGACGACTTCGCCGAGTTCGCTGTCAGCGAGGCGGAAGTCGGTGAGGGCGTAGAAGGTCATGGCGCGCAGCGCCGCCAGCTGTCGACCCCGTAGCTCAGGTGCATAGAGCGCTCACGTCCGAACTGAGAGGTCGCTGGTTCGAATCCGGCCGGGGCCACCCACGGGGGCCAGGTCTCTCATAGCCGCTCCGCCACAATTCGGCCTAGGTCCGTCCACCGATACCGGGTAAGAGCTCGCTCGGTATCAAACGACTCCCTTTCAATGACCCCTAGTTCTCGCAAGCGCTCAAAGCCTCGCCGAGCCTCCTCGTTGGAGAACGGTCCGAAGCGACCGCCCACGCCAGGGGGCGGGGGCGCGAATGGACCGGCAACAAAATCGCTGTCAAGCCGTGCCTTGGACTCGACCTCCCGTTGTGTTCGGATGATGTAGATGCCGATGTCATCAAGTTCGGCGACGACGTTCTCGGCCTCGCTTGGCTCGGATGGCGACGCCGGTTCATCGACCTCAGGCAGGGGTAACGCCGATCCGCCTTGTGCCGCGTAGTCGATGTTGAGCTCGTCGCGAACGATGAAGCTGTACCGAGATGGACCCGGATCAGGCGTCCAGGGAAATGGAAACACCATCCACCCCCTGGCGAAATCATCAGGCTCGATAATTGAGACTCCCTCAAGCAGTGGATGGTTTTGCTTGCGACGTTCGACCTCCCTGAGTAGCTCGATGTCTCCAGTTGAGGACACATCCGTATTGGGGCCTCCATGCACGATCACGGCAAAGCTGGTCATCTTCTTACGCTTGTCTGTTTGATTCGTCACCTTGACGCGTATCTCAAGGATTCGCGCTTTCCACTTGTAGTTGTCCCAATCTTCGCGGTCGATCTCAACTGACAGATCGTCGACATGGCCCTGCTGAGCCGCTGGCAGCCCAAGCACAGCCTCGTAGACCCACGAGCCGTCCGGAAGATCGGTATGCACCACTTCTACGCGCACCGGTATGGCACCTAAAGATCGCTGACGCTCGACATGGAAGTAGAACTCCGTTTCTGCCTTTGTCCTGATTAGGGGCTGGTCGTACGTCCAAAGCCATTCCTGGCCCTTCGACTTCACATCTCCGAGCTTCCGCTCGATGCCGTTGTGATCACATGGACGAAAAATCGACGCGTTCTTTGGCATGGTTAGATTCACCAGCGGATTGACGAGATCCGCCAAGAGAGTGCTCTTGATCGTCAGCGTCATCATGTAGAGGTCACCGCTGAGCACTGAGAGGCTGAAGAAGCCCAAGAGTTCGGGGGGGCGGACTGTCGACGGCTCTAGCGCAGAGGCCGCCGCCGGCGCATGGGTCGAGGACCGGGTCTTGATGCCGACCCCAATGAAGGCAAACCCGGCGACAGCGAGCACGGCGGCGAGCACGAATAGGCCGAGCTTCAACAGCCCGAGGGAATCGACGGCATAACCAAGAACGAGCGCCGCTACCAGGGCAATCGCTGCCAACACCAGGAGCACGCCTCCGAGGATGATTGCCATGACCTTGAGGGCCCCGATCGCCGCAGCGATTCGTTCGCACAATCGGTAAAAACGGACGCCCTTCTTCCAGAGCCAGCGCATGACACGATCATGCCAGGGCGCCCTGCCGTCGCTTCTCGGGTAAATGGATTAAGGCAGCCCCTGGCCGGACGCACTGCGGAGAGCGCCGCCAAGCCTCACGCCTCCTTTCCCGGCTCCTCGAGGGCCCGGAGCGACGCTTCCGCCAGGTCGACCTCGGCCTGCTTCTGTCGCCGCGCGAGCTCGAGCTACCTCGACGCCGCTGGTGTCTCGGAGACGCGCGCCGACCGCTACATGGGCCACGCCAACCACTCGGTCGCAAGCCGCTACCCCCACCAGCTCGCGAGGCAGCTCGCCGAGGACGCAGCCAAGCTCGACGCCTACCTGTCAGGAGCAGCGGCCGGCAAGGTCGTTCCGCTCCCGACTGGCGCGCACAGTGGCGCGCAGCAGGCGGAAACGGCCTCACTGAGCGAAGCAGGCTAGGGCTCCAAAACCGGGGGTTGCAGGTTCGAGTCCTGCCGCCCCTGTTTCTCGTGGCCAACCGACCGCGGGGCAACGATCCGCTCGAGCTCCGCGCGCCGAGTGAAGCCCGCGACTACGAGGAGGCGAACTCACGGCTGACGACAGCCGGGAAGTCGAGCCACTCTTCCTGCCGAGGTCGGAGCTCGAGCCAGCGCTCGATCCCGCGCAGGATGAGGCCGAACTCGCTGTGCTCGATCCCGTAGACGAGCATGACCCCGGCGTGCGAGCGGCCCCCACCGGCCCGCTCTCGGAGGATCTCGGGGAAATCGGCGACGTTGTGGGTCACGAGAATGCGCCCGTCCTCGCTCGCCAGCGCCAGCACGTCCTCGTCGTCGAGCCCTTCGAGCTCGGGCTCCTGATCGAGCGCCCGCACGTCATGGCCGGCGTCGCTGAGCGGTCCACCGACGCTCGGCCCCGAGACGTGGGCGTCGAGGAGGAAACGCATCGGCGCCTACTCGGGAATCTCTAGGAAGGGGTAGAGAGCCCGAAGCTCCTCGAGCGGGCGCCTGTTCGCCTCGAGGTGCCCCTCGATCTCCTCCGGGAAGCGCTCGGCGTAGGCCCGGGCAAGCCTCAGATGACGATCGCCAACGAGTGGGTGGCTCTTGCGAAGCGTCTCAGCGTTCCCCTCGTACGAGCGAATGAGGTCGACGATCTCCCACACGTCGAGCCCGCTTCCGATCACCCAGGCGCGACGTGGCCGGCCGCGGTAGCCGATCCCCGGGAAGAGGCGCATCTTGGCCGCCTCCTCCGCCAGCTCCTCGACGACCGCGCTCCGAGAACGCCCGACACGCCGAGCCTCCTCGGTGACAAGCACGTTCGCCGCCGGGCCGAGCCGCACGGAGAAGGGCTGTGTCTTCGGAGTCCGTCTTCGTCTACTCATCGCTACATCGTAGTAAGTGTAGCTGCTCTGGGGCGTAGTAGCGGACCGCGAGTGCCACGCGCAGCTCGTGGACGGGGCTCTTCTGTGCCATGTCCTGTCCTGTGACGGCTCGTCTCGTGGCGGCGAACCGCGTTCTACGAGTACGGTGGGGGCTCGATGGAGGGCCGCTCCTCCTTGCTCGATACCCTCGGCCGGCTCGCCCTGTTCGCCGACCTAACCCCGCCCCAGCTG
>Ga0137375_10007423_pt1 | contig 13045 bp, 11 predicted proteins | sample SagtaG_24_FD_104936 | JGI IMG/M metagenome (GOLD analysis project Ga0137375, IMG submission 104936) | Vadose zone soil microbial communities from Sagehorn Ranch, Mendocino, California, USA - Sage1_R_113_16 metaG | ecosystem: Environmental > Terrestrial > Soil > Vadose zone | place: USA... | reverse complement strand
GGCCTCCAGGATTCCGAACGAGATCGTCGCTGCCTCCTCGTCGTAGCCGTAGCGCCGCAGGCCGGCCGCGATCAACGAGTTGTCATGCGGCCACACGGTCCCCTGGTGGTAGCCGATCGGGTTGTACCCGCCGTCGCCTTCCGCCATCGTGCGCACGCCCCAACCGGAGAAGAGGCGCGGGCCGAGCAGCTGCGAGACGACCTGCTCGGCGCGATCATCGTCGACGATGCCGCTCCAGAGCAGGTGACCGATGTTGGACGTCAGCGCGTCCACGGGCCGCTTGTCGCCGTCGAGCGCCAGTGCGTAGTACCCGAGGTCGTCGAGCCAGAAGTCGCGATTGAACGCGGTCTTCGGCTCGTCGGCCTGCTCGTCGAGCTTCGTGGCAAGTGTCTCGTCTCCCCAGACCTCGCGCGCCAACCGGGCGCAGCGGCGACGCGCGTCGTAGGCGTAGCCCTGGAGCTCGCACGTCGCCCTGGGCAGCTTCGCCAGCGTGCCGTCGGCGAACAGGGTCGAGTTCCACGAGTCCTTCCAACACTGGTTCTCCAGGCCGGTCTCCTGGTTGCGCCGCTCGTACTCGACGTAGCCGTCGCCGTCGCGATCCTCGTCCTCGCCGATCCAAGCAATCAGGTTGGTCGCGGGCGGCTCGGGTATGTCGATCCCGAACTCGGCGCCAGGCTCGTCGTGCCCAACGGCTCACCGGCACTCGAGCCATTGTCCGAACGGGAACGAGACATTGTCCACCTGCTTTCTCTCGGCTACACGAATCAGGAGATCGGCAAGAAGCTGTTCATCTCGGTTCGCACGGTCGACACTCACCGCGCGCACGTCATGCGCAAGCTGGAGCTGGAAACCCGGCCAGAGCTCGTGATGTTCACGCTCGCGCACGGCGTCATCGGCCCGAGCGCGGCCTGATCGCTACGCGCGGCCGCGGACGTCGGGATAGCGTCGACGGAAGAGGACGTACGCGACGGCGCCGGCCGGAATCGGCAACCAGTACGAGACGAGCCGATAGGTCAGCGTCGCCACGAGCGCGTCGGACGGGCTGGTGCCCGCGAGCGTGAGCGTGCCGACCAGTCCGGCCTCGACGAAGCCGAGCCCACCCGGCGTGAGCGGAATCAACGCGAGCAGGCCGGCCGCCGAATAGGCCAGCAGCACGAGCGACGGTTGCGGCTCGGCGCCGACCGCACGAAGCGCGAGCAGCAGTGCGAGGAAGTCGAACCCCGTCGTCGCGACTGCCGCCAACACAGCCGATTTCCAGCGCGGACCGATCGTCGCCCTGACGAAATCGCGCTCGGCAAGCAACCGTTGAGGGAGATTGGCGACCTTGCGGTGCCGGCGGATCGTCTCGTTGAGCAGCCACTGCACCCCCCGGCCGAACAGCTCCAATGGCCGGTCGAAGGCGAACGCGCTCACGCCGGCGGCAACGAGCAGCACGAGCACGGCAGCTCCGAGATACGCCGACGTCGCGAGACTGTGATCGACCGGAGCGCCGCCGACGATCGCCGGAAGCGAGAGCACGGGCAGGGCGAGCCTGGTTCCGATCTGCAGCGAGGTCGATGCCGTCAGTGCGGCGGCCGCTTGTCCAACGTCGACTCCCGCGCGGCGCAGCATGCCGATCGTAAAGGCAGACGCCGTCGCTCCCCCGCCAGGCACGATTCTGCCGACGGTATTCCCACCGAGCTGAGCACAGGCGACGATGAACCAGCTCCACTGATGGAGCGCAATGCGATCGAGCTGCCACAGAGAGACGAAACTGGCGAGCTCACTCAGCAGCGCAAGTGCGGCCCAGTACCACGTGAGCCCGGCGAGCGACCGCCACGAGGAGAACACCGCAGCGAGGCTCGGCAGCAGCAGATAGAGCGATACGCCCGTGACGAGCACAAGCAGCCCCGGCCGCGCATACCGGCGCCAGGAGTCGTCAGCCCGCTGGGCGCCGGCGAGACCCACTTGCTCCACCTGAGCCTGCCGTCGTGGACTCATGCACCGCCTTGGTCAGCTCGAGGATCTGATGCGACAGGTCGAGCAGCTCGTGGTTCTGGCTGTCCTCCTCCTGCCCTGTCCGCCATTGAAGGTCCGCCACGACCTGATGCTTGGCATCTGCTCGGTTCTGGCTGATCATCACGAACGTGGAGGCGATTCTGTTCTGGACGCTTTCGGCTCGTTTTCGCGCCTGCTCGACGAGCACGGGGCTCGGCTGGAGGTCTCGGCGCAGGCGCTCTTCGAGGGAGTGGGTCTGCGACGAACTGAGAGCGGAAGCCACGGCTGCTAGTCGGCGCTCAATACGCGACGAGGATGTGGTCCTTGACGCGGGTGACGCCGGGCGCCGCCCAGGCCGCCGCGACCGCCGCGTCGTGATCAGCCCACGAGCTCACCGTTCCACGGAGGGTGATCGTGCCGTTCTCGCTCTTGACCTCGACGCTTTCGGCGTCGAGCCTCGCGCTTCGCTCCATCGCACCCTTGATCCTGCGCTCGACGTTCTCGGGGGTCGGACCGGGAGCGACCAGCTCGATCTCGTTGTCGACGTCGACAACCCCGTAGATGTTTGCCGCGATGAAGTCGGCTTCGTCTCGCTGGTACTGCCAGTTGGCCGTTCCGGTCAGTGTGACCGAACCGTGCTCCACCTTGGCGTCGATCGTCGGGGGGACGAGGCTGTCGAGCATCAGCGCCTGCAGCACCGCACCGCGGAGCTCGGCGTCCTCCCGCCGATCCTCGCTGAGGATCCGCACCTCGAGGTCGTTGGTGACCGTCTTGACGCCGTGCACCTTCTCGGCGTCCTGCTTCGCCTCACGCTTCTCCCTCAACGACCCGACGGTTCCGCGCAGCGTGACGACGCCGTCGTCCGCGGAGACGCCGATGGCGGCGCTGTCGAGCTTGGGGTCCCAGTAGAGCTCGTCTGTGACGTTGCTCTCGAGTTCGGCGTTTGACATCTCTTGCTCCCTTCTCGAAGTGGTGGTTAGTAGGCGGTGCGCAAGGACGTGCTCGTGTCCTGACGTACGAGCCGGCCCGCACCGGCCAGCAGGAGGGTGACGAGGACACCGAAGACGAAGCCGCCGACATGGGCGAAGAAGGCCACGCCGCCGCCGTGAGCGGTGGCGCCGAAGAGGCCGAAGTTCGCCTCGAAGAGCTGATAGAGGAACCAGAAGCCGAGGAAGAACCACGCGGAGATCGCGACCGGAAAGATCACGATGAGGCCGCGCACGGTCGAATTCGGATAGAGGACGAAGTACGCGCCGAGGACGGCAGCAATCGCTCCGCTCGCTCCCAGGCTCGGGACGTGCGCCTCGGCCGACGTGCCGAAGAGGAGGGTCATCAGCGCCTGGGTCATCGTGGCCACGAACCCACCCACGAAGTAGAAGAGCAGGTAGCCCAGGCGACCGAAGGCGTCCTCGACGTTCTTGCCGAAGACTGCGAGGAAGAGCATGTTTCCGAGGATGTGATCCCAGCTTCCGTGCAAGAACATCGAGGTGATCCAGCTGACACCCCAGGGCTCGGGGCCGTGGCACGTGTGATCGACCGTGCACGGATAGAAGGACGCGTGCAGCACCGACGACTGCAGATGCGGAAGCTCGTAGAAGAGCCAGACGGCGAAGTTCGCGACGATGATCGCGACGTTGACGATCGGAAAGCGCCGTGCCGGCAGGCCGTCTGACAGCGGGATCACCCCGACAGTGTCCGCCGTGCCCGGTCTCCTGCACATCGGCGAGATCACTGACGCTTTGCGTGATTCTCTGCGGTGAGTACGCAGGCGATCAGGAACCCTGCGGATGACCCGCACTCGCGCACCAGCGACGCTTCCGGCACCCGAGCTGAGGAGGCACCGATGGAAGATGCTCCGATCCTGATCTGCTACGACGGCTCCGAAGGTTCCAAGCGGGCGATCGCGGCGGCAGCCGCCCTGTTGAAGGACCGCCGCGCGGTCGTGCTCAACGTCGCCCCGCTGGTGACGGTCGCGGAGAGCTTTGCTCTCGCCGGACCGGGGCCGGCGGTCTACGAGGATCTGAACCGCGAGAGTTCGCTCGAACAGGCGCGCGCGGGCACGAAGCTCGCCCTCGAAGCCGGGTTGACCGCCGAGCCGCATGCCGACGTCGGCTCACCGACGTGGGACGGCATCGTGGCGGTCGCAGACGAGCTCGATGCCGCGGCGATCGTGATCGGCTCACGCGGCTTCACGGCCGCGCGCGAGCTGGTGCAAGGGAGTGTCTCGCACGAAGTAGCGGAACACGCGGGTCGACCGGTTATCGTCGTACCGCCGCCGCACACGCGCGCGAAGTCGTAGAAAAGAGGCCACCGTGGTGCTCGCCAACGTCGCCGCCGATCTGTGGGACTGGGTCGCCGGTGTCTTCGCGCGCATGGGCGACATGTCGATCTACTGGCTCGTTCTGGCGCTCGCCCTGAAGACGGCCGCGTCGGCGTTCATCGGTCTCGGCTGGCGGAACATCCTGCACGCGGCGTATCCGAATTCCGGGCTCTCGTTCAAGACGGCCTGGGGAGCCTCACAGGGAGGGACGGGGATCAACGCCGTTACTCCTGCACAGGCAGGAACGGCCACGATGATCGGCATCTTCCGAGCGAGCATCCCCGGCTCGTCGGTCGCCGGATTGGCCTCCGCCACCGTCGTCCAGGCCCTGTTCTTCACCGTTGTGAGCGTGCTGATGGTGATCGGCGTCGCGGTCTTTCGGCCGCGGACCGTGTCGAAGGGCTCGCCGTCGAACGAGACCGGCGGCTTCTTCGCGGCTCATCCGATCCTCATTCCGATCATCGTCGTCTTGGCGATTGCGGTGCTCTATTTCCTCTGGCCGCGTCTGAAGCCACGGCTGCTCAGCACCTGGCACAAGGTCAAGGAAGGCGCTGCGATCTTCCGGGACCGCCGCCGTTACGCGAAGGAAGTTGGGCTGCCTTCAGCCGCCTCGTTCTGCTGCCGGATCGGCGTCAACATCGTCTTCATGGCCGCGTTCGGCATTCCGATCACCGCCTTCACCGTCTTCCTGGTGGCGTCTTCGCACACGCTCTCCCAAGTCTTTGCGATCACGCCCGGCGGCGTCGGTCAGACGCAGGCTCTCGACGTCGCCACCCTGCGACCGTACGCCTCCTCCCACGACATCGCGGCCTTCTCGATCACACAGGACTCAGTCATCACCATCTGGAACGTCGTGCTCGGGGTCGCGGTCATGATCTGGGCCTTCGGCTTCAGACAGATGAAGGAGATGGTGAGGAAGAAAGGCAAGAGCCCGGCCGGACAGCCCAGCACGCCCTGATCCGAGCCACGGCCTAGACTCGAGTCGCCTGGCGTAACTTCATCCGTTGAAGCTACTATTTGTCCTGTACTCCGACCGAAGGATGATGAAGCTTGAGCACGATGCTGCTTGTCCCGCTTGACGACAACGTCGTCTTCCCGAACATGACCGTCACGATCTCGGCCGACGTCGCCGACGAGGAGCGCGTGCTGCTCGTGCCCCGGCGCGACAGCGAGTACGCGAAGGTCGGCACGGTTGCCGAGGTCGCGGAGCGTGTGAGGCTGCCGGGCGGCCTCGCAGCCGTCAGTCTCGTCGGTTTGCACCGGGGAGTCGCAGGCGCCGCCCATACCGACGCCCAGGGTCGGCTCCGGGTCGAAGTCCAGGAGCGCCCCGACGAGGAGCCGCCCGGGGTGAAGATCCGCGAGCTCGAGCGCGAGTACCGGGCTGTCGTCGAGGAGATTTTGGAGCTGCGCGGTGACGACGGGCGCATCTCGTCGTTCGTCCGCTCGATCCGCGAAGTCGGCACGCTCGCCGACACCGCAGCGTATGCGCCGGAGATCACTTTCGAGCAGCGGATCGAGCTGCTCGAAGCAGTGGACGTGGTGGAGCGACTCGAGCTCGCCTTGCGCCTTCAGCGCGAGCGCCTGGCCGAGCTGCAGATCCGCCATCGGATCCGCGAGGACGTCGAGGAGGGCGCACAGCGCCAGCAGCGTGAATACATCCTGCGCCGCCAGCTCGAGTCGATCCGCAAGGAGTTGGGCGAGGATGACGCCTCGGTCTCGGACGACTACCGCACGAAGATCGCCGAAGCGGACCTGCCGGACGAGGTTCGCGAGCAGGCTGAGCGGGAGGTCAGCCGGCTGGAGCGGATGGGCGATCAGAGCGGCGAGTCGTCGATGATCCGTACCTATCTGGACTGGCTGCTCGCGGTGCCGTGGGGTAAGCGCTCCGAGGAGCGGCTCGACCCCGTTAACGCGCGCGAGGTCCTCGACGGCGACCACGCCGGGCTCGAGGACGTCAAGGACCGGATCGTGGAATACCTGGCGGTGCGCAAGCTCCGTGAGGAGCGCGGCATCGCAGAGGACAAGCGCTCCGGCGCGATCCTGACCTTGATCGGTCCCCCCGGGACCGGCAAGACGTCTGTGGGTGAGTCGATCGCCCGAGCGCTCAATCGAGAGTTCGTGCGCATGTCGCTCGGCGGCGTGCGGGACGAAGCGGAGATCCGCGGCCACCGGCGCACCTACATCGGCGCGCTGCCCGGCCGGCTCGTGCGAGCGCTGCGCGACGCCGGGACGATGAACCCGGTCATCCTGCTGGACGAGGTCGACAAGGTCGGCGCCGACTGGCGCGGCGATCCGTCGGCGGCACTGCTCGAGGTGCTCGACCCGGCCCAGAACCATTCGTTCCGAGACCACTACCTCGACGTCGAGCTCGACCTCTCGGAGGTCGTCTTCATCGCGACCGCCAACGTGGCCGAGACGATCCCCGGCCCGCTGCTCGACCGCATGGAAGTCATCCGCTTCGACGGCTACACGGTCGACGAGAAGGTCGCGATCGCCCGCGGCTATCTCTGGCCGCGCCAGCGTGAGCGGGCGGGCCTGCGCGAGGACGAGGTGTCGATCGACGACATCACGCTCGAGCTGATCGTCAGCCAGTACACGCGGGAGGCCGGCGTTCGCCAGCTCGAGCGCGAGCTGGGCAAGCTGCTGCGCAAGACCGCGACGACCGTGGCCTCCGGCACCGTCGAGCCCCCGATCGCGCTCGACGAGCCGGCCGTCCGCGGTGCACTCGGCAAGCAGCGCTTCTACCAGGAGTCGGCGGAGCGAACCGCCGTCCCCGGAGTTGCGACCGGCCTGGCCGTCACCGGAACCGGCGGCGACGTGCTGTTCGTCGAGGCGACCAAGATGCAGGGCAAGGACGGGCTCGTGTTGACCGGACAGCTCGGCGACGTGATGAAGGAGTCCGCCCGGATCGCCCTCTCGTACGTGCGCTCGCACGCGGACGAGCTCGGCGTCGACGAGCGCGTCTTCGACGACGCCAGCTTCCACGTCCACGTGCCTGCAGGAGCAATCCCGAAGGACGGTCCCAGCGCCGGCATCACGATGACCACGGCACTCGCCTCACTGCTCACGGGCCGGCCGGTGAAGCACACTGTCGGCATGACCGGCGAGGTCACGCTGCAGGGACGCGTGCTGCCGATCGGTGGCTTGAAGCAGAAGGCGCTGGCCGCCCATGCCGCAGGCCTGACCGACGTGATCATTCCCGAGCGAAACCGGGCCGACCTCGACGACATCCCGGAGGAAGTCCGCAACGAGATGAGCTTCCACCCGGTAATGAGCCTCGACGAGGTGCTCGAGCTCTCGCTCGAGCCGAACCCGACGCATGCGCTGTCGTAGCTGCGCGCCGCTGCCCGCCGACGTCCGGCGGGCGGCGGACCTGCTCGAGCGGCGGTGGACGGTTTCGATCCTGTACGTGTCGCATTCGGGCGCCCTCCGCTTCAACGAGTTCCTGCACGCGCTCGGCAACATCCCGCCCGCAACCCTCGCACAGCGTTTGACGGATCTCGAAGAAGCCGGCGTGCTCGAGCGTGAGGTGATCGGCGGCCGGCCTCCGCACGTCGAGTACCGACTGACGGCGCGCGGCCGTCAGCTGCGCACGCTCGTCAAGGCACTCGCGCGCTTCGCAGAGACGGGTTAGTGCAGGGGCGGCGGCTGATCCCGCGCATCGCGCGGCTGTTCCGGGCGTACCGGTGGCAGGTCGCGGCCGTGCTGCTGATGATTCTCGTCACGGCGGGGCTGGGCATTGCGCCGTCCCTGCTGACGAAGGTCGTGTTCGACCAGGCGCTCTTCCCGGCGAGCGGTCCCCGCGACCTGCATCTCCTCTACATCCTGGTCGGCGTGATGGTCGCGATCCCGCTGGTCTCGGCGGTGATCTCGGTCGCACAGACGTATCTGACAACCGTCGTCGGGCAGCGCGTGATGCAGGACCTGCGCAACCGGCTGTACGAACACCTGCAGTCGATGTCGCTCCGCTTCTTCACCGGGACGCGCACCGGGGAGCTGCAGTCGAGGCTGCAGAACGACGTCGGCGGCGTCCAGAACGTCGTCACGAACACCGCGTCGTCGGTGCTCTCGAACATCGTCACGGTGCTGAGCTCGGTGATCGCGATGATCGCGCTGTCGTGGCAGCTGACGTTGCTGTCCCTCGCCGTCGTACCGCTGTTCGTCTACCTGACCTGGCGCGTCGGCCGGGTCCGGCGCCGGATCTCCGGTGAGACGCAGGAGTCTCTCGCCGAGCTGTCCGCGCTCACGGAGGAAACGCTCTCGGTCTCGGGGATCCTGCTCGCCAAGGTCTTCGACCGCAGGCAGGACGCGGTCGACCGCTATCGCAGCGAGAACCGACGGCTTGCCCGGCTGCAGGTACGGCAGCAGATGGTCGGCCGGGGCTTCTTCGCGTTGGTGCAGTCGTTCTTCGCGATCACGCCGGCGCTGATCTATCTCGTCGCCGGCTGGTCGGATCTGAGCGCCGGCACGATCGTCGCGTTCACGACCTTGCAGACCCGTCTGCTGTTCCCGATCGGGAGCATGCTCCAGACGTCGGTCGAGGTGCAGTCTTCGCTGGCGCTGTTCGAGCGGATCTTCCAGTACCTCGACCTCCCGAACGAGATCGTCGATGCTCCCGGCGCCAAGGCCCTTCCGCTGGACCGCGTGCGGGGCGAGGTTGCGCTCCGCGACGTCTGGTTCCGGTACGAGGAGCCCTCTGACACCGACGGCGACCGGCCCTGGACTTTGGACGATGTCTCGCTCGAGGTCGAGCCAGGCCAGCTCGCCGCGCTGGTCGGCCCGAGCGGTGCCGGCAAGACGACGATCTCCTATCTGATTCCGCGCCTGTACGACGCCACCCGCGGGAGCGTCGAGCTCGACGGCCACGACGTCCGCGATCTGCAGCTCTCTTCGATCGCCGAGGCGATCGGGATGGTGACGCAGGAGACCTATCTGTTCCACGCCACGGTCCGCGACAACCTGCTGTATGCGAAGCCGGGCGCGTCCGACGACGAGTTGCACGCGGCCGCGAGGGCGGCGGCGATCCACGACCGGATCATGGAGCTCTCCGACGGCTACGACACGGTCGTCGGTGAGCGCGGCTACCGGATGTCGGGCGGTGAGAAGCAGCGGCTTGCGATCGCGCGCGTGCTCTTGAAGGACCCGCGTGTGCTGATCCTCGACGAGGCCACCTCGGCGCTGGACACCACCAGCGAGCGGCTCGTCCAGCACGCGCTCGAGCCGCTGATGGAAAACCGGACGACGATCGCGATCGCGCACCGGCTTTCGACGATCCTGTCAGCCGACGTGATCTTCGTGCTCGACCGCGGCCGGATCGTGGAGCGCGGGACCCATGAAGAGCTCGTCGCTGCCGGTGGGCTCTACGCCGAGCTTTACCGCCAGCAGTTCCAGGGCGGGCTCGTCGAGGCGCGCTGCGAGGACGGAGTGGTCCTGTCCAGCGGCGACGTGCTTGCAACCGCCGCCGGGTAGTCACGGGTGTTAAGACGACTGAGGCGCCGCTCCCGCGGCCCCTCAGTCCTTGTACGGGTCGTACACGTCGCGACCGGCCATCGCGACGCCGAGCGGACGGAGCGTGTGCTTCACGTGGATCGTGTCGCCGTGCGCGGCGAGAACGTCCGGCAGGCGCTTGTACACCTCCGGCGCCTCGTCGGCACCCCCGCCTACAACGACGATCCCCTGCTCGCGCAGACGTGCCTGCACGGCCGGCCAATCGACCACGCCCGGTCGAACGGTCTCCTCGGTCCGCCACTTTCGCATCTTCGCGGTCGGGTGGTCCGGGCACGTCTGACCGGCGTAGCCCTTCGCGGGCACCGAGAACGCGCAGTCGCGGATCGAGCACGCGTACACCGTCCGGTGACGCACTCGGCCGGCCGCCTGCGAGCGGCTCATCACGCGACCCGCACCATGAACAGTCGAGAACAGGGCCTGCTCCGTCTCCTGGGAGGAGGCGCCCTCGAGGATGACCGAGTCGTCGCCCATCGATCCGCCGACGAAGCCCTCCTGGCCCGGACGTGCGGGCGTGCAGCCCTTCCGGATCACCCAGTAGGCCCGGCCGAAGTGCTCCTCCCGCCACGCGAAGTTGTGGTGGTTGTGCACCTCGTGGGTCGACTCGGCGCCGAGGATGTCCAGCACCTTGCCGACCACAACGTCTCGACCGGCGTATGCATACTCGCCGGCGAGCTCCATCGCCGCGATGTAGGCGTCACCCAGCTCCGAGCCGACCTCGAACAGCACGGGCGGGGAGTCCATCTCGCCCTCCACTGCGCGCTCGCCGAAGCGCTTGCCCTCGGCCAGCGCCAGGAAGCCCGATGCCGTCTTGTGGCCGAAGCCACGCGAGCCGAAGTGGACGCCGACCCAGATCCGACCCTCCTCGTCCTCCATCAGGTTCACGTAGTGGTTGCCCGAGCCGACGGTGCCGAGCTGCGACTCCGCGACCTGCGCGAGCTTGCGCTGCGGCGCGAAGTCCGCTGTCCGGATCTTCTGCAGCACCGGGTGGTCGGCCCGCTCCTGCGCCGGCACACCCATGCCGAAGGAGATCCGCCGTGTGATCTCACGCATGATCGTCTCGACGCCGCCGAGCGCGTCAAGATCCGCTCGTGTGAGGTCGGTCCGCGCGGCCTTGTTGCCGCAGCCGATGTCGTAGCCGACGCCCGACGGGGACACGTAGCCCTCGTAGGCGACAGCACCGCCGATGGGCTGCGAGTAGCCCGGGTGGTGGTCCGCGCAGAGCACGCCGAACTCGGCGTCACCTGCCGTCATGCATCGCTTCAGCTGCTTGTGGCTCCGCTCGTCGACGGGGCCGAACGTCTTGATCGTGCTCATCGTTCCTCCTTTCATTCTGTCGGTAAGACACCGGGCGGACTCGAACCGCCGTTCCGCGCTTTGCAGGCGCGCGCCTTCCCGCTCGGCCACGGTGTCGAGGGGCCCCCGAGAGGATTCGAACCTCTGCGCCCGGGTTCGAAGCCCGGAGCTCTTGTCCGCTGAGCTACGGAGCCAACGGAAACAACAGGTGCGGGCGGAGGGAGTCGAACCCCCATGGGCGTAAGCCCGCCGGCTTCTGAGGCCGGTGCGTCAACCGATTTGCGCCACGCCCGCACGTACGCACGCGCGCCCTGCCTGGACAGCTCGGCGGGGCGCCTTCTGCCACCAGCCCTCGACATGGATCAACGGCCAGTTCCCTCGCAACCCAGTGAATCCGCTAGGCCCCTCGTTGCGCAAAAAGACTCTCGAGGGCGCTCGACAGATCTCACGATGATTTGCGCTCGTCCCTGAGCCGTCTGCGTCGAAGGCGCATGTAGAGAGTGTTGGGCTGAATGCCGAGATCGAAGGCGACCCTTCGAATCGACTTCTCCGCGAGCCGACGGTCGAGCTCGTCCCAGTCAGGCCAGCAAAGCTCGAGGCTCTTCGCGTAGCAGGAATGTGAACAGAAGCTCCTCGGCTCTCGAGTTACGAAATCTCGATCGCATTGCTCGCACGAGCGCACATCGTCGGCAGCCAGGCGCCACCGGGGCATATAGCAGCGTCGACAGGCCCCCTTTACGAGACCGTGTGTCTCCAATCCGCAGTCGTCGCAGACGCGTCTCGTCCTGAATCGCAACGGGACGTGACGCTCTGCGAACACAGCTTCCACATCGGTTGGGTAGAGCCACCGCACGGGGAGCGATAGAACCTCGTATGCGCGTCGCTTCGCTTCGAGCTTCTTCGCGTACCGTCCAAAACCTGTCATGCCGACGATCTCGATGTATTCGGACTCAACTCGAAAGTCCGCGATGTACGGCAACACAGGAACGCGAGCCTCATGCTCGTGCGGCGTGCCCTGAGCGTGCAGCCACGCGTCGTACATGGCCTCGTAAATCGATCGACAGGGATTGCCTTCTTGGGTCAAGACGAGACCAACGAAAGCCGGGATACGTCGCCGACGCCTTTCGGCACAGACGTGTCGTCTGGTGACGCCCAACTCACGCGCGAGAGCAGCGTCCGGACGTTCGCCTAGGCCCACTTGGTCCCAGTCGATCGCCGAGCTCTGGGCATATTCCGGAGTTCTGAACCGAGGGATGCCGCGGCGGCTCCGCGCCTTCCAAACGACTTGGGCTGCGACTCCGAGTCGGTTCGCCAGCGTCGTGTCTGGAACCGATCCAAGTGGCACGAGATCCCAGTTGATGCCTTTCGAGCGATACTCCACTCAACCAGTGTTGCCTACGTGGGCGACAGCACACGGCCGCGCCGCCCCCGACAATGCGAGCATCGGATGGGCTGTTCGCTCACATGACGCACAGGCCCGCCAGGACTCGAACCCGGACCGGCGAGGTTGGAGCTCGCCGTGCTGCCGTTTACACCACGGGCCTACGAAGCGGACGACCCGGATCGAACGGGGCTCTCCGGAGTGGCAGAAGCAGGCGGTCGCGCGGCAGAGCCGCACGACCTCGGAGTCGGCATCGCAAGCGGCGCCGACCATGCTCTTCCCTCTGAGCTACGTCCGCGAAGGAGCCTCCGGCAGGAGTCGAACCCGCACCTCGGCCGTACAAAGGGCGCGTGCTTGCCGTTGACACTACGGAGGCGGTAGTGGAGACGGCGGGAGTCGAACCCGCTCCTCCTCGGTGCAAACGAGGCGCTCTGCCGCCAGAGCTTCATCCCCAGGTGATGCGGACGGATGGAGTCGAACCACCACAGTATGCGGCAACGGCTTGGAGGAGATCGGGCGAGCGCAGGGACGCCCGCGCCAGGCGGTGCAGCGCCAGGCCAGTAGGC
>Ga0137375_10007422_pt1 | contig 13046 bp, 21 predicted proteins | sample SagtaG_24_FD_104936 | JGI IMG/M metagenome (GOLD analysis project Ga0137375, IMG submission 104936) | Vadose zone soil microbial communities from Sagehorn Ranch, Mendocino, California, USA - Sage1_R_113_16 metaG | ecosystem: Environmental > Terrestrial > Soil > Vadose zone | place: USA... | reverse complement strand
TGACCAATGATTCGCTCACAGCCGAATGGATCACGAGAAATTGTCGGTAGACTGCGCGATGCGTCTCGGGCTGATCACCTGCGGTCAGTGACGATCCGTTCGTGGTGAAGGACGAGCAATGCCTCGTAGTCCGGCCTTGGATCGGTGAGATGGAATCCCGCTGCTCGAGCCCATTGCTCGCTCGCGGGGTTGTCGCCGTCAACGCCGCAGAAAACAAGCCGCAGAAACAACTCGACGGCGACGACGTCGGTCTTGACGATCGCGCCGGTGGCGACAGGGGCAACGGATCCGTGGCGCCTCGCTACCGCAGCAGCGATCGTGCCGTGGCAGCCAGCCTGAGTTGCGTGGGTGGGGCCGACATTCTCCGGGACAGGCGCGGCAGGATTTCCCGCGTCCAAGTCGCCGACTCTCGGAGCCGTACGAGGTGGTCTCGATGCTCGCTGGAGTTGGTGAACCGCGCGAGCCACACGAAGGCGTTCACGCCGCCGCGTACCGGCAGCGCAGGGAAGTTGTTCTCCGAGGTCTCCGTCTGCAGTCGTGCCAGCGACATCGCGCCCGTCTCGACCAGCACCGGCTCGACCGACTCGGTGAAGAATCGAAGGTACTCGTCGTCGACTGGGTCATTGAGTTCGTAGATCGTCACCGCGATCAGGGAGGTCGGTGTGGCGCTGGCTCCCACCGGTGGCCGAGCCGGAGTCACCGGCGACGTAGCCGGCCCCGGGATGGGGAAATCCGACCCGTCATCGACTGGCCGCAGGAGCAGCACATCATCAGAGTCGATCATCGTGGCATTGGCCGCGTCGCGGTGTCGCCGCCACACCGGTCCGCCGTAGAAGGAGGCCAGCGCGCCGGCTCGCGCGGGCATATCCCGGAATCCGCGAACCCACACGAACCGATCCGGATCGTCTCTGTCGCGGAACTGTCCTACGATTCGCATCCCCACCGATTCCTGTGCCTCGATGAATTCGCGCTCGAACAAGTCGATCAGCACATCACGCTCGCCGGGACGCAGCGCGTACTGCCGAAGCTCGAGGATCGGGCAACAGACGCCATCGATGGGCACGACGCAATGCTAACGACCAGCCGCATCCGGCATTCCTTCCCGGGCGATCACTCGTCGGCAGGCTTTCGTGCTACCAGGCGTTCGACCAGGCCGACCTTGAACGGCTCGGCGCGTTCGACGGCGAACCCGCGGGCCCGCACACCGAGCGACGGGCGGCGCAGGAAGTGCTCACCGCCGAGTGGCACGGTGATCACCTCCAGCGCCGCTGCACTCCCCGCGCCAGCCAGAAGGAACTGGCCACGTGGTCGACCAGGATGAGCCGTCCGCCGGGGGGCAGCACCCGGGCCATGTCGTCCAGCGCGGTGTCCAGATCCGGGATGGCGCACAGGCCGAACGTGCACACCACGGTGTCGAACGCGGCATCGTCGAACGGCAGCTCTTGCGCATCGCCCTGCCGCAGCTCCACGGGGCGGCGCAGGTCGGCGGCGCGAGCGCGGGCGATGTTCAGCATCCGCTCGCCCAGATCGATGCCCGTCACGTCCACGTCGTCGGGGTAGAACGGCAGGTTCAGGCCGGTTCCGATCGCGACCTCCAGCACTCGCCGGTGGCCTGCGCGCACGCCCAGCTGCGGGAGTCGTCGAACAGCCTCCGGTCCCAGAACCCCATCTCCTTGTCATAGGAGGCGGACTTCCTGTCCCAGTACCGCTGCCACCGCGCCCGACGGTTTCGGGTCGTCGTCATGCCGGCTCAGCTCCCCACCCGCCGTCGTGGCGCAGTACGGCCGAACGCTCCGCGACCTCCTCGTCGCCGATCTCGCCGGCGGCGTAGCGTCGCCGCAGCTCCGCCTCCGCCGAATCGTGTCCCAGCCCGCCGGCGCGACCACGCGTCATCCGAAGCAGTGCAACGCCGAGCGCGGCGAGTAGGGCGATGCCCACCGTTGCCCACAGCAGCATCCACAGGCTCATTCCGAAGCTCATGCCGAGACCGTGCATCATCATGGCGCCTCTCCAATCCGGGTCGATCGACCCTCCATACTGAGTGCAACCAGTGCTCTCCGTGTGAGCACCGCTCACTCCGTCGTACTACGATGCGTGCGGCGTGTCAAGAGCTGCGCTCACAAAGTTTGCGGTGCTCACACATATCTGCGACGCTTGATCCATGACACCCCCAGGCACGACAACGCTCCACGCCTCAGCTGGCGGTTCGTCGACCCCGCGCCATGCCCAGTGAACGGCATCGCTTACGAGTTCCTCGTACGGGGCGCCGTTGACGATGATGCTGCTGGCGTAGAGGTCTTGCACGGGTGTCCGCCTCTTTCTGGGTCGCAGCCGATCCGTGCTTGACATCCCGTCCACGGACCGGGCCTCTTGTATCAAGATCCGATCTCGGCGTTCCCCCAATTGAGCGGAGTGTCGGCGCTCGATAGCCCCTCAGGAAGAATGCTAGCCACGCGAAGAACACGATGGCCCGCTTCCGACGTCCGATGTTGGATCGAACCGTCTCGTAGATCGAGTCGAGGCTGTCAGGGCCCGAGAACAGGTTCAGCGGGTCGTCGCCGGGCTCGTCCAGAAGTTCCACGAGCTCCTTCTGGTGGCGCCGGATCGTCGACCCGGTCTCGGCCTCGTTCCGGGCTTTCCGAGGGCCGCCGCGAACACCGGGATCACGAAGTTTGCGTTGTTCTGCACCGCCAGCGGTCGGCGGGGCGCTGGCGCTGTGGGGTTGTAGGCGGATGGCGAGGGCACCGCGCGGCCCATCGCGTGGTCAGCTTGTGGGGGTCATCGTCGGCCTGCAACGGCGCCAGCCGCTGCGGAAACTCCGCCGTGTCGGCCACCACGTCGAACCGGTGGCGGGCCAGGAACCCGACCCGGATCGGGGTGCTTGTCGAAGCGCGCCCACAGCGCGGTGCCACGACCCGTCGAGCCGCTCGACCAGGTCGGTGAAGGCGTCCTCGTCGCCGACCTCCTCCACCGCCGGCAGCACCGCTTCCCGCAACGTCGGCTCATCAGCCGTTGTCTTCTACACATACTAGAGCGACGACCGGCCACCCGGCCGAGTCCTCAATCGACGTAACTAGCGGCGAACGAAACCGTAGCCCGCGCCCGCGATCAGGAAAGCGCCGGTCCGATTCCGTGAATGTGCATCAGGCTCGAGCCCGCACTTGGACCGCGCCTTGAGCTCACCGGTGATCTTCTTCAGCTTGGGATCGACGCGGATCTGCCATCGACCGCGCCGCGCGGGGAAGCTCGCACAAGACCCCGACGACAGGTCCCCGCAACCGCCCATCACGACAGCACATGCGTCGCTTCCACGGTCAGGATTCCCGCGCTTGCGGCGCAGTTCCTTTGTGTGCCCTGCCGGCGGTACGAACCTGCGCACCGCAGGAGTACAGGGTCACTGTCCGTCGCGGAAGTATCCGGTGCGTCGTACCTTTGCGTGCCGGTATGGCACGGCAATGTCCGGTCCTTCGATCACCGTATGAAGGTTCGCACAATGACAAGTTGGGCGCACCCAGGTTCGAATCCTGCCGGGGATCTGCGATCCCGGCAGGGATTCTGAGGTCAACCCTCCCGCGCCGGCACACGCGGACCGCCGACGCTGCCGTCCCGCGGGCCGCCCATGATCGAACATGAGGTGTCGGATAGAGCACACGTGGACCACACAAACGATCTTGGGAGGTGAACAGGCAGCCCAAGATCCGAAGAAACCGCAGGTCAGGGGCGGGTTGGGTGGTGCGCCGTCAGGGACTCGAACCCCGAACCCGCTGGTTAAGAGTCCGCGATCTTGAGTGCCGGAGGCTGACGCCTGATACTGCACCGTGACGTTTTGGCTGGTGAGGAGGCCGACGACATGCCGCAGGCTGCCGTCTGCCTCCTCGCTGTATCGGGACATCCGGTCTCCCATTGGTCTCCCACTCCCCCGCGAGCGTTTCCCTCTCGCGTGCTGACCGAGGCCATCGGAACTGTTCGCCGACAACGCCCTGTAAACGATCCCCAAGCTCCATCAACCGCATCCGTGAACCCGCCTACGGCGTCATCACCGCAGCCCCAACGCCGCTGACCAACCTATGTCCGTTGATCCCGAACCGGATCTTCCCTGGTGATGGCCGGCTCACCACGCGCAAGCATCACGAGACGATCGGACGCACCATAGGTTCCGGCGTGGACTTCGGCCTGTAGCTCATCAGCGCGGCCCTGTGTGACGAGCAGGTCAGCCAGCCGGTGCGCGGCGTACCCGTCGCCGGCCTCGGCACGCTGACGCAACACACTTATGGCCTCGTCAACGCAGCCCCGCTCAGCGAGCAGGTCGGCCAGCCGGCTTATGGCGTTCGTGTCGCCGGCGTCGACGCTCGGACGCAGCACGGTGACGGCCTCGTCAAGGCAGCCCCGCTCAACAAGCAGGCCGGCCAGCCGGTCCGCGGCGTACCCGTCGCCGGCGTCGGCCCGCCGACGCAGCTCGTCGATGCGGCCCTGCGCAGCGAGCAGGCCGGCCAGCCGGTCCGTGGCGTTCATGTCGCCAACGTCGGCGCACAGGCGCAGCACGCTGATGGCCTCATCGACACGGCCCTGCTCAACCAGCAGGTCGGACAGCCGGTGCGCGGCGTCCCAGTCGCCGGCGTCGGCCCGCCGACGCAGCTCGTCGATACGGCCCTGCGCAGCGAGCAGGCCGGCCAGCCGGATCGTGGCGTTCATGTCGCCAACGTCGGCGCACTGACGCAGCACGCTGATGGCCTGGTCGAAGCGGCGTTGCACGTTGACCGCTTCGAACAGCGCCCGGGTCTTGCCCACCGAGGAGCTACCTACAAGCAGCACCAACCCGCCCTGCCGTTCGGCGGCGGTGATCGCGGTGCGCAAGTCGGCGTCCAGATCACGGGGTACGTACACCGGCATGTCCCCGTCAGCGCCCTCACCTGGATCGACGCGTGTACCCCGAGCAGTCGCGGCCGGGCCTCCCGTACCCGCACCGCCGCTGGCGGGCGACGCAGATCCGCGGTGGCGACCCGCTCCCACGCCGCCAGCCACGGCTGCTGCCCGTCCTGCGACAGCCCGCAGGCGGTCAAGAACGTGGCCATGGTTTCCCGTGTCGGTATGGACTTGCCGTTGAGCAGGTTGCTCAGCGTCGAACGAGCCAGCCCCGGCGGCCTGCCCGCCTTGTCCAGACGGCCGTAGGACCGGGTGCCACGCAGCAGGTTCAACGCCCTGGCCAACTCCGCCAGGGTCTGGACCGAGGCCGGGTCAACCCAGGCGTCACCATCCGCCGGGTCAGCGTGCACCGCGGACCCCCCTCCCCACCTGTTCGGCGATCCCGCCGAACACCACCGAACCAGCGTAGATGGCCGCGACCCGGCCGCCGTTGTCGCTGCTCACCCGTTCGCGGGCTTCGGGTTCCTCCCGACCCGATGCCGTACTCCCAACACTGCCGGTTTCGTGGAAGACGTCCCACGGGGGACCCGGCCGGCTCCTCCCGCATCAACCACAAACGGGAGAAGATCATGTACGCCCCTTCCAACGATAGGAAGACCTGGCTGCGGAGGCTCATCCTCGCCGCCATCACCGGCCTCGTCTCCGGCGCCGCCCGCGCCCTTATCGCCTGGGCCCTCAACCACTGACCCGCGCACCGAACACTGCGGGGCCCGGCCGACACCGGCCGGGCCCGCCCGTTGTTTTCGGGATCATGATCCACGAATTGTGCATGGTTACGTGCCCTATACCGGTGTCTTGCGCGCGGTGAAGCGCATCGCCAGGCCGGCGAGGCCCGGTCGTAGCCTCACCGCCTCGACCGGCAGGGCGGCCAGCCGGTCCCGAAGCTCGGAGGCCGCCACGAGCCGGTGCCGGGCGCCTTCGGCCTGGTGCAGCCAGCGGGCGGGGCGGCTGGCCACCAGGTCGTAGCCGACGAGTACGCCACCGGGGCGCAGTACCCGGATCGCCTCACCCAGCGCCGCATGCCAGTCGATCACGTGGTGCAGCATGATGAACGACACCACCGCATCGAACCTGCCGTCCGGGAACGGTAGGCGGGTGGCGTCGGCTTGCCGCACGTTCGCCCGATCGGCGAACCGGGCCAGGCGGGCGCGGGCCGCGGCGACCATCGCTTCGTCGAAGTCGGTCACCGTCATCCGCAGTCCCGCACGTGTGGCCAGCAGTTGGGCGGCCATCGCGCCGCTGCCGGCCCCGATCTCCAAAACCTCACCGTCGAGCGCCTCGCCCTGCACCGCCCAGGGCAGCACGATCCGGCCGGCGAAAGCACGCCAGCCCGCGCCGCGGCAAAAGGCGGACTCGAGGCGTGACATCGCCGGCATCGCGCGAAGTCCTTTCATCGACCTGGGACACGCCGCGCCGTGAGTTGGACTCCGGCTCAGCAGCTGACATGGAACAGTCGCCGAGTCCGGCATGCTAGAACGCTGACCACACTGTCGGCGCACAGGCTGACGCGCACAGGTAGGTACGACTGAACGGGGTACATCGCCGATCTTATGACCGCTGTCCACCGAGTAATGATCATCTTCGGCGTGCTCTCAGAATGCGCTGAGGAGCGTCATTCTCATCTGGCCGACGTGGTCGTCGAGTTCGTGCAGCGCTCTGCCGGCGGACGGTGATGCGGGCGCGGGGCACGCGCGGCCAGGGTTGCTGCCCACGCTCGGTACGCCGTCGCGATCGGCGCACGGGTAGATGCGGCGGCTGGCCGGAGGAATGGGCCATCGAACTTGGGCCGAGGTAAGGCCAAGGGATCGGTGAGGCTCGCGCCAGGCGGCCTCGCGGTAGTCACCGGCTTGCTCGGCAGTCACCCTTCCAGCGTCCGGCGGAAGTCAGAAATCAGTTGCTGGGTTCTGGGGCCTGTCACAGAAACGCGGACCACGGTGAAGGCTAGCGAGGAGGTCACATGAGCATCCGCACCCCAGCCGTCGAGCTTGAGGACGCGCACACTCCGACGATCAACATTCTCATCAACGACAACCACTACAAGGTCACTGAACGAATCATGACCGGAGGGCAGATCGCCCAGCTCGGCGGCGTACCGGAGGGCAACCAGATCTTCCTTGAGGTACCTGGTCCAGGCGAGGACCGCCCTGTCGGGCGTGACGAGCCGATCGAGCTCAAGTCCGGCATGCGCTTTTACGATGTACCAGCCGGGAACCTGGGCTGACAGTGGTTTCCGAGACTGAGGTGGCGCGGTTGCAGGAGGCCCGTCCGGGCGCGCAGGTGCTGCGCCGGCCGGACGGGACCGCGATTGTCGTTGTACCTGGGGTAGCACTGCCGGCCGGGTGGAGCTGTCAGCACACGTGCGTGCGGTGGCTGCTCAGTCCCGCATACCCTGCCGCGCAGCCGGACTGCTTCTACACCGACCTCGATCTGCGCCTCTCCGTCGGCGCAACGCCGACCAACACCGGGGTGCAGCAGCTCGACGCTCAGCCTCTGCTGTGGTTCTCCTGGCATCTGCAGGTCACGTGGCGACCGGGCCGCGACGATCTGTTGACCTATCTCCGTTTCATAGAGTCGAGGTTCGCCGATGTCCGTTGAGTTGCGTCTAACCGACCGTCAATGGGCTCAGCTGCGCGGACATCTGCTGGCGGACGAGTCCGAGCATGCGGCGGCGCTCGTGTGCGGGACACTGATCTCTCCGGAGGGTACGGTCCTGACGACGCGGCGCGTGATCCCCATGGACGCGAACGACCTGCTCCACTCAAGCCCGCTACATCTGAGCATCTCGCCGGTCGCCCTGGCGCGGGTGGCGAAGGAGGCGCGAGCGCAGGCCGGAACGGTTGTCCTGTGCCACTCTCATCCATGGCCCGGCGTCGTCCGCCCCTCTCCATTGGATTTGGATACCGAGACCGACCTGTGCGGCCGGGCGCTAGCCGGACGGCTGACGCCTCGACCGGTCGGGGCGCTCGTGCTCGGCCCTGACGCGTTTAGCGCACGCATCTGGCAGGACGGCCAAGCCACAGCGATTGATCACCTGCGGATAGTTGGCGATCAGATCGTCGTGCTGCCCGAGGCCGCTGCGCTCGCTGCCTCAGATACAGTCGCACGGCAAGTCCTCGCTTGGGGCAACCTCGGCCAGAGCCGACTGACGGCGGCGCACGTTGCTGTCGTGGGTGCGGGCGGCACCGGCTCGCAGGTCGCCGTGCAGCTGGCTCACCTAGGCGTCGGTCGGCTCACGATCGTCGACTTCGACAAGGTGGAGAGGTCCAATCTGTCTCGGCTTATTGGTTCCACACCGGCAGATGTCGGTCGCGACAAGGTAGACGTGCTTGGTTCAGCCGTACAGGCGGTCAGCCCTGGCCTGACGGTTCGTACCCTTGCTGCATCAGTCCTCGATGTCGACCCGCTTCTCCTCGCCGACGTGGACGTGGTGGTCTGTGCCACAGATGGGCACGGCTCGCGGGCACTGCTAACCGAGGCTGCGCAGCAGTACCTGCTGCCTATTGTGGATCTTGGAGTTGATGTCATTCCGACGGAGGGGGCAGTTCAGGCAGGAGGGCAGGTGCGTATTCTGCGCCCTGGGCGCGGCTGCCTGCACTGCGCGGGGATGCTCGATCCGGCACTCGTCCGCGAGGAGTACCTCACCGACGATCAACGCGCCGAGGAAGAGCGCCGCGGTTACTTGCGTGGAGTCAGCGCCCCGGCGCCCGCCGTGGTCGCGCTGAACGGCGTGGTTGCGTCGCTGGCCTGCTTGGAAGTCTGTCAGCTTCTTGCCGGGTTCCTTGGAGCTGCTAGTGACCGCGTCCTTTTTAGGGCGCACCGCCGAGCCGTAACCACAGCCCCCATTCCCTCTGATCCTGCCTGCTACGTGTGCGGAACCGATGGGCTGCTGGGGCTCGGGGACGGACGCGACCTGCCGATCCGACGGGCTGTCTCCAGGGGGTAACCAATGGTTACCATGGCGGACATGGGGCAGCCGAGCAGGTACCCGCTGGACGAGTACGTCGCCCGCATCGTCAGCGGCTTAACGCCGCAGCCTGAATCGGAGCGAAGCGGTGCGCTCAGCAATGACCGGGCAGCCGAACTTGGCGAACGGCTCAGGCAGCTGCACTCCGCTCGGCAGCTCGCCGAGTCGGAGAGCCGAGACTACCCCGTCAGCTAGCCAACCAATGAACTTGCAGGACTGGTCGTACGACCACCCAGCCGACGCCGTCGATCTTGTGCGTCCCGGCGCGCTCAACAGCTTGCTTGACAGGTACGGCAGCTCGCGGCCCGATGTGTTGACGAGCGTGCTCGCACACGCGTACGCGAGTGGAGCGCAGAGTGCTGTTCTTGAGTACCGGTACATCGATCCGGACTACCGCAACGAGCACAGTCAATTCTATTCGACAACCTTCCGCCGCTACCCCTCCGTTGCCCATCGCCTGCATTTCTTCGCCGAGCAAATGCCCCCAACATTGGCCTCACAGGACGAGCCCACCCGGTTCAACAACCTGGGCTACCTCGGATACACCGTATTGCGGCCGCTTCCCGGGGCTCCCGTTGGGCGCACGATGCTCGCTCCTCAGGCCGGCACCCAACCACACGTCACATGTCTTGCCCGGGATGCGGTGAATCTGCTCGGCGAGCCGCTCGAAGTCGTCGGAGCTCCATTCGTTAGCCAAGACGCCCAGATGTCCGTCTGCGCGCACGCCACGCTCTGGATGATCGCCTACTACCACCACCTCGCTTTTGGTGGCCCGCGACTGCTGCCCGGGGACATCACCGCAGCCGTACCCGACGATATCGGCCGAGGGCTCCCATCCATGGGATTGACGCTCTACCAGATCAGCGTCGCCGCTTCCAGGCTCGGGTACCCGGCACTCGTCTACGGTCTCGACCCACCACCGCCGGGCGAGTCACCGTTCCGCCTCGCCTGTCGTTACCTCAATTCAGGAATACCGGTCATCGTGGGCGGCGCCGAGCACGTGTTCGTCCTCGTGGGGTACGAGCGGCTAAAACCGGGACAGCCCGACGAACGGATTCGGTTCATACGTCATGATGACGAGGTTGGCATCTACATCGGCGTCGACAACTATCTACTCGACGACTATGCGCCCTGGGAATACCTGGTTATCCCGCTTCCGCAGAAGGTGTACATGTCCGGCGAAGACGCCGAGGTGATCGGCGAGGTATACCTACGACAAGCACTCGACGACAACGCCGCCAAGATCGGAACAGATCTACGGGACCGCCTCGATCGCAAGCCCCGCGAACTCAGCTTCCGCTCCACGGTGGTGCTGTCCAACCATTTCAAGATCAGCCTCGAAACCCGGCAAGTGCCGGCCACGTTGGCGGCTGTGTACCGGCGGATGCAGATGTCCCGCTGGATCTGGGTAGTCGAGGTGGTCGACCGTGAGCTGAGGAGACTCAACCAGCCGTGCGTTCTCGCCGAGGCAATCATTGACGCGACCGACCAGTTGCGCGACAAGCATGTGTTGTCCTGGCGGGTGCCCGGACTTGTTGGCCAGTGGAACCCCGACAACGACACCCTCTCGCATCGAGCCCTGGATCCCATGCCGCCACTGCGCTCAGTAAGCAAGGCCGACGGATGAGCCAACCTGTCACACCGGCGCGGACGAAGGCAGGGAGGTGGAGGGTGGACGACGAACTGATCCAAGCCGCGCGTGAGGGCAAAGAGCACGCCGGTCCGTTCCTTGTCAGCTTGTACGCTCCGATGCTGCTCGGCTACGCCCGCGGCCTTGCCTCAGACCTAGGGGATTCGGGCTGCGAGCAGATATGCGAGTGGGCCGTGGAGCGAGCTGTCCGCAAAATCGACCTGTACGACCCAACGAAAGGGGATTTCGCAGGATGGGCACGCGGCATGCTTCGGTATGCCGCGCTGGACTACCGTCGCGACAATGCGCGCCTGCAAAGCCTCGACGGCCTAGACCTCGCCGAACCAGAGAAACTGCCTAGCCGCGAGATCCCCGAGGACGTTACGGCTGCCCTCGCTGAGGTCGTCGGTCAGCTCAGCGAGGCTGACCAGGCGATCCTCGCTCTACGTGAGATCGAACAGTTGCCAAGCCAGACGGTCGCCGCCCTGCTGGGCATCAGCGACGCCGCAGTGCGCAAGCGCTACTCTCGCGCTCGTCAGCGGCTTGTCCGGATCGCCCAAAACGACCAACGCCTGACCTCGTTCCTGAGAGGAGGCCACCCATGAGCCCCGACCCGGCTGACAACCGATTCGCCCGCGATCCTGAACTTGCGCAGTTGCATGAGGAACTGACGCGCCCAGACGACGCAGACGATCACGACGCCAGCGAGACCGACACGGACGAGCGCGCCGCAGCCACCCTGCTCCCCGCCCTCAACGCCAGCATGCTCAGCCCGACTGTCCGGCGCTACGTCACCGAACTGCTCATCGGCGGCGAAAACCCCACCCCGTCAACTCGGCAGAAGCTCGTTGAAGCCGCGAACCGCGGCCTTAGGAATCGCCGCGCCTACCGCGCAGCACTACCCGCCCTCCTGGCGTTCAAGCGGGAGGAAGCCAACATCGAGGTGACCGAGCTCGCAGATGCCCTACAGGTCTCCGCGGGAGACGTCTACGACATGGAGTCGGGCCGGCTCAACGTCCGAGACCTAGGTGCCGAGCGCATCGCCAAGTGGGTACGGACTGTACGGGCCGATCCCGCAGTAGCAGTCGGCGCTCTGCGACACGTACTAGAGCTTTCGGCCACATCCCGTTCACCGCAGGCGGCAGGCCGCAGACGAAGCGGCCAGATATCAGACACCGACCGACGGCTCATCGACGACGTTGACGCCCTTCTCAGCGACCAAGAGTCTTAGCCAAACCGGCGCCCGCGCACTCCCGACTCCCATCTGCAAGAATCGGATCAAGAGCCAGCTCTCGGAAGGTCGAGAACTGGCTCTTGCCACTCCGAGCTCTTCTCCGACTGCCGAGCCGTCTGTCAGTCCGTCCTGAAGTCAGCCGAGACCCGTTGAGAGCAGAGCGAGGCCGGGCACAAAGCACCCGAAGCCCAAGCGTTTCCTACGGGATCCGTCGCCAGGTATCGAGCAGCCGAGCGACTGGCTGATGCCGGTCGTCGGGTAGCCAGGTAGGCAGCTGCGTCGGGTCACTGCCGCCGAGGTTTGACCTGTCTTGGCCGTGGGTCCCGTGAGCGAGCAGCCATCGGCACAACGCCCCGCCGGACGAGCGCCCACACGGCGGGCGATCGCGGGGTGGCGGCGCGTTGACCGCCTATGCCCCGGACCGCCAAATCGGCCTCGATCAGCGGGATCAGCTGCGAAACCAGGGCATGGCAACGCCTGCACGAAGTGCTGCTGGCCGTGCTGTGAACGCCGCCGGGAAGCTGGACTGGTCCACGGCGGTTCCTTGGGAGCCTTACATCTTCTGGACCGAACGAGTTTGGATGTCTTCGAGCCGTTCGGCGGGCCGCTGACCCAGGCGTTCAACCGGTTGACGCGAAGTAGCTTCCCCAACAACATTCAGCGACCGCGACACAGGTCGCGAGTGCCGTGGCCAGGCCGGTAGAAACATTTGTTCCTACCGGGATCTGGTCCCACGGATCTCTGTCGCTCGATCAAGGATATCGGCAAGAGCGGCCCCCAAGACGGGAGGCAGCTCCTCAACCTCGTCGCAACACGGCGGCTTGCTCCGTCCTGCGGCATCCGGTGGCTCGACGCCCAACAGTCGGTACAGCTCGGCGTAGACGTTCAATACAGGTCACGATCGTCATGGGGGCCAACCAGGAGTATCTGGCAATCCCCTGGAACCGTAGAGACTTGATTTGTGGGATCTTGCGCTCGTATCGCGCCGCGCGCCTTGGCGGGCAGGGGCCTTTTGGGGCCTGCTCGCGCCGCTGCGTTTCCCCTCGTAGCGTGGAGACATCGCCTTAGAGGAGAGCGGCGATGGCAGAGACGCGACGCAAGTTTGATCAGGATTTCAAGGAGGGCGCGGTTCGGATCGTCCGGGAGACCGGGAGGCCGATCGCGCAGGTGGCCCGGGAGCTGGGAATCCACGACGGAACGCTGGGGAACTGGGTCAACGCCGAGCGGCGCCGCCGGCAGAGGGACGGCGCGGTGAGCGAGGACGAGCGCGCGGAGCTGGCGCGGCTGCGCCGGGA
>Ga0137375_10007420_pt1 | contig 13048 bp, 8 predicted proteins | sample SagtaG_24_FD_104936 | JGI IMG/M metagenome (GOLD analysis project Ga0137375, IMG submission 104936) | Vadose zone soil microbial communities from Sagehorn Ranch, Mendocino, California, USA - Sage1_R_113_16 metaG | ecosystem: Environmental > Terrestrial > Soil > Vadose zone | place: USA... | reverse complement strand
TTCCTCTTTTGCAGGCAATTCACTTCTGGTCAGCCCGGACCTTCTGATCGAAGACGGATTGCTCAGCCGAAGTGATTGTGACGCGGGCCGGCGGCTTCCAAAGAGCGCGGTTGATTTCGATGCGGTCATCGTTTTCAAGCACCGGTTGCTTGAGCAGGCTTGGCGCAATTTTGACCCCTCCCGACACCGGCTGCTATGGGAAGACTTCGAGCAATTCTGTTCGGAAGAAGCTCATTGGTTGGACGACTATGCCCTGTTCCGCGCGTTGAAGGCGCGCTTGGGAGGCGCTCATCTCCTTGATTGGCCGGAGGAGCTGCTCAAGCGCAATCCTTCGGCCATGGTGAGTGCCCGCCGCGAGTTGGCCGACGAAATCTACGAAAGCCGCTTTGGGCAATTCTTAATCTCCCGTCAAGGAAGCCGTTTGAAAGAGTATGCCCATGAGCGCGGCGTGTTACTCATCGGGGACCTGCCTTTCTTCGTGTCGCTTGATTCGAGCGATGTATGGGCCAACCCCGAGTGCTTCCAGCTTGATGCCAATCTGAGGCCCCAATTCGTGGCCGGCGTGCCGCCCGACTATTTCAGTGCCGAAGGACAGCTCTGGGGCAACCCGGTGTACGATTGGGAAGCCCTTCGGCACTCTGGCTATCGTTGGTGCATTGATCGCCTGAAATCGTTGCTGGCCCACGTGGACCTGGTTCGGCTCGACCACTTTCGGGCGTTTTGTGCCGCCTGGCACGTGCCGTCGTCGGCGAAAACCGCCCAATCCGGGCGTTGGGTCCCCGGCCCCGGCGCTGGTTTCTTCGACGCCATTCGGGCGGAGCTGGGTCACCTGCCCTTCATTGCCGAAGATCTCGGCATCATCACCCCTGATGTGGTTGCGCTTCGCGATCAGTTCGAACTGCCGGGAATCCGAGTGTTCCACTTCGGCTTCGATGGCAATCCGGGTAATCCGCATCTCCCCCACAATCACAGACCGAATACCGTTGCCTATACGGGAACGCACGACAACAACACCACTCGGGGCTGGTTTGAATCCCTGCCGGAGAATGTTCGCCAGGCCGCCACGACTTATGCGCGCAAAGCCGGCGCCGGGACTGGCGAGGTTGCCTGGGATTTCATCCAGTCAGTCTGGTCATCGCGTTCCGGTCTGGCCATCGCTCCACTCCAGGACCTATTGAATCTGGGCGTGGAGGGCCGAATGAACGTGCCTGGCGTCGCCGCTGGCAATTGGCGCTGGCGCTGCACGGAGGAGATGCTCAAGCCCTCAATTCTTGAGCGGCTCCGTGAACTAACGACTTCGGCCGGACGGATGTGCTCAGTGAAGACCGAAATCCACACCCATGAGCTTGCACTGAAAGACTAACCAACATGAAAGCGACCAAACTTTTACACAACCTCGGCCAGAGCCTCTGGCTCGACAACATCACCCGTGACTTGCTCGCCTCCGGCACGCTCCAACGCTACATCAACGAGTTGTCGGTGACCGGGTTGACGTCGAATCCGACAATTTTCGAGAACGCGATCAAGAACAGCGCGTCCTACGATCCGGCGATTCGCGAGAAACTCGCAAAGGGCAGAAGCGGCGAGGAGCTGTTTTTCGAGTTGGCGATTCAAGATCTGACACGGGCGGCCGATCTGTTTCGGCCGATCTACGACCGCACCAACACGGTGGACGGTTGGGTGTCGTTGGAGGTGTCGCCGTTGCTGGCGTACGACACGGCGCGCACGCTTGGGGCGGCGAAGCAGTTGTTCGCGCGGGCGGGACGACCGAATCTGTTCATCAAGATACCGGGCACGACGGAAGGGTTGCCCGCCATCGAGGAAGCGATCTTTGCCGGCGTGCCCATCAACGTGACCTTGTTGTTCTCGCGCGAGCATTATCTGGCCGCCGCGGAAGCGTACCTGCGCGGCATCGAGCGACGGTTGGATGCCCAACTCAACCCGAATGTCCCGTCGGTGGCGTCGGTGTTCGTCAGCCGCTGGGACGGCGCGGTGGCGTCGAAGGCGCCGGCGGGGTTGAAGAACCGGCTGGGCATTGCGATGGTGCGGCGTACGTACAAGGCGGCACGCGCGTTGTTGACTTCGCCGCGCTGGCAGCGTGTGTACAATGCGGGCGGGCGCGCGCAACGCCCGTTGTGGGCGAGCACGGGGACGAAAGACCCGCAAGCGTCCGACGATCTCTACATCCAGGCGCTCGCCGCGCCGTACACGGTGAACACGATGCCGGAAGGCACGTTGTTGGCGCTCGCGAAGCACAACGAGATCGGGACGATCATGGCGGCTGATGGCGGCGACTGCGAGGAGGTGTTGGCACAGTTCGACCAGGCCGGCATCGACCTCGATGCGTTGGCCGCGCAACTCCAGGACGACGGCGCGAAGTCGTTCGTGAAATCCTGGAACGGACTGATGTCGGTGCTCGCTTCGAAGAGTGACTCGCTCAAAAAAGCTGCCTAGCCTATGACGACTGCCATCACGCCGCTTACCAAACGCCCGGCCTGGATAGCCCTCGCGGCGCATTACAAGAAGATCAAATCGGCGCATCTGCGCGAGTTGTTCGCCGTCGACCCGAAGCGTGGCGAACGATTCACGGCGGAAGCGGCCGGATTGTTTTTGGATTACTCCAAGAATCGTGTGACCGGTCAGACGTTGAAGTTGTTGCTGCGGCTGGCGAAAGAATCCGGCCTGCGCGAGCGCATGGAGGCGATGTTCGGCGGTGAGAAGATCAACATCACGGAAAAACGCGCCGTGCTGCACACGGCGTTGCGCGCGCCACGCCATGCCACGATTCTTGTGGACGACAAGAATGTCGTGCCGGAGGTGCACGCCGTTCTCGACCGGATGAGCGCGTTCGTCAACCGGCTTGACCCGCACATCAAAAACATCGTCAACATCGGCATCGGTGGTTCGGACCTCGGGCCGGCCATGGCGTATGAGGCCCTCCGGCATTACTCGCGACGTGACCTGACCTTCCGCTTCGTCTCGAACGTGGACGGCCTTGATTTCGTGGAGGCGACGCGCGACCTGAAGCCGGCGGAGACGCTGTTCATCGTGTCGTCGAAGACATTCACGACGTTGGAGACGATGACCAACGCGCACACGGCCCGGCGATGGATCGGCAATTTGCCGGTGTACGAACATTTCGTTGCGATCTCGACCAACGAAGCCGAAGTGAAAAAGTTCGGCATCGATTCGAAGAACATGTTCGGCTTTTGGGATTGGGTCGGCGGCCGGTACTCGATGGACTCGGCGATTGGTCTCTCGACGTTGATCGCCATTGGCCCGGACAATTTCCGCACGATGCTCGACGGCTTCCGCGTGATGGACGAGCATTTCCGTTCCGCGCCGTTCGAGAAGAACCTGCCGGTGTTGATGGCGCTGCTCGGCGTGTGGAACACGAATTTTCTCGGCGCGGAGTCGGTGGCGGTATTGCCGTACGAGAATTATCTGAAAAGATTTCCGGCATATCTCCAACAGTTGGTGATGGAGAGCAACGGCAAATACGTCACGCTCGATGGAAAGCGAGTCAACTACGCGACCAGCCCGATTTATTGGGGTGAACCGGGCACGAACGGACAGCATTCTTTTTATCAACTGATTCACCAGGGAACGAGGCTCATTCCGTGCGACTTCATCGCCTTCGCGCACGCCCTGACGCCGCTGGGCCGGCATCACGACCTATTGACGGCGAACGTGTTCGCGCAGGCCGAGGCGCTGGCGTTTGGGAAGACGGCGGAGCAGGTGAAGGCGGAGGGCACGCCGGACTGGCTAGTGCCGCACCGGATTTTCGAGGGCAACCGGCCGTCCAATACAATCCTGGCTGACAGGCTCACTCCCGAGACATTGGGCAAATTGGTCGCCCTTTACGAACACATCGTGTTTACCCAGGGCGCGATCTGGGAGATTGATTCCTTCGATCAATGGGGAGTGGAACTGGGCAAGGTGCTTGCGCAGCGCATCATTCCGGAATTGGAAAGCGCCGCTGAGCCGAAACTCACTCACGATAGTTCGACGAACGCTTTGATTCGCCGGTATCGAAAAATGAAAGGAAGCCCATGAAGGTAGGAATTGCCACCGACCATGGGGGCTACGGTCTGAAAGAGGAGTTGGTTGCCCAGCTTCGCGGCGCGGGCCACGAAGTGGTTGATTTCGGCGCGCACAGACTCAAATCCGACGACGATTACCCCGACTATGTCACTCCGCTGGCCAAGGCTGTGGCGTCCGGCCAGGTGATGCGCGGTATCGCCATTTGCGGCAGCGGCGTGGGGGCTTCGGTTTGCTCTAACAAAATTCCAGGCGTCCGCGCCTCGCTGATCCATGATCACTTCTCGGCCCGGCAGGGGGTTGAAGATGACCACATGAACATCCTGTGCATGGGCGGCCGGACGGTTGGCCCAGCCGTCGCGTGGGACCTGGTCCTAACGTTCCTGGCAGCGGAGTACAGCCAGGCTGAAAGACACCTGCGGCGACTCGGCAAGGTGACCGCTCTAGAGAAAGCGAAGTAATCCAAGGCGAATCCAAATGAACAACGAAAACATAATCCAACTGGCGATCAACACGATTCGCACGCTCTCGATTGACGCCGTGCAGCAGGCCAATTCCGGCCATCCGGGCACTCCGATGGCGCTGGCGCCGGTGGCGTATTGTTTGTGGCAACGTTTCCTGAGGTTCGACCCCGAACACCCGATTTGGCCGAACCGCGACCGGTTCGTGTTGTCGGTGGGACACGCTTCAACGCTGTTGTATTCGTTGCTGCACCTGACGGGCGTGAAAGCGGTGAATCCCAAGTACGAAGTGCTCGGCGAACTCGCCGTGCCACTCGACGACTTGAAACAGTTCCGTCAACTCGGCAGCCGATGTCCCGGCCATCCCGAATACCGGTGGACCTCCGGCGTCGAGGCGACTACCGGTCCGCTGGGTCAGGGTGTGGCGATGGCCGTGGGCATGGCGATCGCCGCGCGTTGGAAAGCCACGCACTTCAACCGTCCCGGCTTCGAAATGTTCAATCATGACGTCTATGCCCTGTGCGGCGACGGTTGCATGATGGAGGGAATCTCGGGCGAAGCGGCGTCGTTGGCGGGTCACTTCAAGCTTTCGAACCTGTGTTGGATTTACGACAACAACAAGATCACCATCGAAGGCAATACCGCGCTGGCGTTCACGGAAGATGTCGCCACGCGCTTCCTCGGTTATGGCTGGAACGTCCTGCGCGTCGGCGACGCCAACGATCTCGACACGCTGTCGCGCGCGTTCACCACGTTCCAAAAGACAACCGACCGCCCGACGTTGATCATCGTGGACAGCCACATCGCCTACGGGGCGCCGACCAAGCAGGACACGAGCGCGGCGCACGGCGAACCGTTGGGCGAGGACGAAATACGGGCGACGAAACGCAATTACGGCTGGCCCGAGGACGCCAAGTTCCTGGTGCCCGACGGCGTGCACGAACATTTCCGGGCGGGCATCGGTGAGCGCGGTGGCCAGTTGTGCAGCGCATGGCTCGCAATGTTCAAGAAGTATCGTCGCGAGTACCCCGAGTTGGCCGAACAAGTCTGGCGGATGTTGCGGCGTGAGTTGCCTGATGCCTGGGATCACGGCCTGCCCACGTTCCCCGCCAGCGCCAAAGGCCTCGCCACGCGCGAGGCCTCCGGCCAGGTGCTCAACGCTATTGCGCGCAACGTGCCTTGGCTCCTCGGCGGCTCGGCTGACCTCGGCCCGTCGTGCAAGACGCGGCTGACGTTCGAGAACGCCGGCGATTTGAGCGCAGACAACGCTGAGGCCGCAACTTCCACTTCGGCATCCGTGAACACGCGATGGCCGCGATCCTCAACGGCTTGTCGCTGTCGCAACTCCGGCCGTACGGTTCGGGATTTCTGATCTTCAGCGACTACGCGCGGCCGGCGATCCGCCTGAGTGCGTTGATGGAAATACCGGTCATCCACATCTTCACGCACGATTCGATCGGCGTCGGTGAAGACGGGCCAACCCACCAACCGATCGAACAACTCGCCTCGCTCCGGGCAATCCCCGGTCTGATCGTGTTTCGTCCTGCCGATGCCAACGAAGTGGTCGAAGCGTGGCGTGTCATCATGCAATACCGGCACGAGCCAGTGGCACTGATTCTCTCGCGCCAGGCGTTGCCGGTAATTGACCGAACCAAATACGCGTCCGCCGCAGGTGTCGCTCGCGGCGCGTACGTGGTCGCCGATGCCGCCAACGGAAAACCCGATGTCCTGTTGCTTGCCACGGGAAGTGAGGTCCCGCTTTGCCTCGCGGCCCGCGAGCGACTCCAGGCCGACGGTATCCAGGCGCGGGTCGTGAGCATGCCGTCATGGGAAGTATTCGAGTATTACTGTCGCAAACACCCTGAGTATCGCGAGGAAGTTTTGCCGGTACGGGTGAGCGCCCGGGTGTCTGTCGAGCAAGCGTCGGAGTTCGGCTGGGAACGATACGTGGGCAGCACCGGGCACATGATTGGCATGAAGACGTTCGGAGCCTCGGCGCCTTTGAAGGAATTGCAGACCAAATTCGGCTTCACGCCCGAGCGAATCGTCGAGGCGGCCAAGCAACAACTCACACAGCAACTAACCTCACCAAACAGGAAATATGAATACCTTCAATCTTAACAACCATGAACTCACTGTCCGTGAGGTCCACCGCAATCTCCCGCCGAGTTCGCTGTACGAACACGCCATCAGGTACGATAAGGGTGGCAGCATTGCCGAGAACGGGGCGCTGGTTGCCTACTCGGGCGCTAAAACCGGTCGCTCGCCCAAAGACAAGCGCGTGGTCAAGAATCCGGCCTCCGAAAAAGACGTTTGGTGGGGCAAGGTGAATATCCCGTGCGACGCGCAGACCTTTGCCATCAACCGCCAACGCGCGCTCGATTACCTCAACACCCGCGACCGGCTCTACTGTTTCGATGGGTTTGCCGGCTGGGACACGAAATACCGCGTCAAGGTTCGCGTCATTTGCGAGCGTCCGTACCACGCGCTGTTCATGCACACGATGCTTATCCGGCCAACGAGGGAAGAGTTGGCCAACTTCGGCAAACCGGATTTCACCATCTACAATGCCGGCGCGTTCCCCGCCAACCGGCTCACTACCGGCATGGGTTCAACCACAAGCATTGACCTCAGCCTCGAAGGCCGCGAACTGGTGATTCTCGGCACGGAGTACGCTGGCGAAATGAAAAAGGGCGTCTTCACTGCCGCCAATTATATCGCACCCAAACGGGGCATTCTCTCGATGCACTGTTCGGCCACCGCGGACAAGCAGACCGGGCGCTCGTCGCTGCTGTTCGGCCTCAGCGGCACCGGCAAGACGACGTTGTCGGCCGACCCGAAGCGCCATCTCATCGGCGACGACGAACATTGCTGGAGCGACGACGGCATTTTCAACATCGAGGGCGGCTGTTACGCCAAAGCCATCAACCTCACGCCCGAGAACGAGCCGGACATCTTCCAGGCTCTGCGCTTTGGCGCGGTGCTGGAGAACGTCGTCCTCGAAGACGATCATAACGTGGACTTCACCGACACCAGCATCACGCAAAACACGCGCGGCGCGTATCCCATCGAATTCATCAGCAGCGCGAAAATCCCCTGTGTGGCCGGCCATCCCACCGACGTCATCTTTCTGACGTGCGACGCGTTTGGCGTGTTGCCGCCAGTCAGTTCGCTCTCGCCCGCGCACGCGATGTATCACTTCATCAGCGGTTACACGGCCAAGGTCGCCGGGACCGAGATGGGCGTGACCGAACCGCAGGCGACGTTCTCGCCCTGTTTTGGCGGCCCGTTCCTTGTCTGGCACCCGAGCAAATACGCCGAACTGCTGGCGGCGAAGATGAAGAAACAGAATGCGCGCGTCTGGCTGGTGAACACCGGCTGGGGCGGCGGCGCGCATGGCACCGGCAAACGCATCAGCCTTAAACACACCCGCGCCATCATTGATGCCATCCACAGCAGCGCGTTGGTCAAAGCAAAGACGCAACGCGACGCCACGTTCGGCTTCGACGTCATCACCGAATGTCCGAACGTCCCATCGGAGATCCTCGTCCCGCGCAACGCGTGGGCGAACAAGGCGGCTTACGATGCCACGGCCAAGAAGCTTGCCGCTTTATTCAAGGAGAACTTCAAGACCTACGAAACCGGCGCCAGCGCAGAGGTCAAAGCTGCCGGACCGGCTTAGACAATGACTGCCGCACCTGATACAGCCGCGCCGCGCAGAGTGTCTGTTGAAACTACAGATGCGGTGCAGCTTTCTCTCTTATTGGGACGGATCTTGTTCAGCTTTGGGGCAACGGCCCAGCGTATCCAGGACTCGATCACGTGTCTGGCCCGGTATCTGGGCTGCAAAGTCGAGACGCTTGTGAGTTACGATGCGCTGCTGATCACCGTCAACGACAGCGAGGGGTTCCGGACTCGTATCGACTCTGCTCGCGGGGTCGCCGGTCTCAACCTCTTGGGAGTGACGCGCGTGAGTAAGCTACTCCGGGATCTTTCGCATTCGCAGCCCAGCGCCAAGGAATTGGAACAAACCTTGTGCGCGATTCGCGACGCTCCGCACAGCCATCGGGTTGCTCTCCAAGCGCTCGCGGCGGGTTGCGCCGGCGTGGGTTTCTGCATCGTCAACGGGGGAGATCCGGCAAGCTGGTTGTGCAGCTTCGTGGCGGGGGCGTTTATCTTCGCAATTCGTCGTCCACTTGCCACCCGGAAATTCAATATTCACCTGACGCTCGTTGCAATCGCCCTCGCCGGGAGCTTTTTGGCTGCCCTGCTCGCGCGCATCACACAAACGTCAACTCCTGCGATTGCTCTGCTTGGGCCGGTTCTTTTTCTGGTGCCCGGCGTGCCGATAATCAACGGCGGCATCGACATCGTCCGCAATCACGTGACCATTGGCATTGCCCGAGTCGGCTTCGCGCTCGCTGTTACTGTCGCGCTGTGCCTTGGAGTGGGACTGACAGCTTCCATTGTGCCGGCGCGAATCAGTTCACCGTTCTCGCTGCCGGGGGCGTGGGACATTTTGTTGGTTTCGGTCGCTGGCGCGCTCGCGTCCTGCGCCCTGGCGTGCCTTAACAACGGCGCCCGACCACTGATCGCCTTGTGTGCGCTGGGCGGACTGACGGGCCGGCTCGTCCGCGCCCTGCTGACTCGCGGCGGCCTCGACCTGATTACTGCTTCGCTGATCGCGGTACTCTGTAGCACATTGGTGGTCGGGGTTATCGCCGAACGGCTTCGTTGGCCGTCGGTGTTCGCCGCGGTAATGGCTGCCTTGCCGATGGTGCCGGGTTACTTCGTGATTGCTGGGTTGTATTCACTCCTGACGTTCGCCGCGGCGCAAACGCCGGACCCGGTGCAACTTGCCGTCGCCCTGCAAACGCTGGCTCGAGCCGTCTTCATTTCCGTCGCGCTTGTCATCGGCGTTATCGGGCCGGTGATCATTCTACAGCGCCAGCGAGAACGCGTCTAGGTCTAGGCATCTCCTGCTTATCCGCATGTTTCAGCAAGCCCCAATACATTGGGGTCAGACTTGGAAAGCTCCGCGACACGGTGTATCTGGCTGAAACAACCGGATAAGCAAAAGGCATCTATGAACTTGGAAGGACTACCAATCCCGCCCGGAGTGGCGTGGGAGGGGGACGGGTGGAACTTCGCCTTGTACTCCCGGCACGCGACGGGCGTGACATTGCTGTTGTACGATGGGAAGAATTTCGTGAAGCCGCTGGCCGTACTCACGCTCGATCCCCTTCTGAACAAAACGGGCCGGATCTGGCATTGCTTCGTTCCGCACGTGGCGGGCGCGCGGTACTACGCTTATCGAGTCGAAGGGCCGACCGGAGCACTGCACCAGTTCGACGCGCAGAAGGTGTTGCTCGATCCCTTTGCCGACCAGGTATTCTTTCCGCCGGATTTTTCGCGTGCCACCGCGATGAAGCCGGGCGCGAACGATGGACGCTCGCCGCTCGGTGTGTTGCCGGTGAAGAAACCGGCCACCGAGAAGTTGGCGCGGCCCCGGCATGAGTGGCACGAGCTCGTCATCTATGAGTTTCACGTCAAGGGTTTCACAGCGCGCGCGAACTCCGGTGTGACGAAAGAAAAACGAGGAACGTTTCTGGGTTTGATAGAAAAGATTCCGTACCTGAAGGAACTCGGCGTGACGGTGGTGGAATTGTTGCCGGTACATCAATTTGATCCGCAGGAGGGCAATTACTGGGGCTACATGACGCTGAACTTTTTCGCGCCGCATCAAGGCTACGCCCTGCACGACGCGTCGGCGGAGTTTCGCGAGATGGTGCGCGCGTTTCACGAGGCAGGAATCGAGGTGTGGCTTGACGTGGTGTACAACCACACGTGCGAAGCCGATCGGACAGGCCCGACGTATTCGTGGCGCGGAATTGACAACAGCAGTTACTACCTGCTCCGACCGGACGGGCAATACTGCAACGACAGCGGTTGCGGGAACACGCTGCGGTGCGGCCGCGACGCCGCGCGCATGTTGATTCTGGAAAGCCTGCGGCATTGGGCGAATCTCGGCGTGGACGGGTTTCGTTTTGATTTGGCCTCGGCAATGGCGCGCGATGCGCAAGGCCAGGTGCAGACGGAAGAAGCCGCGCTGATCAGCGAAATTACCGCGCTGGCAATTTCGCGCAATCTCCGAATAGTGGCCGAGGCGTGGGACGTTGGGGTGAATTTGCTGGGGAAAGGATTTCCGGGCTGGCTGTGGGGACAGTGGAACGGCCGCTATCGCGATGATGTGCGCGCGTTTGTTCGCGGCGATGCCGGCAAGGTCGGCGCGTTAATGCAACGGTTGTACGGCAGCGATGACTTGTTTCCCGACGGCCCTGGCGATGTGTACCGGCCGTATCAGAGCGTCAACTTCATCACCGCCCACGATGGTTTTTGCCTTTACGATCTGGTCGCCTACAACCACAAACACAACGGGGCGAACGGGCACAACAACACGGATGGCACGGACGACAACGTGAGTTGGAACTGCGGCTGGGAAGGCGATGCGGGCGCGTCGCCGGACGTGCTCGCGTTGCGCCGGCGACAGGTGAAGAATTTCTTCTGTTTGCTGATGCTGGCCAACGGCACGCCGATGTTCTGCGCGGGCGACGAATTTCTCAACACGCAAGGCGGCAACAATAACCCTTACAATCAAGACAACGAGACGACCTGGCTCGATTGGTCGAAGCTGGATCAAAACCCGGACATCTTCCGATTTTTCCAACGCATGATCGCGCTTCGCAAAGCGCACCCGGCCATCGCGGGCGGCCGCTATTGGCGGGAGGCGGTGCGGTGGTACGGCGCGACTGGGCCTGTGGATTTTGATTCGCGCTGTCTGGCGTATTATTTACACGGCGAGAGCGACCTGTATGTCATGATTAGCGCCTTCTGGGAGCCGGTGCGATTCCAAATTCAGCAGCCCGGCCCCTGGAACTGTCTCGTGGACACGAGCCGCCAGGATTTGGCAACGCAGGCCGTTGACGAGTTGAGCTACGAGGTCGCGCCACGGTCCGTCGTCGTGCTGGAGCGCGCACGCACCGACACGGAGCGCCTTTCGAAATACGATCCCGGCGAAACAGTGTGATCGAGCTTCATTCCCCAGCTCGAAGGCAATTTGAGCGTCCCGCGAAACTGCGGCTCAGTCGGCTTCCGCTGACATTAGATCTTGTTTCGGTTATGACTTCGCTGAGTTCTTGATGCTCGTTGCCCAGGGACAGCCCGCTTTGTCTTGGACTTCAATGTATGAGGATGTATAAGGTTGGGAGTCATGCCCGAGTCTGCTGAAATCACGCAGGTTCTGCATGCAATTGGTCGCAGCGAGGAAGGCGCGGCCGAAAAGCTGCTCCCGCTGGTCTATGTCGAATTGAGGCGGTTGGCGGCCGCGCGAATGGCACAAGAAATTGCTAGCCAAACGCTGCAACCAACGGCCTTGGTGCATGAAGCCTGGTTGCGGCTGGTGAAGGACGGAGACCGAACCTGGCAAAACCGCGCGCATTTCTTCGGCGCCGCCGCTGAGGCAATGCGCCGTATTCTCATCGAAAGGGCACGCCACAGGTCCCGTCTCAAGCATGGCGGGGGTCAGTCGCGGCTGAACATCGAGGATCTGGAATTGGCTCAGACCACGCCCGATGACAAGGTTTTGATGGTGGACGAGGCGTTAGCACGCCTGAAGGAGGAAGATCCTGAGTTGGAGCGGATTGTCGTCCTCAAATTCTTTGGCGGCTTGAGCAATGTGGAAGCTGCTGAGAGTATGGGGCTTGCGACACGCACGCTCGACCGCCAATGGGCCTACGCCAAGGCTTGGCTGTTTCGCTATATCAGCGAGCACACCTGAACAGCGACATTTCCTAGCATTTTTGGCGAGCGTCGCCTGACTCTGTCGCATTACTGATGGACGACAGATAGGCTCGTAAAAAATGAGCAACCAGATCCCGCGCGAGAAGGCGGTGTTTTGCCAGGCGGCTGAGATAACCGACCTGGAGCAACGGCGTCGATTCCTCGACGAGGCGTGCGGCGCAGACCAGGCATTGCGCGAACAGGTTGAGAAGCTATTGGGCCAGTCGCAAGGCGCGGGCGATTTCTTTAAGGAATGCGCTCCTGCTCTGGAGCGGTCAGCAGAAGATGCGGACCGGGTCCTTTCAGCGGCCGAAGCGGCGCTGGAGCCTGAGCTACCCGAAAGCAAGCGCATCGGAGCGTACAAGTTACTCCAGAAGCTTGGGGAAGGGGGTTGCGGCGTGGTCTATATGGCCGAGCAGCAGGAGCCCATTCGCCGCCGGGTGGCGTTAAAGATCACCAAGCTGGGGATGGACACCAGGAATGTGATCGCTCGGTTCGAGGCCGAGCGCCAAGCCCTGGCGCTCATGGATCAACCCAACATCGCGCGGATTCTGGATGCTGGCGCGACCGAAACTGGCCGGCCGTACTTCGTGATGGAACTGGTGTATGGGGTCAAAATCACCGAATACTGCGACCAGAACCGCATGAGCATGCGAGAGCGGTTGGAATTGTTCATCCAGGTCTGCAACGCGGTCCAGCATGCGCAT
>Ga0137375_10007413_pt1 | contig 13053 bp, 12 predicted proteins | sample SagtaG_24_FD_104936 | JGI IMG/M metagenome (GOLD analysis project Ga0137375, IMG submission 104936) | Vadose zone soil microbial communities from Sagehorn Ranch, Mendocino, California, USA - Sage1_R_113_16 metaG | ecosystem: Environmental > Terrestrial > Soil > Vadose zone | place: USA... | reverse complement strand
CGGTCGTTGCCCCAGAACAGTTCTCCGTCCGCGGTCACGAAGCTCGGCGCCCCGAACACGCCGAGGCGCCGCGCCTCCTCGACCTGCTGCCGCAACCGGGCCTTGATCGGCTCGGAGCGTGCCGCCGCCAACACTCGATCCGGATCGGCGACCAGCGGTGCTAGGATGCCGCCGATGGTGGCGACATCGTCAATCCGGCGACCCTCACCGAACTGCGCGCAGAAGACCTGCCGGCAAAAATCCTCGCCCCATCTCTCGGCCAGCCCGACCAGCGCGACCCGCGCCGGCAACAGGCTCCACTGCGGGAACGGTTCGGGGCGCCGGAACGGCAGCGCGAGGTCGGCGCACAGGCGCTCGAGGTCGCGCCACATGTGGCGCCCCTTGGCCGGATAGAGATTGAACGGCGAGGTGTCCCAGCCCTGTGCCTTGAAGATCGGGCCGAGCAGGAACGGCCGGAACCGGACGGCGACGCCGGCCTGCGCCGCCAGCGCGGCGATCCGCATCGCGGCCGGGTAGGAATAGGTCGACGCAAAATCGAACCAGAAGTGGAGCACAGGCATCCGCAATCCCTACGTCCGCACGGTCCGCACGTCCCTCTCAGCCCGCAAGTCGGATATGCCCGCGGCGGCCGCTCTATTTTCGCCGGCGCGCAGAGGTGCTATGGGCGGGTTGAGGAGAACCCGATGCCCTTTACCCTCCAGGACCTGGAAAAGCGCGTCAAGGAGCGCGCCAAGGCCAGCGCCGACCTGTCCTATACGCGCAAGTTGCTCGACCGTGGCGTCGCCCATTGCGCCAAGAAGCTCGGCGAGGAGGCGATCGAGACCGCGCTCGCCGCAGTCAGCGAGGATCGCGAGCGGCTGGTCGCGGAGGCAGCGGACCTCGCCTACCATCTGCTCGTGGTGCTGCACGCGCGCGGGATTGCGCTCGCCGACGTCGAAGCCGAGCTGGCGAACCGCACCAGCCGATCGGGTCTCGACGAGAAGGCCTCGCGCAAGGGCGGCGGCTGAGGGCGCACGGACGAACTATGGAACAACGCACCGAAGAGGTCCTGTCGCCCTACCGGATCTTCTCGCGCGCCGAGTGGGCGAAGCTGCGCGACGATACGCCGATGACATTGACGCCGGCGGAGGTCGGCGAGGTGCGTTCGCTCAATGACCGTCTCGACATGAAGGAGGTCGAGGAAATCTATCTGCCGCTGTCGCGGCTCCTGTCGCTCTACGTGGTGGCGACTCAGCGGCTGTTCCGAGCCCAGCAGAACTTCCTCGGCACCGAAGACACCAAGGTGCCCTACATCATCGGGGTGGCGGGCTCGGTCGCGGTTGGCAAGTCGACCACCGCGCGCGTGCTCAAGGCGCTGCTTGCGCGCTGGCCCAACACGCCGCGGGTCGACCTCATCACCACCGACGGCTTCCTCTATCCCAACGCGGTGCTCGAACGCGAAGGCCTGATGGAGCGCAAGGGATTTCCCGAGAGCTACGATCTGCCGGCGCTGTTGCGCTTCCTGACCGAGGTCAAGGCCGGCCGGCGGCCGGTGCGCGCGCCGATCTACTCCCATCTCGTCTATGACGTCATGCCGAACGACTGGGTCGTGATCGAGCAGCCCGACATCTTGATCGTCGAAGGCCTCAACGTGCTGCAGGCCGGACCGCCCCCCAGGGACGGCAAGGCGATCCCCTACGTGTCGGACTTCTTCGATTTCTCGGTCTATCTCGATGCCGGCGAGGATATCTTGCTGCGCTGGTACGTGGACCGCTTTCTGACCTTGCGCGGCACCGCGTTCCGCGATCCGAAGTCCTACTTCCATCGCTATTCGAAGCTCTCGGACACCGAGGCGGTCGCGACTGCGACCGGCATCTGGTCGCGCATCAACCTCCTCAACCTGCACGAAAACATCCTGCCCACGCGCCAGCGCGCCGACCTGATCCTCACCAAGGGCGAGAGCCACCTGATCGAGGAGGTGGCGTTGCGGCGGCTGTGAGGTTCACTCAGGCGGCAAGCGAGGCCGATGCGGTCGCGGTGGCGAGCGCCGCCGCCAGGCGCTCGCGGTCGAGCGGCTTGGTGAGGAAGCCGTCCATGCCGGCGTCGCGGCAGGCGTCGCGGTCCTCCTCGAAGGCATTGGCGGTGAGCGCGATGATCGGTGTGCGCGGTCCGCCGCGCTCGGCCTCGACCGCGCGGATACGGCGCGTCGCCTCGATGCCATCGCTGCCGGGCATGTGCACGTCCATCAGCACGAAGCCGTAGGGCTGGCCGGCGGCGCGCGCCGCCAGCCAGGCCTCGACCGCCGCCGCGCCGCTCGTCGCAATCGTCGGCCGGTGGCCGAGCCGCGTCAGCAGCGCGCGGGCGAGCAGCGCGTTGATCTCATTGTCCTCGGCGACCAGGATTGCGAGGCTGTCGGTGGCGAGCGTCGCGCCGCTCACTGCGTCGCTCTCCACGCTTTCTGCGGCGCGGTCGAATCCCTGCTCGGCGGTGGCGAGCCGCGCCGCGAGCGAAGCGGCACGCACCGGCTTCACCAGGTAGCCGCTGAAGCCCGCCTCGCGCAGCGCCGGCAGCTCGTGCCGCGCCGACGGCTTGACCAGCACGATCCGGTGCGGGACGTCCGCCGTCGCACGCGCGAGATCGTCACAGACCGGCCGCCCGAGGGCGTGGTCGACGAACACCGCGCTCCACGCCCGCTTCGGCAGCAGCGTGTGGGCCAGTTCCGCATCGGGCGCCATGCAGGTGCGCGCCCCCCAGTGCATCAACCGCCGCGCCAGCAGCGAAGCTTCGACCGCGGCCGGGGCGATGATGAGGATATCCCAGCCGGCGAGGTCGGGCGGCGCGCTCGCCGGTGTTTCGCTCTCCGACGCGGCCGGCAGCGACACCACGACCTCGAAGCTCGAGCCGACGCCCGGCGCGCTCTCGACCGCGATGCGGCCGCCCATGCGTTCGACGATCCGGCGCGAGATGGCGAGCCCGAGCCCGGTGCCGGCGAACTTGCGGGCTGCGCCGCTGTCGGCCTGCTCGAACTCGAGGAAGATGCGGTCGTGCTCGGCCGGCGCGATGCCGATGCCGGTATCGCGCACCACGAATGCTATCTCATTCGGTCCGCTACCCGCCTCGACCACGAACGATACGCCGCCCCGGTCGGTGAACTTGATCGCGTTGCCGGCGAGATTGAGCAGCACCTGGCGCAGCCGCGCAGCATCGCCCAGCACCCGGCGCGGCAGGCCGTCCTCCACATAGGCGGCGATCTCGAGCTCCTTCGCCTGCGCGCGGGGCGCGAGCAGCTCGACGGTCTGCTCCACCAGCGCCGCCAGATCGAATGGCCGTGCGTCGAGATCGAGGCGGCCGGCCTCGATCTTGGAGAAATCGAGAATCTCCTCGATCAGCGACAACAGCGTGTCGCCGGAGGTCTTGACCGCCTCCGCATAGGTGGTCTGCTCGGGCGTGAGCGCGGTGTCGAGCAGCAGGTCGGACATGCCGAGGATGCCGTTGAGCGGCGTGCGGATCTCGTGCGAGACCATGGCGAGAAACCGCGATTTGGCGCGGTTCGCGGCTTCGGCTTGATCGCGGGCTTCGGCGAGGGCGCGCTCGGTCTGCGCGCGATCGGTGACGTCACGACCGACGCTCTGCACCTCGGTGCCTTGCGCGGTGCGCACCGCCCCCTCGCGCCCGGCGGTCCAGCGCCCGCCGTCGACGGTGGCAATCCGCTGGTCGTGGCTGCGCGTGCCGTCGGGGGAAAGCACAGCGTCGCCCTGCGCGATCACGGTCGGTGCAAACGTCGTGCCGATCAGATCGCCGCGCGCGCGGCCCGCCAGCGCGCAGAAGGCGTCGTTGACATAGGTAATGCAGCCGTTGCCGTCGCGGCGCACGATCACGTCGCCCTGCGCCTCGAGGAAGCACTTGGCGCGCTCCTCGGCCTCCTTGAGCTCCCAGTTGCGGTCGGACAAGTCTTCGCTGCGCTCGCGCAGCACGGCGAGCTTGCGGGCGAGCGCGTGGTTGCGGAGGATGAGCAGGCCGATCGCTCCGCCCGCGGCGCCGAGCAGCGCGGCCGCACCGGCGGCAAAGAGGGATGGACTGTAGTGTGCGCCGGCGCTCGTGACCGCAGCCAGCAGGGCGGCCGTCAAAGCCAGCGACAGGATCGCGGCCGCGGACACGGCGAACGGCCGGCGGCCAAACGATTTGCGCAACGGAATGCCGTCCTGCATGATCCGCCGTCCCCGTGTGCAGGCTTCATCGCGGTATGACCCGCGACGTGCCCGCTTTCATGCGTATTGTGGGAGGCGATGTTGCGCGGGAACCGTTGCGATTCCCTTCAAATTTCTCGTGCAGGCGACCGTTAGGGTTGACGGATCGGTAACGATTGGCGCCGGCGTCAGCGCGCGTGTGCGATCTTTGCCGGGGCCTGCACGTGCCGCATCAGCGCGAACAGCGCCGCCGCGTCCTGATCGGTGATGCGCGCCGAATGGACGTAGAGCGCAAAGTCCGCGTCGCGGACCTCGCGCGACACGCTGACCGTCACGTCGGCGGGGCCGCCGACGATCCTGACTGTCCGCAGCACGCCCAAGGTTGAGCAGGGGCGGTCGCTGCCGACGTCATCGACCAGAGTGAGGTCGGCGAGCTCGACGCGGTCGACCAGCCGCACGCGCAGGTCCGGCCGTGTCGCGGCGTTGTCGATCCGCACCCGGTAATCGGGCGACGGCGCGCTGTCTGAGAGGCGGTAGGTCACCGGCCCAGCCGTGAAGCACAGGTCGCGCGAGGTCGCGAACAACGGCGGCATCGCGGCTGCAATGCCGGCGACCAGGAGCGGCACCACGGTCTTGCCAACGCGCTCCATCACACACACCCTCGTACGCACGCGTGCGCGGCGGCGGAAAAGTCCGGCCGGCAGGGAAACGTTAACGGTAATATTTTGCTAAAGCGTTAAGCGCTGGGCGCCGGTCTCGTTCATGGCTCTGGCGGGCAGGGAATGAATACGGGGGGTGCCCGATGCATCTGCGGGTGCCGCGAAACGGCAGACGGATCCAAGATGCCCAAGCGTGAAACCGTCAAAACAGGCGCTGTCAATCGGAAGGCGAAGCGCCCGTTCCAGCCTCGACTCAAGGATTTCGAAATCGCAATGCAGGATGTCTGCGATTTCTTCTACAACGTGAATCGCTGAGCATGATCCCGAAAAGTGCAATCCGGTTTTCGGAAAAGATCATGCTCAAAGCAAAAAGCTAGACGACAATAAGAACGACAACAGCAACCAAGGAATTCGGAGTGCTCGGGGGTCTCTTCGCAATCTGCTCGGCGGCCACGTTCGCCTTCAACAATGCCAGCGTGCGGCGCGGCGTGCTGACCGGATCGGTCGCGCAGGCGATGGCGATCACGGTGCCAATCGGCGTGCCGCTGTTCTTTCTGGCGGCGCTCGTCACCGGCCGGCTCGGCGAGGTGGCGGGCTTCTCGCAACAGGGGCTCGCCGCGCTGGCGCTTGCCGGCGTCCTGCATTTCGTCTGGGGGCGGTACTGCAACTACCGCGCCACCAAGGCGCTCGGCACCAATCTGGTGGCGCCGATCCAGCAGGTGAACCTGATCATCACCTTGCTGCTCGCAATCTGGCTCCTGGGCGAGCAGTTCACCGCCTTGAAGGTATTGGGCATCGCGCTGGTGCTGCTCGGCCCGAGCATCACCATGCGGGAACGGCCCGCCGAGCGCATCGTCTCGGACGAGAAGATCACCGCCATCGACGCCGAGAAGCCGGCTGCCTTCGCGCCCAAATACGCCGAGGGCATCACGTTCTCGCTGCTGTCCGCGCTCGGCTACGGCCTGAGCCCGATCCTCGTGCGCGTCGGCCTCGAGCACAAAGGCCTCGGCGCGAGCTTCGCCGGCGGGCTTGTCGCGTATCTGGCGGCCACCGCCGTGATGGCGCTCGTCATGCTGTGGCCGGGCCAGCTGCGCCATGCGCTCGCGGTCAATCGCGAATCCGCCAAATGGTTCGCCCTATCGGGCTTCCTCGTCTTCCTGTCGCAGATGTTCCTCTACATGGCGATGTCGATCGCGCCGGTCACCGTGGTCTCGCCGATCAACCGCACCTCGATCGTCTTCCGGCTCTATTTCAGCCGCTGGCTCAATCCGCAGCACGAGGTCTTCGGCGGCAGCGTGATCGCCGGCACCATCGTGTCGCTCGCCGGCGCGGTGGCGCTGGCGCTGAGCGTGGAAGCCGTGCAGGGATTGCTGGCGCTACCGCAGCCGCTCATGGCGCTGCTCAATTGGCACTGGCCGTGAGGCGCAGCGTGGCGAGCCCGCGCGTCTCGCTCCCGGTACGGAACAAAGTTGCACCGCGCCTCGTTGGGGCGTCAGTGCAACCTTTTGGAAGCAATCAACGAGCGGGCGATTCCGCCCTGTCAGAGTCGATGCTGCCGAGCATGATGCCTTCGTAATCCTGCTCATCCTCATCAGCCGATCTGACGCGCAGTCGCCTCGCTCTCGGCGGCCTTCCAATGGGCTTGATTATTCGGGTCCTGTGCATGGCGTGGAAACGCCGGGGACCTACTCGCCGTTCCGGCAAGGAGGATCGCATGGCCAAGAAACGCCGAAGAAAATATTCCCGTGGCGCGGGCACCGAGGTCGAACGCGAGATGCGCCGCTACAAGCGGGGCACCGCCAAGAGCGGCAAGGGCGGCAGAGCCGGCAAGGTGAAGAGCCGCAAGCAGGCGATCGCGATCGGCCTCTCCAAGGCGCGCAAGAAGGGGAAGAAGGTCCCGCGGAAGAAATAGTCGCTCCGACGCACGTCACGGCGCTGGCGTCGCTCAGCGAGCTGACCAACGGCCGCGGAGCTTAAGTCGGTGCGGAGCCCATGAAGCCCGCTGGCGTCGCAGGGCGGAACGACCGAACATTCCGTTCGTCCACGGTGGCTCCGTCGCTCTGCCGCGCCGCTCGAGTCCCGCGATCACGTTGGCCGGTCACATGATTTGCGGAGCGTCGATGCCGCTCTGCCTTGCTCGTTCAATTCGTGCTTTGATTGGCAGGCTGTCGTCCCAAAGGCTCGCCACAAAGCGCTCGCCATTGTGCGAATTGGACTCATCGGACACAAGCCAGAGTAGCGGTGGCACCATAACCGAGGCCGGCAGGAAAGTTCTTCCTTGGGTGGCGACCCCGGTAACGTCAGCCGCCGTATCAACGGCGCCTCCCGGCAGCAACACGTTCAATGTAACACCGGTGCCGCCCAGGTCTTGCGCCCAAATACGAGAGCATGCTTCCAGAAAGGCTTTCGACGGTCCATACGGCGAAAGATGCTTACGCACCATCGTTCGATCGTTCGCTGAAATATTGATGATCTTGCCGAAGCCTTGCGCAATCATCGATGGCGCGACGCGACGCGTCATCAGGAACACCCCGTCGGTATTGGTGTGCGAGATGCGCCGCCACTCGTCTGCGTCCACGCGCCAAAACGGCGCGCCGGGACCGGCATTGGGAACGCCGGCATTATTGATGAGAACCTCTATCTTGCCGAAGGCAGCCAATACGTCCGACACGATCCTGTCGCAGCTTGATGGGTCGCGCAAATCTCCGAGGGCGCTGACGACTTGCGACCGAGCGCCTAGCGAATCCAACTGCGCGAATGTCTCATCGAGCTGGACGCTTGGGCCGCTGGCAACGATGGCGACACGCGCGCCTGCCCGCACGAGCCCCAGAGCCATGGCTCGTCCAAGGCCTCGGCTTCCGCCCGTGACGATGACCGCGCGTCCCACGATCGACGGATGGGCTGACATAAGCGCAGACCTCTAACATGCCGGGCAGGACAGAGCACGAAAGACGACCTCTTTCTCATCGTCCTTATAACGGCCGCAGCTCTCGATGCAATTTCCGTCAGCATCGTCGGCATAGGCACCTTGCCCCATTTCTCGGTCTCCGCGGCGATGAACGTCCCGAAATCGGCAGGCAAGCTCGCGAAAGTCGTATAGGCTAGCTCTTTGAGGCGCGCCTTGATCGTAGGATTGGCAAGGCCAGCGTTGATCTGATGGATGCGCGGCGTCCCGACGGCGTCGCCGATCTCCAGGAGGTCGGCGCCAAAGCCCTAGGCATCTTCAAGGATAAGAGCACCCTGATGGAATGGGGAGAACGCGTAGAGAATGTTCGGCGCCGCCAGGGCGGTCGTATGGGCTCCGGCACCGGTCATGATCTGGGCGCTGTCTCCGGTGCGAGGATCGATTGACTGGACCAGCCCCGGCTTGCCGATAGCCACGTGAACGAGGCCGGTTGCGGGATTGAAGAACGTTACGTCCGGTGCGCCGGCAATTGGCCACGTGTTGCTGACCTCCCGCGAGCCAATATCGACCTCCACCAATGCCGCGTCATCACACGCGACGTAGAGGTGACCGCCTTGGTGATCGATATCGAGCCCGTGCGCGCCACCGACTGGCAGCTCCCAATGCTCGACGCCGCCCAGGTCAGGCAGCCGGGCGACAAGAACCATCGAGGGCTCGCGGATTGCGAGGAAAACCCGCTCAGAGGCAACATCCGTTACACACCATCGAGGCGGCCCGGGGAGGTCGACTGAACAATGCTGGCCTCCGTCGAGGCCGAACACCTGGAGCTTGGCGCCGTGCGCTTCATCTCCAATGCAGGCGGCGATCGCCAAATCCCGCTGTGACACGATCGCGACGCCATTCGGTCGAGAGCCGGTTTTGAAAACGGCGCGCGTTTCGAAGCTGAATGCATCGACGCAGGCCAGGCTTGCCGCGCCACGGTTGGTCACGAGAACCGTCCCATCGTCCGCCACGACGCCGGCAGCTGCTGGGAATCCCGGCAGCGTCGCGATGTGTCTGCGGGCGTCGTGGTCGATGACCTCGACGCAGTCGCGGCCCGTGTGCGCCACGAAGATACGGCGGCTCTTTGGATCGAAGGCACCATGATCGAAAGAGCTCCCGGCGGAGCCGGGTATCTCGATCGTGCCGATCATCTTCAACGGCATGGCTACCTCGCATGCTCTTTGTCGCGCTGCAGCCGGCACCAGGTGTAGAGCGCGTCATACATGACCATTCCATGCTTCAGCATCTCGTGGTCATCGCGAAAGTTGGCGGACAGCCCGTAGGACATCGCAAGCAACCCTTCGCATTGCGGCGTCAGGTCGGGGCGGGACGTGTCGGCGCCGCGCACGATGGTGGCCAAATGATCGAGGGCGGGATCTTTGATTCCGTAGATGTGGATGATGGCGTCGAACGAGCAACGGTCGCCGACGTGCCCGAACTCGGCGCCTTTGATGTCATAGGGTGTGCCGCCTACATCCGCAGCCACCTTGGCGACGTCATTGGCAGGCACGTAGATGAATTCCGCGTCAGGATTCACGAAGCGGCTGATCAGCCAGGGACAGGCAATGCGGTCGATCTTTGGATGTTCGCGTGTCACCCATTTGTTTTCGACTGCCCCCCGCCTGCCGCGCGTCGGAAGATTTTGCTCCTTCCAGGCCGCGATACCGCCTTCGAGATATGCGGCTTGAACGCCGCTGTTTCGTAGCGCGCTCGCCACGCCCTGGCTGACGTCGTGACCGTGTACGCAGTACGCAACGACGTTGCGGCCGCTGGGGAGGGCTTTCAGCCAGGAGGAGACGTCTTCAGGCAGACGCCGTGCGCTGCCGATGATCAGCCTGTCGTCGGCCTCGAATGCCGGAGCACGACGCACATCAATCAGCAACGGCGCGTCAGCCGTGCCAAGACGTGCATAGAGGTCGTCGGGTGAAACGGGGAGGGTATTTCCGTCCATGCGCAATCTCCTCGAAAATCGAGTGTTGCGCAGAGCTTGGACGGTGAGCCGTCTGACGGGGAGTCTGCATGTCCCCGTAACCAAGAACTAGTCGCGTTTGCGGCGGACCGCAAGAGACGTCCGTCGCAAGGAACCCGCTCCGATCATTCGTCGCTGCGAAAGTAGCGTCTCGGCGCAGCGCGTCGCATGTCCAAAGCTTCTTGGAACGTTTCGACCATAGCGGTCATCGCGTTCATGAGCATGATCCGTTTCCGGCGGCCCTGAGGCGGAGCCGAAATGGCGAGCAAAGAAGAGCAAGTCGTGGTAGCGCACATATCTCATCTCCCAATGGAGTTGAGACAACGCTTGGCTGCGTAGCAGCTGACCGGGCGGTCGTCGTAGGCCCGGCATATTGGCGGCTTACGCCGTCATGCCGCTGCCAGGTGAAAGGCTTATGGAGACAAGACATTTCGCCAAAAGCCCTCGGCCCGGCAGGCGGGCTAAGTGCAGTTCTTGGGCGAATGCCTTTGAAAGGCCGGGCGACTGCGATCAAGCCCGACGCGCGCTATATGGCGGCAACGGGAGCGAAAGTCAAGGAGTGCGCGGAGTAACGATTTCGGCTCAGTGCCCCATCGCGTCGTCAATCTGTAGCGAATGACGAGTCGCGCCGAGGATTTCACCTCCGCACGTACCCAAAACCGTGCGTGAACCTTGACTCACACGGCTCCCGATGTTCGGCCGTTTCCGTGACACAGCTGCCAGTGAGCGAAGAGCGCTGGATTTGCGCGGCGAAGCCGATCAAACCAATCTCGCGCCCTTGGTCTTGCGACGCAGCCGCTTAAATTTGCGACGCACCCAGCGGATGACATGGAGATCAATCCTGTTCAGGGTCGGACGCAACTGCGTCCGGTAGGGGTTGCCCGCCGGCGGTAAAGTCGCTCTGCGGGCTGCGGAAATACTTCAGTCCCAAGACTGAAGCATCGCTATGCCGCGCGCTGCGCCAAGCAGCGAAAAACCACTGTTGGCGCGGTCTTTCTCGTCGCCCCAGGCATTTCAGCAACGAAAATCGGCAGTACGTCCGGCTGATTTTACGCTGTGCACTCGCGTGAGCAAGGTGGCAGTGCGCAACAACGCGGCGCGAGCAAGCAGGAGACTATGACGATGTTACAATCGTTTCTGCGGGGCTATGGCTTGGACTCCGGCGATATCGAGATGCTGTGCATCTTGGGCGTCGCGTTTATGCCGAGCATCGTCGCCCTGGTGCTCGCCTTCTTCGCGCACTGGCTACCGGACGACGGTTATGTCTTATCGCAGCACGTCGACGATCGCCAACGCAAGCACCATCGCGCAAATGATAGCGAACCTGATCGGCGCCGCGCCGCTTGATGGAGTGCGAATTCATTGTGCTCGCCGATTCCTAGATCAGCGATGAATCGAAGCGCCCCTACGCCGCGCCGGAACACGACGCTGGGATTTGCCATAACGCACCGGGTAGCGTCACTGCTGCTCAACGCGATGAGCCGTCCAAGCGCCGCTAGCACGTAAGCAAGCACCTCCGCGGCCCGCCCTGGTGGCAGCACAAGTGGCGTCGCAAGCCATAGCGCTTCGACAGCGTCCCGCGCCGAGACAGGAGTCTATTTCAACCCCGTTGAAACGCTGGTGAAGATGGTATTCAGCGAGGTGCCGAGGGCGCTGACCGCGGTAACGATCACGATCGAAACGCCGCCAGCGATGAGGGCGTATTCGATAGCTGTGGCTCCAGATTCATCCGCAAGGAAGTCTCTGAGCATTTGCATGATGCAAGTCCCTCTGCGACTGAGGCCCGTGCAACGATATTGCTACGTTCCCTGCAATTCACTTAAGGGACACGATGAATCATCGTTAAAACGGATTAGGACCAGCCGTCGAGCGTACGTTTTTGTTGCAGCGCATGAGTCCGTTCCAGACCCATGGCGTCGTTTCGCTGCCCCGCAATAACTTCGGCAGCTATCGAAGGCAAAGCGGGCTTGGCCGCCGGTCCAATGCGTTCGCGCCCTCAGTGCCCCGCCGCCAGCGCGCCCTGCGTGCGCGGATCGGCGGCGCCGGCGAGGCCCTGCGGCGTGACCATGATCGAGTTCGCCGAGGTGCGTGGGATGCCCTGCACGACCTTGTGGCCGCGCCGCTCGAGTCCCTCGATCACATCGGCCGACAGGCCGCGTTCGAGCGAGGCCTGGTCCGGCCACCACTGGTGATGGATGCGCGGCGCCTTGACGGCATCGCCGATCTCCATCTTGCGGTCGACCGCGTTGACGATGATCCCCAGCACCGCCGTGATGATGCGGCTCGAGCCGGGCGAGCCGGTGACGATCACCGGCTTGCCGTTCTTGAGCACGATGGTCGGGCTCATCGACGACAGCGGCCGCTTGCCCGGTCCGGGCGCATTGGGGTCGCCGCCAACGAGCCCCGAGGCGTTCGGCGCCGCCGGCGCGGCGGCGAAATCGTCGAGCTCGTTGTTGAGCAGCACGCCGGTGCCCTGCGCCACCATGCCGACGCCGTAGCTGAAGTTGAGCGTATAGGTGTTGGCGACCGCGTTGCCGTAGCGGTCGACCACCGAATAATGCGTGGTGTTCTCGCCTTCGCGCGGTGGCGCCAGCTCCGGGTGGATCGTCTCCGACGGCGTCGCGCGCTCGGGGTCGATGGTGACGCGCAGCGTCGCCGCATAGCGCTTCGACATCAGGCGCGCCAGCGGCGCCGTCACCACGGCGGGATCGCCCAGGTACACGGCGCGGTCCGCATAGGCGCGCCGCATCGCCTCCATCATCAGGTGCACCCGCAGCGCCGGATCGAGCTCGCCGAGCCGGTAGCCTTCGAGGATGTTGAGCATCTCGATCAGCACCACGCCGCCCGACGACGACGGCGGCATCGACACGATGGTGTGGCCGCGATAGGTCCCGCGCACCGGCCGCCGCACGACCGGCCGGTAGTCGCGCAGGTCCTCCGTGGTCATGATCCCGTCGGCAGCCGCGATCGCGCCCGCAAGCTTCTCGGCCACCGGCCCCTCGTAGAATCCGCGCGGCCCCTGCTGCGCGATCGCTTCCAGCGTCGCGGCCAGATCGCGCTGCACCAGCAGGTCGCCGGGCGCGAGCGCGCTGCCGTCCGGTTTGAGGAAAATCCTCGCCGATGCCGGCCAGCGCGCGATCCGCAGGCGCGCGCGCGGCAGCGAGTCGGCGATATCGTCCTCGATCGGCAGGCCCTTGCGCGCCAGCTGGATCGCCGGCGCCAGCAGCGCCGCGAGCGTGAATTTGCCCGAGCCATATTTGGCATGTGCCAGCGCCAGGCCGGCGACGGTGCCGGGCACGCCGATGCCGAGCG
>Ga0137375_10007410_pt1 | contig 13053 bp, 10 predicted proteins | sample SagtaG_24_FD_104936 | JGI IMG/M metagenome (GOLD analysis project Ga0137375, IMG submission 104936) | Vadose zone soil microbial communities from Sagehorn Ranch, Mendocino, California, USA - Sage1_R_113_16 metaG | ecosystem: Environmental > Terrestrial > Soil > Vadose zone | place: USA... | reverse complement strand
GCGCGGACGAGATGCTCGCCGTCACGTTCACGGACAAGGCGGCGGGCGAGCTGCGGACGCGGCTGGAGGCGCTCGGCGCCCCGGGCGTGCGCGCGCGGACGTTCCACTCCGCCGCGTTGGGGCAGCTCAGACACTTCGCTCCGGAGCGCGTCGGACGCATCGTCCCGTCGAAGGCGCTCGCGCTGCGCACCATCGGCAACACGCTGCCGATGCCGTACAAGTTCCGTCCCGCGGGGGATCTCGCGACGGAGATCGAGTGGGCGAAGAACCGGCGGCTCACGCCCGACACCTACCTCGACGGGCTCGAGGAGCACGAGCCTCCGCTGCCGCCCGAGCTGATGCAACGGGTGTTCCGCGACTACGAGCGGCGCAAGGAGGCGCGCGGCTACGCCGACTTCGAGGATCTGCTCGAGCTCGCGATCCGGCTCTACGACGAGGACCCGACGGCGCTCGAGATCGTCCGGTCGCGATACCGGGCGATCACGGTCGACGAGTACCAGGACGTGAACCTCCTCCAGCAGACGCTGCTCGACCGTTGGCTGGGCGACCGCGACGAGCTCTGCGCGGTCGGCGACGACTATCAGGCGATCTACGGCTTCACCGGCGCGACGCCGGAATACCTGCTCGGCCTGCCGGAGCGCTTCCCGCATGCGACCGTCGTGCGGCTCGAGGAGAACTACCGCTCGACGCCCGAGGTGCTCGAGCTCGCGAACCGGCTCGTGCCGAAGCTCGGCGGCGCGGCGAAGACGCTTCGCGCGACGCGTCCGCCGGGGCCGGAACCCCTGATGCGCCCGTTCGGCGCCGCCGAGGCCGAGACGGACTTCGTCGTGCAGCAGGTGCGTGCGCTGCACGAGGCGGGCGTGCGGTACGAGGAAATGACGGTGCTCCACCGAACCAACGCGCGCTCATCACTCTTCGAGGAGGCGTTCACCCTCGCCGAGATTCCGTTCCAAGGTGCTGCGCTGCTCGAGCGCGACGCGGCGCGCCAGCTCCGCAAGGCGCTCGCGCGCGAGGGGCACGCGCAGGCGATCGCTGCGGTGCGCGAGACCGCCGTCGAGCACGGGTTGCTCGCCCACCTCCCGCCGCGGATCGGCGAGCGCGAGGTCACGCGCCAGAACGACCTCCGCCTGCTCGTTGCGATCGCCGAGCGGCTCGGCGCCGACGCGACGGTCGACGACTACCTCGAACATCTGCGAGCGCATTTCGGCGGCGGCACTGGGACCGGCGTGCACCTGCTCACCTACCATCGCGCGAAGGGCCTCGAGTTCGACGCGGTCTTCTTGCCCCGCCTTCAGGACCGTGAGCTGCCGTCGAAGTTCGCGCGCTCCGAGGACGAACGTGCGGAGGAGCGGCGACTCCTCTACGTCGGAATGACGCGGGCGCGCGAGCACCTGACGATCACGTGGTCGAGCAAGGCGAGCCCCTTCCTGCGCGAGCTCGGCGTCGCACTCCAGACACCGGCGGCGCCGCCGGACGACCCGCTCCTCGCGTCGCTCAAGCAGTGGCGTCGTGAGCGCGCGAAGGAGGAGGGAAAGCCGGCATACGTCGTCTTCCACGACGCGACGCTTGCGGCGATCGCCGCGCGCCGCCCTGAGACCGAGGCCGAGCTCGGCGCGCTCCCCGGGATCGGCCCCGCGAAGCTGGAGCGCTACGGCGCCGACGTCCTGGCTGCGGTCGCCGCCGGGGCCGAAGCCCCGGCGGCGTAGCGGCGAGACCGCGCTAGCGGTCGTACGGCTGGTTGAAGCTCCGCGGCGCGCGAATCGCGATGACACGACTCTGCCGCGGTGGATCCGCGTGCGTCGAGACGTACAGGAGCTGGTTGTCGAACGAGAACCAGGGTCCCGTGGCCTCGTCCGGCGTCTTGCCGAAGAGGATCAGGTTGCTCGTTCCCCGCTGGTTCCGCGGCAGGACCCAGATCTGGTTCTTCCTCGAGTCGCCAGATCCGACCCGGATCCGCGCCGACTCCGGACTCGGAGAAGACGACCGCGTTGCCGCCGACGCCGCTCGAGCTCGCCGTGCCGACGATTCCCTCGGCCTTCGAGAACGCATACAGACGCGCCGCGGGCGGCCCGTCCTGTGCCTTGCCTGCATCTCGGTATCCGGGTCGATCGCGTTTTCGATCGGAATCCACATCCCGGTCATCGTCAGCCGGTTGAACTTGAGCCCGTACAGCTGACCGGTGGTCAGATCGCGGCGGTTGTCCGGGACGAACTTGTAGAGGTAGCGCCAGTCGCCTCGGTCGTTCGTCAGATACCACGACCCGTTCCATCCCGATCGATGCTTCGAGTCGTTCACGAACGGGGAACTCCTCGTTCGTCAGATACGTCTTCCACGGCGAGATCGTTGCCGCGCAGAGGTCATGCAGTCCGGTCGTGATGATCTCTGCCTTCTTCAGCGTTGTACTGTCCTTCCGCGACCGTCAGTCGCGAGATCGCGCCCCGGCCGTCGGAGTCGTCGTCGCCCACGTCTGCTCGTCGACGTGGCACTTGCCGCCGTCGAGTAGGAATTCGTTCGGCCCTTAGCTCGCGAGTCTCCTCAAAAGCTCCCCTTCCCCGAGTGGTGAACGCGGGGATCTATGCGGCGCGGAGCAGGAGGTCGAGGAGGTCCTGCGGGTCGCGCCGGATCCTCGGCCGCGCCGTCTGGTCACGCTTGCGCAGCTCGAGTGCGCGCGGGTCGGACAGCGGGACGAGCCGCTCCTCGCGGATCAGCGACTCGTCGACCCCGCCGAGGCGTCCGCCGTAGGTTGTGTAGACGGGCACGCCGAGCGCCGCGGCCTCCCGGTTCATCGTCCCGCCGGCCGAGACCACGAGGTCGGACAGCGCGATCAGGCTCTGCGCGTCGACCGCCCGCTCCGGGACGATCACCGACGGAAGCTCGAGCCGGCGCACGTACTCGCGCTGCTCGTCGGTGCGCGGAATGACGACCGCGTGCACGTCGTCGCGCCCGCCGAGAAACTCGAGCGTCTGCGGGAAGAGCGGGTTCGAGTGGCGGTGGTAGAGCGAGACGTCGGGCGGCGGACGCAGGACGACGAGCACGCGGGTGGGGTCGAGCTGCCACTGCGCGACCAGGGCCGGGTCGGGCTCGAAGTCGGCGAGGTAGTACTCCTCCTTCAACCCCTCGTACTGCAGCAGCTTGCCGTCTTCGACGCCGTACGGCTCGAGCCGCTCGGGCGGGATCGCGTCCGGGACGACGACCTTCGTCGCCGCGCGGCAGCCGAGCTGGTGCTGGAGCCACGCCCACTCGTAGTCGAAGGTGGTCGAGCTCGGGATGCCCAGCCTCCGCGCCGTCATGGTCAGCTCGTGCGAGCCGTGAGCCAGCGCCAGGTCGAAGCCGCGGTCCTTCGCGAAGCGGCGCAGCGCTCGCAGGCGCGAGAACATCGCGCGACCCTTCGCCACGCGCGACCGGCCGCCGTGTCGACCGATCACCTCAGCCTCGAGACCGTGCAACTCCAGCAGCTGCAGCGTCTGCGCGTACTCGCGCGCGGTGATCTCGACCTCGTCGCCCCGCCCGCGCAGGATCTCGATCAGGGGCCGAAAGACGAGCACGTGCGCGCTCGCCGTCATGTCGATCCAAACCTTCATGCGACCAGCGTCTCAGGGATGCGCGGGCGCCCCGGCGTGCGTTCGACGTGATGCTCGTACCAGAGCGTGAACGCGAGCAGGCCCCACAGCTGCCGCGACCGATCCTCGCGCCGTGAGACGTGGTCGTCGATCAGGCTCTCGACCCTGCGTGGATCGAAGAACCCCTGCCGCCGCAGCGCCTCGGCCGACAGCGTCTCGCGCGCAAACGGCTCCAGCTCCCCGCGAAGCCACGCCGCCGCCGGAATCGAGAACCCACGTTTGCGGCCATACACGATCGAGCGCGGGAGCAGCGGAGCCGCCGCACGCCGGAGAAGGAGCTTCTTGCGCAGGCCACGAACCTTCAGGCGCGTCGGCAGCGTGTGCGCAAACGATGCGACGAAGGGGTCGCAGAAAGGCACGCGCGCCTCGAGCGAGTGCGCCATCGAGGCGCGGTCGGTCTTCACGAGTAAGTCGTCGACGAGGTAGACGGCGCGGTCCACATCCTGCAGGCGCGCGAGCAGCTCCGCACCCTCCGTCTCCGCGAAACGCTCGCGGTAGACGTCGACGGGATCGAATCCGTTGCGTCGCCCCGTCAGCTCGGCGCGCAGCTCGGGCGAGAAGATCTCCTTCCAGCCGTGGTGGCGCTCGAGCGGCGGGAGGTGCGCCGCCCGCGCGAAGCGCTTCGCGCGGTAGTCGAGGCTCGCCTTCACTGACGAGCTCGGGAGACGCTCGACCAGCGGCCGTGCGAGCCGCGCGAGGCCGCCGACACGCTCGGCGAGCAGGTCGGCCGCGTACGTGTAGTAGCCACCGAAGAGCTCGTCCCCGCCCTCCCCCGAGAGCGCGACCTTCACGTGGCGGGACGCAAGCTCGGAGACGAGGTACGTCGGCAGCGCGGAAGAGTCCGCGAACGGCTCGTCGAAGGCTTCGGCGAGAGCGGGCAGGAGCAAGGCCGCATCGGGTCGCAGCACGAGCTCGTGGTGATCGGTCGCATAGCGCTCCGCGACGCGGCGCGCCTCGCCGAGCTCGTCGAAGGAGCTCTCTTCGAAGCCGATCGAGAAGGTGCGCAGCGACTCGGAGGACTCCTGCGCCGCGAGCGCTGCCAGGAGACCCGAGTCGACACCGCCGGAGAGCAGCACGCCGACGGGCACGTCGCTGACGAGATGCGCGCGCACGCAGTCGCGGATGCGGGCCCGGCACTCCTCAACCAGTTCAGCCTCGTCTTCGTCATCGCGCACGTCGGCTGCGAGGACAGGCGCCGGATTCGCGAACCGATCCAAGCGTAGCCGGCCGTCCTCCCACGTCAGCACGTGACCGGCGGGGAGCTTGCGAACCTCGCGGAAGATCGTCAGCGGCGACGGGATCGAGTTGAACGCGAGGAAGGCATCGAGCCCGTCGAGATCGATGTCTCCACGCGGCAAGGCCCGGAGCTCGGAAGCGAACTCGAGCCCGTCGGCAGTGGCGCGGTAGTAGAGCGGCTTGATCCCGAAGGCGTCACGGGCCAACAGCAGCCGGCCACGTGGCGCGTCCCAGATCGCGACGGCGAACATCCCGCGCAACCGGCGCGGGAAAACGTCGCCCCACTCCTCGTACGCGTGGACGAGCACCTCCGTGTCGCCGTGCGTGCGGAACGCGTGCCCCGAGCGCTCAAGCTCCGCGCGCAGCTCGCGGTAGTTGTAGATCTCGCCGTTCTGGACGACATGGACCATGCCGTCCTCGTTCGCGATCGGCTGGTCGCCGGTCTCCAGGTCGATGATCGACAGTCTGCGCGCGGCGAGGGCGGCGGGGCCCTGCATGACGAGCCCGGACGAGTCGGGCCCGCGGTGCACGAGCGTCGCGCTCATCGCCTCGAGCCGCTCGCGGTCGGGCGCACTACGCAGCGCCACGATCCCGCAGATCCCGCACATGCGGGAGAACTCTACGCGCGCGTATCGTCACGGCGTGGAGCTGCACTCGCACGAGCTGTGGCAGCTGCTCGGCCTGCTGGTCGTCGTCGGCGCGCTGCTCGTCCTCGCCCCGGTGACCCGGATCCCGTATCCGATCCTCCTCGTCCTCGGCGGGCTCGCGCTCGGCTTTGCCCCCGGCATTCCGAAGTTCAACCTTCCGCCGGAGCTCGTACTCATCGCGTTCCTGCCGCCGCTCCTCTACTCGAGCGCGTTCTTCACGTCGCTCCGCGAGCTGCGCGCGAACGTCGGTCCGATCGCGCTGCTCGCGGTCGGGCTGGTAGCCGTCACGACCGCGGGCGTTGCCGTGATCGCGCACTGGGCTGTGTCCGGGATGACGTGGCATGCCGCCTTCGTGCTCGGCGCCATCGTCTCGCCGACCGATCCGATCGCCGCTACGTCGATCGCGCGACGGCTCGGCGTGCCGCGACAGATCGTGACGCTCATCGAGGGCGAGAGCCTCGTCAACGACGCGACAGCCCTCGTCCTCTACCGTGCCGCCGTCGTCGCTGCGGTAAGCGGCACGTTCTCGCTCGCGGAGGCTGCCGGTCGCCTGGTCATGGACGCCGCGGCCGGCATCGCGATCGGGCTCGTCGTGGGCTACGTCGTCCGTCGCGTGCGGAGGCCGCTCAATCACTCGCCGACGGAAATCACGATCTCGTTGCTCACGAGCTACCTCGCATACCTGCCGGCTGAGGCGCTCGGCGTGTCGGCCGTCCTCGCCGCCGTGACTGCCGGTGTGTACCTCGGCTGGCATACGCCGGAGCTGACGAACGCGGAGACGCGCCTTCAGGGTGTGGCGTTTTGGACGATCTTCACCTTCGTCATCAATGCCGCGCTGTTCACGCTCGTCGGCCTGCAGCTGCCGCAGGTGCTCGACGGTCTCGGAGCGTGGTCCACGGCCGAATTGCTCGGCGCAGCAGCCGCCGTCTGTGCTGCGGTGATCGTGATCCGGCTCCTTTGGGCTCTTCCCTTCACCTACTTCGGCGCGACGATGTTCGAGACGACACGCCGAAACTGGAAGTACTCGGCCGTGGTCGGCTGGGGAGGCATGCGCGGAGCCGTCTCGCTCGCAGCCGCTCTCGCGATTCCGCTCCACACCAATGCCGGTAGCCCGTTCCCCGCTCGCGAGCTCATCATCTTCCTCACGTTCACGGTCATCCTCGCCACGCTCGTGCTCCAGGGCCTGTCACTGCCACTGTTGATTCGAGCGCTCCGGATCGAGGACGACCCAGCGGAGCGGCACGAGGAGTCGAAGGCACGCGTGCACGCAGCGAAGGCTGCTCTTGAACGGCTGGATGAGCTCGAAGGCGAGGATTGGGTCCGCGACGACACGGCCGAGCGCGTGCGCGGCGCCTACCAGTTCCGCATCGACCGCTTCGGCGAACGCCTCCACGGCGGCGACGGCAGCGTCGAGGAGCGCTCGCGCGACTTTCAACGGCTTCGCCGCGAGCTCCTGCGCGCGGAGGAGGACGCCGTCGTGGGGCTCCGGGGCAGCGGTGTCATCTCCGACGACGTCATGCGCCGCGTGCTGCGCGACATTGCGCTCGAGGACGTCAGGCTCGACGCGGACTAACGAGACCGCGCAACGACTGGCGCAGGACGCGCGCGGCGGTCACGGCGAGCGTGCGCAAGTAGAGCCGCACGGAACGGTCCGCAATCCACTCCAGGTCGTGCGCGAGCTTCTCGGCCATCGACGTCTCGTAGCCGCGACGCACCTGCGCGAATCCGGTCAGCCCAGGCGGCACGACGAGCCGCTGCCAGTACGCCGGGAGATCAGCCGCGAGCTCCTCGAAGAAGCGAGGCCGGATCGGCCGTGGGCCGACGAAGCTCATGTCCCCGCGCAGCACGTTCCAGAGCTGCGGCAGCTCGTCGAGCTGGGTCGCACGTAACCGCCGGCCGAGCCCGGTCACTTCTGCCTCGGTCCGCTCGACGAGCTCTGGCCCGAGATACGCACCGAGCCGTTCTTCTGCTCCGGGACGCAGTGTCCGGAACTTGACCATCGTGAAGACGCGTCCTGCCCGCCCGACACGCTCGCCGCGATAGAAGACGGGGCGTCCGCTGGTCAGGAGGATCGCTGCGGCGATCGGCGCCGTCAACGGCAGCGTCAGCAGCAGGAAGAGGCCGGCGAAGAGGAGGTCGAGGGCCCGTAGGCCCACGTCCCGCCCGCGCCGCGGCGATTCCTGGGCCAGTCGGGCGTAGCGCTCCGCGAGCGACTCCGGCTGCACGCGCGGCGAGTCTACTGCGCGATAGGTTGCGGTCGTGAGTCGTCGCGCGAAGCTCGCACTCGTGCTCGGGGCCGGTGCGGTGCTGGCAGCGGCGCTGATCGTCGCAAGCGTGCTCGTCAGCCGTGAGGACGAGACGAAGACCGTCGCGCCGCGCTCGACGTTGCCGGGTGCCGCTGACGTGATCGCTGAACTGCGCGGCATTCCGCAGCACCGCTTCGTGCTCGGGCGAGCCAACGCGCCGGTCACGATGGTCGAGTACGCAGATCTGCAGTGTCCCTTCTGCGCGCAGTGGGCGATCTATGTGTTTCCGGAGCTCGTGCGCGACTACGTGCGGACCGGGAAGCTCCGGCTCGAGTGGCGCGGGCTGGCGTTCATCGGCCAGGAGTCTGTGGATGCGCTCCGAGCGATCGACGCGGCCGCCGTGCAAGATCGCCTCTGGCACATGGTGGAGATCGTCTATCGCAGCCAGGGTCCAGAGAACGGGGGCTGGGTGACGGACGACTTCATCCGCGCAGCCGCACGCAGCATTCCCGGCCTCGACGTCGACAAGCTGCTGGCGGATCGCGACGCTCCGTTCGTCGCGGATGCGATCGCGCGCGCGGAGGAGCAGGCACGCGCAGCGGGCGTCAACCGCACTCCCAGCTTCCAGATCGGCCGGACCGGAGGGAAGCTGGAGCTGATGCAGTTCTCCAAGCTCGAGCCGGGACCGTTCAAGGACGCGGTCGAGGAGCAATTGCGGCGCTGAGCGATCGCAACCTACGACTCACGATCGCCGCGCTCGCGCTCGCCGGCGTCGCGAGCGCCGCCTACATCGAGTACGAGCGTGCAACGGGAGGCCAGCTCGCGTGTGCGACGGGTGGCTGCGAGCAGGTGCAGAGCTCGAAGTACGCCGAGCTGCTCGGAGTGCCGGTGGCGGTGCTGGGTCTCGCCGCCTACGTCGCCATCCTCATGACAGCGCTCCTACGAACACCTGCGGCAGCGCTGGCCGGCGCCGCTCTGGCCGTCGCGGGGCTCGCGTTCGCTCTCTACCTGCTCGCCGTGCAGGCCTTCGTCCTCGACGCGTACTGCAGCTGGTGCTTGGCGAGCGACGCGGTGCTCGCCGCGCTCGCGGTGCTGACCCTGATCCGCGCAGCACGCGTATAACATTCGCTTATGGACACGCGGCAGCTCGCCGCCTTCTGCGCCGTCGTCGAGCGCAAGAGCTTCTCGCAGGCCGCCGAGCGGCTCGGGGTCACCCAGCCGGCGGTCAGCCTCCAGGTGCGCTCGCTCGAGAAGCGCCTCGGGAAACAGCTGCTCGACCGCTCGGGCCGGCGCGTCGAGCCGACCGAAGCCGGCCGCCGCCTCTATCGCAGCGCCCAGCGGATGCTCGCGCTCGAGGAGCAGCTGCTCGAAGAGGTCGCAACCGGCGGGGAAGGCGAGCTGACCGGGACGCTCGAGCTCGGGGCCTCGACCGGTCCCGCGGCGATCGTCGTCCCGCTGCTGCTGTGTGAATTCCAGCGCGAGAATCCCGGCGTCAAGGTTGCGCTCACCGTCGCCGACACGCATGCCGTCGTGGAGCGCGTCGCCGCGCGCGAGCTCGAGCTCGGGATCGTCGGCGCGGCGCGGCGGCAGCGCGGCGTCACCTTCGAGCCGTTCTTCCGCGACGAGGTCATCCTCGCCACACCTCCGGCCCATCCGTTCGCGGGCCGAACGATCTCGCTGGACGAACTGCAGCGCGAGCCGCTGATCGTGATGCAGGAGGGAGGCGGCGTTCGCCAACTCCTGGAGGACGAACTCCGGCGGAGCGGGCGCCGGCTCCGCGACTTCGAGATTCCGCTCGAGCTCGGACTGCAGGAATCGGTTCGAAGCGCGGTGCACGCCGGCTACGGCGTCACCTTCATCTCTCGCTCCGCCGTCGAGTCGGACCTCGCAAGCGGCGCGCTCGGCGAGGCTCGTGTGCGCGGACTCAACCTCGTCCGCGACGTCGCGCTCGTACGTGCCGCGCGGCGCTCCTCGACGCGCGTCGCAGAAGCGTTCGTGACGTTCGCGGCGGAGCGGCTCGCGTGATTGTCCGCTGGGGGCTCGAGCACCTGCCGGAGGTTCTCGGCGAGGTCGGCATCGAGCGCCCGTTGCTCGTCGCGAGCCCGCGCTGGGACGGTCTCGAGCTGCCGGATGCCCCTCGCTGGAGCGAGATCCCGTCACACCGGATCGAGGTCCCCGAAAGCGTCGACGGTGTTCTCGCCGTTGGCGGGGGAAGCGCGATCGACACCGCGAAGGCGGCGTCCGCGGCCAGCGGGCTTCCGCTCGTCTCCGTGCCGACGACGTACTCAGGTGCCGAGTGGACGCCGACGTTCGGCCTGCGCGAGCCGTCGAAGAAGATGGTCGGCGGAGGCGGCGGCGCAGAGCTCGCAGGGATCGTCTACGAGCCGAAGCTGACGCTCGACCTCCCGCGGGCAGAGAGCGGCGGCACGGCGATGAACGCGCTGGCGCACACCGCCGAGGCGCTCTACGCGCGCGGGCACAACGCTGCGGGCGACGAGCGCGCACTCGCTGGTGCACAGGCCATCGCCGAGTTCCTTCCTCGAGTGCTCGACTCGCCCGGGGATCTCGAGCTCCGCGCGCGGCTCCTCGAAGGAGCCGCGCGCGCCGGCGAGGCGCTCGCGCTCGCGGGCCTCGCGCTCGCACACGCGATCGCACAGGCGGTCGGCGGCACGTACGGACTCCCGCACGGAACGCTGAACGGAATCTCCCTCCCACCGGCGCTCCGCTTCAACGCGCCGCTCGCGCCGGAGGCGGTGCACCGTTTCGGCGAAGCGATCGGCGCACCCGGCGACCCGGCCGCACGAGTCGAGCAGCTGGCGGCGCTCTCCGGCCCCACGAGGCTTCGGGAGCTCGGCGTTCCCGAAAGCGACTTGCCGCAGCTCGCTGAAGCAGTCGCGCAGCGAGCCGGAAACCGGACGAATCCACGTCCCGCGACAGCGGGCGAGATCGAAGAGCTGCTTCGTTCAGTCTGGTAGCCGGCGCGGTCGCGCTCCCCCGCGCGGGGGAACGAACACTTGTGTCCAGGTTTGCCGCACGGCAGCATGCGCGCGTGCGAGGGCTTCGGGCCGCCGTCCCCGATCTGCCACGGTCAATCTGGATCTTGAACCTCGGCATGGCCGTCAACACGGTCGGCAGCGGCCTGCTCACGCCCTTCCTCCTCATCTATCTGCACGACGTCCGGGGGTTCTCGCTCGAAGTTGCAGGGCTTGTCCCGACGGTGCACTTCGCGACGGCGCTCGTCTTCGGGATCGTCGCCGGCGCCGCCTTCGACCGCCTCGGCGGGCGCACGACCGCTGCAGCGGCGCTCATCCTCGTGGCCGCAGGCTTCGGCGCATTCCCGCTCATCCGCGAGCCGTGGCATGCGCTCGCGCTCGCCTCCTTGTCGGGCGTCGGCCGCGGCGCGTACTGGCCCGCGTACTCGGGTCTGCTGGCCGCGCTCACCTCGCCGGAGCAGCGACCTGCGGCGTATGCGGTCCAGCGGGTCGGCGGCAACCTCGGGATCGCGTTCGGCAGCCTGCTCGCCGGCTTGATCGTCGCCACCTCCGACCCGGGCACCTTCACGATCATCTTCGTGCTCAGCGCGGTGGCGAGCCTCGTGTTCGCCGTTTCGCTGCTGTTCGTTCCCCCCGTTGATCTGCCTCCGGCCGAGCGAAAAGCCGGTCGTTACGCCGACGTTCTTCGCGACCGGACCTTCGTGGCGCTGATCGCGATGAACTTCGCCTTCGTGACGGCGGGGATCGCGCTGCTCAACTCGGTCCTGCCGCTCTTCGCGAAGGACAACGTCGGTCGCAGCGAGACCGTGATCGGCCTGCTCTTCGTCGTGAACACGATTGTGATCGTGCTTGCGCAGTTCCCGGTCGCCCGCGCATTGCGCGGCCGCAGGCGAATGCACGCGCTCGCCGGGATGGGGACGATCTGGGCGTTCGCGTGGGTGATCGTCCTGGCAGCCGGCGGCACGTCGCACGGACAGCTCTCGGCCGCGCTGTTGTTCGTCGGCGTCGCCGTTTTCGCGCTCGGCGAGTGCATCCATGGCGTCGTCCAGGGCCCGCTCGTCTCGGACCTTGCGCCGGCGGCGATTCGCGGTCGCTACATGGCGGCCTGGTTGACGACCGCTCAGCTCGGGTTCGCGGTCGGGCCCGCGCTCGGCGCCGCGGTGCTCGCGTTCTCGCCGGCCGTGCTCTGGCTTGGAGCGGCGGCGGTCTCCGTCCTGATGGCGATCGCCGCGCTCGCGCTCGACGAGGAACTGCCGAGCTCCGCGCGCCGCTCCCCGCAGCCGAGCGGAATGGTCACGGCGGCGCGATAACGGTTCCTTATTCGAATGATTAGCGTCATGCCGGTAGACTCGCCTGGCCGTGCGTGTAGACGTGCTCGTGATCGGGAGCGGGGCTTCCGGCCTCGCGGCCGCAGTTTCCGCGCAGCGGGCCGGCGCCCGCGTCGCAGTGGCGACGAAGGGCGCCCTGCAGTCGTGCAACTCGGCCAAGGCGCAGGGCGGCATCCAGTCGGCGTTCGGCCCTGACGACTCGCCCAAGCAGCACGCCGAGGACGTCTGGACCTCGAGCCACGAGACCGCCGACCGCCGGCTCGTCGAGGTCCTCACCTCGGAGGCGCCCTCGGCGATTCACTGGCTCGAGGAGCTCGGGGTCGAGTTCACTCGCGAGAACGGCGGCTACCGGCTCGCCCGCTGCGGCGGCGCGACCCGGAAGCGGCTGCTGCAGGTGGGCGATCGCACGGGCCACGCGATCACGAAGGCGTTGCGCGCTGCGGCCGAAGCGTCGACGATCGCGACCTTTCCGAAATCGCCGCTGCGCGAGCTGCGGCCCGCCGCGAACGGCTGGCGCGCACGCTGCGGTGAGCACGAGGTCGAGGCGGCGACGGTGGTCCTGGCCGCCGGAGGACGTTGCTACCGCGAGGCCGAAGAGCGCGGCGAGCTGACGACGAACCACCCCGGGGCGACGGGGGAGGTCACGCGAATCGCGCTCGAGCTCGGCGCGGAGGCACGCGACCTCGACGCGCTCCAGTACCACCCGAACGGCGGCGCGTGGCCGGAGACGATGCAGGGCTATTCGATCCCCGAGACGACGCGCGCGTACGGGGCGGTGCTCGTGAACGCGGACGGCGAGGAGTTCACGGATTCGCTCGGTCCGCGGGACGCGGTGAGCCAGGCGATCTTCGACGAGGTCGCGAAGGGGAGGGGCGTCGAGACGCCCGACGGCCGTCCCGCCGTCTACCTCGACACGACGCGCATCCCGGAGGCGGATGCCGACGTCTCGCTCCCGTACATGCTGCGCCGCTACCGGGCCGGTG
>Ga0137375_10007409_pt1 | contig 13055 bp, 10 predicted proteins | sample SagtaG_24_FD_104936 | JGI IMG/M metagenome (GOLD analysis project Ga0137375, IMG submission 104936) | Vadose zone soil microbial communities from Sagehorn Ranch, Mendocino, California, USA - Sage1_R_113_16 metaG | ecosystem: Environmental > Terrestrial > Soil > Vadose zone | place: USA... | reverse complement strand
GGGTCAGGCAGCCCTGGGCCGCGTCCGCCCGCAGCGACGCGCGTTCCTGCGGCGGCCAGATCAGCATCACGGCCAGGATGCCGACGGCCGAGGCCAGCCCCCAGCCGGCCAGCCGCCAGCCGATCTCAGACACCGGCGCCGGAACGGTCACGGACAGCACGAAGACCAGGACCGCGGCGGTCCCCGCGGCCGCGAAGTAGCCGTTGATCACCCCGGAGAACAGGATCAGGAACCCGACCACGAGCATGGCCCCGGCGGCGAGCCAGGCATTGCCGGAGAACGCGGTACCCACCGCGGTCAGGACCGCGCCGCCGGCCGCGAGCGACAGGTAGGCCAGGAGCCGGCTGCGGGCGGACCCGCTGAAGGAGACGAAGACCAGGATGGCCAGCGACCCGAACGCGGCGTACAGCGCGGTCTGCGGCTGGCCGATCACCTGGTCGGCGAACGCGAAGACCGCGGGCATCACGATGCCCGCCCGGGCGGCGGTTTTGAGCGAGACCAGGCCGGGATCGTTGATGAGGGGGCGGGGTATTTTCATCCGCTGCGGTTGCCCTCCGGGCGGCCATCCTGTCCGGGCCTGACCCGCACGATCGTATAACGGGCGATGCTCACCGCGCCGTCCGGCAACAGCCGGTGCAGCCCTGCTCACGGGGGTGCGGGCTGGTCAGGGCCGCCGGGCGGCCCCGGCGCGCGCCCGCGGTACCGGCGGGCCGGGCCCGCGCCGGGCCTGGCACGGCGCGGGCCGGGCCCTGGCACGGCGCGGGCCCGGGCGCACAGACGGCGCGGGCCGGGTCGCGGGCGGTGACCTTTCCTCGCCCTGGGTCTTATTTGCCGGTCCGGGCCCCGTTATGCTGCGCTTCAGGCGGCATGACGACAGATTATGGAGTGCTGGGTGGCAGGCCAATGGCTGCAAAGGTCGGCTTCAGGCCGTGATAAGGCCGCCCAGATAGATGTCCGCCGTGCCCATTCAGCACGGGTGTACGACTATTGGCTGGGCGGAAAGGACAACTTCGCCGCCGACCGGGAAGCCGCGGAGGAGGCGATCGCGGCCAATCCCGGGATCGTCGCGGACGCCCGGGCCAACCGGGCGTTCCTGGCCCGCTCGGTCCGCTTCCTGGACCGTGAGCGCGGCGTCCGGCAGTTCCTCGACATCGGCACCGGGCTGCCGTCGTGCCCCAACACTCACGAGGTCGCGCAGTCAGCCGACCCGGCCGCACGCGTCGTCTACGTGGACAACGACCCGATCGTGGTCGCCCACGCCCGGGCCATGATGGTCAGCGACCCGGACGGCAGCTGTGACTGCGTGGACGCTGACCTGCGGGACCCGGCGGTGATCCTCAAGGCCGCCGGGCGGACACTCGACCTGGATCGCCCGGTGGCGCTGCTGTTGCTGCTCATCCTGCATCTCATCCCGGACGCGGACGGCCCGGAGGACGTGGTCAGGTCACTGCTCGCGGGGCTGCCGGAGGGCAGTTACCTGGTCGTGTCCCATCCGGCCAGCGACATCCGGCCCGATTCAGTGGCCGAAATGACCCGGCGGATGAACCAGCGGCTCAAGGGGCCGAAGGCCACGGTGCGCGACCGTGATCAGGTACTCCGTTTCTTCGACGGGCTTGAGCTGCTGGAACCAGGTGTCGTCGAGCCACCGCAGTGGCGGCCCGATCCGGGTGACCCGGTCCTGCCCGACGTGACGATCTGGTGCGGTGCCGGCCGTAAGCGCTGATCGCGGCGGACGCCCCCCGGAGGCTGAGCTGACGTCCTCTACGTCCTCAGGTACGAAGCGCCGTTGAGGTCGAGGATCGCGCCGCTGGCCCATTCGGCCTCCGCGGACGCCAGGTACACCACCGCGGCGGCGATCTCCGGCGCGCTGGCCACCCGGCCGAACGGGCTCTGCCCGCGGATCTCGTCCCCGGCAGGGCCGTCCAGGCTGGTGGCCGCCATGTCCGTGGCCACGAACCCGGGCGCCACGGTGGTGACCGCGATGCCGTGCGAGCCCAGGGCGCGGGCCAGGGACTGGCCGAGCGCGTTCAGCCAGGCCTTGCTCGCCGCATAGGCCGGATGGTCGGGCTCACCGCGGAACGCGCCGCGGGACGAGACGTTGATGATCCGGCCGCCGCCCGCCGCGATCATGTGCCGGACCGCGCACCACGTCGCGTTCGCGGCCGCGGTGAGGTTCACCGCCAGCGTGTGCTGCCACGCTGCCTGCCACTCCTCGTAGGTCCCTTCGGTGACCGGCTGCGCCGCGTAGACGCCCGCGTTGTTCACCAGCACGTCGAGGCCGCCGAGGCCCTTCGCGGCCTCATCGACCAGGCGGCGGACCGCGTCCGGGTCGGCCAGGTCAGCCTGGACCATCAGGTGGCCGCCACCGGGCAGCCCGGCCAGCACGCTGGCCGCCTGCCCGGCCGAGTGGCCGTAATGCACCGCGACCCGGTCCCCCTGGCCCGCGAACGCCTGCGCCACGGCTGCCCCGATGCCCCGCCCGGCCCCGGTCACCAGGACCGCCCGCCCGTTCACCCGATCGACCTCATCCCTGGCCACCACAGGCCGGATCCCCGGCCGCCACGGGCCGCGCTGCACGCCCTGGCGCGGCACCCATCGTCCTGTCACGGCTCACGCCGCTGGTCCGGCACAATATCGGCATGGCATCCACACCGCCGCAGGCCTGCGTGTTCTGCGCCATCATCGCCGGGGAACTGGCGGCGAGCCGTGTCTACGAGGACGATCGCGTGGTGGCCTTCATGGATGTGCGGCCGCTGACCCCCGGGCACCTGCTGGTCGTGCCCCGGGCTCACGCCGCCAACCTGGAGGCCCTGGACGAGGACCTCGGGGCGCGCGTGTTCGCGGTGGCCCATCAGCTGGCCCGGGCGTTGCGGAAAAGCGCGGTGCCCACCGAGGGCGTGAACTTCTTCCTCGCGGACGGCGTGGCTGCCGGCCAGGAGGTCTTCCACGTGCACCTGCACGTGATCCCGCGTACCCCTGGAGACGGCTTCGGGCTCAAGGCCAGGCCGCACACGCCGGGGCGCGACGAACTCGACGCCACCGCGGAACGCGTCCGCGCGGGCATGAGCACCCTGCCCCACTGATGCTTGCCTGCTATGCCACTGCCTGTCAGCGATCCAGGGTGGCTGCGGCACGACGGCCCGCCGCGCCGCCCGGGGTGTCCCGCCGCATGCACCGGTTACGCGCTGGCACCGGCCGGGCGCAGCGCCCATCCTCCCCGGTGAGGCACCAGATAGGGTTGTTTCGTGCCCCCCGGCACGGGAACTGCTGGCCTGATGATCGCCCACCCTGGCCAGGCCGGCCTGGCCAGGTCAGGACAAGGCATCAGGACAGCACGGGCCAGGACAGCATCGGCCCGGCCGCAGGGAGGTTAGGACCACGGCTGCATACGGCGACTACAACTTCGTGGTGGCGGCCAGCCGCCTGCCCGTGGACCGGGCGGAGGGCCCGGACGGCGAGACCGAATGGCGGCCCAGCCCTGGCGGCCTGGTGACCGCTCTCGAGCCGGTGATGCGCGCGACCGAGGGGGCCTGGGTCGGCTGGCCCGGCTCGGCCGGCGGCGCACCGGACCCGTTCGACACGAACGGGATGCACCTGGTCAGCGTGGGATTGTCGGAAGAAGAGGTCGCCGACTACTACGAGGGCTTCTGCAACGCCACCCTGTGGCCCCTCTACCACGACGTCATCGCCCAGCCTGAGTTCCACCGTCCCTGGTGGGACGCGTATGTGCGGGTGAACCGGCGCTACGCCGAGGTGGTCGCCGCCCAGGCCGCCCACGGTGCGACCGTGTGGGTGCACGACTACCAGCTCCAGCTCGTGCCCGGGATGGTCCGGGAGATGCGCTCCGACGTCCGCATCGGGCACTTCACGCACATCCCTTTCCCCGGCTACGAGATCTTCGCGCAGCTGCCCTGGCGGCGCCAGATCGTCCGCGGCCTGCTCGGAGCGGACCTGCTGGGATTCCAGCGCCACAGCGACGCCACCAACTTCCTGCGAGCCTGCCGCCGGTCGGCCGGCCTGGCCACGCGCGGTTCGCTGGTCCGGGTCCCGGATGCTGGGTTCGACGACACGCACTCCGACCACGCCACGCGTAGCGCGCGGCGCCAGCGTGTCGCCCAGGATGACTTCGTGAGCGGACGAGACGTGCGCGCCGCGGCGTTCCCCATCTCGATCGACGCGCGGAGCTTCCAGGGGATCGCCCAGCGGCCGGACGTCCAGGACCGGGCCAAGGAACTCCGCGAGGCGCTGGGCAAGCCGGACATCGTGCTGCTCGGCATCGACCGGCTCGATTACACCAAGGGCATCCTGCACCGGCTCAACGCCTACGGCGAGGTTCTCGACGAGGGCCGTCTCGGGCTGCCCGCCGCGGTGCTGGTCCAGGTGGCCAGCCCCAGCCGGGAGCGCGTGGAGCACTACCGCCGGCTGCGGGATGAGGTCGAGGTCACCGTCGGCCGGATCAACGGGGAGCATGGCGAGGTCGGCGTGGCGCCGGTGCACTACCTGCACCAGTCCTATCCCCGTGAGGAGATGGCGGCGCTCTACCTGGCCGCCGACGTGATGCTGGTGACCCCGCTCCGCGACGGGATGAACCTGGTCGCCAAGGAGTACGTGGCCTGCCGGTTCGACGAGACCGGCGCGCTGGTGCTGAGTGAGTTCACCGGCGCCGCGGACGAGCTGAGCGGCGCGTTCATCGTCAACCCGCACGACATCGAGGGGCTGAAGGACGCCATCGTCCGGGCCGCGACCGTCTCCCACACGGAGGCCAGGCGCCGGATGCGCTCGATGCGCCGCCGGGTCCTGGAACACGACGTGGCCTACTGGGCCCAGACCTACCTCGACGCCCTCAGCCAGGTCCCCCTCCGCGAGCACCCCGGCGCCGACCCGCTCTCCTAGCCTCGCCGCGCCGGGCCGCAGCACCACGCCCGGTCAGCGGAATGACACGAATCAGGCACGTCCGTACGCAAATTGTGCACCGCCTGATTACCCTGAGGTTCACGGCGCCGAGTGCACTCGGCCAGAGGAGCGCGGGGACATCGATGACGGGCACAGCATGGCAGCGGCTGTCTGACCTCGGCGCCTGCCGCGTGACCGAGATCCCCCGCCGCCCCGGCGCCCCGGCCCCGGACGGGCGGGCCGGAAGCGACCGCGACTCCGGTCGCCCGCAACGCGCCGCCGCACTAGCATCCGCCTACCACGCGGGTATCAGCCGCCACGCCGGCGGCGGCCCCGTCGCGCTGGGCTGGGTCCGGGCCGTGGCAGGCGGGCCGGTGGAGGTACTGCTCGCCGGCTCCGCCCTCCGCGGCAGCGCCCGGCCGCCGGCGGGATCGGGCATACCTGCCAGCACCGGGGTCGCGCTGGCCTTACCGGCGGGCGGCCGGGGCGACGCGGTCGCGCCGGGCGGGATGGCGGCCGCGATGAACGCCCTTCCATGCTGGGCCCGGATCGGCGGGATCGCCGACGGCCTCCTCGCCGGCGAGGTCCGCGACCTGCACAACGATCCCGCGTCGCTGGAGGAGGGCCTGCTGGCGGCCTGGGACGGCCCCTTCGGCTGGCTGATCCTCGCCGATCCCCTGGCCCCGCCGGAGATCACGGACTGCGCCGCCAGGGTGGCCGGCAAGCAGAGGTTAGCGGCGGCCATGGCCGACCGGGACCCGGAAAAGGCCGTGCAGGCCCGCCGCCTCGAGGAGCGCCACACGGAACTGCGCCAGGCCCTCTCCTCCGGCTTGTGGCAGCTGCACGTGCTGGCCGGCGCGGACACACCCGAAACGGCCTCGCGCGTCGCCGGCCTGTTCTGCGCATCAGTGGACCTGAGCGGCCTTCCCTACACCCTTACCCCGTCAATCTCCGCAACGGAACCGATCGCGGAAGTCCTCAGCGCCCGGCCCGGCACGCCTGAGCCCTCCCGGACGGATTCCACGGCGGCGTTCCCTTTCTACGGGAGCACCGTGTTGCTCGCGTCTCTGGCGCGGGTGCCCGAGGCGGAGGTGCCGGGTGTCCGGCTGACCCTGCGCCCGGAATTCGACGTCACCCCGGAACCTGCCCGGGCTGGGGCGGACGGGGCGTCCCTGCTGCGGCTCGGCATGGTGCTGGACCGCAACGGCGTCCCGGCCGGGCCCCTGGCGGTCTCCGCGGCCTCGGTGAACCGGCACGTGTTCGTCTGCGGCGCGACGGGCGCGGGGAAGTCGCAGACGGTGCGGGCGCTGCTGGAGGAGGCGTCGGGCGCGGGCCTGCCGTGGCTGGTCGTCGAGCCGGCCAAGGCCGAGTACCGGCTGATGAGCGTGCGGCTGAATGGGCCGGCCGGCGGGGTGGTGCGGATCCGCCCCGGCGACGCGGACCAGGTCGCCGCCGGGATCAACCCGCTCGCGCCGGCCGCCGGCGCCGGGGGCCGGCGCTTCCCGCTGCAGACCCACGCCGACCTGGTCCGGGCACTGTTCCTGGCCTCGTTCGCCGGGGACGAGCCCTTCCCGCAGGTGCTGTCGGCCGCGATCACCCGCGTGTACGAGGAGGCCGGCTGGGATCTGGCGCTGGGCGAGCCGGTCACGCCCGGGGTCCATCCCCGGTATCCCACCCTGGGTGACCTGCAGACCGCTGCGGAGCGGGTCGTGTCCGAGATCGGTTACGGCCGTGAGATTACCGACAACGTCCGGGGGTTCATCACGGTCCGGCTGTCCAGCCTGCGGCTGGGCACGACCGGCCGGTTCTTCGAGGGCGGCCACCCGATCGACTTCGGGAAGCTGATGACCCGCAACGTCGTGTTCGAGATCGAGGATGTCGGCGACGACCGGGACAAGGCGTTCCTGATGGGCACGGTCCTGATCCAGCTGGCCGAGCACCTGCGAATGCAGGCCCGCGGCAGTGATCTGGGCACCGCCTCCGGGCTGCGGCATCTGTCGGTGTTCGAGGAAGCCCACCGGCTGCTGCGCCGCCCGGAGGATCACCGCGGCGGGTCCGGGGCCACCGCGCACGCGGTGGAGATGTTCGCCGGGCTGCTCGCGGAGATCCGGGCGTACGGCGAGGGCCTGGTCATCGCGGAGCAGATCCCCGCCAAGATCATCCCCGACGCGGTCAAGAACACCGCGGTCAAGATCGTGCACCGTCTCCCGGCCGCCGACGACCGGGAAACGGTCGGGGCGACCATGAACATGACGGACGCCCAGTCCAGGTACCTGGTCACGCTGCCGCCGGGCCAGGCCGCGGTGTTCACCGACGGCATGGATTACCCGGTCCTGGCGGCGATGCCCGACGGCACCGACCGGGAGGCCGCCGCCTCCCCGGCGACGGAATCCCCGGCCGGCCTCGTGTCCCCGCGCTCGGGGACGTGCGGCCCGGACTGCCTGGCCAGCCCGTGCACGCTCCGGGACATGCGGTCCGCTCAGCGACTGCTGGCCGGCCAGCCCGGGCTCGTATTCTGGGCCGAGGTGGCGGTGCTGGCCCACCTGACCGGATGGCTGATGCCCGTGCCCGTCGCCGGCGGCGAACTGGCTGACCAGATCGCGGCGCTGTCCCTCGCGCGCCTCCGGGACTGCGCCGTGTCCCACGCGGTGGACGCCGCGGTCGCCGCGAGGGCCAGCACCTTCGCGGCGCGGGTCAGCCCGGGCGCCCTGGCGTCTCACGTGGCGGCGGCGCTGCGCCGGTGGATCACGGACGCCGGACGTGAGTGCTCGTTCCCCGAACCGCAATGGCTGGCCCCGGCGTTCCGCTGGGCCCTGATCCTGGATGACCTGAAGACCCTGGACCGCAAGGCCCCGGGCGCCGCACGGCATCCGCAGACGGCGGACTGGGAAGCGACGACCGGGCGGCCCATCCCCGGTGAGACCTGTGCCCAGCAGATCGGCGTGGTCCAGCGCTGGCACGACGCGGACCAGCGGAACTCGGCCACCGTGCGGCGGATCGCGTTCGGGACTGTACGGCCCGCGGCCCTCGAGACGTCAGTCGGCGCGAAAGCCGGCGACGAAGACTGGGAACAGCGCCTCTCCGAAGCGCTCACCCAACTGCACGACTGCCGCTGGCCCCTGGACTACCTGCGCGCCGACGCGGGCATCACCGCTTCTGGAGTCGGAAGGTGAGGCATGAACGCTGACAGGCTCCCCGGCAACACCGACGATCCCCTCCCCGACACCCAACCCACCCGATCAACGGATTCCCCCGCACCAGAAAACCCTGCCCCGCCCGACCCACCTCCAGAGCACCATTCACGCCCCGATCAGCAACCAGGCCCAGCGCCTGAATCCGAGCGTGACCCCCGGCAACCGGAGCTCGAACGGGAACCGCAGCGCAAATCGGAGCCGGAACGTGAGCAACCCCCGGAGTCATCCCGGACCGCCTCGCAAAACGATTCCCCTGCCCCCACCCACGACACCCCCAATCCCGCCGAACCCCGCAGCCGCCAAGAACACGCCGCCCTGCCCACAGACGGCCCCGACGGCCGGACGGAGTCGCAGGCGAAATCAACAAAGGAAACCAGCTCAAACGAGGACTCGAACGCACAGCACAAGGATCCGGGAAACCTCGACTTGGGGAGCCCGTACATCGGGTCCGTCGAACCTGGCGGCAAGACAGCTGAAGCCGCCCACCCGCGCACGGAGCAGGAGCGTGCCAAGCACATTGGCGACGTCTTTGCCCGTCTTGACAAGGCCGACGCCGAAGGCTCCTCCTCTAACGAGCTACACACAATTGATCCGAAAGGCGAGATCTGGTCAACCGATCGGACCCTACTTCACCATTCACTTCTGGATGAAATTTACGCACGAGCAGCCGATGTCCCTTGCGATCATGAAGCCATAGTGGCGGGAGGGCTTAGCGGGGCAGGAAAGACTACCGTCCTCGCAAACCATCCGGAGATTGATAGGTCAAAATACTTGACAATAAATCCAGATAACCTTAAAGAAGAAATGGCTCGCCGCAGCATGATACCCGAAGTGGAGGGTCTATCGCCCATGGAGGCATCGGAGCTCGTACATGAAGAGTCGTCGTACCTTGCTCGTCAACTGGCCATACGCGCCCAAGCGGATGGCAAGAATTTAATCTGGGACATAACCATGTCCGATCAGGCAAAGACCGAACAGCGAATCATGGACTTGCGGGAAGCCGGCTACACCAAGGTCCAGGCGCTTTTTGTTCAAATCCCAATCGAGACGAGCCTCAAGAGGACCGAGTCAAGGTATTGGGAGGACCAAGAGAAGTGGCTCGCAGGAGAGGGTCTTGGTGGACGCCTGATTCCTCCCGAAGTGATACTTCGGCAAGCCGATGAAGAGTGGGGTAGCGGCAACAGGAAGACTTTCGAAGCTATAAAAGGAATCGCTGACAACTGGGAGATCCGAGATAATTCGATAGATGACCAACCGGCCACACTGGTTGACCGTGGACAACATGAAGAGGCGACGTCGAGCAGGCAAAGGGAGCAACGAGCATGAGCAGCGAAGTGACCGACCTAATTAACGCCTTGAAGCAGGGCTCAATCAGCATAAGCGAAGTGGCTCAACGATTCCGCGAAATAGCATGGCCCTCGACTCGCGGACCAAAGCCGGAAACGTACCTTGAGCGAGCAGTGGCCGCCGAAGCTGATCCCGACCCGCTTGTCCCTGGATCATTTGATGAAGTGGCGGCAGCCTACCATCGTGGAGATATATCAATCGACGATTACCGCACACTTGCGGAAGCTGCAGCCGACTCAATGCGGGCTGACATGAACAAGAGAGTTGATGAGTGACGCTGGACGACGCTCACAGGTTCGTTTCTTTCGGCGACTCGCGGAGGCGACACGCTTGGCGAATCGCCTACAGGCTAAATCCTCCGCCCTTTACACCGCTGACGAAGGTTCGCCAGTCGGCGGGTGAGATGAGCAGCTTCGGGCCGTCGGGATCCTTGGAGTCTCGTATGGCCACGATCCCGGGCAGGTTCTGGGCTACCTCAAGAGACCCTGCGCTGTCAGCAGCAGAGCGAGATGGGCTGCTGGTTCTTCAGCGTGTTGATGAAGGCTTGCCAGCTGTCAGCACCAAAGGCGAGCGCGGGCCCGGCAGGATCCTTGGAGTCGCGCACGGCCACAATGCCGGGGAGGCTGGTGGCGACCTCGACGCAGGCGCCGCCGTTGTTGCTGTAGGTGCTCTTGCGCCATGCGGCGCGGGATAGGTCCATGCCGGGGGCAGCCATCCCGCACCTCCTATGCTCCCAGGACGGTCAGGCCATCTCCGCTGCCACCTGCGCGATCAGAGTCACGGACTCCTCAGGGCCGAGGGCCTTGGCTACCAGGTGATGGAATATCGCCTGGTAGCGATCGACTTCGGGCAGCTTCTCCAGGTAGAGGCTACCCGTCTGGCTCTCCAGGTAGACCACATCGGGGTCTGGGGCTTCCGGAAAGCCGAGAATGATGAACGATCCGTCCATCGCCGGGTGCGCTCCCGCCCTGAACGGCAGCACCTGGACGCTGATCTGTGGCCGGTTGGCCATCGCCGCGATGTGCTGGAGCTGCGCGCGCATCACCTCGGTGCCGCCGACGACACGGCGGATGGCGGCCTCGTTCAGCACGGCCCAGCATTCGGGCGGATCGTCGCCGGTGAGCCGTTCTTGGCGTGCGGCGCGGACCGCGATCTTGCGTTCGATCGCCTCTTCGTCACCGGCAGCCGGGGCGGTACGCATGAACGCGCGGTAGTAGTCCGCGGTCTGCAGCAAGCCGGGCACGAGCTCGGCGGCGTACTCGCGGATGGAGGCAGCCTCGGCTTCCAGGCCGAGGTAGACCTGGAACCATTCGGGCACGGCTTCGCTGCTGTAGGACTGCCACCAGCCGCGCTGGCGGGCCTCGCGGGCGAGCGTCAGGAGCACCTCACGCTGGTCGCCGCCGATGTCGTAGATGTCGAGGAGCGCCCGGAGGTCGGCCGGGCGGATGCGACGGTCGCCGGTTTCCCACCGGCTGATGGCCGAGGCGGTCCAGTCGCCGTGAGATTGCTCAGCGACTTGCTCGATGGTCAGGCCGCGCTGCTCGCGCATGCGCCGGAGTTCGTAGCGCAGGCGGCGGCCGCGGACGGTGGGGCTGGGGCGCATGGACATGGGCATCCTCAGGTTTTGGCAATTTGCCATCGTCGACTTGCCAATGGCAGTGAGCCAACGGCAGACTGTGAGAAGTCTGCCAGGCCGAGCGGCAGACGGGACTGAAAACCCGGCACCAGGTGGTGAAGACAGTGGTCACTCCCGGCAGCACACCGGCAGGCGGGCGATCGTCAGGCAGACCGCCCATGAGCCAGTACTCCCGGGACAGGACCAGCCCTGGGCGACGACCTTCCGCCCCTCGTCCCGCCGAGCATGAGCCCAACCGCCTTCTCCCTAACCCGCCCGAAGGAGATCCCGCCGCGCTTGCACTCTCGGAGTGGCCGTTTCAGAGCTACCTGGAACTTGGAGCCCTGCCCAGCGCTGTCCCATGCGCCAGGTTGCACGCTAGGCAGGTGCTCTGGGAGTGGGGACTCCAAGGCCACACCGATCCGGCCGAACTGGTCGTCTCCGAACTGGTGACCAACGGGGTCCGGGCTTCACGCGGGGTACTGGGAAGCAGGTTCGGCGGGCGGTGGTCAGCCGGGACACCACCAGTCCGATTGTGGCTCCAATCCGACCACCGAACCGTGCTCGTGCAGGTGTGGGACGGCAACAACCGGATGCCGACACGGCAGGAACTGGACCCCGAGTCCGAGGGAGGACGCGGACTCTGGCTGCTCGAGGCAATCAGCGAGGACTGGGGAGCCTTCCGGCCGGAGCACGCCAGCGGGAAAGTGGCATGGGCCGCATTAGCCAAGCCATGACTGGCTCATCCTTACCGAATGTCGTGATCGTCCTCGTGGTCATAACCGCGAGCTGCGACGAGGATCTGGCCGCGCCCGCCAGGTCCGCCGAATCCCGCAGCCGCCAAGACCACGCCCGAGCCAACAACGGTGAATCATCAGATTCTCCCCCGGTGGCCGCCCCAGGTGAGGACACGGACTGATCTGCTGGGGGTGGTTTGTGGTCATTTTTGGCTGGTGGGTATTCGGCCTTGGAGTCACCAGCCAGGGCATGAGCCGTGACCTGCGACGATGCCATCGGCTTGGATGCGGGCCCAGCTGCGAGCGGCCAGCCCAGGCCACTTGATGGGGTTGTGGTCGAAAAGGGTCGTGATTGCAGCCTTTTCCGACCACAAACTACCGGGTCCAGCGCGCCAATACGTAGCAGCACACCGGGAGACTAGGGGTGGCGCCGCCGACCAGGGGTGGCGCCGACCCCGGCGTGCGATTGGCGAACCCTGCAGGGGACTGGCGGGCTCACGCGCGCACCGGTAGATGATCACGCTGGCCCGCTTGGGCCGGCCGGCCTAGGCCCCGTAATCCCTGAGGACCAGCTCACCCATCTCGCGGGCGCGGCCAGCGGCCTCGATGTCACCCTCATGGGCCGCCATGATGCTGCCCTTCATGAGGATGTGCCATTTCCGCGCGAACGAGTCCGTGTCGGCGATACCCGCCCCCGCCGCGAGCCGCTCGAGGTAGCCCCGGATGGTGGCCAGGTGCCGGACCGCGGCCTGGTGAACCGGGTCCCGCTCGTCACTGACCTCGATCATCGTGGTCAGGAAGGCACACCCCTCGAAGTCGGGCCGCGCGAACCATTCGGCGAACACGTCGAAAATCGCGAGAAGCTGCTCCCTCGGCGTCGCACCCCGGCGCCGGCTTTCCGCCTCCAGCCATTCCCGTGTCCACAGCCGTTCACGGCGCTGGAGGAAGTCGATGATGAGGTCGTTCTTCGACGGGAAGTTCCGGTACAGCGTCATCTTGGCCGTTCCGGCGTGGGCGATGATCGCGTCCACGCCGACCTCGCGGACCCCGTCCTTGCTGAACAAGTCGTATGCGGCACGGCCGACGCGCTCGCGTCCGGTGTCACGCGGAGCGGGCGAGGCCGGGGCTGATCCGGGTGCGTCCGATGTCGTCATGGCTGCCTTAGGCGTCTACCAGCGAAGTATACGGTCGGCGCGGGACACCTTGTGCTCGCTCATGTACCAGGTGATCTCGTCCACGAACGAGTGGACCAGGTCCGCCCCGCCGGCC
>Ga0137375_10007407_pt1 | contig 13056 bp, 8 predicted proteins | sample SagtaG_24_FD_104936 | JGI IMG/M metagenome (GOLD analysis project Ga0137375, IMG submission 104936) | Vadose zone soil microbial communities from Sagehorn Ranch, Mendocino, California, USA - Sage1_R_113_16 metaG | ecosystem: Environmental > Terrestrial > Soil > Vadose zone | place: USA... | reverse complement strand
TGGTTTCATGAGTCATGGCTCTCTTTCCCAGCTGTCTCGAGCGAGCGCATGGGTAGCGGATATTCCCGGTCCCTGCCATCCTGCCCTGGAATGCATCCAGCGCAGGAGGAGGCCGGCCATGCAACGAAATTGGATCGAATGGTCGATATTCGGCGGCCAACTGAACCCGATTTTCGCAGCCGCCGTCATCGCGCTGGTTTCGACCGTCGCCGCGCCGGCCGCCGACGATCCGCCCTATACGCTGGCGCGCGAAGGCTTCTTCTACGTCGGCGGGAAACCCACGACGGCGAACGGCCGCACTTATATCGCGGGCCAGATGTATGTGGACTTCCGCATCCCGGCGAAACAGACGCAGCCCTATCCGGTCATCATGGTGCATGGCGGCACGCGCTCGGGCACCACCTATCTCGGAACGCCCGACGGCCGCGAAGGCTGGGCGCAATATTTCGTGCGGCAAGGCTATGCGGTCTATGTGGTGGACCAGCCCGGACGCGGACGCTCCGGCTACCAGACCGACGCCTACGGCCCCTCGCGCGTGGCGGACCTGGAAGGCACGCTGCGGCGATATCTGGCGCAGGCGAAGCACAAGCTCTGGCCGCAGGCGCACCTGCACAGCCAATGGCCGGGAACCGGCGAGCCGGACGATCCGGTGTCGCTCATGATGGTCTCGGGCTTCCTGCCGGAGATCGCCGACTTCACCAAGCAGCAGGTCCTCAACCGCGACGCGCTGGTGGCGCTGATCGACAAGATCGGGCCGGCGATCCTGATGACGCACTCGCAAGCCGGCGCCTTCGGCTGGCCGGTGGCGGATGCGCGGCCGCAGCAAGTGAAGGCCATCCTGGCGATCGAGCCGAACGGGCCGCCGTTCCACCAGGTCGATTTCATCGGCGCGCCGGATTACTTCAAGCAGGGACCGCTGGCGCTCCCTTATGGCATCACCGCGGTGCCGCTGACCTATTCGCCCGCCGTGGCGGACGCCAAGGAGCTCGCCTTCACGCAGGAAGAGAAGGCCGACGCGCCCGAGCTGGTGAAGTGCCACCTGCAGAAGGAGCCGGCCCGCAAGCTTCCCAATCTGAAAATGCCGATCCTGGTGGTGATGGCGGAGGCCTCGTATCACGCGCCCTATGATCACTGCACGGTGAAATATCTGCAACAGGCGGGAGTGCAGCCCACCTTCATGCGGCTCGCCGAGCTCGGCATCAAAGGCAACAGCCACGTGATGATGAACGAGAAGAACAACAAGGAGATCGCGGCGGTCATCGCCGCCTGGCTCGGCAAGACGCTGCCGGCGAAGGAGTAGCGGCGATGGCCAAGCTCGTCATCGTCGGCGCGCAGCTGCAGATGCAAAGGGCGGGCCGCCACCGTGCGGACCGCCCTGTGCGTTGCATGGCTCAGTAGCAGGATTGCCAGCGCTGGCCGTAGCCGTAGCGGACGACGCAACGGCTGCTCCCGTAATAGGGCACGGCCACCGGCGGCCGCGGCGGGAGCTCGGCCGCATAGGCCGAGAGCGGTGCCTCGTAGTAGCCCCCGTTCGGCCCATAGGCGGTCGTCGGGGCCACGACTGTCGGCGCCGGCGCCACCACGGCGGGCGGTCCGTATCCGTAGCTGGGCGCCACATAGGGCGCTGCTCCGTTGTTCGGCGCCGGGATCACATAGACCGGTCCGGCTCCGATGTAGACGCCGCCGGGCGCAACGTAGACCGACTGGGCATCGGCGCTGCCAACGTGCATCGACGAGAACGCTGCGACGGCGAGGGCAAGTGATCGGTAGCGCATTTGACACTCCTATACGCGTGCTCTCCGATCCCCATGCCCACTATTGCCGATGGTCGTTGCGCGCACAAATGTGGCGGCGCGACTGTTTGTTTCGAATTCGGACAAAGCGAGCACCGAAACACCATCCGGCCGTGCCGCGATACCGCCGCGCCGTGCGGGCGCCGAAAATATTTTGCGCGCGGCCTGCCGCGAACGACAACGGGCGCCGGCCGCACGCCGGCGCCCGCGACCGACGCAAGCGCGCCGTCAGTCGACGATCGCCTGGTACACGAGCTGCTTGACCAGCTTGCGGTAGTAGGCGCGGATCGGGCTCGGCGCCTGGCTCATGAACACCGCCGCGACCTGCTCCTTCGGGTCGACCCAGAAGTAGGTTCCGGCGTAGCCCGCCCACATGTACTCGCCGGCCGAGCCGGGCACGCCGGCGACCCCCGGCGCGAGCCGCACCGCGAAGCCGAGACCGAAGCCGTAGCCGGGCGTGCCGAGCAGGAGCTCGCCCGGCGTGATCGGCGCCGCGATCCGGGTGCCGAGATGGTCGGAGGTCATCAGCTCGACCGTGGTGCGCGACAGCACGCGCACGCCATCGAGCTGTCCGCCGTTGAGCAGCATCTGGCTGAAGCGCAGATAGTCGGCCGCGGTCGACACCGCGCCGGCGCCGCCGGAATCGTTCTTCGGCGACGCCGACACGTCGATCACCTTGATCGGCTGGCCGCTGGCGAGGTCGGTCTCCAGCGGCTGTGCCAGCCGGCTCATCTTCTCGGCCGGCACGTGAAAGGCGGTGTCGGCCATGCGCAGCGGCTTGAACAGCCGCTCGCCGAGGAATTCGCCGAGCCGCTTGCCGGACGCCGCCTCCACCACGCGCCCGAGAACGTCGGAGGCGAGGCTGTACTCCCAGACTGTTCCGGGCTGATGCGCAAGCGGCGCCGCGCCGACCCGCTCGATCTGCTCGGCCGGCGTCAGGTCGCGGGCATCGTAGTCGCGCACGCCGGGCAGATACACGCCGGCCTTGGCATAGGCGTCCTTGATCGGGGCGTTCTGCGTGATCTCGCCATAGGCCAGGCCCGCCGTGTGCCGCAGCAGGTCCTGCACCGTCATCTCGCGCTCGGCCGCGACGTTGGTGTAGGTGATGCGCGCAAACTCCGCGTCGGCGCGCGCCACGCTCACCCGCTGGCCCTTGAAAGCGGGCAGAAATTTCGAGACCGGATCGGTCAACTGAACCTTGCCGTCCTCGACCAGCATCATGGCGGCGACGGAGACCAGCGGCTTGGTCATCGAGTAGATGCGGAACACGGAATCGAGCGCCATCGCCTTGCCGGCGTTCTTTTCCTGAAACCCGACCGCGTCGGCATAGGCGAGCTTGCCTTTGCGGGCGACCATGAGCACCGTTCCCGGCAGCTTGCCCTGGTCGATCTCGCCTTTGAGCGCCTCGCGGAGGCGCTCCAGCTTCTTCGCCGACATTCCGACCTGGTCGGCCGGCGCTTGCGCTAGCGGAACTCCGACATCGGCCCGCACCGCAGTCACGGCGAGCATGAGGCCGAGCAAAACGGCGCCGAGCATCGATCGTCTCATGATTGGTTCCTCCCGATGGCTGACATTGGCGATTTTTCGTGGACATTCCCGAGATGACCGCAGTTTCAAGGAATGTAGAATGCTCGTTCGCGCCTTTTCTGCCAAGGGCAGGGGCTGGCGATGCCGAGCTTTGTGCAGACCCTGCTCACTGGTCTGCACATTGTCCTCTTGGTCCTCGACCGCCAGGAGGCGCTGCTCAGGTTGGGCGCGCTTGTTGCTCAACCTCGACCGGGAGCGAGACGAAAAACGTCGAGCCCTGCCCCAGCTGCGAGTCCAGCCAGATTCGGCCGCCTTGCATCTCGATAATTCGCTTCGAGATCGCCAGCCCAAGTCCGGTGCCGCCCTTCTTGCGGGTGATCGAGTTGTCGGCCTGCTGGAATTCCTGGAACAGTTTGGCCTGATCGGCCTCGGAAATGCCCGGACCGGTGTCGCTCACCGAAAGATTGTATGATCCGTCGATGGCCGACGCTCTGATCGTCACTCCCCCTTGATCGGTGAACTTGATCGCGTTGCCGACGAGATTGAGCAGAACCTGGGTGATGCGGCGCTCGTCGCCGCGGCCAGCCGGCAAGTCCTCGGCAACCTCGACTTTGAACGCAATGTTTTTTTCGGCGGCGAGCGGCTCCACTGCGCTGAACACCCCATGCACGACGTCCTTGAGCGAATAATCGGCGAGCGCGAGCACGAGTTGGCCGGCCTCGATCTTGGACAGATCGAGCACGTCGTTGATCAGGCCGAGCAGATGCCTGCCGTTGCCCTCGATCCGCTTGAGCACGTCGCGCATCTTCTCGGGTGGCTCGCCGTAGACGCTGTCGCTGATCAGCTCGGTGTAGCCGAGGATGGCGTTGAGCGGCGTGCGCAGCTCGTGGCTCATGTTGGCGAGGAACTGCGACTTGTGCTGGCTCGCTTCCGCAAGCTGGCGGCTCTTTTCCTGAATCTCGTCGAAGAGGCGCACGTTCTCGATGGCGATCACCGCCTGGTCGGCGAAGGTTTCGACGAGGGCGATCTGCTTATCGGTGAAAGGCTTGAGCTCCAATCGGTAGATGGTGATCGTGCCAACCAGATCCTTCCCTTTCAGCATGGGCACCGCGAGCACCGTCCGGATCGGGTCCTTATCCCGCACGGCATAGCCGAACTCCGGATCAGCCTGCACGTCGTGGACGTGTACCGTTCGCTGATCGAGGGCAGCGCGCGCTGAGATGCTGTGGCGTCCGGGCCCGATCGGATGGCGATCGACCCAGTCCCTGAGCTCGGGCGACACGTTGTAGGACGCCACCGCGCACAGAAATTCACCATCGAACCGGAATAGGAACGCCCGCTCCGCCTCGCACAACTTGACGGCCCTCTCAACCAATGCGTCGAAAATGGGTTGCAGCTCGAACGCCGAGCGGCTGATGACTTTGAGCACCTCGGCGGTGGCGGTCTGCTGCTGCAGCGATTCGGTCAGATCGTCGGTGCGCTGGCGCAGCTCGCTGAGCAGCCGCGTGTTCTCGATGGCGATGACGGCTTGACTGGCGAAATTCGTCAACAGCGCGATCTGCTTGTCGGTGAACGGGCGGACCTCCTGCCGGTAGATGGAGAAGGCGCCGATCAGCTCATTCTCCTTGAGCATCGGCACCGTCACATGCGACCGAACGCCTCCCAGCTCGACAGCGGCAACGCGCAGAGGATCGCGCTCGGCGTAGGTCTGTTCGGTCGTGACGTCGGCGATATGGACGACCTGCTTCGTCTGGGCGGCGCGCGCGAGACCGGTTCCAGGGCCGGGGTGAAAGACCGGCTCGCGCATTCGCGCCTCGGCATAAGCTGGCGGCGCGCCATGCATCGCGACCGTGCGGAATGCATCGCCTTCCCTGAGATACATGGTGCCGAACTTGGACGCGCAGACGCGCGTCGCGTTTTCCAGCATGGCCTCGAACACCGGCTGCAACTCACCGGGCGAACTCGAGATGACCTGCAGCACGTCGGCGGTCGCCGTCTGCTGCTGCAGCGATTCGCGCAGCTCGTTGAGCAGGCGGGCATTCTCGATCGCGATCACCGCCTGTTTGGCGAAATTGCTCACCAGCTCGATCTGCTTGTCGGTGAATGGGCGCACCTCCTGGCGGTAGATGACGATGGCGCCGATTAGCTCGTTCTCTTTCAGCATCGGCACTGCAATATGCGTTCGGCCGCCGCCTAGCCTTGCGGCCGAGGTCGGAAATTCCTCCGCTGCGTCGTCGGCGGTGTGGCTTACGCGTCTCGTTCGCAGAAGGCGGCCGAGAGGACTGTGTTCAGGCGGAAGGAACGCCCCGCGCTGCCACAGGAAGTCGGCAAGCGACGAAGGCGCGTTGAGCAGTTCTGCCGGACGGAACGCGCCGCCTTCGTACAGAAACAGTGTGCCGAATTTGGCCTCACAAATTCGCGTCGCGTTTTCCAGCATGGTCCGGAATACGGGTTTAAGCTCAGCGGGCGAACTTGAGATGACTTGCAGCACCTCGGAGGTTGCGGTCTGCTGCTCCAGTGCCTCGCTCAACTCGTCCGTGCGCTGGCGCAACTCGTTGAGCAGCCGCGTGTTCTCGATGGCGATGACGGCCTGCGCTGCGAAGTTCGTCACCAGCTCGATCTGCTTGTCGGTGAACGGGCGCACTTCTTGCCGGAAGATACTGAACGCTCCGACGAGCTCACCTTCCTTGAGCATTGGCACGATGACAAATGTGCGCACCCCCCCTAAGTTGACGGCGGCCATGCGGTCGGGGTCAAGGTCGGCATAAGCGCGGCCCGTGCGTGCATCGTTGACGTGCACGGCTTTCTTCGTCATGACCAGCCGGCCGAGTCCGGTTTCCGGTCCCCATACGCGCGGTTCTTGGAGAAACGTGGCAAATTCCGGCGGTATTCCTAGCCATGACAGTCCGCGAAACGCCCCGTCAGCAAAACTGAACATGATGCCGAAATGCGCATCGCAAATGCGCATTGCATTTGCCAGCATCGCCTGAAAGACCGGCTCAAGCTCGCCCGGCGAGCTGGAAATGACCTGGAGCACCTCGGAGGTCGCGGTCTGCTGCTCCAGCGCCTCCGATAGATCGTCGGTACGCTGGCGTAGCTCGTTGAGCAGCCGCGTGTTCTCGATGGCGATGACGGCCTGCGCGGCGAAATTCGTCACCAGCTCGATCTGCTTGGCGGCGAACGCGCGAACCTCTTGGCGGTAGATGACGAAGGAGCCAATCACCTCGGTCTCTTTGAGCAACGGCGCAACAACGACAGTGTGGGCACCCCCACGTTCGACGAGGGAAACGACGCGGGGGTCGCGCGCGAAATAACTCGGCTCCTTCGCCATGTCGTCGATGTGAACCACCTGCTTGGTTCTGATGGCACGGCCAGTGCCGGAGTCTGGGCCAAAACGAACGACAGGCTCACGCTGCCGCGCTTCGGCAAGCGCAGGCGGCACGCCATGCAGCGCGACGGATCGGAATTCGTCGCGGTCGCCTTCGGCCAGCCATAAAATGCCGAACTTCGCCTCGCAGATTCGCGTCGCATTCTCCAGCATGGCTTGGAACACTGGCTCCAGCTTGCCGGGCGAGCTTGAGATGACGCGCAGCACCTCGGATGTAGCGGTCTGCTGCTGAAGCGATTCGGTCAGATCGCCGGTCCGCTGGCGCAGCTCATTGAGCAGGCGGGCGTTCTCGATAGCGATGACGGCCTGACTGGCGAAATTCTTCACCAACTCGATCTGTTTTTCGGTGAAGGGGCGGACCTCCTGGCGATAAATGACGATGGCGCCGACCAGCTCGTTGTCCTTGAGCATCGGCACGCCGACGATGGACCGCGCGCCGCCGAGCGTGGTCGCCACACCGGGGTTTGGTTCTGCTGCGCTGTCAGCGCTGTGGGCCACTTTCTTCGTCCGCAACACGCGGGTGAGAACGCCTGCCGTGCCCGGCCGAAACGGCCCCCGCTGCTTTTGGAATTCGACCAATGCGGGAGGAGTGCCGATTCCAGCCGCTCGGTGGAACAATTTACCGTCGAAGCGAAACAGCGTGCCGAACCTGGCCTCGCAGATGCGCACCGCGTTGTCCAGCATCGACTGGAACACCGGCTCCAGGTCGCCGGGCGAGGAACTGATGACGCGCAGCACTTCGGAGGTCGCGGTCTGCTGCTCCAGCGCCTCGGAGAGGTCGCCGGTGCGCTGGCGCAGCTCGTTGAGCAGCCGCGTGTTCTCGATGGCGACCACGGCCTGGGCGGCGAAGTTTTGGACCAGCTCGATCTGCTTGTCCGTGAAGGGGCGGACCTCCTGGCGATAGAGCACGATTGCGCCAATCAGCTCGTCGTCCTTAAGCATCGGTACGCATACGAGCGTCCGCGCGCCACCCACCTCCACCAGCTCGACGGTTTGAGGGTGGCGTTCAAGATAGACCTGCTCAGCCCTAAAGTCGACGACATGGACGACCGATTTGGTGGCAGCGAGGCGGGCGAGCGGGAGCGCCGGGTAGCCGACTACGCTGATCTTCGGTTGCTGCCTCCGCCGCTCCGTGAAAGCCGTCTCACCGTGCACGGCGACGGCGCGGAAGCCGTCTCCCTCCCACAGCGTCAGATTGCCAAACTCGGCCTCGCAGATGCGGGTCGCGTTCTCCAGCATCGTATTGAACACCGGCTCCAGCTCGCCGGGCGAGCTCGAAATGACCTGCAGCACTTCCGACGTCGCCGTCTGCTGCTCGAGCGCCTCTTTCAGCTCGTGGCTGAGCCGGGCGACCTTCTGCTTGAGCCGCGCCTCGGACGCAGAGCGGCCGCGCACGGCCGTCGGCCGCTGGCGGCGCCGCGCGCGTGTTGCTTTGCCCCGTTGGGTCTTCATGGCCTGGCCGGATGGTCGCCGTCGCGCGGAGGCATGGACGGGAAGATCGATCGTCGCCGCCGCGCCGGGATGATAGCAGACTTCCTGCCGGGGTTGGGACCGCGCCGCGCCGAGGCGATGCGGCCCGGGCGCCGTTAGAGCATGCCCCGTTCCGTTGGCATCGGGACATCCTCTAATGTTTTTGAGTGGCGCATGTTCTTGCCGGCGAACCGGTTCCCACTTCGCCGGAACATGCGCTACCGCTGGCACACCGGGCAGAAGAACGTCGAGCGGCCGGTCTGCACGACGCGCTTGATGGTGCCGCTGCAGCCTTGTGTCGGGCACCGCTTGCCGTCGCGGTCGTAGACGCGGAAATTGTGCTGGAAGTCGCCGAGCGCGCCGTCGGTGCGGCGGTGGTCGCGCAGCGACGAGCCGCCGGCCTTGATGGCGTCGTTGAGCACCGCCTTGATCGCATCGACCAGCCGTTCGGCGCGCTCGTGCGGCGCGCCCGACTTGGTCGCGATGGTGGAGGCGCGCCGCTTCGGCGACAGCCGCGCCCGGTGCAGCGCCTCGCAGACATAGATGTTGCCGAGCCCGGCCACGATCCGCTGGTCCGACAGCGTCGCCTTCAGCGACGTCTTCTTGCCCCGGCAGGCCCGCGCGAGCATCGCCGCATCGAATTCGTTGCCGAGCGGTTCCGGGCCGAGCGCGCGCAACAGCGGCTCCCGGTCGAGCTCGGCGCGCGGCACCAGCTTCATCGAGCCGAAGCGGCGCGGATCGTTGAAGGTGACCACCGCGCCGTTCGCCATGTGAAACACCACGTGGTCATGCGCGAGGTGCTTGGAACGCTCGCGGTGATACTTGCCGGGCGTCTTCTCGTCGCCGCCGCGCAATACCCGGAACGAGCCCGACATGCCGAGATGCATCAGCAGCACCTCGCCGGACGAGAGATCGGCGAGCAGGTACTTGGCGCGCCGGCCGAGGCCCGCGACGGTCTTGCCTTCGAGCCGGGCGACAAAATCCTTCGGCAGCGGCCAGCGCAGGTCACCGCGGCGCGCCTCGACCTTCTTGAAGCGCGCGCCCTCCATGGCCGGCGCGAGGCCACGGCGCACGGTCTCGACTTCGGGCAGCTCGGGCATTCCGCACCTCATGGTTCGAGACGGCGCTTCGCGCCTCCTCACCATGAGGGCGAAACCTCCAAGGTGACACATAGCGTCCCCGTCGCCGGCGCGCTATGGTCCTGCCGGCAAAGGACTATTCGCCATGCCGCCAGCCGGCAAGGATACCGATTTCGGCTTCCGACAGGTGCCGCTCGACGACAAGCAGGCGCTGGTCGACGGCGTGTTTCGCAGCGTGGCCGGCCGCTACGACCTGATGAACGACCTGATGTCGGGCGGGCTGCATCGCGCCTGGAAGGACGCGCTGGTCACCGCCGTCAACCCGCCGAAAGGCGGGCAGCCGTTCGCGCTGCTCGACCTCGCCGGCGGCACCGGCGACATCGCCTTCCGGGTGGTCGCGGCGGGCGGCGCCGGCACCCGCGCGACCGTGGTCGACTTCAATGCCGACATGCTCGCGGTCGGGCGCGCGCGCGCCGCCGAGCGCGGGCTCGACGACGCCATCGCCTTCGTCGAGGGCAATGCCGAGGCGTTGCCGTTTCCCGATCGCAGCACCGACGCGGTGACCATTGCGTTCGGCATCCGCAACGTGCCGCGCATCGCGGCGGCGCTCGCCGAAGCCCACCGCGTGCTGCGCCTGGGCGGGCGCTTCCTCTGCCTCGAGTTCTCCACCGTCGACGTGCCGGGACTCGACACGCTTTACGACCTCTATTCGTTCAATGTGATCCCGGCGCTCGGCCGCGCCGTCACCGGCGACGCCGAGGCCTATCGCTATCTCGTGGAGTCGATCCGCCGCTTCCCGCGGCCGGACGCTTTCGCCGACATGATGCGCGCGGCCGGCTTCCGCCGGGTGTCGTTCCAGCGCATGACCGGCGGCATCGTCGCGCTGCATTCGGGCTGGCGGTTGTGATCGCCGTGCGCGAGCAATTGATCGTCTCCCGATTGGCATGCTCTCTCCGCACAGAGATTTCAGCGTGATCTCCGCCCTCGCCCATCTCTCCCGTTTGGCCCGCGCGGGATTCGTGTTCGCGCGCGAGGGCGTGTTCGCCCTGGTCGACACCACGCGGCTGCCATTGCCGGCGCGCGCCGCGGTCCATGTCGCGCGATTGATCGAACGGCCGGCGAGCAAGGTCGCCGCCAACCGACTGGCCGCCGCCCTGACCCGGCTCGGCCCCCCCTATGTGAAGCTCGGCCAGTTCCTGGCGACGCGGCCGGACGTGGTCGGCATCGGGCTGGCGCGCGACCTCGAGCTGCTGCAGGACAAGATGGCGCCGTTCCCGCAGGCGGAAGCCGAGCGCGCCGTCGAGCTGGCGTTGGGAAAGCCGTTGCGCGACCTGTTCGTCGCGTTCGGCCAGCCGGTCGCCGCCGCTTCGATCGCGCAGGTTCACCGCGCCGAGGTCGCGGCCGGCGGCACCCGCCGCGCGGTCGCCGTCAAGGTGCTGCGGCCGGGGATCGAGCGCCGCTTCCGGGCCGATCTCGCCTCGTTCACCTTCGTCGCCCGCAAGGCCGAGCAACTCTCCACCGAGGCGCAGCGGCTGCGGCTGATCGAGGTGGTCGAGACGCTACGCCGCTCGGTCGCGATCGAGATGGATCTGCGGCTCGAAGCGGCCGCGCTGTCCGAGATGGCGGAGAACACCAGGGACGATCCCGATTTCCGGGTGCCGGCGGTGGACTGGGACCTGACCGCGCGCGACGTGCTCACGCTCGAATGGATCGAGGCGACGCCGCTGCATGACCGCGCCAAGCTCGCAGCCAAGGGCTTCGAGCTCGCGCAGCTCGGCCGCGCGGTGATCCAGACCTTCCTGCGCCACGCGCTGCGCGACGGCTTCTTCCACGCCGACATGCACCCCGGCAATCTGTTCGTCGACGACGACGGCAAGCTGGTCGCGGTCGACTTCGGCATCATGGGGCGGCTGGGAGCGAAGGAGCGACGCTTCCTGGCCGAAATCCTCTACGGCTTCATCACCCGCGACTATCACCGCACCGCCGAGGTGCATTTCGAGGCCGGCTACGTGCCGCGGCACCATTCGGTCGAGAGCTTCGCGCAGGCGATCCGCGCCATCGGCGAGCCGATCCACAACCGCACCGCCGAAGAGATCTCGATGGCGAAGCTCTTGATGCTGCTGTTCGAGGTCACCGGCCTGTTCGACATGCGCACCCGGCCGGAACTCCTATTGCTGCAGAAGACCATGGTGGTGGTCGAGGGCGTCGCGCGCGCGCTCGATCCGCGGCTCGACATGTGGAAGGTGGCTGAGCCGGTGGTGCGCGAATGGATGGAGCGCCATCTCGGCGCCGCCGGCCGGCTGGAAGGCGCGGTCGAGGGCGCCGGCGAGGTCGGCCGCTTCCTCGGCGGGGTGCCGTCGCTGCTCACGCGCGGCGCGGTGCTGGTCGAGCAGCTCGACGCCATCACCCGCAACGGTCTGGTGCTAGCGCCCGAAACGGTGGCGGCGATCGGCCGCGCCGAGGCGCGCCGCAACCGCTGGACCGCGGCGGCGCTGTGGGTGATCGCGGCGCTGCTGGCGGGCATCATGGCGCTGATCTGGTGACTGTCAACTACGAGGATTATCATTGATGGTCGAATATCGGGCGAAGCGCCATCCGAGCCTCAAGCCCTTGCATCCGGGGGAATTGCTGCGCGAGGACGTCATGCCGGCGCTGCGGAAGCCGAAGGCGGAGATCGCGCGGCTGCTCGGGATTTCACGGCAGACGCTCTACGACATTCTAAACGAGAAGGCGCCTGTGACGGCGGACATGGCGGTCAGGCTCGGCAAGCTGTGCGGCAACGGGCCGAATCTGTGGATCAACCTTCAGCGTCGCTACGATCTGTGGCACGCCGAGCGGCGCATCGACGTATCAAAGATCCCGACGTTGGAATGACCGCTGGACTGCAGTGACGCGAACTCCGGGCAAATGACGGGAAGCTTTGATTGCATTGATTGCAATGCAATCATCGGCTAATATGAGCCCGGAAAACGCGCGCCCATGGCCAGCCTGACCATCCGCAAGCTCGACGACGCCCTCAAGCAGCGGCTGCGCCTGCGCGCCGCGCAGAACGGCCGCTCGATGGAGGACGAGGCGCGCACCATCCTGCGCAGCGCGGCCGCCGGCGCCGACGTCAGGGCCGAGCCCGCCGGCAAGCCCCGTGCCCGCCGCAACGCGGCGGCGCAGCCAGCGCCCACGCCGAGCGGCGGTCCACTCGCCGACGCCAAGCGCGTCCTGCTCATCATCGGCGGCGGCATCGCCGCCTACAAGTCGCTCGACCTCGTCCGCCGGCTGAAGGAGCGCGGCGCGACGGTGCGCTGCGTGCTCACCAGGGCGGCGCAGGAATTCATCACGCCGCTCGCGGCCGGCGCGCTCGCGGGCAGCCGCGCGTTCACCGATCTGTTCGACGCCACGACCGAGCTCGACGTCGGCCACATCCGGCTCGCGCGCGAGACCGACCTGGTGGTGGTGGCGCCGGCGACCGCCGATCTCTTGGCCAAGATGGCGGGCGGTCACGCCGACGATCTCGCCTCGGCGGTGCTGCTGGCGACCGATCGTCCGGTGCTGATCGCGCCGGCGATGAACCCGCACATGTGGCAGCACGCCGCGACCCGGCGCAATCTGGCGCAGCTGGTCGCCGACGGCATCGCGGTGGTCGGCCCGAACGCGGGCGAGATGGCGGAAGCGGGCGAGGCCGGCACCGGCCGCATGGCCGAGCCGCTCGAGATCGCGGCCGTGGTCGAGCAGTTTCTCGGCACCGCCGGCGGCGAGCGAACGCTCGCCGGCAAGCGCGTGATCGTCACCTCCGGCCCGACGCATG
>Ga0137375_10007400_pt1 | contig 13062 bp, 7 predicted proteins | sample SagtaG_24_FD_104936 | JGI IMG/M metagenome (GOLD analysis project Ga0137375, IMG submission 104936) | Vadose zone soil microbial communities from Sagehorn Ranch, Mendocino, California, USA - Sage1_R_113_16 metaG | ecosystem: Environmental > Terrestrial > Soil > Vadose zone | place: USA... | reverse complement strand
TTCGTCGATGTGCCCGCGGTACACTTGAATGCGCGCGCGCAGCGTATGCGTCATGCATAGCCAGGTGACGCCCGAGCCGATCCGTTCACAGATCTCGATCGCGCGCTCGCAATGCTTGAGCGCCGCATCGATCTCGCCGCGAAAAAAGAGGCACTCTCCCAAGTTGTAGTGGGTGTGAAATTCGATCTGGGGAAAGCCGGCCTCGCGGGAGATCTCGAGAACGCGTTCAAGATCGCGAATCGCAAGGTCCATCTGCCGTCGAGACAGCCAGATCGAAATTCGATTGTTGAGCGCCGCGGCGAGATGGTGGTAGTCGCCATGCTGTTGAGAGACTTGCACCGCGCGGGTCATCATCTGCTCGGCTTCGTCCAGCCGGCCGAGCGCCACGTAATTGGGCCCCAGAAGAACGAGAGAGATCACCAGCGTCTCGTAGGCCGCCTCGCCCAGTGGTTCGGCAAGCGCAACGGCTTCTTTCAAGAAATCGACCGATTGCTGCGGTCGGCCGAGCCGGTGATGAATTCTTCCTCTGGCCATGGTGAGTCGCGCTCGCACCAGATCGGCGCGGGCATCGCGGGCGAGGAGGGCAGCCTCCTCGACGAGCGACGCCGATCGACCGATGTCGCCGATCCAGTCGAGGACTTCCGCTTCGTCGAGCAGAATGTCGGTCTCGGTTTCGATCGACTTTTTCCGGTGCGCCCTTTCGCGTGCCGCGGCGAGATCTCGCAGCGCGTCATCCCAGCGCCCCACGCGAAAGCGCATGAGGGCGCGACCCTTGATGGCCTGGCTGATCCTTTCGTCCTGCCCTGCCGGCAGATTCGCAAGTACGGCATCGTACATGAGCTCGGCGTCGAGATAGACGTGCGCTTGCTGCGCTATTTCGGCGAGCTCCAGATAGAGCGAGGCCGCCCGATCGGCGAAGCCTGCTCGCGAGGCGTGGAAAGCCAGGCGCGGCAGACGCTCCCGCTCCGGTAGATCGCCGGCATTCTCGTACATCTCATAGGCTGCGCAGTGGACGGCGGTTCGCAGTCCCTCGGGAAACGAACGGTAGATGGTATCTTGCAGGAGCGCGTGTCGAAAATCGATCTGCCCCGTGCGATGTCGAACGAAAAGACCGGCTTCGATCAAACGTTCGGTGCCGACCGTCGCGTCGAGCGTGGCGTCACCGATGTGATGCTCGCGTTCCAGGATCGCCAGCACGCGCTCCATGTCCTCGTCGGTGAACTTCGAACCGAGGACCGACGCGAACCGGGCGTGGGCGGCCAGCTCGGGCGAAAGACTCTCGAGCTCACGGGAGGCGCTCCACTGCACGATGGGGATCTCGGGCAGCTTCTCCAACTCTTCAGTGGCGAGGTAGTAGCTGGTGCCCCGTTCGATGGCGCGGACGATGCCGTGACGTTTGAAGCCGCGCACCAATTCGACCAACAGACGAGGAACGCCTTGGGTGCGCTCGAACAACCGAGCCAGCGTCTGCTTGGACACGTTTTCAGCCGGTGCAAGAAGGCGACGCGCGAGGGTCGCGGCGCTGTCCGCGTCGAGCGGCCCGAGCTCGTAGCGAGCCGATCGCGCTGCGCGGTTGCTCCAGGCCGGACGACCACGTTCGAGATCCGGGCGAGCAAAGGCGCCGATCCAAATGGCCGCTCCCCCCTCCTCGAGGGCTGCGTACTCGAGGGCATCGAGGGTTGCGGCGTCCGCCAAATGCGCGTCGTCGAAAACGATGGCCAGAGGCCTGGCTCGGGCGCGAATGCGCAGGGCTTCGCCGAGCGCACGCGCCGCCGCCGAACGCAGCGCACCCGGCGCCGCGCCGAACGCACGGATTTGCGGGTGCCCGAGCGAGATCCAGCCGAGCACGAGTGCCACGGCTGCCCACACCTGCGCTGCCATCGAGTCGCCCAATCGATCGGCGATGGCTTGGCGGCCGAGATCGGATGGCGGGTCATTGCCCAACTCGAGCGCGCGCTGCAGCATCTCTCGAAACGTCTGGTCGACCACGCCACCAATCGCCTCGTGAGCTGCGACGAACATCACCTCGTTGTCCCCCGGGAGCATTTCGAGCTGCTCGACCACGACTCCGGCGAGATGGCTTTTGCCGTAGCCCGGTTCGGAGACGATGGTCGTGATCGCGGGTTGACTGTCGGCGAGGGCGCGCGTGGCATCGGCGACGATTTCATGAACCAGGTCGTCTCGTCCGACGAAGCCACCCGATGCCATCCGGATCGCGGTGAGCTCCTTGGGACCGGGATTCGGATCGAGCTTGAAAAGACCCTCGTAATCTCGGACCGCGTTCACCGGTAAATCCGGCAGTGTCTGGACCGCGGCTTCGGTCAAGAGCGCGCCGGCGGGGTCGGTCGCTTTCAAGAACCGATCCTTGCGCGTGAACAGCGGGCTCATGAAGCGGCGCGTGCCATCGGGCCGGGTTTGGATGACGACCTGCGAGACGTCGACGAGCGCGCGAGTGCAGAGCTTGCGATCGACGAGCCCCTGAGCGGCGAAGATCGCCCGTCGCGCGGGGTTGTCGCCGACCTCGTGGCCGAACACGGCGACATAACGTGTGCCGGTCGCCTGTGCCAGCTCGCCACCCAGCTCCGCGAGCGTAGGTCGCATCGCGGCGATACCGGCGGTCGACTCGAGGAATACCAGGCCGACCGCGCGCTTCTCGGGTTCGGGGCGGTTCGGCGTCGCCGGCTCGGGCGCTGCGCTCGGCCTCGGCGGCGACGAGCTCGTCGATCGGCGATTGATCACCAGAGCACGCATCATCGCCGTGCGAAGGGCATCGACGGAATCGTAACGTTTCCTCGCCTCCTTGGCGAGGCAACGCATGATCACCTCGTCGAGATCCGAAGAGACGGCTACTCGGTTCGAGAGACGAGTGGGCCGCCGGCTCCGATGCGATTCCTGAACCTCGGCCGATGTCCCGAAAAAGGGGGGAGCCCCCGAGATCATCTCGTAGAAAATGACGCCGAGTGCATAGAGGTCGGCGCGGATATCCACCTGCGCGCCCGCCTCGCATTGCTCGGGCGCCATGTATTCGGCTGTGCCCATCGTATGTTCGGCATGGCGATCGGTGACCTTCTTGACGAGCCCGAAATCGATGACCTTCGCAATGCCCGGAGCGACCAAGATGTTCTCCGGCTTCAAATCGCGATGCACCAGGTGCGCTCGATGGATCGCCTCCACGGGATCGAGAATCGGGAAGGCGTGGGTTCGAAAGGCCGCCGGCGCCATCGGTCCGACCTGGTCCACGAGCAAGTCCGCGAGCGACGGAAGCGAGATGAACTCCATCGCCAGATAGTACCGGCCAGCACAAGCTCCTCGCTGGTACACGGCGGGAACGAACGGCGGCCCGATTTCCTCGAGGGCGTCCCCCTCGCGCACGAGACGCTCGGTGCCGCCCGCCTGATCGGGCAAGGCAACCTTGATCGCGGCGGAGCGCGCATCAGCTACCCGTTCGGCGCGGTAGACGACACCGAAGCCGCCGCGCCCCAGCTCGCGTTCGATGCGGTAACCGGGCAAGACGAAATCGGGGGCACGCGCATTCTCCCGTGCGGCGACGACGCGGATAGCCGAGTCACTGGGAGGCGGGGCAAGGGGAGCCGGTCCGTGGACGGGACATTCTGGCGCCGCGTCCCGGAGCCTTCGGCCGCATTGTTGACAGCGAATCATCGAGGTGGGTCGTGGGGCCGGGGCCCTTACCTGTAGTATAGGCTAGCTGGACGCGCCGCGACTCTTGCTGCGAGAAGAGCGCGGACCGGGCCGGCGCGATATGGCGACCTCGGCCATGTTTTGCTGCGGGACCCATTGCTCGATCGACAAGAGCGGTCCCCCGGTCACGTCCACTTCGCCGTCGGCGCCCGTCCGAATGACGGCGTCATCCAATCGGATCGCAACATTGACGTGAACGCGTCCGTCGGCGCCACATCGACCGGACAGCCCCTTCCAGAGGGCGCGGCCGAGATTGATGGCCGCACGCTCGCCCACCGCCCCCGAACCTCGACCGACCTTTTTCACCGCGAGAAGAGCGTTCGACGTGCGTATCGCCAGAATGAACGATTCTCCGACGAGCATCTGCTCGGCCGAATCGAGGACCACGCCGAGGTCGTCGAAAAGGACTTCGTGCAGCTGTTCGTCGAGCCCTTCGTCGGTTCGGGCTTCCACGTAAATGCCGACAGCTGCAACGGCTGCATCCTGAGCGCTCGCCGCGCGCACTCCGCACGCGTCGCGGAGAGCATCGAGAAAAGCCGCTGCGGAAGGGAAACGTTGGTCACGCTCCTTGGCCATCGCTTTCTGCACGACGGCGTCGAGGGCGGTTGGAACGGGCGCGGCCTGGCTCGCGCGAGGCACCGGCGCGGTCAGGTGCTTCCAAGCGATCTCGTCGGCCAGCGCAGCCCGAAAAGGATACTGTCCGGTCAGCAGCTGATAGAGCAGAACGCCGAGCGCGTAGATATCCGCCCGCGCGTCGATCGGCTCGGCACGAATCTGTTCGGGGGCCATGTTGTGCGTCGTGCCGAGGACCGATCCCGCTCCCGTGAGCCCGGCCGCGTTCGGTGCGGGGTGGAGCAGCTTGGCAAGACCGAAGTCGAGCAGCTTGATCACCCGCCCCTTGCGATGATCGATGACGGAAATGTTGCTGGCCTTGAGATCGCGATGCACCACCCCCGCCCGGTGCGCCGCCTCCAGCGCGTCGCACACCGGGGTCAGAATGGCCAGCACTTCCGCGGCGGGAAATCGCCCGTGCAGCTCGAGCAGCCTCTGGAGATTGGTCCCATCGAGGAGCTCCATGACGTAAAACGGACGACCATCCGAGAGCTCGCCGAATTCGAAGATGTCGATGATGTTCGGATGACGGATCATGTTGACCGCCATGGCCTCGCGAAGGAAACGAGCGAGCATCGACGGAACGGTGGCCTTGTCGTGACGGAGGACTTTGACGGCGGCACGTCGCTTCAGCAGCCGATGCTCGGCGGCGTAAACCGTGCCGCCTCCGCCGGAACCGATCGGCCGCTGGAGTACATACTGACCGGCGAGCGTGCCGGGTGGCAGATCATCGGGGCCGGTGGGAACGGCAACTCTGTCGAGATCGGCCGACGCGGGATCCTTCGTAGGTCCGGGATCCTGCCGAGTTCTGTCGTTGCGGCCGGCTGCATGCCGATCGGACGATCGCATTCTGGAACGATACTACCACCTGGGGGCGGCGCATCCGAGAAAGCCACCCACACGAGCGACACGCGCGCCTCGTTCCCTACTTCGCAAACCTCTGCCTACCCGATTCCGCGGAGGCAGCGGAAGCAACAAGCACTCCGATCGATCCCAGCATGACTGCGTACGCAGTCATGTTAGGACCTCCCAAAAGACGACCAGCCGTCCGTTCCCGTCGCCGCCGCGGCGGGGAAACTGCCGCTGCCATAGCTGTGTCGAACCTCGTCTTCGAGCTGCAATCGACCCGAAAAAAGCTCGAAGACGAAGTTCGTCTCTTCGATGAATTCGTTCGGTGAGCTGGCGATGGCGTCATTTGCCAAAAGCCACTGGTCGGCGTAGTCGGTCACCCGATCGGCCAGAGCACGGAGCTCGCGCTGGAAGCGAAGGGCTTTCGTGATCACCATCGGATCGCAATGCGGCCAGAGGCGCGCGTAGACCGACCGATTTTCCAAATCGAGATGGAGGCGCACGGCGTTCGCCCAGGCCAGCAATTTCAATCGCGCCTTGAAGCAGTCTCGCCGCAAATGGTCGGCGTCGAGCAGAGGGATCGTCTCGCTCGCGAGCTCGAGCAATTCGAGGTGTCGATGACGAACGCTGTCGGCTGCTCCCATGTCCCCTCTCCGAATGCTTTGCCGTCAGCCCGAGCCAGCCTGACGCCTCTTCGTATAACATCGTGTTTGTCCGTTGTGCTAGCCGAAACGGTTTTCACGGACAATCGTTAGTGGTCAATCGAATGACCATCTGCAAAGTGGATTATTTCACGGAGAACGGGCTTCGAATGCTCAGTTGTTCGGCGCGCCCTGGCAAATCCAATTCGTAATCGTTTGCAGTTGCGTCGTCGGCAACGCCACGCCCGCCTTCGGCATCTGCGATCCGAAGCACATGTTCGTCCCGAGGAGCTTGTCGACGAGATAGCTCGTCGAGGGATTTTTCGGTACGACGCGAATGCGCCCGGCGGTGCACTCGTTGGTCTTGATGTTGACGAGCTGCCCCCAGGCCTTGCCCATGGTCAGGTCCAAGTTCTCCTTGGGGACCGCGCCGGAATGGCAACCGGACGCGGTACAGCTGGCGGTGAAGATCGGCTGTACGGCGGATGAAAAAGAGACGCTCGTGGTCCCGCAAACGCACATGCCCGACGAACAAGTGAGACCTGGCGCGCAGGCGTGACCGCACGAGCCGCAGTTGGCGGGATCGGTCGCCGTGAGCACGCACGCGCTGCCGCAAACGACGCCGCCATTCGAACATCCGCACATACCCGATTGGCAAGTCTGCGGGTTGAAACAGCCACGCCCGCACATTCCGCAGTTGGCGGGGTCGAGCTGGGTGTCGACGCACGATGTTCCGCAAAGCTCGCCCGACGAACACTGGCAGTGACCGCTGCTGCAGGTGGTGCCGCTCGGGCATTTGATGCCGCAGCCGCCGCAGTTGCCGAGATCGGTCGTCGTGTTGATGCAGGCGCCGTTGCACGGCGATGTGCCGGTCGGGCAGGCGCACATGCTGTCGACGCAGCTCGCGCCCGAGGGACACGCTTTGCCGCAGCCTCCACAATTGAAACTACTCGTCGTCGTGTCGACGCACGATGAGCCGCACTGGGTGAACGATCCACAACCAGAGGTGCAACTTCCTGCATTGCACACCAGGCCAGGGTCGCAGACATGTCCGCAGGTTCCGCAGTTGGAAGGGTCCGACGACTTCTCCGCGCACAGGCCGTTGCAGTCGCTCGTGCCATTGGGACAGGTGCAGTTGTTCGCGGCGCACGATGCACCGGTCGGACAGTGGCGCCCGCACACGCCGCAATCGTTGGTGTTCGTCGCCAAGTCGACGCAGACGCCGGCGCAGGACTCGAGGCCGGTGGCGCACCCGCAGTGACCTCCCGAGCATGTTCCTCCGGGCCCGCACGTCGTTGCACAATCGCCGCAGTGCGCGGCATTGGTCTGGGTGTCGACGCAGGCATTGTCGCACAACGTTGTGTTGCCTCCGCAAAGGCACCCACCGTTTGCGCACGCGGCGCCCGCGGGGCACACGTTGCCGCAGCTTCCGCAGTTGGCGGAATCGAGCGACAGATCGACACACGCCGCCCCTCCGCAGCTGACGCAGCCGCCGTCGACGCCGTTCAGTCCCGCGATCCATCCGCGGACGCACTCGGTTTGCGCATCGCTCAAGTGACCGCCGACCGGCATCGGAGCGCCGCAGGGGGGCGTGCCGACCAGCTTGGTATAGAGGAGCGACTGATCCGGACTTCCGGGCACGACACGCATCCATCCAGGGCACGTGCCGGCGGTGATGCCGACGAGCCAATTTTCGACGTCGGCCGCCGAGAGATCGAGCGCCGCCGCCTGGTCAGCCGAGTTGTGGCAAGTGGCGCCGACGCAAGAGGGGAAAACCTGGCTCTGCAACGACGGGAGATCCGGGGTGCACGTATCGGTGCGGCCGTTGGAGTTTTTGCCCGAGTGCCCGGTGCACCCGCACACGAGCAAGAAGGCGACGGTTGAAATGACCGTCGAAATATGGCGCGTCATGTGCAGCTCGGCTGGCTACTCGAAAAACAATGGCGCGCGCGACTTCAAGAAAGTTTGGATCGCGTCCATGTCGGCGGGATCGAGTTTTTCGAAGCGGACGCCCATTCCGGGAGGCGCTTCCGTCGCTTCGGAAAATTCGCGTACCCATCGCACGACGCCGCGCGCTTGAACGACGTGATCGCTCGCCGGAAGCCTCAACGCGACTTCGACTTCCGTTCCGACCGGGCGAACCATGTGCGTTGCGATGAAGAGGCCGCCGTTGGGCAGTTTGTCCCCGAGACCCATGTAGAAGTTGGACTCGCTCTGCAGCGTCACATCCAATTGGATGTGCACCGGCTGGTGGCCTGCCGTTGCGTTTCGCTCGTTTTCGCGTGTTGCAATGGGTTCGCAGGACTCGGGCATGTGATCTCCAAACTGAAAGGGCAGGGGCTCCTGCCTGACCGCGCTCGGTCGCGTCCTCCGGGGTCGATGGGGTAGTTGCCCGGAGTACAAATGGTTGGACTACTCCCCGCCTTTCGAAGCAGAAAACATGCCTGGATCGTTAGGCGCCCCCGCAGCGGATCGAGAGGGCACCTGCACGTGAAGAATGCATCTGCGTGGTAGACGCCGAGACCACGGAGATGACGCAACCGTCATAGCGCCCCTCCGAGCGGTCACGCAGCTGACCAGGCACCCGGTGATATCGGCATGAAGGTCATTGACATCGTCATGACCTCTTTGGAAACGTTGTAGTGTTTTCTTGCACGGGGGTAGGCGCCATGGCAGCGGGAAAATTTGCGGTCTTCGTAGTGATGACGGGGTTTGCGGTCGTCTCGTTCACCGGATGCGGTGGCGATGACGTGGCCGAAATCGCGCCGGTCGTCGATGCGGGCAGCGATCGCTCGACGTCGCGCGATACGGGAACGCCGCGGTCGGATGTCGCGACAGGGGGCGATCAGTCGAACCCGGAGGTCACGCCGGCCGACACCCAAAGCGAGACGACTCCCGGGGACGGGGGAACGTCTGTTCCACCGTCGAGACGTATTGCAGCGGTCTCTGCGTCAACACGCTTACCAATGCGAGCTATTGCGGCAACTGCACGACCTCATGCCCAATGACCGAGCTCTGTGAGCTCGGGCTTTGCACGCTGACCTGTACGAAGCCGCTCGTGAAGTGCGATCGGAGCTGCGTCGATACCAGCAGCGATTCGTCCCACTGCGGTAACTGCACGACGGCGTGTGCAACCGGAGAGATCTGCGGCACGGTGACGGTGGCGGAGGTTGCGACGGCTCAATGCGTGTGCAACGTGGGCCTCGACAAGTGCGGCACCACCTGCGTGAACCTATCCGCGGACAAGGTCAACTGCGGGGAGTGCGGCATCATGTGCGCGACGACTCAGGTCTGCAGCGCCGGGAAATGCCTGAACTCCTGCTCGTCGCCGCTGATCGAGTGCAATGGCGGCTGCGTCGACAAGAACAGTGACCGCAACAACTGCGGCGCCTGCGGGATCGTGTGCGCGGCCAACCAGGTCTGCACCGCGGGTAAGTGCGACTGCCCGGTGGGACAGATGGTCTGCAACGGCAGGTGCGTCGACACGCTGGCCGATTTTCAGAACTGTGGTGGCTGCAACATGAAATGCGCGTCGGGAGAAGCTTGTCTCGCGGGTAAATGCACGACCACCGGCTGCCCGACGCAGCAGGTCAGTTGCGGCGGCGCTTGTGTCAACGTCAAGGTCGACCCCAACAACTGCGGAGCCTGCGGCGTCGTTTGCACCGGGGGTCAGGTGTGCGGCAATGGCCTCTGCGTTTGCCCGAACGGCGGCACGCTTTGCAATGGCGTCTGCAGCGACTTGCAGAGCGATCCCCAGCATTGCGGTAGTTGCACCAACGCCTGCGGCACGAATCAAGTTTGCTCCACCGGTGGCTGCACGACGATGTGCGGTTCGGAGGATCTCACCGCTTGCACGGGGGCCTGCGTGAACCTGCAAACCAACTCGGGCAACTGCGGCACCTGTGGCGTCGCTTGCACGGGTGGCATGATCTGCGTGAGCGGCTCGTGCGCTTGTCCGCCGAATACCGAGGCGTGCGGGACACCTCCGCTCTGCGTCAACACGTCGACGAACCCACAGAACTGCGGCGGGTGCGGCAAGGCGTGCGGCACGGGAGCGATCTGCAGCGAACGAATGTGCGCGTGCGCGACCGGGCTGTTGGACTGCACGGGAGGCGGCTCCGAAGCGGGGAGACTCACCTGCGTCAACGCGAAGGCGGACAAAAACAACTGCGGTACCTGCGGGCACACCTGCGACGGCGGCCGCTGCACGAACGGCGAGTGCCGCTGAGCCGATCGCGATAGCAGCCGAAGCGGCGCGAGTAAGAACCACGCGCAAGCACCGGTGCGGCGCTTGCGGTGGTTCTTTCCTCGTCGCTGGCCGAGTAACGACTCAGCCGCTCGGAACTACGTCAGGAAGCACATGATCCGGGATATCCACGACGTCGGGGAGCGTGCGGTCACTTCCTGCGTCCAACGCGCCTCCGGTGCCGGCGCCTCCGGTGCCGGCGCCTCCGGTGCCGGCCGTCGTCCCACCTGTTCCGCCGGTACCTCCCGATCCGCCGCCACCCGTTCCGCCGGTCGTGCCGGTGGTGGCCGTGGTGCTGGTGGTGGAACTGGTACTCGAACCGCCCTTGCCGCTCGATCCACTGGTGCCCGGCGCAGCGGTATCATCTCCGCCACAAGCACCTGCTACAGCCAAAGGCAGCGTGATCACGGCGATCGAAATCCAATGAAGCTTACGCATCAGTCATCTCCTTCCCCTTTTCTTAAGGACGGGGCGTCCCCCTACACATTGACATCTACGAACGCGCGTCTTTCGAACACGTTCGTCGTACGTGATCAAGATTTTAGCAGAACATTTCGGAGTTCGATGACGTGAACATCGAAAAATGGCTGTGACATCTGCGTCGTGGCAAAGCTCGAGACCACTGCGACACGCTCACGAAACATCCGCTGTGCGTGGGTGCGGGAGGAGGTCAGCGCGCGCGGCACCCCAACGGGACTCGTCAGTCGAAGTCTTCGATTTTCCAAGCGCCGTGCTCGCGCACGAGCTGCACGGTGCCACCCGATCCGTAAGCCATCGTCGCTCGATCGCCGATCTCCTCGAACTGTGCGGTGGGGAGTGCAGCGCGAAGCGCCGACGTGATGCGCAACATCTCTTCCTTCTGCGCGCCTTCCCACGCCGCGCGTAGCTTCTGCGCGTCGAGGCCCTCCATGTGGGCATCGGGAACGAATCGGAGCAGAACATCGAAACGCTTTCGCTCGAAGGCGCGCAAGAATGCTTCGATGGATTGTCGCGGCGTCGATTGGCCGTAGAGATTGATCGCCGAGCCGTCGAGTCGCCAGCGCCCCTCCTCGTAGACGAGCAAGATCGTTTCACCCTTCGGGGAGGTGACGGTCGCGGTGACCACCGGATCGCTCGAGGGACGCGAAAGAGCGTGCGCGATGTCTTTCATCTCCGGCGCGTTCTCCTTCACCATCCTCCGAAAAGCATCCGGCGAGATGCTCCGGCGGGCCTCGCTCGACAAAAGCTTGTAAGCGTCGTCGGGGTGCCCCTCGTCGAGCGCGCGGGAGTAAGCGCGCAGCGTATCGCTCGGGCCCTGCTGCAGGGCGGTCGATCGGCAGCCGAGGAAAGCGAACGCGACCGCCAGAGCGCACCGGAACGAAACTCGCACGAAGGTTGGCCTACCACAAATTGGCCCAGGAATGGTGGCTCCGCTGCGCGGGCCACCCGTCCGCGCGTGATGCTACGCCGGGCCGCTGGTGCTACGGTGCCGGTATGGCTGTTGGCTCCCCTCCGTCGTCGGGTACGGTAGCGGACACCGTCCCCATTCTCCCGCTGCGCAACAGCGTCCTTTTTCCGATGTCGGTGGTGCCGATCAACGTCGGCCGCCCGAGAAGCGTGCGCCTCGTCGAGGATCTGCTGGGGCGCGAACGCGCGCTGGTCGGCATCGTGAGCCAAAAGAGTCCCGACCTCGACGAGCCCACCTTCAAGGATCTCTTCGACATCGGCACGCTGGCCAGGGTCGTCAAAGTCATTCGTCTCGGGCAAAATAACTACAGCGTGGTCCTGAACGGCCTCGGCCGTTTTCGGATCACGGCGCCGAGCGGACTCGAGCCGTTCATGCGCGCTCGGATCACGCGCATCAGCGAAGCGCTGAGCCGCGACGTGGAGCTCGATGCCCTCGGCACGAGCCTGCGCGAGTCGACCAGGGAAGTGCTGGGATTGATGCCCAACCTGCCCAAAGAGACGGCCGGCATCCTCGACAACGTGCGCGAACCCGGTGCGCTCGCCGATCTCATCGCCTCGAATTTCCCCCAGGAGCACGCCTCGGTCGGCGACAAGCAGCAGATATTGGAGGCGTTCGACGTCAAAACGCGCGTTCGCCTGGTGCTCGCCATGGTCGGACGCCAGCTCGAGGTGCTCAAAGTCAAAAAAGAGATCTCCTCGATGGTGCAGGAGGAGATGGGCAAATCTCAGCGCGAATACATCCTGCGCCAACAGATGAAAGCGATCAAAGAGGAGCTCGGCGAGGGGGGCGACGACGACGAGATCGAAGAGCTGCGCGAGCGGCTGCGGCGCGCCCTGCTCCCCCAGGAGGCCGACAAGATCGCCAAAAAGCAGCTGCTCCGCCTCTCGTCGATGCAGCAGCAGTCGGCCGAGTTCAACGTGACCAAGACGTACCTCGAGTGGCTGGCCGACTTGCCCTGGTCGAAGACGACCCCCGACCGAATCGAGGTCGCCGACGTGCGTCGCTGCCTGGACGAGGACCACTACGGCCTCGAGAAGGTCAAAAAGCGCATCGTCGAATACGTCGCCATCCGCAAGCTTCGCAAAGACAAGAAGGGTCCCATTCTCTGTTTCATCGGTCCGCCCGGCGTCGGGAAAACCTCGCTCGGCCGCTCGATCGCCCGCTCGATGGGACGGCGCTATGGACGCATCGCCCTCGGAGGCGTGCGCGACGAAGCCGAGATCCGCGGCCACCGGCGAACCTACGTGGGCGCGCTACCCGGGCGGATCATGCAGGCGCTGAAGAAGGTGGGCACCAAGAATCCGGTGCTCGTGCTCGACGAAGTCGACAAGCTCGGCATCGACATGCGCGGCGATCCGGCCGCGGCGCTCTTGGAGGTGCTGGACCCCGAGCAGAACGTGACCTTTCAGGACCACTACATCGACTGCGCTTTCGACGTCTCCCAGATCACGTTCTTGGCGACCGCGAACAACTACGAAACGATCCCCCCCGCGCTCCTCGACTGCATGGAAGTCATCGAGGTGAGCGGATACACGCGCAACGAGAAGCTCAGCATCGCGCGCGAGTTC
>Ga0137375_10007396_pt1 | contig 13065 bp, 14 predicted proteins | sample SagtaG_24_FD_104936 | JGI IMG/M metagenome (GOLD analysis project Ga0137375, IMG submission 104936) | Vadose zone soil microbial communities from Sagehorn Ranch, Mendocino, California, USA - Sage1_R_113_16 metaG | ecosystem: Environmental > Terrestrial > Soil > Vadose zone | place: USA... | reverse complement strand
GCTGCGCTATCCACGGCTACGTGCTGATGACGAACCACGTTCACCTGCTGGTGACGCCGCAGGCGGCGGAGAGCGTGCCGCGCACCATGCAGGCCCTTGGCCGCCGTTACGTGCGTCACGTCAACACGACCTATCGACGAACCGGGACGCTGTGGGAGGGACGCTATCGCGCTGCGCCCATCGACAGCGAGGGGTATTTTCTCGCCTGCTGCCGATACATCGAGCTCAATCCCGTGCGTGCGCGCATGGTCAAGCGTCCGCGCGACTACCGATGGTCGAGCTACCATGCCCACGCGCACGGCGCGGTGGATGCGCTCGTGACCGATCATCGACTCTATCGCCGGCTCGGTCCTGATCCCGCCACGCGCCAGAAGGAATATCGCGAGCTGTTCCGGGCGGCGCTGGAAGACACGTTCGTCGATGCGCTGCGGGCGGCCACGAACGGTGGATGGGCGCTCGGTGATGCACGCTTCAAGCGACACATCGCCAAGACGCTCGGCCGGCGGGTCGCGCCCTTGTCGAAGGGACGGCCGCCAAAGGCCGGACCGGACCGTCGGCAGTTAATTTGCTCTGACCCCAATTCTGCCAATTCTGCCAATTCTGGCACCGCCTTCGACGGAACCGCAACAAGTCCGACCCCAACAAGCGGGTCCAGCCCAAGGAGGAGCGGGCAAGGGACGCTCGCGATTCGCGCGCGATGCGGACAACGCGAATACGCTTTAGCGATGCTCCGCATTGCCGCCGTCGTGCTGGCCTAGCGGTCGGCGTCGATCAATACGCGCTCAACGGCGAGTACACCGCCGCGGCCGAGCGAGCGGTTTCTGCAATCCTGCGTCATTTGCGGTAAGCGACCTACCGTCGCAATGCTACCCAGGCACTCGCGGCCACCGTCGCGAGAGCAATGCCGGTGATTACGATGATGATCCAATCATCGCCCATCCGGTTTAAGCGCTCACGGGAACAAGAGAGCCACGCCGATCCTGAATGGGGGGTATGTCGGTCCCCTCTGGACTGCCCCAATTAAAGAGCGGCCCCCGACTCGCACCGGCCCTCTAGTGATGTGCCCAACCGGGGGCGGGTTTGCGGTGCCGAGTTGCTTCGCTGCTGGCCGTCACCGCCATCGCTAGTTTCGCGCACCGATTCCATCTCTCCGCCAGATGCCTCCATGTGGTCCTGCTCTCAGGATCGCGGGTGAACTTGGCCATGCGTTCGCATTCAGCGGCACGTTTCATGAATTCGTCAGGTAGGTGCATCGATGGGCCTCCCCCGATGATGTTGCAATTCCGTTCAGACGCTGATCGAACTCCCTCAACAATTCAATGATTTGCAGGGACATCGGCTTTTTCAATTCCTCGTCGTAAAACTGCCGGAGAGAAAGGCCGATCCGGTTTCGAATTTCTGCAACACGCTCTTTGCTTCGGTCGTCGGCCGGTCCTTGCACCATGGCAGGTCCTCCGCGAGCCTCCGCCGTATGCTAACCGGTACTCAAGGCCGGAGTTCCCGAGGATGTGTTCCTTTTTGAACACCGCAGAAAGAGCGGCCCCGGACAACCCCCGCGGCGGACACAGAACGCGCACGAGGCCGAGGCCGCTCGCCCGTCACGCCGGGCAAAGGGACAAAGGAGTAACCCGCCACAGGCTGTGGCCGTGGACCTTTCCGGGCGGCGCTGGCGGACACGTTCGTCGATGCACTGCGGGCGGCCGCGAACGGTGGATGGGCGCTCGGCGATGCACGCTTCAAGCGGCAAAACGCTCGGCCGGCGGGTCGCGCCCCTGTCGAAGGGACGGCCTGCAAAGGCCGGAGCGGACCGTCGGCAGTTAATTTTATCTGACCCCAATTCTTACCCGCGGCAAAATGGGTCCCGGCTCTCGCGCTGCGCGCTCGGCCGGGACGACAACAGTGTTTTCTGACGCAGTAGAGTAACAGGCGCGAGCCCGGAATTCATATTTCGATCGGCGCTGCATGGATTCCGGGCTCGCGGGCTCCGCCCGCGCCCCGGAATGACAGAGATGCTACCGCCCGGCGCCGACGACGGCGAGTTGCGGCTTGGCGGCGGGCTTCGCGCCAGCGGTCGGCGCGTAGAGGCCGCGCTTGTCGGCGAGCGGCTTGAAGCTGTTGGTGAGGCCGACCACGGTCTCGGCCGCGCCCAGCACCAGATAGCCCTCGCGGTCGAGGCTGCGCGCCAGGCGTTCGAGTATGCCGACCTTGGTGTCGTGATCGAAATAGATCAGCACGTTGCGGCAGAACACCAGGTCGAACATGCCGAACTGGCTGAAGTCTTGCAGCAGGTTGAACGGCTTGAACTGGACCATGGCGCGGATGTCGGGGGCGATCTGCCAGCATTCGCCGACCTGCGCGAAATACTTGACCAGCAGTTGGATCGGCAGCCCGCGTTGCACCTCGAACTGGCTGTAGAGGCCGGCCTTGGCCTTCTCCAGCACCTCGGTCGAGAGATCGGTGGCGAGGATGTCGAAACGCCATCCCGCCAGCGTCTTGTCGAGCTCCTTGAGGCACATCGCCAGCGAATAGGGCTCCTGGCCGGTCGAAGCGGCGGCGCACCAGATGCGGATGCGCTTCTGCGCCGCGCGCGTCGCCATCAGAGCCGGCACGATGGTGTTGCGGAAATGCTCGAACGGAATCTTGTCGCGGAAGAAGAACGACTCGTTGGTCATCATCGCCTCGACCACCTCGACCATGAGGGGCTCGGCGTTCGGTCGCCTCAGGCGCTCCACCAGCTCGGACAAGCCGCCAAGCCCGGCCTTGCGCGCCAGCGGCAGAAGCCTGCTCTCGACCAGATACTGCTTGTCGGCCGACAGCACGAGCCCGGACCGCTCCCTCAACAATTTTCGAAGATGATCGTAGTCGAGCGGCGTCACGATCGGCTCCCTGAAAAGAGCCGAACGACCTTCGGTGCAATCTGGTCGAGCGGAAGCACGGACGAGCACAGGCCGGCATTGGTGACCGATCCGGGCATGCCCCAGATGACGCTGGACGCTTCATCCTGCGCGATCACGGCGCCCCCGGCCGCCACGATGGAACCCGCTCCGCGGGTTCCATCGGAGCCCATGCCGGTCAGCACGACGGCGAGACACTTGGCGCCCCACACCTCCGCGGCGGATGAGAACATGGGATCGACCGAGGGCTTGCAGAAATTGACGAGCGCACCATCGTCGAGCGCGATCTGCGGATCGCCGGCGCTGCGCACGACCCGCATGTGGCGGCCGCCGGGCGCGATATAGATCTGGCCGGCCCGCACCGGCTCGCCGTGAACCGCTTCGCGCGCGACGCGCCCGCTGGCCCGCGACAGATGCTCGCCCAAGATGGTGGTGAAGGTCGGCGGCATGTGCTGGACCAGCAGCACCGGAGCATCGTCGATGACCCCGTTGAGGCGGGCGACCAGCGCGTTGAGCGCCTGCGGCCCGCCGGTCGAGGAGCCGACCAGGAGCACGCGCGGCGGCAGCGGCGAGAACGGACGCAACTTGATGGCGGGATGGGCGGGCGCGAGCTCGGGGCTCGGCACGTGCGCAAGAGGTGCGCCGGTGACAGGACTGCCGGGCCGCGGCGGAGCACCGGGGGCTGCGGGAGCCGCCGGCGGATGCGCGCGCAGCTCGGCCAGGCGCCGACGGCGTGCGCCGAGCGCGCGGATCTTGTCGATCAGCTCGCGGCGAAACGAGGTCGAAGTGGTGATTCCGCGGGTGGTTTCCGGCTTCGGCACATAGTCGGCGGCGCCCAGCGCCAGCGCGCGCAAGCTGATCTCGGCGTTGCGGCGGGTGAGCGTCGACGCCATGATCACGACCAGGTCGCGCTGCTTGGCGAGCAGCCGCGGCAGCGCCGTGATGCCGTCGATGTCGGGCATGTCGACGTCGAGGATGACGACGTCGGGGTCGGTGCGCTCCACCTGCTCGATCGCCTCGCGGCCGCTGCGCAGCGAGGCAACGAGCTGCAGTCCGGTCTCGGCCTCGACCCAGCGGGCAATGAGACCGCGCACGACCACGGCGTCGTCCACGACCATCACGCGGATTGGCGGCTGCCCAATGACGGACTGCGACCAAGGGTTGGCGACGGCGATACTCATCGCGACACGGACTCGAGAACGCTACGGAACAGGCACCACCTTCGACGCGCAGCGACGCCGGGATGGCGAGCGATCAGATCAGCCCGACTTCCTGGAACTTGGCCTCGACGATTTCCTTGTCGAACGGCTTCATGATGTATTCGTTCGCGCCGGCGTGCAGAGCGCGCGCGATGTGGGCGACGTCGTTCTCGGTCGTGCAGAACACGACCTTGGGACGATCGCCGTCCGGCATCCGGCGCAGCGAGCGCAGGAACTCGTAGCCGTCCATCCTCGGCATGTTCCAGTCGAGCAGCACCGCGTCGGGCATGTGGGCGCGGCAGGCCTCGAGCGCCTGCTCGCCGTCCTCGGCTTCGGCGATCTCGAACTCGAGCCCTTCGAGGATCCGCCGCGCCACCTTGCGAATGACGCTCGAATCATCAACGACCAGACAGGTCTTCATCACATCCTCTCATTCTTTCTTGCAGGCAGTCCGCCTGCTTATTGTTGCTCACCCTTGACATTGACATCCGCATGACACGACTCACGCCGCGTCCGCGTAGGCACCCACTTCGAGAACACGATCGACATCGAGCACGACCAGGAGACTGCCTTCGAGCCGGTGCACACCCGCCGACACGCGCGCCAGCCGCACGTCGAGATTGACGGGATTGTCCTCGCGGCTCGCCGCTGTCAGCTTCAAGACCTCGCCAATCGCGTCGATCAGCAGTCCGTAAGACTCGCCCTTGCTCTCGATGCCGACCGCCATGCGCGGCTTGCCTTCCTCGAGCGGCGCCAAGCCGAGCCGCTTGCGCATGTCGATCGCCGTGACGATGCGGCCGCGCAGACTGAGCATGCCGGCGATCTCGGGCGCGGCGAGCGGCACGCGCGCCAGCCGCTCCGGCGCGAACACGTCCTGGACCCGCGAAATCGGCAGGCCGAACAGCTGCCCGCCGATGGTCGCGGTGACATATTCGATGACGGTGTCGTTCGCGCTCATCATCTCCTCACGCCGCCCAATCCAGATCGGCCGTCTGTTCCTTGAGCGCCGCGATCAGCCCGTGCCGATCGAACTTGGCCACGTAGTCGTGCAGGCCAACTTTGCGGCCGCGCTCGATCGCATCGGGCGACACCAGCGCCGACAGGCCGATGATCGGCACGTCGGCGGTGCGCGGATTGCGCCTTACCGCCGATGTGAATTCGAAGCCGTCCATGCCGGGCATGTCGATGTCGGTGACGACGACGTCGAAGCCCGAGCTGTCGTCGAGCAGCGCCAGGGCATCCTGCCCGGACGCCGCCGCGGTGACGGCGTAGCCGGCGGCCTTGAGCACCGGCGCCAGCATGTTGCGGAAGAACGGCGCGTCGTCGACCAGCAGCACCCGGCGTAGCGGGCGGTCGGGCCGATTGCCCTTCCAGCCGAGCCAATCCTCGAAGGCGAGCGGCAGATAGTGCGCGATGTCGATGACTTCGGTGGCGAGCCCCTTGATCACCGCCGAGCCCAGCACGCCCGGCCGCTGGCTGGTCAGCTCGATCGACAGCGGCTCTTCCACGATGTCGACGATCTCGTCGACGACCAGGCCCATCGACCGGGCCTCGTCGGTGAACACCAGGATCGGTTGCACGCCCTCGCTCTTGATGCGCACGTACTCGTTGACCGGCACCAGCGGCATCAGCTGGCCGCGATACTGGACCAGCGGACGGCCGCCGGCGGATTCGATCGCCTTGGCGTTGATCTCTTCGAGCCGCGTGACCAGCGAGAGCAGGACGGCCTTCGGCTGCGGCGAGCCGGCGCGGAACACCAGGAGCGATTCGGTAGCCGCCGCACTCGACTGGCGCTCGGCCTCGCGTGCATCTTCGGCGGCTTGTCGCGCAGTCGCTGCGCTCCCAATCGTGTGGGCTACTCCGTTCGGATCGATGATCATGATCACCGAGCCGTCGCCCAGGATGGTATTGCCGCAGAACACCGGGATGTTGCGCAGCCGGCTCGACATCGGTTTGACCACGATTTCCTCGGTGTGGAAGACGCCGTCGACCACGATGCCAAAGGTCTGACTGCCGACTTGCATCACCACAATGAAGACGTTCTCGGTCTCAGACGATCCCTCGTCCCCGATCTTGAGCAGGGTCTTGAGGCGCACCAGCGGCAGGAGCTTGTTGCGCAGCCGCAGCACCGCGGCGTCCTTGATGCGCTCGATGCGGTGCTCGGAATTGCGCCGCACCCGCACCAGCTCGACCACCGCGAGCTGCGGGACCGCAAAGCGGTCGCCACCGGCCTCCACGATCAAGGCCGATACGATGGCGAGCGTCAGCGGGATCTTGATGGTGAAGCTGGTGCCGCGGCCAGGCACCGACTTGACGTCGATGGTGCCGCCGATCTGATCGATGTTGGCGCGCACGACGTCGAGGCCGACGCCGCGGCCGGAGACGCTCGTCACCGTGCTGGCGGTGGAAAATCCGGGCGCGAAGATGAACTGGAAGGCCTGCGCGTCCGGTATCTTGTCGATCTCGCCGTCGGGTAGAAGTCCCATCGCCACCGCCCCGGCCTTGATGCGATTGACGTCGAGACCGCGCCCATCGTCGGCGACTTCGATCAGGATGTGGCCGCCCTCGTGCCAGGCGGACAGGCGCACGGTGCCCTTTTCCGGCTTGCCGGCGGCCCGCCGCGCGACGGGCGCTTCGATGCCGTGATCGGCCGAGTTGCGCACCATGTGCGTCAGCGGGTCCTTGATCATGTCGAGGACCTGGCGATCGAGCTCGGTCTCGGCGCCATGCATCTCGAATTCGATTGGCTTGCCGAGTTCGTTCGAGAGGTCGCGCACGATCCGCGGCAGCTTCTGCCAGGCATTGCCGATCGGCTGCATGCGCGTCTTCATGACGCCTTCCTGCAGCTCGGCGGTGACGTTGGAGAGCCGCTGCAGCGGGACCTTGAATTCGGAATCCTCGTGCTGGCGCACGATCTCGAGCAGCTGATTGCGGGTCAGCACCAGCTCGGAGACCATGGTCATCAGTTGTTCGAGGGTGTCGACGTGCACACGGATCGACTGATTGGCGATCCGGGCGTCCGGACGTTCCTCCTCGCGCGCCGGCGTCTCGGGCGCTGCCGGCGCGGCCGCAGCCATTACAGGCGCCGCCGGGCGGGTATTTTTGGCCACCATGGCGGCGGCCTTTGCGATCGTGGCGGCCGACGGCTGGTCGGCGGCGGCGCTTTGCTGCGGGCCGGGCGTCTCGCGGAAGGCGCGCTCGAGCTCGTCGAGCGGCACTTCGCCGGGCTTGAGCGCCCGCTCGAGCGTCTGCGGGGCGAGCGTGCCAGTCGTCAAGGCGGCTGTCGGCGGAGCGGGTGGCGGCGCCGACGCCTGGGCGGTGACGCGTTCGAGCTCCAAGATCAGGTCCTGGTCGTTGCCCGACTGCTCGGCCTGATTGCGCTCGAGCTCGTCGAGCAGGATCTTGATCCGGTCGATGGTCGCGAGGATGAGCGAGACGGCCTCGCTGGTGACGCAGGCGCCGTCGCGGAAATTGCCCATCAGGGCTTCCGCGGCGTGGGTCAGCGCCTCCAGGCGCGGCAGGTTGAGGAAGCCGCAGGTGCCCTTGATGGTGTGGACGAGGCGGAAGATCTTGTCGAGGATCTTGGCGTTGTTGGGCTCCTGCTCGAAGCGCACGAGCTCGACGTCGACAACATCGATGCTTTCGTGTGTCTCCGTAATGAATTCCCGCAGCAGGTCGTCCATGGCCATTAACGCTTTCACGCAACAACGAGTGGTCCGATTCCGAAGTTCGCCAGCGGTCGCGGCACGTTACGAAGCGAACTTCGGAATCCAAGGACCACTAGAAACTCTATGATTCTAGTGCCCCTTGAACCCGAAGTTCGCGATTGGACTTGCCGCGCGATGCGCGCGAACTTCGGGTTCGGGGCACTAGGCCGGCCAAAGGGTCCGTTTGCCAGCGAAATCACTCTGTTGGAGAAGGGTTTAATTTTGGTTGCGCGTCGCAATCTGGCGGTGGTGCGTTAATCTTGCGTTAGGAAATTGACTAAGGTGCGCGCGATTGGGGAAAAGCCCCCGCCCGCGCATTCTTTGACGGCGCTGACGACACAGTCCGGGAGTAAAGCGATGCCCAGTCCGATCCTTGCACCGATCGTCGCGCTCATTCTTTGGTCGTTGGTGATGTGGGCCTGGCTCTACGCCACACGCATTCCGGCGATGATCGCGAGCAATATCAGATTCGATCCCCGCCGCCCCGCCGCAGAATTTCACGCGCAACTCCCCGCAACGGTGCGCTGGAAGGCCGACAACTACAACCACCTGATGGAGCAGCCGACGCTGTTCTATGCGGTGACTTTGACGTTGGCGTTGCTCGGCGCCGGCGCAGGTCTGAGCACCGCCCTGGCCTGGCTCTATGTCGGCCTGCGGATCGTTCACAGCGTCGTGCAGGCCACCGTCAACGTCATCGTGCTCCGCTTCGCCATTTTCATGGCTGCATCGCTGGTTCTGCTGGCAATGACGGTACGCGCGGCGTTTCTTGTGTTCTAGGCGAGTCGCGGCGCCCGCTCGGACGGGTCCGGCGCCAGGAACCGAACGCCATCCTGATGGTTACCAAAGCGAGAACGGCCGCTGACGCACGGCGGCCGCGTGCGCACGTGGGAGGGTCAAAGGTGCGTCCATGGCTCCCGACACTCGCAGCGGGCCGCGCTGGCCCAACCTTCTTCTCGTGATTCCGTTCGTGGCGCTGTTGTGGGTGCCATCCTACAATTCCATCGAGCCCACGATTTGGGGCATCCCGTTCTTCTACTGGTACCAGTTTCTCTGGGTCATCCTGACCTCGCTCCTCATCCTCGCCGTGCAACGGCTGACGGCTGATCCCGTTGCCGGCGATGAAGGCGCGGGAGGCCGGCCATGAACTGGGGCGCGCTCACGGTTTTCGTCCTGCTGTTCGGATTCATCACCGTGCTGGGCTTCGTCGCGGCTCGTTGGCGGCGTGGCGACCTCAATCAGTTGCACGAATGGGGACTCGCCGGGCGCCGGCTCGGCACCGTGATCACCTGGTTCCTGCTCGGGGGCGATGTCTACACCGCCTATACCTTCATCGCCGTGCCGGCGCTGGTTTTCGGCGCCGGCGCGCTCGGCTTCTTCGCGCTGCCCTACACGATCATCGTCTATCCGCTGGTCTTCCTGATCCTGCCGCGCATGTGGGCGGTGGCGCACAAGCACAACTACATCACGGCCGCCGATTTCGTGCAGGGCCGCTACGGCAACGAATGGCTGGCGCTGGCGGTGGCGGTCACCGGCATCGTCGCCACCATGCCGTACATCGCGCTGCAGTTGCTCGGGCTGCAGGTGGTGATCGGCGCGATGGGCGTCGGCGCCGGCGGCGGGCTCATGGCCGACCTGCCGTTGATCATCGCCTTTGCGATCCTCGCCGCCTTCACCTATACGAGCGGGCTGCGCGCGCCGGCCATGATCGCGGTGGTGAAGGACACGCTCATCTACATTACCGTCATTGCGCTCACGATCGTGGTGCCGCTCCAGGTCGGCGGCTATTCGCAAGTCTTCAGCGCCGTGGCGCCCGAGAAGCTGCTGCTGGCGACGCCGGGGGCGAACACGCTCGGGCAGTATTCCGCCTATGCGACGCTGGCGCTTGGCTCGGCCTTCGCGCTGTTCCTCTATCCGCACACCATGACGGCGGTGTTGAGCGCGACCAACGCCCATGTGATCCGCCGTAACGCCGCCTACCTGCCGGCCTATTCGTTCCTGCTCGGGTTGCTTGCGCTCACCGGCTTCATGGCGGTCGCCACCGGCGTCGACAAGCTGCCCGAGTTCGCCGACGGATTCGCGCAATACAAGTCGAACTTCGCGGTGCCGGCGCTGATCCTGCATTCGCTCCCGGACTGGTTCGCGGGCGTGGCCTTCGCGGCGATCGGGATCGGCGGGCTCGTCCCCGCCGCCATCATGTCGATCGCGGCCTCGAACCTGTTCACCCGCAACATCTATGTGCGCTTCATCAATCGCGACTGCACGCCCGAGCAGGAAACCCGAAACGCCAAGATCGTGTCGCTGGTGGTCAAGTTCGGCGCGCTCGTGTTCATCATCTTCCTGCCGCTGCAATACGCGATCCAGCTCCAGCTCCTGGGCGGCATCTGGATCAGCCAGACCATCCCGGCCGTGATCGTCGGCCTCTATACGCGCTGGCTCAATCCGTGGGCGCTGCTCGTGGGCTGGGCAATGGGCCTCGGCGTCGGCACCTGGATGGCCGGAACGACCGGCTTCCAGTCGGCGATTTTCCCGCTGCAGATCGACGGCTTCACGGCGCCGGGCTACGCGGCGCTCTATGCCTTGGCACTCAATTTCGCGGTGAGCCTGGTGCTGTCGCCGATCTTCAATCGGCTGCGGTCGACCTTGGGAACGGACGAGACCGTCCCGCACGATTATCATTTCGGGCTGCGCCGGTGATGCCTTGCGGCGCTACCGCGTCGCCACCACGATCGCCTCGCCTTCCGCCGCGAGGCCGACGGTGACGCCGCAGGCGCGCGCCAGCATGCCGGTGTAGAACGGCTGGATGGCGTGGGCGTCGACGCTACCGTTCTCGGACGTTCCCTCGAGCAGCGCCGGCACATGCTGCGGGATGCGGGCATTGAGCCCGGCCGCGGTGATGCGGAAGCCCATGCTCTCGCCTTCGCCGATCGGGTCGACCGTCAGCGTGCCGCCGCGCGGGATGGTCTGCGTCGCGATCACCAGCATGTTCATCAACAGCTTCACGCGGTTCTTCGGCAGCAGCGCCCGCGGCACCGTCCAGGCGAGCTTGGTCTTGTCGTCCTCGATGAAGCCGCGCGCCATCTTCTCGGCGTCGCCGGTGTCGATCTGGGCGTCCGCGGAGCCGGCGGCTCCGAAGGCGATGCGGCAAAACTGCAATCGCGCCGAGGCGGTCCTGGCGCTCTTCTTGATCAGGTCGAGGGCGAAGATCTTGGTCTCGGCGTCGCCCTCCTCCAGCACTTCGAGCCCATTGACGATGGCGCCGGTCGGACTGATCAGGTCATGACAGACGCGGGAGCACAGGAGTGCGGCGAGATCGAGCGGTTCGAGTGCAACGGGGCCGGACATGAGGGCGTCTCCGGTGGCGGATGAACGGACGCGAAGGAAACTGGTGTCCCGATTCCGAAGTTCGCAACCGGACTCGCGGCGCTGTGGTGCGAACTTCGGATGCGCCGCACCCGAATCACAGCATGGTGTCGGCGCGGCGGTGTGATACACCGCTCGCCCGGCCAAGGCGAGAGAAAGAGCAAGGCTTAATGGGGGCACGCGACATCATTTCGAATCCCGGCCTGATCGACGAGCTCACCAGCATCGTCTCGCGCGCGGCGGCCGCGATTCTCGCGGCGCGCGCCGGCGGGCTGGCGCCGCGCGCCAAGGCCGACGCGTCCCCGGTCACCGTTGCCGACGAAGCCTCCGAGGCCGTGATCCTCGAAGGCCTCGCGCGCGTGCTGCCCGGCGTGGCGGTGGTGTCGGAGGAAGCGGGCGCGCCGCCGGAGCCCACGGGCGGCGACTTTGCGCTAGTCGATCCGCTCGACGGCACCCGCGAGCTGGTCGCCGGGCGGGACGAGTTCTGCGTCAACCTGGCGATCGTGTGCGGCAGCCGGGCGCGCCTCGGCATCATCGCGTCACCGGTGCTCGGGCTGATCTGGCGCACCACCGCAGGCGGGGGCGCCGAGCGGCTGCGGCTGTCCCCTGGGGGTTCGGCCGGCGCCGCCACGGAGCGGACGGAAATCCGAACGCGGCCCTGGCCGCGCAGCGGCGCGGTCGCCGCCGTCAGCCGCTCGCATCTCAATGCGCCGACGCAGGCGTACTTGGCGCGGCTGCCGCCGGTCGAGTGCCAAGCCAGCGGATCGGCGATCAAGCTCTGCCGGGTAGCGGAGGGCGCGGCCGATGTCTATCCGCGGCTCGCAACCGTGTGCGAATGGGATGTCGCGGCGGGCGACGCGATCGTGACAGCGGCCGGCGGCAGCGTCACTAACCCGAACGGGGCGCCGCTGAGCTACGGATCCCAGGGCTTTCTGGTTCAAGGCTTCGTGGCGTGGGGCGATCCATCCGCGCCGGGGCGGCTCGGCCTCGCGAACGCTCAGGGCGACAGCGTGCGCTGAACCGCGGGCCACATTCTGTCAGCAGTTGCAGTGACTTGGTCGGGATCGGCGCTGAATGCGGCGCGCACCTCCTCGGTATAGAAGAGATAGAGCCGTTCGCCCGCGATCAGCCACAGCCGGGGATCCCCCGCCACCCCCACGCCGCGCGCGACCCCGATCGGGTCGTAGCCGCCGAAGCGCGGCATATAAATGTCGGGATCGGCCTTGAACGCGGCACGGTTGCCCTCATTGCGGAAACGCCAGACCGTACCCGCGTAGGCATATTCAAAGTTCCCCCGCCCGAGCAGGGCGTCGCTATCGGTAAAATAGGCGACCGGGTCGAAGCCTGAGATCGCGAACCCGGTATTGCGGTCGACCACCACATATTGGGTGGTGGCGGCCCCGAGTGGAACCGGGCCGAGCCAGCCGACCGCCGCAAGGGCCAATGCCCAAGCCATCGGCTTCCGTTGCTGCCGCGCTGCGGTCATAGTGTTGCCGATCATGTGGCGATTCGGTTGCGTTGGTGCCGTAAAGTTAGGCTATGTCCGTGACCGAGCGGTTAAACGGTCCCCACAACGGTCCCACAATGGAGCACACGATGCGCATGGTCCTGCGGACCCTTGCTGTCGTCCTCAGCCTCATCGGCCTCGGCGGCCCGCTGGCGGCGCAGGACCAGCCCTCGAGCTATCCGCCGGGTGAACTGGTTGGCGCCGGGCACCGGTTCTTCGGCGAGGTGTCACGCGGTCTCGCGCAGATCATCGAGAAGGCGATCAGCAACTGGGGCCAGCCGAACGGCTACATCCTGGGCCAGGAAGCGGGGGGCGCGTTCGTCGCCGGGCTGCGTTACGGCGAGGGCACGCTCTACACCAAGAACGCCGGCGACCTGCGCGTGTTCTGGCAGGGCCCG
>Ga0137375_10007390_pt1 | contig 13069 bp, 9 predicted proteins | sample SagtaG_24_FD_104936 | JGI IMG/M metagenome (GOLD analysis project Ga0137375, IMG submission 104936) | Vadose zone soil microbial communities from Sagehorn Ranch, Mendocino, California, USA - Sage1_R_113_16 metaG | ecosystem: Environmental > Terrestrial > Soil > Vadose zone | place: USA... | reverse complement strand
GGTGACGATGCCGAGATTCGGATCGATCGTGCAAAAAGGATAATTTTCCGCGGGCGCCTTGTGCGTGCGGGTCAGCGCGTTAAAAAGAGTGGACTTGCCGACGTTCGGCAATCCGACTATCCCAGCGCTTAGCATGATTTTCTCTGTAGCGGCGGTCTCTGACGGCCGCAAATTGTTGCAGAAGGCGATCTTCCCAGAGCGGCGGCCACAGAAAAATCGGGCCGGCGGGATTTGAACCCGCGACCTGTCGCCGCGGCGACCGCACTACGAACATAACCTATCGAGTTCGTCGCGACCTCGTCCTGATTTATAATACCGCTCTTTTCTGGCGGCTTCGGCACGGTTCGGAAAGCTCTCACTGTGCCGCAAAATCCATGGAATACCATGGCGTGTTGCTTTGGAGTGGCCGGCATTATGCCGCCGAAGACGGTCACCGAGATTCTCGCATGATCCAACGTAGCGGCGGCCTGTCTTATTGCTCCGAAGAACGTAGACGTAGAACATAAAGATAGCGCTCTAGTCGCCCGTTCTCCGAAATCGGGCCGGCGGGATTTGAACCCGCGACCTCTTGAACCCCATTCAAGCGCACTACCAAGCTGTGCTACGGCCCGTTTTGTCGCGAACTATTCACAAACTGCAGCGAAATCACCAGACGACAAACATCGTAACGATCTCATGTTGTGGGGAGACGCTGATTGCGAGAAACTGGCCAAGGCATGTCGCGGGTCGTTGCGACCTGTCGCCGCGGCGACCGCACTACCAAGCTGTGCTACGGCCCGCTCTGCGGAGTTTCATTATCTATTCGCTCGACCAGCTCGTCAAAAATGCGTCGATTAAATCGGGCAGCTCGTTGCTATAGCCGCCTTCCAATATTGCGGCCGTGGGAATGCCGGTGTTTCGCAGCCGTTCGCCGAATTTCGCAAAATCTTCCAGTTCCAGCGTCATTTGGACAAGAGGATCGCCGGAGTAAGCGTCGAAGCCTGCCGAGACCAGCAAGAGATCGGGCTTGAACCTCAACAGGTCTTCCAAGGCGCGTTCCGCGACGTCGACATGCTGGGCTCGGGCGGTGCGCGGCGCTAGGGGATAATTGTGGATGTTCGCAAATGATTTTGCGCCCGTTCCAGGATAAGCTGGAAACTGATGGATGGACGCGAACACAATCCGCGGATTGCCCGCGACGATCGCTTCCGTGCCGTTGCCGTGATGCGCGTCGAAATCCCAAATCGCGATGCGTCCAACGCCATTCTCCAGTGCGTTAACCGCCGTGATTGCGACGTTGCTAAAGTAACAAAATCCCATCGCACGGTCACGGGTCGCGTGATGTCCCGGCGGCCGCATCAAGCTGAAAGCCCGCTCACCACGGAATGCCGTTTGTCCTGCATCGATCGCTGCGCCCACCGAACGCAAGGCGTGTTCGTAAATGTTTGGATACGCGGGCGTGTCCGCGTCAAAATCATGACTGGCATCTTTGATCCGTGCGAGATGTTCGGGCGAATGAGCGCGCAGCAATTGGATTTCATTCGGTGAGATTGACTCGCGCCATTCCCAATCAGGATGTCGATGTTTCAAGAGAGGCGCAGTGCGCGCAATGCGCTCCGGTCGCTCCGGATGCGTTGGACTGGAATATTCCAGGCAACGTGAGTCATGAAAAATAATCATCATTTGAAACTGTAGCGGCGGTCTGTGACCGTCGCTCGAATCTGGTTAGGGAGTGGAGCAACTGGCGCTCGCCAGCGATGTCTTTGACCTAATTTCCAAGCTAATCCCGTTTGAAGAAATAATGCGATGGTCACAGACCGCCGCGACAAAAGATGAATTCCGCCCGGCCCGCTAGGGACTGGGTTCCTCCTATCGCTTGATATCCGGCGCGTAGGATGTCCGCAACAGAGCAAACAGCATCTAGATTATTACCTTACGACGTAATGCCCGCGGATCCAGACTCTCTGGCCGTTGACCCATCTCCAATGTCCCGGCCTCCAGACGTAATAGGTCCGCCCTACGTAATACCCGGGGCCATGCGTGTAATACGGTCGATCGCCAACCTCGACTACGACTGACCCCGTACCGCCTCCGTAGTACGGCGCGGGCCCATAATAAGGTCCGTACCCCGGGTAACCAGCGTAATAACCGTCACATCCAGCTGCTCCGATGACGACTGAAAGGCAAGCAAGCAGGAGAGTCGTCCATTTCAATCGCATTTTCATTCTGTCCCCGAGGCGAACGGCCTTCGCCTTCCCGTGATCAACAATATTGGTTTTCATACATTTATTATTCGGATTCGACAGAGTCTTCACGCGCCTGTGCTAACCACATCGCGGGGGTGCTTTTTTCCTGACTACAAAAGCCCTGTCACCCGAACGTTAACGTTTAAAGCCGCGGCCTCGCTACGGAATGACATGAACATCTAGTTTCCGGTGGCTAGACGACACCCTGATCGAGCATCGCATCGGCGACTTTGACGAAGCCGGCAATGTTTGCGCCAACCACCAGATTACCCGGGTGCCCGTATTCGGCAGCGGTTCCCCACGCGTTTTTGAAGATCGTGGACATGATGTGACGCAAACGCGAATCGACTTCTTCGCGCGGCCATGGCAAGCGCATCGAGTTCTGGCTCATCTCCAGCCCGGATACCGCCACACCACCGGCATTTGCTGCTTTACCGGGGCCAAAAAGGATTTTTCTCTCGAGGAACAGATCGACGCCCGCTGGGACAGTCGGCATATTGGCTGCTTCGGAAACCAGATAGCAGCCGTTCTCGACCAACTTCCGCGCATCTTCGCCAGTGATTTCGTTTTGCGTGGCGCACGGGAATGCACAATCGCATTTGATGTTCCACGGCCGCCGCCCTTCTACATATTTGGCGCCCTTGAACTTCTTGACGTATTCTTTGATGCGTCCGCGGCGTACGTTCTTGACGCTTTGGATCCAAGCCAGTTTTTCTTCGGTGATGCCGTTCTTGTCGTAAATCAACCCTCCGGAATCGGACATGGTAAGAACCTTCGCGCCGCACTCGATTAATTTTTCCACGGTAAATTGCGCAGCATTGCCAGCACCGGAGACGGTGCAAATTTTACCTTCAATCGTTTCGTTCCGCGTCTTAAGCATTTCCTGCGCGAAATAAACCGCACCATAACCGGTCGCTTCCGGGCGCATGAGCGAGCCGCCCCAATTGCGCGCCTTGCCCGTGAGCACGCCGGTAAACTCGTTGGCAAGCCGTTTATACTGCCCAAAGAGATAACCTATTTCGCGCCGACCTACCCCAATATCGCCGGCAGGCACATCGGTGTGGGGACCGACGTGCCGGAACAGCTCAGTCATAAACGATTGGCAAAACCGCATGACTTCGTTGTCGGATTTTGCTTTCGGATCGAAATCAGCGCCGCCCTTACCTCCGCCCATCGGCAGGGTAGTGAGCGAGTTCTTGAAGACCTGTTCAAAGGCAAGAAACTTCAGAATGCTGGCGTTAACCGTAGGGTGGAATCGGAGGCCCCCTTTGTAAGGCCCAATGGCGCTATTCATCTGGATGCGAAACCCGCGGTTTACCTGGATTCGGCCTTTGTCATCGACCCAGGGAACGCGGAACTGAATTATCCGCTCCGGCTCAACAAGACGTTCAAGGATCTTGCCGTCTCGATATTTTTTATTCCGTTGAACGGCGGGTTCGATGGACTCGAGAACCTCGGTGACCGCCTGGAGAAACTCCGGCTCGTTCGGGTTACGTTTCTTGACGATCTCGAGAACTTCCTGGACTAGACCCATAAGGATTTCATTTCTGCAGGTTATTTCCCTCGCGGGCAAACAAAAAGATGGTGCGCGATGCGGGGTTCGAATCCCCGACTTGTCGCCGCGGCGACCGCTCTACTAATTCGCGCTTTAGGTTTGGAGTGAGGCGGGAGAACATGCGCGATGCAGGGTTCGAACCTGCGACTTCTTGCGTGTGAAGCAAGCGCTCTGCCACTGAGCTAATCGCGCGAGTTTTCAGAAGCCGACAAAATAAGGCGTGAGCAAGGCAGTGCAAGCATGGCCACGGGAATTGTAGGGCGGCTCCGAAAGCCTTCGGGGTTGCCCTGCACAGCATCGCATTTTATACAGAAGAATGTCCGAACACAAAATCACTCTCACCTGGCAGCGCGGCGATAAGCCGTTTGAGTATCAGAAATATTCACGCGATCACACCTGGAAATTCGAGGGCGGACACGAAATGCAGGCATCGGCTGCTCCGGCCTATCTGGGCAATCCGAAACTTGTTGATCCAGAGGAGGCATTCGTCGCATCGCTCTCGAGCTGCCAGATGCTCACATTCCTTGCCGTGGCCGCCAAAAAGAAGTTTGTGCTCGACGAATATCTCGATGAAGCCGTCGGCCACATGGAAAAAAATGCTGACGGCAAATTGGCGATTACGCGCGTGACTTTAAAACCGCGGCTCAAATTCTCCGGCGATAAGCAGCCGACCCCGCAAGAGATTGAGGAGATGAATCACATGGCGCACGACCAATGCTTCATCGCCAACTCGGTCAAGACCGACGTCACCGTCGAGACGCAGACGTAATCGCGGATAAGGTGGATGTTGTAGAGGCAGGCGTGTCGCCTGCGGAGCTTAGGGCAATGCGGCTGATACAGCCGCCACTACAGAATTCTCTGCGTTGAATCTGTGTAATCTGCGTTAATCTGTGGCCGAAATAATGAGTAAGTTTCCTGATTCTCAACGCATGGAAAAGATCGTCAGCTTGTGCAAGCGGCGCGGGTTCATTTTCCAATCGAGCGAAATTTACGGTGGCTTGAACGGCGCTTGGGATTATGGGCCGCTGGGGGTCGAACTGAAGCGCAATCTGAAAAATTATTGGTGGCGCGTGATCGTGCACGAGCGCGACGACATCGTCGGCATGGACGGGTCTATCCTTATGAACCGCTCCGTCTGGAAGGCGAGCGGCCACGAAGACACGTTCACAGATCCGATGGTTGATTGTCTGGTGAGTGGAAAACGATTTCGGGCGGATCAGATCGATGAGCAAAGCGGCTGGGTGGTCAACTTCGTCGGCGCGACTGATTTCGAAGCCTTCCAAAAATTGCAGCAAGAGCAGGAAGCGCCGGAGCGATCGCGTATTTGGTCTGAGATCGAATTGGGGCCGCACTTGCGTCGAATTTTTACCAATCCCTCCGGTACATTCGACCTGAACTCGCGATCGGGGTACGTGCAGCTAAGCGACCCAGTCGAGCAAACGAAGTCGCTAGAACTGCTAATCAAGCGCGGGATACTTGGTGCAAGCTCGCTTCAACCGTTTTCAGCGATGGAGATTGGAGGAGATCCAAAGTCTTTCAAATGGAGTAGCAGGGGAGTGAATCGTGCGATCAGGGTTGCCCAGGATTTTTATCGTAAGCGCGGTGTAAGAAATCCCATCGTTTTCGCCGTGGGTTTGGAACGAGAGGAACATAGTAAGCGCTTTAATCCGGAAAACGGCTCCTTACTAACCGAGCCGCGCTCGTTCAATTTGATGTTTAAGACCTTCGTGGGCGCGACCGAGGATGAATCGTCGCTGACTTATCTTCGTCCCGAAACGGCGCAGGCAATCTTCGTCCAATTCAAAAACATCCTTGAAGTTTCGCGCAGGAAATTGCCATTCGGCATCGCGCAGATTGGGAAAGCATTTCGCAACGAAATCAATCCGCGCAATTTTACCTTTCGCTCCCGGGAGTTTGAGCAGATGGAGTTGGAATATTTTTGCCGGGCAGGGGAAGGGATGAAGTTGCTCGATTACTGGCTGGAAGAGCGGCTTAAGTTCTATGAGAACATCGGGATCGCGCGCGAAAAATTGCACGCACGAAATGTTCCTGACGAGGAACGGGCTTTCTATTCAAAGGGAACCTATGACATCGAATACGATTTTCCGTTCGGGCGGCAAGAGCTGGAAGGCGTTGCTTATCGAACTGACTACGATTTGTCACAGCACCAGAACGCGAGCGGTAAGTCACTCGAATATTTCGATGAGGAAACGAAGCAGCGCTTTGTTCCTCACGTTGTCGAACCGAGTGCGGGCGTCGACCGCACCGTGCTGGCCCTGATCTGCGAAGCGTATTCGGAAGACGAAGCGCCGGACGAAAAAGGGAAAATGGAAACGCGGCTTGTCTTGCGTTTCCACCCACGGATGGCGCCGATTAAGTGCGGTGTGTTTCCGCTGCTCAGAAACAACGCGCAGCTCGTCGCGAAAGCGAAAGAGATTGTCGGTCTACTGCGACCGCACATGAACATTTTCTATGACGAGAGCGGCGCGATTGGGCGTCGTTACCGGCGCCAGGACGAGATTGGCACGCCATTCGGTGTGACCGTCGATTTTGAAACGATGGGGGAGAAAGATGCGGCGCTGCGCGATACGGTCACCGTGCGTGAGCGCGATTCCATGAAACAAGAACGCGTCGCGATCAACGATCTGGCCGGCACATTATTGGCGGAGATCACATGAACGTTTTGCAATTGCGGCAAGCTTTAGTCGCAAGCCCCAGCCAAGGTCGCCGGCAGAAACGTATATATTCAAGGAGCATCCATGGCTGAATACGTGGACCAGCCGGTTGCGGCGCCGGAAGCTTTTCGACAGACCGGCGTCGCGGCAGTGCAATCGCAAGCGGCGCTCCTATTGCTGCTTGGCCGACAATTGCGCGGCGACGACCAAGTCCTGGCCGCGCGCGCTGTCGCCGCCGGCATGCCTGAGGTTGTCGAAGCAGTGCCGCCCGATGATGTCGCGCAATTTCCCGTCCCGCGACTTCGGCCCTCGGTCGGTCGCGTCGGTGTCACGCTGGTTGAGGCACGTCTCGCTGAGCGGTACGGCCGCAAAATTGTGCGGCGCATCGCAATCCCGCACGCAGAACTCTCTGAGACATTAGGCGACCTCGCACAGACACTTTTCCAGACACCCGATGCCGTTACTGCCGCGCAATTGATGGAAGCTTCGCTGCGCAGCTCTGATGAACTGACGCGCGTTGCCGCGGCCGCAGCTTACTTTGAGCTGAGCACGCGTCCGAGGCGTCTCATTAATATTTTGCTACGCGGCACGCGCAGTGCCGATGGCTTAGTGCGCGACGTCGCGGCGACTGCACTGGCGCGGATTGCTCCAGAGCACACGCGTCTGCGTCGGATGACTCAGGCGAAGATCGCGCGCTCGGCAGGTGAAGCAAGCCACACGGCGCTGCTGGTGCATGGCACATTTGCACGCGGGCATGAATGGTGGCAGCCGGGCGGAAGCTTCCACAGCTATTTGAAAAACAATGTGCGTTCCGATTTGTACAGCGGCGGGGATCGTTTTGAGTGGTCAGGCGGCTATAGTGACGCTGCGCGGGACCTCGCCGCTCGCGATCTGCGAACTTGGGCGGAACAACGCAATCTGCTGGGGCTGGATCTCTTTGGCCACAGTCACGGCGCGAATGTGATCATGCAGTCCACGAAGTTTGGATTACAAGCGGGCGCGTTAGTCTTGCTGAGCTGCCCAGTGCACGTACCCAAATACCTGCCCGATTTTGCGCGTGTTACGAAGGTCGTTTCGATCCGCGTCCACCTTGACTTGGTAATCCTCGCAGATCGCGGTGGCCAGCGATTTCGCCATCCGCAAATCCACGAGCACGTGTTGCCGATCTGGTTCGATCACGGTGCGTCACACAACCCGCAGGTTTGGCAGGATCACAATGTGTCCGCTATGCTCTAAAAGGGGGCTGTGTTAATTGTTGTCATGGATGTTGCCGGAGCCGTGCGTCTCTACGGCTACAACGCGTTATGGCGCGCAACAGGAGCGCGCCGCGCAGGGCGTGCCCTTATTAACGCCCTCGGCACGCCTGACGAGGAACTTCAAATGCTGGCCGGAATGTTTCTTGTCCGCGGTGCTGACAAGGCGGAGCCGCTGCTCGAAGAAGCGTTGGCGCGCCGCAAGCATCTCCCGGAGGTGATTACCATACTGGCCGACATTGGAAATCCAAAATACAAGGCAGAGTTCCGCCGTCTTGCCGACGATGCCGACTCGGCAGTCGCCGACGCCGCGCGTGACGCCCTGCGCGTGCTTGAGGCGCGGCAGGAAGCGGCCGCCAGCGATTGATTTCCTGGACCGGAATCGCACCGGGACACATTAGCGAGCCGCTATGGTTGCGCTGTGTAGCACTTCGCGTAATTGCACGTCGCCGATCTCCAGGTGTAAAGCTTCGCGAGCCACACGCAGGAAATTGTCCGGGGCATCGGTCAACGCAACTTCCAAGCCAGCAGAATTTCGTGACGGCGCGTGCAGTCCTTGTTGATCCAAAAGTTCCTGCACCGCGGCCGCACAATTATGAGCCGAGTCCACCAGCTTCACAGCGTCGCCAACCGCTCGTGAAATGGCCTCGATCAGCAATGGATAGTGCGTACAGCCGAGGACCAGGGTATCGATCCCTTCCCGCACGAGCGGTTCAAGGTAACGGGCGATAACGCGATCCGTGAGCTCGTCATCCAGCCACGCCTCCTCAATTAGCGGAACGAGCAATGGGCAAGCGCGCACCGAAATCCGAATGTCAGGGTTCAGTGCACGCAATTCGCGTTCGTATGCGCCGCTTTTGATCGTTGCGCGCGTTCCGATCACTCCGATGTGGTCGTTGCGTGTGGCGGCGACTGCTGCTCGTGCGCCCGGCCGAATGACGCCAGTGACCGCCACCGGAAGATGTTCTTCCAATTTTCGTAAAGCAACAGCAGAAGCGGTGTTGCACGCTACTACGACGATTTTTGCGTTTTCCTCGATGAGTATGTCGGCGATCTCGAGGCTGTAGCGCTCAACCGTGCCGGCACTTTTTCCGCCATATGGAACGCGGGCCGTGTCGCCGAGGTAAAAAATCTTTTCGTTGGGCAGCAAGTCGCGCAACGCCTTGACAACGGTAAGTCCACCGATGCCGGAATCAAAAACGCCAATCGGACGCGAATCACTCATGCAGCGGGGAACGTGGCGGCGTCGCAGTCGGCCTGCAACCCGATTGTGCGGCCGGGCTCGCGGCCGAAAGCAAAGGCGCATGCGGGCGCCAGTCGAGAAAAGGACTTGTCATTGTGCAATCCACCGATGCATCCTTACGATACGGCTGGGGAGTCCAATAAGTCAGTCATCTTATGGAGAGGAAAGGGCTTCGCTTTATTCGTGGCTGCTTTCAGGGAGTGGGGAAATAGATATGACCGAAACTAACTGATCGAAGGTCTCGATGAAACAGCAACGCCTGAGTCTGGGTTTGTCATTCTTGATTGGTTTCTGTGGGTTAGTTCTGCGCTTTCCGTCCGCGCAGATGGCAGCGGAGGAAACGCCTGTGCCTTCGGCAACGCCCGCCGCGACAAGCGCGGCCGGAATCTCACCAACGCCCACACCAACCGTGCCTCCTTCCGTGCCCCGGGTCGGAGTGCACAATTCGAAGGGAGAAGAACGACACGTCTGGGCAACTTACGCGCAACGCGGCGACGACATTTGGGTTGATATTATTAATTTCGAGGACTGGGTGAATCACCTCGAGAAGAAACCCGACCATCACGAGATAAGCGATCTCATCCTTTACCTCGATCATTACCAGCTGCCGGGGGTTTCGCGAATTTATGCGTATCCCTGGACGCCGCAATATACGGGCAAGGGAAAGGACGGATCGCCTCCCCTCGAATATAAAGTTAACACTGTCTGTTTTCCGCTTGTCCGCAATGACAGCTCGAAGCTGGGGTGGTCGCACCTGCTCAACCAACCGGTCTTCAAGCGCAGAGTAATCGTGTCGGCGGGATTCAGCAGTGGCGACGAAATCCCTTCGGAGCTGACTGTCGACAAAGTTACCGGGGAGGATCAACAGTTTTATTTGACCATTATTCCGACCTTTCGCACCGCTTTCGGCTTAATCGTTATTTTCGGAGCGCTGATCGCCTTTCTCGCGTTGGCTCGGTACACGCATATTATTCGCGATGCGGCCGCGCCTCGACGACCGGATGGTCAGAGGCCTTACAGCCTGGCACGCGGACAGATGGCGTTCTGGTTTTTTCTCGTGATCGCCTCCTATTTCTTTCTTTGGATCGTGACCGGCGGCATGGATACACTTAATACTTCGGTGCTGGCATTGATCGGGATTAGTGCTGGCACGGCATTAGGCTCCGCCTTTGTCGACGCAGCCAAACCAGTTTCGGTTGGCTCTCCCGGCAACCAGCCGATCGTCGACGTTACGCGACCACACCTCGAAGTGCTGGCAGAGCTGACACAACTGCGAGCCGATACCCAGAAAGAGTTGGAGGTGCTGCAGAAAGCGCGCACCTTAATATCTCCGTCGGACAAGCAGGCGCTGGACAAAAACGAGCAGCAGCAGAATGAAGTGCGGGAGCGGCTCGCAAATTACCGCTGGCAAAGTGCCTACTTCGCATGGCCGACCTGGAAAGGAGTGATGTACGATCTCCTTGCGGAAAACAACCTTATCAGTTTCCACCGCTTCCAGATCTTTGTCTGGACACTTATCCTGGGGGTAATGTTTGTCGCAAATGTTTACAACGAACTAGCGATGCCAGAGTTCAGCGCGACTTTGCTTGGCCTCCTTGGGATCAGCGCGGGCACTTATGTCGGCTTTAAGCTCCCGGAGACTAAGGCCCAGTAAAGACGTGGGGCAATCCAGAAACAGCAGCAGCGTCGTATCAGACCGGTCGCGTCACTAATCCAAAGAGCCAAGTCAATCGTGCTTTGAGCAATAGAACGACGAACTCCTGACATCGTCTCCGTCGTTCTTGCAATCGCTGCTCCCTCTTCGATCATTGCGCATGGCAGAAGTTTCCAAGGCTTACGAACCCCAAGCCGCTGAAGAAAAGTGGTATGCGCGCTGGCTAGCGGAGGGCTATTTCACGGCCGATCCCGCTTCCCCGAAACCGCCATTCTCGATCGTAATGCCACCGCCGAACATCACTGGCGTGCTGACACTCGGCCACGTTCTTAACAACACAATCCAAGACATTCTCGCGCGGCGGGCGCGGATGCAGGGCTTCGAAGTGCTTTGGCTACCGGGCATGGACCACGCCGGGATTGGTACGCAGACGGCTGTCGAAAGATACCTCCTGCGAACGGAAAAAAAAACGCGTCACGATCTTGGTCGCGAAGAATTTCTCCGGCGTGTACTGGAGTGGCAGGACAAACATGGCGGAATCATCATTGAGCAACTCAAGCGCTTGGGCTGTTCGTGCGACTGGTCGCGGCAGCGTTATACCTTCGACGATGCTTACGTCCGGGCTGTCCAAGACGTTTTCGTCGATCTTTATCGCAAAGGTCTGATTTATCGCGGCCGCCGCATGATCAATTGGGATCCGGCTGCGCAAACGGCGCTTTCCGACGAGGAAGTCATTAACAAGCCCCAGAAAGGAAACCTTTACTTCGTCCGCTACGAGATTGTGGAAGAGCCGGGGCGTTTTCTCGAAGTCGCAACCACACGGCCGGAAACGATCATGGCTGACACGGCGATGGCTTTTCACCCAAGCGACAAAAGGTATGTCGATCTTCTCGGCAAACACGCATGGCGACCGCTGGCACGTGAGAAAATTCCCATCATCGCCGATGAAGCGATTGATCCGGAGTTCGGGACAGGAGTTTTGAAAGTTACGCCTGCCCACGATACGCTCGATTTCGAGATTGGTCAGCGTCACAACTTGCCCGTTGTCGATGTCTTGCACCCGGATGGGAAAATCAATTGTCCGGCGGTTCCGGAGTTGAACGGTCTCGATCGATTCGAAGCGCGCAAAAGAGCCGCCGAGTTATTAAAGGAAAAGGGATTACTTTCAAAAACGGAGCCGCATGAGAACAACGTCGGCTTTAGTCAACGGAGCGATGTTCCAATAGAACCGCGCATCAGCGAGCAATGGTTTCTGCGTTACCCGAAAACGAAAGAAGCGCTCGCCGTTGTGCGGGATCATCTTATCCGCTTCTTTCCTGCGCATTGGGAGAAAGTTTACGCTCAATGGCTGGAAAACATTCGCGATTGGTGCATTAGCCGACAGGTTTGGTGGGGACACCGGATACCGGCGTGGTACCGCAATCAGAAGTCAGAGGTCAGAAGTCAGAAGCCAGAAATTTATGTCGGAGTTGAGCCTCCAGGCGATCCAGAAAATTGGGTGCAAGATCCCGACACGCTCGATACGTGGTTTTCATCCTGGCTCTGGGCTTATGAGACGATGGATGAAAAGACCCGACAGAAATTTTATCCGACGAGCGTCCTGGTGACCGCGCCGGACATCATCTTTTTCTGGGTGGCGCGAATGATTATCGCGGGTCTCGAATTCAAACCGGGAAAATCGGAATGCGCCGAAGACAACATTCCATTTCACGATGTTTATTTCACGGGCCTGATTCGTGACCAGCAAGGCCGCAAAATGTCGAAGTCGCTCGGCAACTCGCCCGACCCACTGGAGTTGATCGAGAAATACGGCGCCGACGGGCTGCGCTTCGGCCTGATGCGCATTGCGCCTAGCGGTCAGGACATCCGCTTCGATGAAAAACGAATCGAAGAAGGTCGAAACTTTGCGACAAAACTTTGGAATGCTGCGCGCTTTCGGCAAATGCACGGACCGAGCGATGCCGCGCCGAAGATCGACAACGCCTCGTTATCGATCTACGCCGTAGAAGTTCTTGCTCGATTGAATGAGACCATCGACGCAATTAATGCAGCTTATCGCGAATACGAGTTCAATACCGTCGCACAGCGCCTTTATGATTTCGTCTGGAGCGATTATTGTGACTGGTTCGTCGAGGCGGCGAAGACTGATATTTTCGGCGACGACGAAGCGCGAAAGAAAACCGCACTCGCAGCGATGGATTTGGTGTTGTCTGCGATATTGCGATTACTTCATCCATTCATGCCCCACATCACCGAAGAGCTTTGGTCGCTCCTCGCTCTTGGAAAAGATTCAATTCAATTCGCCGCGCCTCCAGAAAAGCTGCCGCTGGACGACCTTGACCTTACAAGCATAAGACGGAAGGTCTCGGCGCTGTATGATGGTGTTCAGGTCGGACGAACCCTGCGGGCTGAAGTCGGGATTCCATCGAACACGAAATCGGACTTCCCGATAAAACCGACTATT
>Ga0137375_10007386_pt1 | contig 13074 bp, 8 predicted proteins | sample SagtaG_24_FD_104936 | JGI IMG/M metagenome (GOLD analysis project Ga0137375, IMG submission 104936) | Vadose zone soil microbial communities from Sagehorn Ranch, Mendocino, California, USA - Sage1_R_113_16 metaG | ecosystem: Environmental > Terrestrial > Soil > Vadose zone | place: USA... | reverse complement strand
GGTCGTGGAGCGTCCGGCGCGGGTGGAACTCCTCGCAGGCGAGCAGGAACGCATTGCGGCGGATCTCGAGGCTCTTTTGCGGGGAAAGACCCGCGGCGCGGGTGATCGCGGCCGCAATTGGCGGGACTTCCGCCTCCTCGACGAGGAGGCAATTCACCTCATCGTGCATCATCTCCGTGATTCCACCGGCCCGGCTCGCGATCACCAGGCACCCGGTCGCCGTTGCCTCCTTGATGGCGCTCGGGAAGCTCTCGAACGTGGAGATGCTCAGCACCACGTCCGTGCGGCGGTACATCGCTTCCAGGTCGTGGACATGACCGTGGAAGAACACGCGCGCGCCCGAACGCTCCGCCAGACGGCGCGCTCGGCGGCAGGCGAGGCCGTACTCCGGATAGACGTCGACGCCGCCGTACAGGTGCAGCTCCGTCCTTTCCTTCACCGCAGGGTCGAGGAGGGTCATTGCCTCGATCGCCTTGAGCTGCGACTTTCTCTCCATGAAGGTGCCCGCCATCACCAGCCGGAGGACGGCCGCACGGCTCTCTCCGCGGTAGAGGCGCGCGTGGCCGACCGCGAACAGCGGCGCGGGGACTGTCTCGCGTGCACAGACCCACGGGCTGCCGACAAGCGCGGTCCACTTCCGGGCGTATCGGATGCTGTCGGACTGGACCAGATCGCAGTACTTGAAGGGGAGGCCTCCGCCCGGGAACTGATAGTCGTCGTCGATCCCGTACATCGAGGACATGTGAGGTATGCCGAATTCCGAGCAGACCATCCCGACCGCCGGAACCAGCGCCAGGGAGTGCACGAGTGAGATTTCCGCCGCGCGACGCCCGAAGAACCCGCGCAACGAATCCAGCTCCGGCTCGGTCGGCAACACGGGAGTTTCCGGGGTGATGTAGAACACCCCGTAATGGACGAACTCGTATTCGATTCCGTCCGCCTCCAGCCGCCGCAGCACGGCCTTCGTGGACTCTTCGTCCTTCCAGTCGGCTGCGATCACCACCAGGAGACGGAAACCCAGCCCGGACGCGACCTCGAACCGTCGCCAGAGCTGGATCTCCCCGCCACCGGTGCCGAGGGTGCATGGGAAGAAGAAGGCGAGCACGGGCCGACCATCGGGACCCCGCCGGACAGCGGTCTTGCGGTGGAGTTCCGCAGCCAAGATGCCCGTCTCGTATGTCCACGCCAGCGCGGGTGTGGTGTAGAACGCGCGCACGTAGGCCAGCGCGGCTTCCCGGATGGCCAGGCGCTTCTCCTCAGGCATCTCGATGACGGTGCGCATGGCCCGGTACCACGCCTCCGTCGTCTCCTCGACCCTGATCCCCGTCACACCGTCTTCGACGATCCGGTACGACGGCACGTCACTGTAGAGGCCGACTGCGTTGGCCACCGTCGCTTCCAGGAACTTGTTCGGGTTCTTCGCCCGCTTGGGCGAGGGCTCCGCCATCAGGGGCACGAGCATGGCGTCGAACCCGGCGTCGGCGAGGCGCTCCAGGTATTCGAGGTAGTGCGCGCTGAACGGGATCGCCTCCACTCGATCCTTCAGCACGAAGGAAGCGGGGTCCACTCCCCAGAACGCGAACGTCACCGCGTCACCGTACTCGGCGATGATCCGTTCGATGGCCGGCCGCAGCATGTCGAATTCGGCCGTCCGATAACCTCCGCCTGCGTACCCGAACCGGAACGGTTTCCTGTCGCCGGTCTTCAACGCCGTCGTGGGCAGGCTGTCGAACGGCACGGAATCCTCGCACCCGACGTAACGAGGGTTGTGGATCGTGATCGAGCGCCGGATCTGCTCGCTGAAGCCGATCACCACGTCGGAAGAACGGATCGCCTGCACCATGGCCTCGTGATGAGGCGTTCCCGGAGCAAGGCTGGCGAATCCGCCGCCGTACTCGTGGAAACTCAGCATGTCGTCGTCCGTCATGTACGCGGTCGCCGTGCCCGTGCTCGCCGCCTCGGTCACGAGAAGGGCGTTGAAGACGTCGGCGGTGCGCGTCGACACGAGGACGTCCACGTCGCCCACGTTCTGCAACTCGAGGAGGGGTCCGGAGCCTGAGCGCAGCATCTCGCTCTGGGCGTAGGAGAAGGCGAGCCCCCGAGCGTCCCCGAACGTCCGCGCGTAGTGCCAGAACGTGAGGTCGTTGGAGGTCTCGTACTGGACCTTCGTGAACAGGACGCGCAGCCGCCGTCTCGGAACTGACTGCGGGAAGATGGGCAGTGCCCGCGGCAGACGATGGCGCCACCGATAGAGGAATGGAATGACGTCGTCGAGGTAGGCCTGCCAGGCGTAGTCTTCACCCGCAGCGCGGCGCAGGTCGGAAAGGTCGATGACGTCGCTTTCCGGCAGGTTCGCGAACGTCGGCGTTCGCCGGCGGCTCTGGGTGTAGGTGAGGACCCGCGCCAGCCTCCTCGGGTCGGACACCGGAGGATTCCCCGCCTCCGTGGAGACGTGCTCGATCTGGAGGTGGCGTATCGTGCGGAGCAGCATCTCGTATGCGATCGCGTGTCGCACGCAGACATGAGGGTCGAAGCCGCCGTGCTGTCGGAAAATCCCCCGCCGCCACACGAGAGCGGACATCGCCGGTGCAAGTCCGTTGTGCAAGGCGTCGATGCCGGGCGCTCCCCCTCGCGTGGGATCGTCCGGAGAGTGCAGCCAGACCACGTGGCGCCGGCGCGTCGCACGCAACGCCTCGACGACGACCGAGACGTCCGCCGCGGAGAACTCGGTGTCCGTGTCCCAGGGCCACACCCACTCACCGCGCGCCGATCCGACGCCGAGGTCGTACGCGAGGGCAGACAGACCCATGTCCTCGCCCATCTCTCGCACCCGCACCCCGGCGGGCCACCGGGTCTCGGCCGTCGACCCTTCCGCATCGAAGCCCGCGACCACGAGATGCTCGACCTCGCTGTTCAAGGAGGGGCCGAGGCCGTCGATCCGCTCCCGGACCGCGTCCAAGCCCGTCGGAAGAGCGCACCGATGGACGATCGTCAGAAGCCTCGATGACTCGGCGGGCTGCATCTGCCACTCCACCGACCCGAGGAGATCGCGGACGAGAATCACGGGCGCACGTCGGACCTGACGTCGGTCGGGGCCGAGCCAGGCGGGAGGGAAACGTTCTCGTACACGGCCACGTCCACGAACTGCCGGAACCACAGCTCCAGCGTCACCAGCGCGTGCAGCCGGCGGTCGTAGTCACCGTCCTCGGGGGACTCCATCGGCAGGTCGATCCCGCGCGCACGGACGGAGAGGCAGAGGGCGTCCGTCCAGGCCCGGAGGTCCTCCTTGAGCCAGCGCCCCACGGGGCTGACCATCCCCATCTTGTCGTTCCGATCGACGATCTCCCGTGGGACGAATTCTCGTGCCGCCTCTCGAAGCACCCACTTCGTCGCCCCATCGCGGATCTTGAACCGGGCGGGCATACGGAACGCCAGCTCGGCAATCCGATGATCGAGAAACGGCGACCGGCTCTCGAGGCCCACGTGCGCGCATCCGCGATCGTCCATCGTGATGAGGTCCTGCAGCGTGGTGCAGCAGTCGACGTGGGCCATCTGGTTGAGCAGGTCGTCCTTCGACGCGAAGAGGGACTGGACGAGCTGCAGCGGGCCCTCCGTCCGCGGCGCCACCCGCTGGTTGAGCTGCAGGTAGCGCAGAGCCGGGTCGCCCAGGACGTCGGGATGCCAGAACCGACGCGCCATCGGGCGATATTGGCGGAAGAACGGGTCCGCGGCGAGCGCCGCCTCGTGCTGCATGAGGACGTAGCGGCCGTAGCCGCCGAAGAGCTCGTCCGCCCCCTGGCCGTTGAGCACCACCTTGAAATCCCGGCGCGCGTGGCGCGCCAGGTTGAAGCTGGAGATGGTGGACGACGTCGAGATCGGCTGGTCGAGATGATAGACGACGGTGCGCAGCATCTCCGGCACGTCGGAGGGAGTGAGCGTAACGAGCTTCTGCTCGGCGCCAATGTGACGGGCAACCACTTCGGCCTGAGGCCGCTCGTCGAACTTCCCGGAGTCCGCGTAGTAGCTCGTGTAGACGACCGGGGGGCGCGCGATGCACGCGATGATCGAGCTGTCCAGCCCTCCGGAGAGGTACATCCCGACCGGCACCTCCGATTGCAGCCGGATCTGGACGGCATCGTAGATGAGGTCGCGCAGCTCGCGCACCGCGGTGCGCTCGTCGAGGCCGTCATCCACACGCGAGGGAGGCTCCCAATAGCGGGCGACGGTCAGCCGGTCCTCGCAATACGTCGCGTAGTGCCCGGGCGGAAGCGACTTGATGCCCTCGAAGAGCGTGTCTTCCGAGAGGGTGTTCTCGAAGACGAGGAAGTCGGGCGGGATCCGCGGTCGCGGCCGCACGTGCGTGAGGATCGCCTTGATCTCGGAGGCGAAGTAGAACGCCTCCGGCTGGAGTGAGTAGTACAGGGGCTTCTCGCCCATCCGGTCGCGGGCGAGGAAGAACTGCCGGCCGTCATAGATGCCGAACGCGAACTGGCCGATGAGGCGCGACAACATCTCGAGGCCCCATTCCTCGTAGGCGTGGACGAGCACCTCGGTATCGCACTCCGTCGCGAACCGGTGGCCCTTCTCGGTGAGGAGCCGCTGGAGGGACCGGTAGTTGTAGATCATCCCGTTGAACACGACCTGAACCCGCCCGTCTTCGTTGCCCAGAGGCTGGCGGCCATGGGCGCGGTCGATGATCGACAACCGCTGATGGCCGAGCCCGACGAACCCGTCCACGAAATGACCCTTCTCGTCCGGACCGCGATGAGAGAGGGTTTCCTTCATCCGCTGGACGTCCACCCGAACGGTCTCCGGCCGGTCGCGCCGCCAGAGACCTGCTATTCCGCACATGCTGCGACCGCTCCTTCCCGCTTCCGGGCCATGAGCACCACCCCGTCACGCACACCGGTCACTGAAAAGTCGCATCTCTCGTAGATCGCGCGTGCGCGGTGATTCTCCGCCATGACCTCCAGATAGACCTCGTTCAAACCGAGATCCGCGAAGGCGCCGGTGACGAGCGCCTGCGTCGCTGCCTTCGCGAGGCCGCGGCCCGCTGCCGCCGGCTCCCCGATCATCAGCCGCCCGAACTCGGCGCGCCGCCCGGCCCAGTCGACGCGGTAAAGCGCCACCTGTCCGGCCGACCGGCCGTGCGCCGAAAGGTCCTCGATGATGAACACGAAGTCGTCATCACGCTCCCGGTAGCTCTGGAACCAGGCCGCATGCCGCTCAGGCGTGATCACGCTCGAGGTGAAGAACCATTTCCGGATGTGGTCCTGATTGCGCCAGGCAAGCGTCAGGGGCAGATCGCGCTCCTCCAGCGGCCGCAGGCGCACCTTGCCCGAGACCAGAGGGCCGAAGGGGCGCTTCGCCATCAGGAGGTCCCCAGCCGCCCGACCGCCTCGCGCAGGGCGATCGCCACCCGCTCCACGTCCCGCCTTGCCAGCCGCATGTGCATGGGGAGCGAGATGATCCTCTCGCTGGCCGCCATGGATCGCGGGCAGGTGCCCCGCCCGTCGGAGTACATCCGGTAGAGCGTGTTGTCCCGGTAGTGCACGCCGGGGAAGACCTGCTGGGCGTTGAGCGCCAGCATCACCTCGTCGCGGTGGTCGACCATGACCTGGTAGAGGTGCCGCGAGGGCACGCACCCCGGAGCGATGGGAACGCGGTCGACGCCCGGAGCGTCCTTGAGGAACTCGTCGTACCACGCGGCGAGCTGGCGACGATAGGCGTTGTCCTGCTCGACGTAGCGCAGCGAGACCAGTCCCAGGGCGGCCATGATGGACGAGCCGTGATACTTGAACCCGACATCCTCGACGTCGTAGTGCCATTTGTAGGTGCCGCCGCCGAGCGTGCGGGAGTACGTGTCCTTGTTGATGCCCAGCCAGGAGAGCTTGCGCGCATCGGCATCCAGGGCCGCGTCCGCAAAGCAGACCATCCCCGAATCGGCGGTGGGCAGGTTCTTGACGGCCTGGAAGCTGAACACCGAGACGTCCGCTTCCCCTCCCACGTGCCTTCCATCGAGCCGCGTGCCGGACATGTGAGCGGCGTCGAGGATCAGCTTCAGGCCCCGCTCGCGACACAGCCGGACGACCTCGTCATACCGTCCGGAGTTCCCGCCGACACCGACGAACAGGACGGCGCGCGTGCGTGGGGTGATCCGTTCCCTGACCGATGCCGGGTCGAGGCAGAGAAACTCGTCCACGTCCGCGAATACCGGCTTCAACCGCTCGTACAGGATCGCGTGGTTCGTCGAAACGAAAGTGAGGGGCGTGCTGATGATCTCATCGCCCTCGGACCACCCGCCGGCATCCTTCAGCAGCTTGACCGCGAGATGGAGACCCGCGGTCGCCGAGTTCAGGAAATGCGCGTGCGGAAGGGCGGTGTACTCCTTCCACGCCTCCTCGAACTGGACGGTCTTGAAGCCGAGCCCCGTCCAACCCTTCTCCAGGCACTCGCGAATCTCGGAGAGGCACTCGTCGATGCGGAAGGTCGGGACGAAGAGCTGGATGGGCGCCCTCGAGGTGTCGGTCATGAGGCCACTCCGGCCATGTACTGGTCGATGATGTCGCGCGTCGGGCCGTCGGCGACCACGCGGCCGGCCTGCAGCAGGATCGTGCGGTCGCAGAACGAGGGCAGCACTTCGAGGCTGTGGCTCGCGAAGACCACGATGCTCGCGCGTTCCATCAGGTCGTTCATGCGCGCCTTCGCCGTCTCGATGAAGGCGGCGTCGCCCGCCGCCATGACCTCGTCGAGCAGGAGGATCTGCGGATCCACCGCCGTCGAGGTCGCGAAGGCGAGGCGTAGGAGCATGCCGGAGGAATAGCACCGGACGGGGATGTCGAGGAATTCGCCGAGCTGCGAGAAATCGGCAATCTCCAGGATCTTGGCGTCGATCTCCTTCCAGGACATGCCGAGCAGGAGGGCGCGGGTGCGGATGTTCTCCCATCCGTTGGCGTCCATCTCGAACCCGGTGACGAACTCGAAGAGCGGACAGACGTGCCCCTCGACGCGCACGCTCCCCCGTTGTGGCGGATAGATGCCAGCCATCGTCTTCAGGAGCGTGCTCTTCCCGGCGCCGTTCGGACCGATGAGGCCAACGCGCTCTCCGGCGCGGATCGTCAGGCTCACGGACTGGAGCGCTCGGATGACGCGAACTTCGTCTCTCCGACGCCGCAACCGGCTGGCCAGGGCGCCCTTGAGCGTGTACTGCCGGCCGAGGTGGACGTGGAATTCGACGTCGGCCTGCCGCAGGGCGATGAGGGCCATCAGAGCGCGAACACGATGCGGCGGCCGAAGCGCGCCATCAACGCCGCCGCCAGCGCGGAGAGGCAGACCACGACGAGCAGGGCGCCCACGATGCTGGAGAACGGTGCTGGCGACGCGTGAAGCAGCGGCTGCCGCACGATTTCCAGCAGGTGGTAGAGAGGATTGAGATCGACCACGTAGTGGAGCCCACGGTTTCGCAGCAAGTCCGCCGGGAAGATCACCGGCGTCACGTAGAAGCCGACCTGCATCACGATGGAAGCGAGATTGGCGGCGTCGCGATACCGCGCGTTCACGTGCGCCAGGATGATGATCAGGGCAAGCGAAGCGGCCATGAGCACGGCAATCCCGGGGACGGCCCAGAGAGTACCCAGTCCGAAGGGCACCCGGTAGCCGACCGCGACGAACGCGAAAGCGGCGAGATTGATGAAGAAGGTCACCGCGATGCTGACGAAGAATCGGAAGACGTAGACGTAGATCGGGAGGCTGATCTGTTTGATGTACCCCTCCGATCCGACGAAGGCGTTGGAGCCCTCGACGATCGAGGTGGTGAGGTAGTTCCACACCACGATGCCGACGGTGAGAAAGGGGATGAACTCGTGGAGATCCTGGCCGAGCAGGTGGCCGTATACGTAACCGATGGCGGCGATCAGGACGGCCAGGTTCAGGAAGATCCAACCTGCGCCAAGGACCGAGCGACGGAACCGCATGCGGACGTCCTGGATACCGAGCCGGGTCCACACGCGCCACAGGCCCACCGAGCGCCACAAGTCGCCGAGGACGGAAGCCGGCGGGCCCGCGAGTTCTGGAGGGCTCACGGCCTCCGCAAGAGTCGTTTCCATCCGGTGCCAAAAGGCCGCCACGGATATGGCGGTGATCCCCAGATCCCACGGAGTGACGATGTCCGAGTGGCGGATAGTACCACGCCGGAAACGATATGGATCCGGCAGAGCACCACTCGCCCCGGGCCGTCCGGACGGCGACGCCGCCGGCGCGACCCTAACCTCCTGAAGCAAGTATCGGTCGGAGCACGGACTGGTACCAGTCGACGGTGTGTCGCAGCCCGTCTCGAAATCGACGAGAGGCCCGTACCCTCTCCGGTTCGCATCGACCACGTTCGCCACGTAGGTGAAATCCCGGCTCTGCCGCCCGTCCCCGTGGATGGTGGGTGACCTCCCCTGAAGGAGCGCGGTGGCGAACCGGCTGATCACGCCACTGTATGGAGATTCCGGATCCTGGCGGGGCCCGAACACGTTGAAGTACTGGAGCGTCAGTGTTTTCATCCCGAACAGCGTCGCGAACGCGCGGACGTAGCCCTCTCCCGCCAGCTTCGCGATCGCGTAGGGGGAGGGCACGGGAGCCATGTCTTCGCGCTTGGGCAGGCCTCCGCGTACCGCCCTACACCCACGAGGAGCCCGTGTACACGAACCGTCGTACTCCGCGATCCCCGGCGACGAGCATGGTGAGCGTCGGCCGTCGCGTTGGTTGCGTGCGAGAGAAGGGGGTCGCGCACGTCGGTGCAGTCGCCGAGCATCAACTGCACGTCGCGGCGCACCGCCCGCAGGTTCTCTCTTCGGCCGGAGTAGAGATTGTCGAGGACCCTCACTTCGTGTCCGTCCGCCACCAACGCTCCTGTCAAATGGCCGCCGATGAACCCCGCGCCGCCGGTCACGAGTACCTTCACGAGTGCACACCGCTCCTTGGCGGGAATGCCGCCGCGGCGCCGGCGTCATCGTCGTTCACGATCGTGCCCACCGCCGTCACCGTCTGCGTGCTGTCCTATTGCTGGCGGTCCGGTGGCAGCGGTGGCGCCGAGGGATTGGAAGGCAGCGCGGGTGGCTCGATCCCCGGAATCGGAGTCGGAGGAACACCACTTGGTGGCCGGACCATCCCGGGTGCGCCACCGGACGGGCGCAGCGGAACGGACGGCGGCTCCGATTCCGTTTCCACGGGGACATCGGGTTCCTCCGGCTCGGGCGCGGGCATGGCAGGCAGGGGAGCCGGTGGACGCGCGGGAGCCTGGCCCGAGGCCGGGTTCAGTTCCACCAGGACGAGTGTCCCTATTCGCGTGCCGGACGGATCGGTCGTGAACGCGTAATTCAGCCCTGTTCCCGCCAGGACCCCGAGGACAGCCTGGGTCGGCGTGGACCAGACGCCGCTCACCGTGACGAGAGCGCGCGGCCGAGCACCGTCGTACACGATGCGCATCCCTGTCGTCGCGGCGATCCGGTCCAGCACGGCGGCAATCGAAGCCGCTCTCGCGCGCACTTCGATCCGTCCGGCCTGGGCGGTGACGCTCACCTCGGCCGCGTCTGCGGCCATCAGCATCAGCGCGACCGTCGCGAGCACGAATACGCGCATTCATCCGGATGATGACACGGGCTCCGTCAAAGGCAAGGTTCACGGTGGTCGAGACGACACGAGGTAAACTAGCGGCTTTGCGCGGAGACCCCGGGGACGAATGAGATCCACTGCAGCCCTGGCGATCGGCATCGCCGCCCTTGCCCTCGCGCTGGCCGCGCCGGCCGCGGCGGCGACATACGTGATGATGACGGACGAGGACCTCGTCGATCAGGCACCCCTGATCGGCCTTGTTTCCGTGATACGCACCGACCCCGTCCGTGATCAGGCGGCCACGGATTACCTCGTTCAGCTCGTGCGGCCGCTGAAGGGTAACGTGCCCGGCGAGATGGTGGTCCGCGTGCTCGGGGGGGTCGGGCCGGACGGCGCACGACTGACCATCCCCGGCGCACCCGAGTTCCAGGTCGGCCAGCGGGCGATCCTCTTCCTCAAGGATCGTGACGATGGGATGTTCGGCATCGTGCAGTGGATGCTTGGGGCATTCCATGAGGTCCGGGAGGCCGGCCGGTCGCTCGCCGTCCGCGACCTCTCTCAGGCCCGCGAGCTCTCGCCGCCCGATCGTGGCCAGAGGCGGCCGGACCGGCCGCGCAACTTCGATCGGTTCGCGGACTGGCTCTCCGACCGAGCGCAAGGCCTGTTCCGCGAGAAGGACTATGAGGCGGACGTCGTCGGTGCCTCGCCCGCGATCTCAGCGCCGTACACCTTGCTGGGAAAAGCCCGCTGGTTCACGTTCGACGACGATGGAACGGCGACCTGGGTTACCCGACCGACCGGTCAGTCCGGCATGACGGGCGGCGGGTTCAAGCAGTTCCAGCAGGCCCTGGCCGCGTGGGATGGCGACCCGAGCACGGTCATCAACTACGCCTACGGGGGGACGAGTGGCACGAACGGCGATCTCCGCGCAATGGACGGCGTGAACATGATCCAGTTCGACGACCCGAACGACTACATCAGCGGTTCGTTCGATTGCTCGCGAGGCGGCGTGCTTGCCATGGGTGGATGGTGGAGCCTGGACAGCGGGACCTTCGGCGGCCAAACATTCGGGCGGATCGTGGAGGGAGATATCGTCACCCAGGACGGGTCGGGCTGCTTCCTGAGCGGTCACGGGGGCGCGGACGGCGCGGAAGTCTTCACGCATGAGCTGGGGCACACCCTCGGTCTCGGTCATTCCTGCGGCGATGCGGCGAGCGGCGCCTGCGATACCGCCGATAAGGACAACGGACCATGCGCGCGTTCGCTCACGGGGACGGCCGTGGCGCCGTCATCGCCGCGGACGACGGCGCCGGCATCTTCTCCCTCTATCCGCGGCCTCTGATGAGCATCGCCGACGTGACCGTCCTCGAGGGCACGTGCGTCGGCGCCGGCTGCCCGACGACCACGGCGAGCGTGACCGTGACCCTGTCCGCGGCCTCCCCCGAGCAAGTGTCCGTCGACTATTCGACCGCCGACGGCACCGCGACCGCGCCTCTCGACTACACGCCTCGCGTGAATATCCTGACCTTCGCTCCCGGCGTGACCTCGCAGACGATCGCCGTGCCCGTCGTGCAGGACGCCATTCACGAGCCCAACGAGACGTTCGCCGTCAGCCTCCGCAACCCCGCGGGGGCCACCCTCGCTCGCGGACAGGCGATCGTGACCATCGTCGATGACGACCCACCGCCCGCGATGTCGATCTCGGACGCGGCGGTGGCGGAAGGCAACGCCGGCCGCACGCTTGCCTATTGCGACGTGATGCTTTCGAATCCGACCACGGACACGGTGACCGTGAGCTACGCGACAGCGGACGGCACGGCCACCGCGGGGAGCGACTACGTCGCCCGAACGGGCACCCTGACCTTCCGGCCCGGACAGACGGTGGAGACGGCGATCCTCACCGTGAACGGAGACGCGACGGTTGAGCCCGACGAGACGTTCTTCGTGAACCTGAGTGGGGCTTCGGGAGCGACGATCGCGGACGCGCAGGGGACGGCGACGATAGAGAACGACGATCCGCCCGGGTCAGGAGCGGTCGTGCCCCAGTACCGCCTGTTCAACCGCGTGACGCACGAGCACCTTTACACGGCGGATTTGAACGAGTACGACGTCCTGGGAGCGAACGGATGGCTTCAGGAAGGGCAGGCCTATCAGATGCTCACGTCGACGGCCTCGTACAACGGCTCACCGGTGGTGCCGTTGTTCCGCCTCTACCAGTCGCAGAGCCAGCAACACCTGTGGACCACAGATGCCAACGAGGCGACAGTGCTCGGTGAGACGCCGGACTATACCTACGAAGGGATCAGCGGTTACGTCCTTCCGACGCAGGTCTCAGGGACGACGCCGCTCTACCGCCTGTACCTGGCCAGCCTGCAGGTTCATCTTTGGACAACCGACCAGAATGAGTACACCGTCCTGGGCGCTGGAGGCTGGGTCCAGGAGGGGATCATAGGGTACGTCATTCCTTAGTTCCGCCTTGCGGCGACAGCGATGAGGCCTGTGACAGTCGGAGAGATCGTAGGAGGGACGGAGTGGCGGCCGTCGGGGTCCTACGGGCGCGCAACGCCCGCAGTGTCGGTGCTGCTGCCCACGTTCCGGCGGGGGGCGAGCGGGCTGTTCCTGAAGGCGGCGCGCTCGGTGTTGGAACAGGAGATGGGCGACCTCGAGCTCATCATCGTGGACGACGCCTCCACGGACGGCACGGCGGACCAGATCCGCGATCTCATGGCCGAGGACGACCGGGTGCATTGTCTGCGGCACCCGCACAACGTCGGGCTGCCCGCGATCTCGGAGTACGAGGCCTACCGGAAGGCCCGTGGGGAGTACATCGCCTTCGCCTTCGACGACGACGAGTTCCATCCCTGGGCCCTCGGCGACCTGCTGCGGGAGGCGCGGCAGCGGCGGCGGTCGGTGGTGCACGGTTACGTGGAAATGTACGTGCGGGAGGAGGGCACGGGGACGCTCCGGAAGGTGGGGGACTTCGGAAGGGGGTACACGCCGCAGGCGCTGCTGCGCAGCAACAACTACATCTCGAACAACTCGGTGCTGGTGCATCGGAGGGTTCTGGAGACGGTGGGACTCTACGACCCGCACGTGTGCATGGCGCGTCTGTGCGACTGGGACCTCCTGCGGCGGATCGCCGAGCACTACCGCCTGGAGGCGGTGGAAGTAGCGGTTGGCAAAGTGTGGGGACCGAGCACCACTGACAGCCTCGGCCACACCTACCTGACGGAGCCCTGGTTGAGCGTGGAATGGATGAACCGGGACCGTGACCAGCGGCTGCTTCCGGGCCACTTCGAGGACTACGACGTGTTGGCCGTGCCGGAGGATCTCAGCCGGGAAGCGCGCCTGGCCGTCGATGACCTGCTTCCCCAGTTCCGGACGAAGTCCTGGTTCCCGGTCGAGAGCGCGGCTTCGGCCACGGCGGCCGCCGCGCCCGCTCTCCCCGAAGGACACATCCTGGTCGTCGTGGCCAGC
>Ga0137375_10007375_pt1 | contig 13082 bp, 13 predicted proteins | sample SagtaG_24_FD_104936 | JGI IMG/M metagenome (GOLD analysis project Ga0137375, IMG submission 104936) | Vadose zone soil microbial communities from Sagehorn Ranch, Mendocino, California, USA - Sage1_R_113_16 metaG | ecosystem: Environmental > Terrestrial > Soil > Vadose zone | place: USA... | reverse complement strand
TTGCCATGGCCTGGGCCAGACAGCCGTCTTTGAAGATAGAATTCTCGTCAGGAAAACCCCGAACGTAGGTGGAGTTGTAGCGCGCCCACCGTGCGACGTAGGTGTCCTTCTTGTGTTCCTTGAATATTTCGTGGGCGACAGCCTCGCAGAATTTCAGAAACGGCGGAAAGTAGTCCGCAAGCCATTTGCCGTAGGGTGAATCAAAACACATCTGCGGCTTCATGAAGTCATAGGGCGGGTAGGCGTCGCCGAACCATGGGTCCTGGCCGTCAGTATTAAGTCCCGCGTACCCGGCGCCGAACAGCAGCTTGAGATTGTAGGCGTTGCCCATGAGGGGATCGAACCACGTCCCCTGCGCGTTGCTGTTGACGACCGAGTTGGGTCCTTCGAGAACCGCGTTGTCCAGCGCGAGCGTGTAACTGGTGTGGGGATAGAGAAGCTGGAACAGCGGGTGAGTGTGCGGCACCGCGGTCTTGGTGATCGCATTGACCGAATCCATCGGGAAATGCAGCGCCGGATGGACGACGAACAGCATGTGATACGCGCAAGCCTGCAAAACGTAGATCTTTGCCAGATTCCAGGCGTCACCGCCTCCTGGGAAAACGAATACATCGTCGCCGTCGGTTTCACCGCGAAATCGGATGTACAAACAGCTGCGCCTGCCGGAGCCATCTTGCGCGAAGACGCACACGACTGGCGCGCAATACATTCCTGCCAGCGGCTCGACCAGTTTCATCGCGCTGAAATCGTATTGCCAGAACTTCGCTGCGTTGGGGGCCTTATCGAGGTGTCGCTTGTCCGCGTCCAACTTGGGTTTCATGTATCGTGTGTAGGCGGTGTTCAACATCATCGCGTTGAACTCGTCGTCGGACGGAATCAGGGACATGCCGTCAAACATCGCGTCATAGGCTGCAAGAGCCGGAAAGGCGGCCTGGCCTTTCAGCAAGCGTAGGCCAACGGTGGCGTCCCATACCAAGGTCTCGACCAACGGTACGTTGAGGACCTCGGCCGCTTCCTTTAGCGGGTGCGTGGGAGAAGGCTGCGGCCAGGGACCCTTGCGCCCGTAGAGAAACTGGTCGGGCGGCAGATCGGGACTGCTCCAATTGGCGGGGAAGTTCTTCGGGGTACTCGGGGCACTCATGGCTCGCTTTCCCTCCTCTTAGAATAGGTTTATTGGCGTGTGTTGGTTATTGTATATGTTAAGAAGGTGGGCGTGAATGGCAGTCGAGCCCCACTTTGCCGGCGCCTTCAAGCTGAGCCAGCCGGGCCAGGACGAATATGTCCTGCAGATGTTCTTCGACTACCAGAAGTGCAAGAACACCACCCGTGACACCGGCGTTTACATCGCGGGCGATTGCATCTCCTGGACCTCGGGCTGGGTCGAAGGCGCGTTGACGACAGGATTGAACGCCGCCGCGGGGGTGATTCAACGCTCGGCGGCACGCTCAACCCGGACGCCAAGGGCAACACGCCCCTGACGTTCCAGGCCAACCGCTACACCTATTTCTGACGAGCCTGACGGCCGAGGCCGTAACGCCCCGAGCGCTGTTTATTCGGCGGGCTCAGAACGTATCCCACTGCTCAACGGGCAGCGGTCTGTTGTAATTGATCATCATGTCAGTCGGCGACATTGCCGGTGCCGTCGCCGCTTCCGCCACCAAGGGCGACCGGTGCGGAAGGATAAAGGCCGATGCAGTGTTGGCGCGCGAAGAGACGAGCGCGTTTGGTGACCAGACAAAAATCGCGGCGGCGGCGACGAGTGCACACGCTCCGATAAAGTAGATCGGCTTTCGCATTTTGTGTCCCTTTGTCCTGTTGTTCTGGGTTCCCCAGATGAATCCCAAACTGCCGTGGATGAGTGGCTTGCTGATCGATGGCACCTGTTCCAAAGCTGCGGCCGAGGCCCGTGACGCAGTCGAAAAATGCGCCGCTTGCCTGCGAGCGCGCCTCAATTTCAATTGCCGGAAGCTATGAAATGATGGATGGCGGCGATGACGAAGAATGCGAGCCAGGCGCTCGCCACGACGACTGTCCCTCTATGATTGTAAGGCGGAAAGGCGTCTCGCCCGATTTCGGGCTTATCGAATTCGGCGACATCACAGCGGTCTTGGACTGATCGCGCTAGCGCCTGTCGCCACGGTGCCTCCCCGGCGCGTTCTACGGCCAGCGGTAGCGCATCGGCATGGTCTTGCATGGGCATGGTATTCCTCCCGCATCGGTAGGAGCACCATGCGTTCAGCGACCCGCGGGGGTCGTTGGCATTTGCCAATGCCTGCCAGAAAAAATGCAACCTATTGACTTTATGACGGAATTCTTACTGTCTGCTGCCTTCGGGCGGCGGCAAATGACTGGTCCGGCGCCTTGCTATTCGCCCTTGGCTTCGCGCACGAGCTTCTCAAGACGCGCGAGGTCGGGCACCTGGAGGTCGCCACCCTCGCGGCGCAGCAGACCGATGGAGGCAAGCCGACTCAGCTCGCGAGAAACCGCCTCGCGATGTGTGCTGATGCGATTGGCAATATCGGAAAGGGATGGAGCCGGGGACAACAAAGCTTGCCCGTCCTCTTGGCGCGCATCTGCAGCAAGACGGAGCAGCTCGGCATGGATTCGATTCTGAACCACGAGCGTGCTGAACTCGAGCACCCGCTCGGACAATCGCCGCACCTCCGCTGTTACATGCCGAAGCGTAGCAACAGCGACCGCCGGCTCTCTTAGCAAAAGGCTTTCAAATTGGTTGGCTGTGAGCGAGGCGATTGTTGACCGCTCTATGGCCTCCACGCCGGCCGAACGCGGCGCGCGATCAATCGCAGAGATTTCGCCGAACATCGCACCGGGCTTGAGGTCTGTAAACACGACAGCCTTGCCATCAGCTGAGTAGACGATAATGCGGACCTTGCCGGCCGCGAGAAAGAAGACCTCAGTAGAGAGGTCATGGTAACTGAGAATCTGCTCTCCGGCATCATAGTCTCGCCACCTGCAGGTTCCGACTACCTGCTCCAGTTGCGCTTGTGACAGTTCGGCCAGAATGGGCACGCCCTTGAGGGCGGCCAGGCGCTTACTCGGATGCATCAGGCAGGGCCCTAAAAGATTTCACTTGCCATCCCATTTTGCGCGTTCAAGTTTGATCTTTCATCTGAGAGGCGTTGACACCGCGAACGGCGGCCTCTTCATCCACTGTCATCAGGGGCGCCGTAGCCTGGCGGCAGGTTCTCCGCCATCTTCGGAGCTCATGATCCGTCACGACGCGGCGCTCACAAGGGTGCAACGTCCCTCTCCAACACGTTCACATGGTACTGTTTCGGTACATCTTTCTCTAGCATGGTCGGGCTCGGTGGGACCCCTCCGATGTCTTCTGGAGTGGCCGCTCGGATGGTGCTCCGCTAGACTGCCGATGGTGAATTGGCCAGCGCTCTGGGCTGCGTACGAAGGGTCCTTGCGTGGATATTGGAATCAGTTGGATCGAGGCTCTAGGCTACCTGGGCGCGCTGCTGACCCTCGGCACCTACTCCATGAAGACCATGATTCCGTTGCGGATCATTGGGCTATGCGCCAACTGCGTATTCATCGTCTACGGTTACATGGCACCTGTCTATCCGCAGCTGCTTCTGCATGGCGTGCTGCTGCCGCTCAATTCAGTGCGCCTCTACCAGATGCTTCAGCTGATCGGAAAGGTCAGGATGGCTTCCCAGGGCGATCTGAACATGGATTCGCTAAAGCCGTTCATGAGCAAGCGGGCCTGCAAAGCCGGTGAAACCATCTTCCGCAAAGGCGATCTCGCTTCGGCAATGTTCTATACCGTTTCGGGGAGCTACCGGCTCAACGAGATCGAGCAGGATGTGGGTCCTGGTCAGGTCATCGGCGAGGTTGGGCTGATTGCGCCTGATGGCAAGCGGACTCTTACGTTCGAATGCATCGAAGACGGTGAGTTGCTTACGATCAGCTACGAACAGGTCAAGCAACTCTATTTCCAGAACCCTAAATTCGGATTCTATTTCCTCCAGCTTATCAGCCGGCGGCTGTTCCAAGACATCGCCCGTTTGCAAGATAAAGCTCGCATCAGGAAATAGAATGGCCAGTTGGGAATCAAGCCGCACGGGCCTGTGAATAGGTCGAGAAATTCGTCAGCGGCGCGCCCCAAACCTTCCCATTGGGCAGCAGAATCTGGACATTGTCATTGACCAGCTCGGTCATGAACAGATTCAACGATTTCACTCTGCCGCGTTTGCCCTCAACCTCGATTTCGTCACCGACACGGAATGGGTGGAAGATCAGCAACATGACTCCGGCCGCCAAGTTTGACAGCGTCCCTTGCAGCGCCAATCCGATCGCCAGCGAGGCCGCGCCAACGACTGCGATCAGGCTGGTCGCCTGGATACCGATGAGCTGAATGATGATCAGGCCGATCAGGACGAGCGCACCGTATCGCGCCACGCTCGCAATGAAGCCGGCCACCATCGCGTCCATATGCGGTGTGCGCGACAAACCGCGCAGCGCCGCACGTTCGACGACGCGCGCGACCCACCATCCGATGAGCGCGACAACGACCGCCCCGAGGAGGCGGGTGCCATACAGTATGAGCAAGGCTCCAAGGTTTTCGATATTCAAGGCCGTCTACCCATGTAAATTCACGTCAGGCTTGTTCGGCCGCGCACCGAAACAACGCAAATGGCGGCGATCGCGTTCCAATCCGCCGGCTCATTCGGTGCCGGCGTACTACGACGGCGGCGAAGACGGCCGATCCGGACCGCGTTGACTCGCGTATAGGCCCATGCGACTTTTTTGCTGGTTTGCTGGCGGCCCGTTTTTCGATGCGGCGTACGTCGCGGTGATAATGGCCCCAAGCGGAAAGACATGTGATCAGAGACTTTCCACAAACGCAGTGGTGGTTGCGATCGCGATCACGAGCCAATGGGAGGATCGGCATGCTGACGTCAGCCACGCTGAAATCACACTTTACCGCACTGGCCATTGTTGCGTCCGTGTTCTGGCCGGGCGCGGCATCGGCACAAGACGCTGTTGGCACCCTGACCGGCGTCGTCACCGACGCAGCGGGCGCGCCGCTGGCGGGCGCCTTCGTTCAGATGAGCAACGCTGCGCGCCGCCTCCATTTCATGGTCATCACCCAGGCGCAGGGCAAGTACACGAACACCAGGCTTCCCGCCGGCAAATATGTCGTGCAGGCGATCGGCGGCGAGCATCAAAGCCCACCGTCGCTCCCTGTCGAGGTGGTGGCCGGTCAGTCTTCGTCCGTGGATCTATCGCTCGCGGTGGCACGCGCACCGGCACTGCCGCCGGCGTGGCCCGGACGGGCGCCCGGCGAGCGTGGCGCCGAAGCTGAGGCGGCCACCGGCGCCGGGCCGCGCCTGGCCGACGGCGAGGGCAAGGCGATCGTCGAGGCGAAGTGCATGGCCTGCCACGACGCGCAGCGGATCGTGCGGTCGCGCGGCAATCAGGCACGCTGGCAGCAGGTCGTGCACAGCATGCAGCTCTATGCGCAGGGCTCGACGCTGGCAAAGCCGCTCACCAATGACGAGGAAAAGGTGCTGGTGGCTTATCTCTCGGCCAACTACGGGGCCGACCCCGCCAGCGCCAGGCCCAAGCCCGATCCGTTCAGCCGCCTTCCGCGTACGCTGCTTCCGCCGGCCGCGCGGGACTACGTCGTGGTCGAGTACGAACTGCCCAACCCGCGAGCACAGCCGCACGAAGTGGCGGTCGATCCCGACGGCAACGGCTGGGTCACCCAGCGGGTCGGCGGACGGCTGGGCCGGCTTGATCTCAAGACACTGACTTATGTCGAATACGAGCCGCCAGCCGCCGGCTCGACCGTCGTGCGCCTCAACGCGATCCGGCGCGGCAATGACGGAGAGCTCTGGATGGTCGACGGCGGCCCGAACCGGCGCTGGCTGAGCTTCGACCCAAAGACCGAGCGGTTCGCCGTCTACGATCTTCCGCCGACGCGGAGCGGCAACGCCAGCGGCAACACCATGCGCGTGCATCCAGACAACACGGTCTGGCTCGCTTCGATCGCCGCCAACCAGGTCATCCGTCTCGACCCGGCGACCAAGAAGTTCACGTTCTTCGACGTGCCGGCCGGCGTCAAGAACAACAAGACCGCCAACCCCTACGGCGTGGCGGTCGGCGGGGACGGCAATATCTGGATCGTGGAGAATGCCGTTGACCAGATCGCACGCATCGACCGCGCGACCGGCAAGTTCGAAGAGTTTCCGCTCAGCGTGAAGGATCCCGTCGCCCGCAAGCTCGGGTCTGATTGGGACGGCAACCTGTGGGTGGGCCTGCACGGCGCCGGCAAGCTGCTGCGGGTCGATTACAAGACGTTGAAGATGACGGAGTTCACGCCGCCGAGCGAAGACGCCGGCGTCTATCTCGCCGATCCGGACATGAAGAACCACATGATCTGGACCAGCCTGCACCACGTCGACAAGCTCGGCCGTCTCGATCCGGCGACCGGCAATTGGACCGAGTACCCGCTCATGTTCGCGGAGACCGACGTGCGTCGGATCGAGGTCGATCCGAACAATCCGAAACGGGTCTGGTACTCGGGCGTGCTGTCGAGCCGGATCGGATATGTCGAGTTGCGGTAGGACTTAGGCAGCATGCATAAGTTCTGACGAATCGTTCGGGCGCGGGCGGAGCCGCCGCGCCCGAACCCGCACGTTGGGTCGGCGGCATCCGCTCCCCGGATAGGCTCGGCGCCGCTTGCAAACTGCGCCGCCTCTCATTCATCATGGCTCCATGCCATATCCCAAAGCCACTGTTCTTGCATTCGCGGCAGCGATCGCACTCGTCGTTTCACATGGCGCCGCATCGGCGCAGGAGCCGTTCTACGCTGGCAAGCAGATCCGGCTCATCACTCACGTCGGTCCGGCCAGCGGCTATTCGGTCTGGGCTCGTCTGGTCGGCACGCATCTCAGCCGGAATATTCCAGGCTCTCCCGCGATCGTGCTGCAGAGCATGCCGGGCGGCGGCGGGCTGAAGGCGGCCAATTACCTGTACGCCATGGCCCCGCAGAACGGGCTCGAGCTTGGCGCCGTCAACCGGCTGGTCCCGACCTTGTCGATCATGGGGGCTGCCGGCGTGGCCTTCGATTCCAGTCAGTTTGGCTGGCTCGGTTCGCCGACCAGCGAGAGCAACCTGTGCGTCGTGACCAAGGCCACGCCGATCCGGAGCATCGACGATCTCCTCGCCAGGGAAGTCATCGTCGGAACCGACGGCGTGGGCAGCGGCCTGCATATTTTTCCGACCGCTTTGAACGCGGTGTTGGGGACCAAGTTCAAGATCATCGACGGCTACAAGGATTCCGGCGACGTTCTCGTGGCGATGGACCGCGGCGAGGTCCAGGGTGCCTGTCAGAGCGCGGAAACGCTCCTGCGCAGCCGAGGGGATGCCCTGCGGTCCGGCGAGTGGCGCGCCATCCTGCAGGGCGGTCTCGCCCGCCACCCCGACTTCCCGGATGTGCCCTTCATCATCGACCACGCGAAGACGCCGGAGCAAAAGCAGGTCCTGCAGTTTCTGTACGCGTCGCAGTCGTTTGGGCGGCCCTATCTGACGCCGCCGAAGCTTGCGCCCGAGCGCCTTGCGATGCTGCGAGCGGCGTTCGAGACCACCATGCGCGATCCGGCGTTCCTGGCGGAGGCCGCCAAGCTGCAGCTGAAGGTTTCGCCGATTTCCGGCGTGACGATGGATCAGATGATCGCTGCGCTGAGCGCCACGCCGAAGCAGATCGTCGCGATCGTCGCCAAGCTGACCGGAAGCGGCGGCGCGAATTAGACCGACGCGCTGCTGCTCACGCCGCCGCGACGTCCACGTCGAGCGGCGCGATCGTCTTGAGCCCTGCGATCTGGACGCCCTTGTCGCGACGGCTTCCGCGCTGCTCCTTCGGAATCGGCCGCCCGCCGCGATCGCGCAGCCAAAGCCGCAGCAGGTGCCGCCGCCGATGCAACTCGGGCCAGTCCTCGAATGCGCGCCGGCTGTGCAGCGTCACATGATTGGCAAGAAATTGGATGTCGCCGATCTTGAACTCGATATCGGCGGCGAATTCGTCAACAATGTCGCGATAGACCTGAATGGCCTCTTTCTGCGCCGGCGTCAGCGGCGGCACGCCCGGAAGCTTGAGCACCTTTTCGATGGTCGAGCCCGCCCCGATGGCGCTGAAGAACCCGTCGGTGAAGCAGAAGATCGGCTGCTTGTACCAGGGACACGTTCCCGGAGTCATCTCACCCTTGTGCGATCGGTAAAAGTCGTTGCACAGCACCTCGACCAGATCGGGCCGCCGCTCGAGCATCTTGTTGTAAAGCGTCACCGAGCTGGCGACGCGGCTGGTGCCGCCCTTCTTCGCCGGGTGCAGGCACAGCAACCCGACGTAGTCGCACGCGTCCGAGTGAAAACGGACCTGCGCATTGGTGTTGTAGCTGCGGCCGGTGGTGCCGTAGTTCTCGCCGATGTCCTTCACGTGCCCAAGCACGTGACCGTACTTGTTCTGCACCATCTTGTCGCCGAGATAGGAGCCGAGCCCCATATAGGCGATCGCGATGGCTTCCCGGTCCAGCCGGTCAACCGGGAAATTCTGCACCATCACCAGGCCGCGTCCGTCGACGAGCTCGCGGCGGATGTCGGCCAGCACGCCGGCCAGCTTGTTCAGCGGAAAGTTCTCCCGGTTGACCTCAGGCAGGGGAAGGCGCCGCTTGCGGAAGGCATCGGTCGCGGCGAGCAGTTCCTCCTGATCCTGATCGGAAATCCGATAGGCCCAGTCCTGCACCGGCCCCAACGAGCCGGGCTCCCAGCCCGCGGGATCGATGACCGGTTGCATGGGAGCGGCAGGCAGGCGCTTCGCCAGGTGATAGGTGCGAAAATCCGACATGGTCGTGTCCCTCCTCGCGGAGCCAGCGGATGTTTCACCAGTTGACGGAAATTCGACGAGTGTCAAGCTAAGCGCCGGCTGGCGCGCGTAGCACGCCTGGATCGGAGATCGGATGTGAAAGTTTGGCGCGACTACGATCAGGCCGCCCTCGACCTGCAATACGGGACGCGCAACCAGATCGGCGATCAATATGACGCCTGGGCGGAGCGATGGAGAAAGGAATCCGAAGCGACGCGCCGGGCGCTCGGGCCCAAAGTTGACATTGCCTATGGTCCGCATCCACGGCACCGGCTGGACATTTTTCTGTGTGCTTTGCCGAAGAGTCCCGCCCCGATTGTAGTTTTCTTCCACGGCGGGTTCTGGCGTTCGCGCGACAAAGCGGACTATAGCTATGTGGCCAATGGCCTTGGCAGCCTTGGCTGCGTCGTGGCGATCGTGAACTATCCGCTGTGCCCGGCCGCGACGCTCGACGAGATCGTGGCCTCCGCACGCAACGCCGTGCGCTGGCTGCTCCATCATGCCGATGAATTCGGCGGCGACGCCTCTCGACTCTATGTGACGGGCCATTCGGCGGGGGCTCACCTCGCCGCCATGTGCTGCTGCGGAGACGGCACCAATCCGTCCGAGTTGCCGGCGGGCGCGATCAGGGGCGCCCTGTTGTCGAGCGGCCTCTACGAGCTCGAGCCGGCACGTTTGTGCTTCGTCAATGCGGATATCCGCCTCGATACCGACCAGGTTACGCGCCTCAGTCCGGCACGGCTGCGGCCGATGGCTTTGTCCGGCTCGGCGATCGTGGCGCATGGGACCGCGGAGACCGACGAGTTCGCCTGGCAAGCGAACAAGCTGGTCGGCGCGCTTACGCGATATGGCGCCGACGCGCGGATCGTGCAGGTCAAGGACGCGAACCACTATACGATCGTGCCACAGCTCGCGAACGGTGGCACGTTCTTGCTTGGCGAGTTCAGCAAGATGATATGAAGTCAGCTTCGGCGCAGCCAACCGCTTGGCATACCCCCCAAACGGCTACTTGTACCTCAGCTTCAGCATCAGGATCGCGCCGGCCAGCAGCAGCGTCACTGCATTTGCGCCGATCAGCGGAAGATCTCGCGTCAGCAAGCCGTAGGTGAGCCACGGGACAATTCCCGCGCGAAGCACCATGAACATCACCAGCGAGATGTCCGCAGTCGATCGCGTCTGCCACGCCTTCAGAAGCTAGGGGAGGAATGCAATCGTGGTGCAAGCAGCCGCCGCATAGCCGACAACCTCAATCACGCTTGATCCTTGGGTAATGACGAAGCCCGAATCGTTGGGCAACTATACCGGGACTTCGGCCTTCGTCTGCGCCGTTCGGGCCGAGCCCTGCGTGAGCTCAGGCAGAATCTTGAGCGCAAATTCGTCGAGGCCCTGACGCATCGGATAGAACTGCAGCAGGAACAGATCGATCCCGAGCGATTCATAGCGGCGGATTCGCTCCACCACCGTCTTGGGCGAACCGATGAGGTTGGCGCCGACCGCGACCGACGCCGACTTGATCGCGGGGTCCTGCGCAAGCTGCGCCATATAACCGTCGGCGATCGCGATCGCTTCCGCGTCGGTGTCGGCCGTGAGCACACAGGCGCTCAGGCCGTATTGCATCGTGCGCCCGAGCTCGCGACAGCGCCGCTCCATCAGGCCGACCTCGGTCTCGACCCGCTTCAGCCCGTCCTCATACTCGCTGTAGTGCCGGCTGCTGTTGACGAACCAGGCATCGCATTCCTGCGCGACGACATTCATGCCCTCATCGACCCGGCTCGCGGCGTAGATCGGAGGATGCGGGACACGGACTGACTTGGTCGGGACCGTTCCATATTCGACCGAATAGAAATCGCCGTGGAACTTGAAGTCGTCGTGCAGCCACATGCCCTTCATCACCTGGATGAACTCGTGCATGCGCCGGTAGCGCGCCTCCCCGCTCGCCAGCAGCTTGCCAAAGACTTCGAACTCCTGCGGCCGCGATCCATTGACGATGTTCACGCAGAACCGTCCGCCGCTGATCCGATCGAGCGACGCGGCGTGCTTGGCGACCACCTTCGGATCGATGATACCGGGATGCACGGCCGCCATGATCTCGATCGACGTCGTCTGCGCGGCCAGCGCCGCCGCCAGCATCCAGGAATCCAAGTCCGGGCCAAAGAATCGCTGGGCAATGAGCGTGATCTCGAAACCGAGCTCTTCCGCCCGGCGCAGCACGTCGACCGCATAGAGATAGTTCTGGTCGACGCCGCCGCCGTGCCGGGTCAGCGCATCGAACGCCGGCTGGACCAGCGAGTCGGGCCGGATGGACAGCGGGGCCGGGCACCAGATGCCGAGTCTCATTTGCTTTTCTCCTTCGGCGTCTCCTTGGCCGGCGCGTTCGCGGGGTCACGCCAACGCAGGGCCGGCCAAACACTAATCGGTGGCCGCAGCATAGACTGCAGCGCGCGTCACGATGTCTTTTGGCGCAGCGTAGGCGCGGCCAATGAGCGCCTCAACTTCGCGGGCCGTCAGCGGATCGATGAACTGCTTGGCCCTCTCGGCATCGGCGAGGTACGCCTTGTCTTTCAGCATCTGCTCGAACCCGGTCTGGAGCGCGGCGAGCCGGTCGGCCGGCACACCCGGAGGCGCAAGGAACGGCCGGCCGAATTCCTGCGGAATGCCGAGCAACTCGAACACCTGCCGATCGTCCGCATCCTTGATGAGATCGATGGCGAGGGGAACCCCGCGCAGGTGGACGGATTGCTTCAGGCCGAGCTGGAGCAGGAAGTTGACCTTGTTGTCGATGATCCAGTGCGGCACTGACGCCATGTGGGTTTCCCAGGCGACGCCGCAGATGCCCTGGATCTCGCCGCGTTCGACGGCGAGCCGCATTCCGGGCGTGGTATAGCCGGAGACGATCTTGAACCTGGTGCCGATCATCGCATTGAGCAGCTTCGGAAACATCACGGGGGTCGAGCCAAAGCCGGTCGCACCGACGATCACCTCCTGCGAGTGGGCGTCCTCGATCGTCTTGATCGGCACCGTGTGCCACGTCAGGCACGTGGCGGTCTGTTTGCCGATGCTGCCGATCCAGCCAAATTTCTGCGGGTCGAACCGCGCGTTGGCGTCGCCATAGAGCGCGGACAACACCACCGTATTGAAAGAAGCCAGAATCGTGGAGCCGTCGCGCGGCGCCGTATTGTAAAGGGCGTTCATGGCCACCAGGCCGGTCGCCCCGGGCACGTTCTTGACGACAATGCTCGGATTGCCGGGAATGTGCCGTCCATAGTGGAGCGCAAGCAGGCGGGCATAGGCATCGAAGCCGCCGCCGACGCCCGAGCCGACATTCACGGTGATGCCCGTGCGCCGGTAGAAATCGGCAACGGACTGCGCAGTGGCGCTGCCGATCGACCAGGGCCCGACCGCCGCAAGTGCCGCTACAGTCGCCGCTAAGATCAAGCGCCTGGGCATCGTGCTGGCTCCTTTCGCTTTCGTCCCGTTTCTTGTCGACGCCTTCTCATGACCCGCTTAGAACTCGCGCAGCAGCCGGCCGTAACCATCGATCCTGTCATTGATGCCCGCGGTCCGCAGCGCCTTCCAGAAGATTGCCTGCTGTGAGGTCATGACGTTGACGCCGAGCTCCTGCTCGATCTGCTCGATCGCATGCGCGGTCGCCCAGTGCGCGCAACTGTGGTGAATGGTGTCGGCCTCGGGATGCTCGCGCTTGACCTGGCGCGCCAGCGTGATCGCGAGGTCGCCGGGCACGCGGCCGAGGTCTTCCACCGTATAGCCGCACGCGATCACGCCGGCCGGTTCGACGCCGAGATTGCGCATCGAGGCCTCGTGATCGGCGTTGGTCTCCGCCACGAACGGCTGGACGGTCGCGACCTTGCGCGCGCCGAGCGCCCGCAGCGCGTGCGTCTGCGCGTGCGTGGAGGTCACCACCTTGGTGCCGATCTCCTGCGCCAGCGAAGCACAGATCGCATCGAGGTTCTCGACGCCGCGCGATTGATTGATCGGATTGCCGCCGAGAACGACCACGTCGGCGCCCGCGCGCGCCATCGCCTTGGCGGCTTCCAGACTCTTGGCGTGGCTTTGCGCCATTTGCTCCTTGGTCGATGGGGAGGTGAGCGAGGTGACCGCCAGCGTGGTGATCATCAGCGTCACGCCCTTCGGCGCCATCTGGTAGAATTCGTAGCAGAAACCTTCCGTG
>Ga0137375_10007374_pt1 | contig 13083 bp, 12 predicted proteins | sample SagtaG_24_FD_104936 | JGI IMG/M metagenome (GOLD analysis project Ga0137375, IMG submission 104936) | Vadose zone soil microbial communities from Sagehorn Ranch, Mendocino, California, USA - Sage1_R_113_16 metaG | ecosystem: Environmental > Terrestrial > Soil > Vadose zone | place: USA... | reverse complement strand
TGCAAACTCCTGCACCGTATGGGCAACGTTCCCGCCTGTCCCACCGAGCGTGAAGGAGGGACGAATAATCAGCGGCAGTCCAAGCTGGGCGAGCACCTGCGGCGCGTCGTCCGCCCTGGTGATGCACACACTCCGTGGCACCACGAGACCAATCTCCTGCATGACCTGCTTGAAGAGGTCGCGATCTTCTGCCTTCTTGATCGCTGCCAATTTGGCGCCGATGAGCTCGACCCCATAGTGCTCGAGCACCCCTGTCTCAGCCAGGGTCACCGCGAGGTTGAGGGCCGTCTGACCACCCATGGTCGGCAGGAGGGCCTGGGGTCGTTCACGGCGAATGATTTTTTCCAGCATGTCTGGGGTGAGCGGCTCCAGGTACGTCCGATCCGCTAAGTTTGGATCGGTCATGATCGTGGCAGGGTTGCTATTCACTAATACGATCGTATAGCCCTCTTCCTTGAGGGCTTTACAGGCTTGGGTGCCGGAATAATCAAACTCACAGGCCTGACCAATGACAATCGGGCCTGAGCCAATGAGAAGGATTTTTTGGAGATCCTGACGTTTGGGCACAGCCTTCCCCCTACTGCTGTTGCGCCATGCTGGCGAGAAACGGTGCGAAAAGTTGCCGGGCATCGTGTGGCCCGGGCGATGCTTCGGGATGAAATTGCACCGAGAAGACCGGCAGTTCCCGATGCCGCATGCCTTCAATGGTGCCATCGTTGAGGTTGATGTGGGTCGCCTCGAGCACCTCTGGGAGGGTGTGTGGATCGACCGCAAAACCATGATTTTCTGCCGTAATGAGCACCCGCTCGGTACGCAAGTCGCGGATCGGTTGATTACCCCCATGGTGCCCAAATTTCAGTTTCACGGTCTGGGCACCGCACGCCAGGGCGAGGATTTGATGGCCGAGACAAATCCCCATGATCGGCTTGACCCCCAGGCACTTTTGCACCTGCTGAATAATATAGGGTAGGGCCGCGGGATCCCCGGGCCCATTGGACAAAAAGATCCCGTCTGGCTGCATCTCGAGTACGGCCTCCGCTGCTGTGGTCGCTGGCACGACCGTCACCTGACACCCCCAATCGCTCAGGCGGCGCAGAATATTACGCTTGATCCCGTAATCGTAGGCCACCACCCGAGGGGTGACACCTCCCGGAGGTAGCGCCTCGGTGAGGGTGGAGGGGCCACCGGTCCAGAGATACGAGGCGGCACAGGTCACGTCACGGACGAGATCACGACCGCTGAGCTGCGGCACAGCGCGGGCACGCGCGACCAGCACTTCTGGGTCCATCTCCGTGCTGGAGATAATCCCTTCCTGGGCACCGTAGTCACGCAAATGACGCGTCAAGGTGCGGGTGTCGACCCCCTCAATGCCCACAATGCCATAGTCACGCAGGAAATCAGGGAGGCTACGCCGCGCCCGCCAATTACTGACCACGGGGCTGCACTCTTTCACGATAAACCCTTCGACCCAGGGCATGTGTGACTCAAAATCTTCGTCGTTCACGCCATAGTTGCCAATCAACGGGTAGGTCATCGTGACGATCTGCCCTTTGTAGGAAGGGTCCGTGAGGATCTCTTGATACCCCATCATACTGGTGTTGAACACCACTTCCCCCATCGCCTCGCCAGGAGCGCCAAACGACTCTCCCTCAAAATAGGTGCCATCCGCTAAGGCCAGCAGTGCCCGCATGGTTCTCCCTCATAACCGCTCAAAAATGACGTCGCCACCGACAATGGTCGCCACCGCGGCCCCGCGGAGGCGCCATCCGAGAAACGGACTATTTTTACTGCGCGAGCGCAACGTCGCTGCCTCCACCTCGTAGGTATAGTCCAGGTCGAGAATCGTCACGTCAGCACTGCTTCCCACCCGCAAGGTGCCGTGCGGCACGCCTAAGATGGTGGCGGGATGGACCGTATAGGTGGCAATCAACTGGGGTAGCGGCAGTATCCCCTCATGGTACAGGCGCAGCGACAATCCAACACTGGTTTCTAAGCTAATCATTCCCGAGGGTGCCGCAGCATATTCCTGGTCCTTTTCTGAGACATGATGTGGGGCATGATCTGAGGCAATGACGTCAATAGTCCCATCCTGTAAGCCGGCCTTGATCGCCTCGACATCCGCAGCCGTACGCAGTGGCGGATTGACCTTGGTATTAGTGTCATATCCCTGTACCGCCTCATGCGTGAGCGTAAAATGGTGTGGGCAGGCCTCTGCCGTCACGATGATGCCTTTCTCCTTGGCGCGACGCACCAGGTCCACTGCTTCCGCGGTGCTGACGTGCTGGATGTGCAGGTGCGCGCCGGTCAGCGCTGCCAGTTGGATGTCCCGATAGACCATGACATCTTCGGCCACCGCGGGTACGCCGATAAGGCCCAGAGCCGTTGACACAACTCCTTCGTGCATCACCCCACCGGCTGACAGCCGATGGTCCTCACAGTGGGACAGAATCGGCAGTTCCAGCATGTGGCCATACTCCATGGCGCGGCGCAGCAGGCGGGGATTCATGACTGGCATGCCGTCGTCCGACAGGGCCACAATCCCGGCCTGGTGCATCCCCCCAATCTCGGCCAATTCCTCACCGGCCAGGCCCACCGACACTGCGCCAATCGGCAAGAGACGGGTGCCACGTACCGCCGCCGCCCGCCGCAGCACAAACTCCGTGACGGCTGGCGTATCATTCACTGGCTTGGTATTCGCCATCGCCGCCACGGCAGTAAAACCCCCTGCAGCCGCGGCTGCCAGTCCAGTGGCGATCGTTTCCTTATGCTCAAAGCCCGGCTCACGGAGATGCACATGCATGTCAAGGAAGCCCGGAGCTATGACACAGCCCTGGGCTTCGATGATGCGTGGCAGCGTGCTCGGGTCGCCCTGGGCACGCTGTACAGGGGCACGCAGGTCCGTACCCAGTTCAGCAATTTTACCGTCCACGATCCACACGTCCACATGTCGATCGATCCCCTGCGCTGGATCAATGACACGTCCGCCACGAATCAGGATGTCCATCCTAACTCCCTCCCAGGAGCAGATACAGCAGCGCCATGCGTACGGCCACGCCGTTGGTCACCTGGGCCAGAATCACTGACTCAATCCCATCGGCCACCTCCGGCGCAATCTCCACCCCGCGATTCATCGGCCCCGGATGCATCACGAGCACGCCAGACTTGGCACGCTGTAGACGTTCGGTGGTGAGACAATAGCGCTCCGCATATTCCTGCAGCGAGGGGAATAACACCTCGCCATGGCGCTCGCGCTGAATGCGCAGCATCATGACTGCATCAGCGCCCTGCATGGCGGCATCGAAATCGCTCGTGCACTCCACGCCCATCTGCTCGATGCCTACGGGCAGCATGGTGCGTGGCCCACAGACGCACACCTGCATGCCGAGCTTGCGCATGGCGAGCATGTTGGAGCGTGCCACCCGACTCGCAGCAATATCACCAACGATGAGGACCGTATGCCCCGCCAGCGTGCCTAATTTTTCTTGCAACGTATAGAGGTCAAGCAGAGCCTGGGTCGGATGCTCATGGGCCCCATCACCAGCGTTGATCACTGGGCTTGGCAAGTAACGCGCCAGGAGATGTGGCACCCCCGCCGCACTGTGACGTACCACCAGCACGTCGGCCTGCATCGCCTGCAGATTCTCGGCCGTATCCCGCAGGCTTTCGCCTTTGCTCACACTACTTGTCGCCACCGAAATGTTGATGACATCGGCACTCAAGCGTTTCCCGGCGATCTCAAACGAGGTGCGCGTACGCGTGCTCGGTTCAAAGAAGAGATTGATGATGGTTTTCCCACGCAACGTGGGGACCTTCTTAATATCGCGTTCTGAGATTTCCTTGAAAGGGGGCACGGCATCGAGGATGTAACGGATCTCGTCTGCCGTTAAGTCTTCAATACCGAGGAGATCGCGACCACGGAAATCCATTGTGCTCATGCTGCTGCCTCTTTCCATGCTCTTCCCAGGCGCGGTATCATCCAGCAGCCGTGCCAGGCTCCCCTTCGAGAATGGTCACGGCATCCCGGCCATCCACCTCTGCCAGTAAAACGCTCACCTGCTCATGACGGGCGGTGGGAATATTTTTCCCGACGTAATCGGCGCGGATGGGTAACTCGCGGTGGCCACGGTCAACCAGCACGGCCAGTTGGATCGACTGCGGGCGTCCAAAGTCGGTCAGCGCATCCATCGCGGCCCGGATACTGCGCCCGGTGTACAACACATCATCTACGAGCACCACATCCTTCGCCGCCAACGAACAGGGGATGTCTGTCGAGTGCACTGGCCGGCTTCTGCGGCCTTTGAGATCATCACGGTATAAAGTAATATCGACTGCTCCTATAGGCACAGCGTGACCCTCGATGTGTGCCAGGTGCTCTCCCAGGCGCTGTGCCAGGGGTACCCCACGCGTGCGGATACCGATGAGCACCAGGTTGGTAGCGCCTCTGTTACGCTCAAGAATTTCATGCGCAATGCGTCGTAGCCCCCGCTGCATGGCGGCTGCATCCATCGCCTGCGCTTTGACCCGCCTCTCCACGCCTTCCCCTCCTCTATCTTCTGAGGTGTCACTCCTCAGGCCGGAGGCAAAAAAAAACCTCCTTGCGGAGGGCAAGGAGGCTATATATTGCAAATGGTCTACTATCATATTCTTTCCCTTATTCGTCTCACGGGACGAGCTTAAAGAGAACCGGGCATACTGTAACAGAATTCCGTGGGAAGTCAAGACCGGCGAGCAACTGGCGTATGGTGTCCATCGGAGCGGCATGGTATAAAGATCGCCGTCAGGAGCCAGGGGGGAACACAGCAACGAAGGAGCCGTGTATACTGCAGAGTCCACAAGAGCGAGTTCTTCTCATAGGAGACGGTTGATATGATGCGTCTGCTCTTACAATGGGTGCTATCCGCGCTATCCTTGATGGCCGTTGCCAAACTCCTGCCGGGATTTCGCATCCAGGATTTTGGTGGTGCGCTGGTGGTCGCGGCGGTCTATGGTGTGCTGCATGTCCTGCTCTACCGCGTCCTGGTGTTCCTGGCCTTCATTCCCGTGATACTGACCTTTGGGCTGTTTATCTTCGTGATTAATGCTTTCCTGTTATTTCTGACCAGTGCCCTGCTCGACAATTTTAAAATTGACAACCTTCCTACTGCCCTCATTGGTGCAGTGGTGCTGACGATCCTGAACGGTCTCTGGCGCTGGCTCTTGTTCTGAGACCCCCGCATGAAATATGGGATGGGGTGAGCCGCGTTCACAACCTTGAGGCGATAAGAGGTATGTATTAGCTGGACACGAGACTTACGGACTCTTGGCACAGCGCAGGCCAACATCGCTGTTACGGAACCCTGGAATTTCGCCAACCCGTCTGGCAGCACGGACGCTCGCTGCACCACTACGCCATGACCCACCGCGCAAGACGGCGTGAGAATCCGGAGCTGGTCCGGGCGGGTTACGGTCTGGGCTGTGCATGTAGTAATCCTCGTCATACCCATCCTCCACCCACTCCCAGGCATTCCCGGCCATGTCATAGACTCCATAAGGACTCTTCCCCGCCTCATAGTGCCCCACAGGAGCGGTAAAGCGATAGTCGTCATCGACGGTGGCGTCCTTGCCGGAGATATCGCAGTTACGGTCGCAGAAATTGAGGTGCTTGCCGTCAAACTGATGCCCCCATGGATAGATAAAACCTTCCGTCCCGCGTGCGGCTTTTTCCCATTCGGCTTCAGTCGGGAGGCGCTTCCCAGCCCATTTGCAATATGCTCTGGCATCGCGCCAGGTCACCTGCACCACCGGATGCTCTGCCAGCCCGTCAATGCTACTGCCTGGCCCAAGAGGCGTCCGCCAGGTTTCGCCAGTGTTGAGGGATTCCCACTTCCCATTGGTGAAGACTGAGCCCCCACCATCACGCTCTGGATCAGTGCGATAGCCTGTGGCCTGCACAAACTGTTGGAACCGTGCGTTCGTCACTTCATACTTGTCGATGTAAAAGACCTCCAGAAACACGCGGTGCTTAGGGATTTCGTTGCGCAGACGGTCACGCTTGAGAGTACTGTACTGGCGCAGCAGGCCCTCGATTTCGTCCGCATCACTCCCCATCACGAACTCTCCCGCTGGCACCAGGACCATTTCAGCACCATCCTTGCCAACGCTAGTGGTTCCGGGCTCCGTTGAGCGCTGTGGATACGTCCCCACGGCGACCTGGGTCCCTCCTGCCTCCTGGCGTCCCGGGGTTTCTGGCACGGCTGGACTAGGGCGTGCTCCAGTTTCAGGCCGAAAGAAAAAATCGCCCCGTAGGGAGGACAATTCCCAGGGCGTCTGCGCCCCCTTGGTCTCCTGCTCCACCGCCAGCCGGACCTGTTTAAACATCTGCTCGACGGGGAGATCGGGTACGGTCATGTACTGCAAGAGATGCTTCGTATAGGTGCCATTACGGCCCGTGCCATCAGCGGCCACAGAACCGGGTGCGGTGGCATAGGCAATGAGCGACCCATGCGCTGCCTGCATCGCTGCCAGACCACGCTGCGCCGACCGCCACTGTCGCGCAAAGGGCGCATTGCGGCAGGCATCGAGGATGACGATGTTGAGCCCATTGCCAGCATCTTCCATGCTGGCCAGGACCCATTCGGCAGCCACCGCCTGGAATTTGACATCAGCCGTGTGCGCGAGGCGAGCGCCCACCGGAATCAAGTAATTGGTGCCCTCCACCTGTGCGCCATGCCCTGAAAAGTAAAACAGCCCGACCCCACCCCGGCGTAGCTGGCGGCTAAATGCTTCGACGGCCTCTTCCAGACGCTGGCGGTTGGCATCGAGCACCAGGGTGATCTCGAAGCCGAGCTGACGCAATGCCGCGGCTATATCGGTTGCGTCGTTACCTGGGTTCTGCAGCGGGCCGACCTCTGTCCCATAAGCGGCATTGCCAATCACCAGGGCCGTGCGGGCTGACGAGGGAGGAGGAGCGGCTACTGCGGGGACAGTCAGGGCACGGCCTCCCTGTACCTGCACCATCGCCTGAGCCACCCAGCCCTCGCGCCCGTCTGCCAGGAGAATCTTGTGCCAGCCTGCCTGGGTTTCTACAATGGAAAAGATGGCTCCTGTGGGGAGCGTGGTCAGAATCGCATGCGTGATACCTGGCCCGGCTCGCACATCAGCCTGCACTGCCGTCACTGTGAGGTTGTCAGCAGCTGTCGCCACGCCAGCGAGCGCCAGGAGGATGGCAATCGCCACAGTAATGTACGCTGTGTACTGCGGCATATGGACACCTTTCTATCGCTTTCCTGAGCTTCTGGTCCTTTGGAGCCCTTGCCCCAGCTCAGCATACCAGGTACCATGAGGCTGGCGCACGTCCGAGAACAGGGAAAGCAGGATGGAGACCTCAGTGGCCATACACAACACACCTCACATAGGTAACATTATACGCCATGCCATGGTTTTTAACTTCCCAAAATCCCAGGAAGCCACTATGCACACAGATGCGTTGCACCAGACTGTGGCCCGGCTTTTTACGTTGTTGCATGAGCGACAGATTGCCTATGTGCTCGTCGGCGGCATTGCTATGCTGCACTACGTGCAAGGTCGCAATACAGAGGATATAGACCTCATCCTCAATGTGTCTTCGTTACAAAAGTTGCCTGAAATTGCCCTCATCAGTCAGGATGCGAACTTTGCCCGTGGCACGTTCGAGACCTTGCAGATCGACTTTCTCTTGACCCGCAATCCGTTCTTCGCCATGGTGCAGCGTCGATATGCAACGGTCCACGCCTTCCGCGAGCGAGATATCCCATGTGCTACGGTGGAAGGCCTGCTCCTCCTCAAACTCTACGCCCTTCCCTCCCTCTACCGACAGGGCAATTTTGTGCGCGTAGGGCTCTACGAGAACGACATTGCCACGCTCATCCACGCTTACCAGCCTGATCTCGAGGTGCTGTTTGTCGTGCTCGCTCCACATTTCAGCGCCTCCGATATGACGGCGTTACAGGACATCGTGGCCGACATCCAGCAACGTATCGCACGCTTCCAGCACGGGTTTGGGGAGAACGCCTAAGCTACCACACGTGCAAGGATGAGGGGCAAGTTGTGCTCGCTTTGTAGCGTAGGTATTCATACTTGCGCAAGTCTCGTTAGCCTGGGCTTGCAAAGTGCTTTTGCAATGCCTATCTTCCTGGGCAGAAGATCGGAAACGGCACCCATTTTATTGGAGGTAGGCAATGGCCGTTGTGTTGAAGACACACCGTTTCACCGTGGACGAGTACCACCGCATGGGCGAGGTCGGTATCTTCTCAGAAGATGACCGGGTCGAACTGCTGGCAGGAGAAATCGTTGAAATGTCCCCCATTGGTCCACTCCATGCCGGTACCGTAGGCTTTCTGAATGCCCTCTTTACATCACGATTGGGGGGAGAAGTGATTGTCTGGGTCCAGAACCCCTTGCTCTTGCGCACCGAGGATTCAGAGCCCCAGCCTGATGTGGTGTTGCTGCGCCCGCGCCCTGACTTCTATAGGCACGCTCATCCTGAGCCTCCAGACGTCTATCTGATCATCGAAGTTGCCGATACCTCCGTTGCGGCAGACCGCGAGGTCAAGTTTCCCATCTATGCCAGAGCTGGAGTGCCTGAGGCCTGGCTGCTCAACGTGTCAGCAGAGCGTCTCGAGGTGCACCGGCACCCAACCCCTGACGGCTACCAGGACGTGTGCATCCTCCAGCGTGGTGAGTGGGTGGCTCCCGAGGCGTTTCCTGACCTTGTCCTTACGGTTGATGCCCTCCTTGGATGAGTGGTTAGTGGTTAGTGGTTAGTGGTTAGTACAAACCAGTTTTTCTCTAACCACCAACCACTAACCACTGCGTCTTTTATGCTGCCTACCCCCCGAGATACTGCCCAATGAGCGCGAGCTTATCCCCTGTGTGCAGGGGACTCTCCAGGGTATGGGTGATGTCTAGCACGGCGTCGTTCACCAGCACTTCAATATGTTCAGCGAGGTCCCCTGTGTCAGGGTCCCAGAGCGCCTTGTGCAATGGTGGAAACCGCCCACTCAGGCGACGCAGGACCCTGCGGACCGTGTCGCCGTCCTTGAGGGGCTCGTGATACACCTTCCGGGTACTGCCATCGCCGCCGACAAATTTGGTGATCCAGGCAACGACTTCAATCTCCACCTGGCCAGCGACAGTGGCGGATGGCACCTCAGATCCAGGCATGTGCAACTCCTCACTCCCACAGGGTGGGAATCAATTCCTCCAGCCCCAGCTCCTGCAGGGTCGCTGGGAGCGGTTTTCCAGTCTGACGGTCATAACCGACGGTCTCATACCAGACGTCTACCATATGCGCCCAATGCTGTCCAACATCCTGTCCCTTGGCAGGACCATCCACCGGTACAGAGCCATACCGCTTGGAGGGCTTTTCGAGGTCCGGGGTAATCCCACAGCGCACGTTGAAGGCACGCAGCAGAGTGGCGGTACGACGACCAAAGGTCACCGCGTCGTCTTTGGTAAACTCCCAGCCTGTGGCAGCGCTCAGGACCCGGCACAGCATCGCCAGGGTGGTGCGGGTAGTGAAAATACAGGTGCCAAGGGAATCCTCGAACTGCCGGCGCCCGCGTGTGCCACCGACCATTTTAGCGACCGCCTCCGGATCAAAGGGGTTGATGCGAGCCGGCTGGCCCAGTTCGGTCTGTCGTACCGGCGGACCGCTATCTATGGTGCCGCCGCTGCCGGTGCAGGTATCGAGCATCTCTTCCCAACGCGCTCGGTGGTCGTGACCGCGCGGCGTGTCGCCCTTCATGGTGTAGATGGCGCACTCCGCCGCCGGGCCACCGACGATCTCGGAAGCGCGCTTTACCCCTTCCGCTAAGACATTCCCAAAGCCTTCGCGGCGGATGATCATCTGCAAGAGTGTATTGGCGGCTTCGGCATCACCCCATTTCACCTCGAGGCCACCGAGCTGCTCTTTGGTGATATAACCCTTTTCCTGACACTCCATGACCCAGCCGATGAGCCAGCCGAACTCATTGACGTCCACACAGGCCCGATCAATCTGCGTGTTGAGCCAGGAGACGGCCACCGGATCAGTGCAGCCAGTAGCCCAGCCAGACCCTGACCAGCCTTCGTACTCGGGCTCATCGACAATCTCTCCCTTGTGCGGGCCTGAGCCTAGCACCTGCGTGTGACAGTGGTGCATGCCACAGGCGTTGCACTGATGGCCGCGATGGTCAAACCCATTGCGTAGACTGGAGGCCGTCCATTTGTCCATGTCCACGCCTTCTGGGACTACGTTGGTAGTGTAGTTTTTAATGGGCAGGGCGCCCAGGCGGGAGAGACCAACGACGCCGGGCAGGGTGCCGTACTCGTACAGCGATTGTGTCGAGGGGTCAAACCGCAGATCGTGCGCAATCTCCTCGGCTGCCAGCCACAGGCCACGCGGGTCAGCCACACCCAGGGCCTTGCTACCACGCACGATAGCCACAGCTTTGAGGCGCTTGTTGCCCATCACGGCACCACAGCCGTTCTTGCTCGCCACATGACCGTAGTCGCCGTGGATCGCGGCAAAGCGTACCTGATTTTCGCCAGCGATGCCGCTGGTATAGACGCTGAGCCGGTGGCCGGTGAGGTTGAGCGTCTGCTCCAGAACCTGCTGCGTCTCCCAGGTATCTTTCCCGAGGAGAGCACTGGCATCGCGGAGTTCCACGGTGTCGTCGTGGATATAGAGATATACCCAGCTCGGGGCCCGCCCCTGGAGCACAATGGCGTCATACCCGGAGTATTTTAAATTGGCTCCGAAAAAGCCGTTGGCCTGCGTGTTGGTGGCGCCATTAGTCAGAGCGCCGCGGGTCACCACCGTGAGGCCGCCGGTGCCCCAGGCCGGCAGGCCGGCCAGCGGCCCTGTGGCCAGGACGAGACGGTTTTCAGGATGGTCCCAGTGCACCTCCGGAGGGACTTCTTCCCACAGGATCTTGGCGCCAAGCCCCACGCCGCCCAGCGAGGTACGGCACATCTCAGGCGTCCATGGTGCAGTCCAGATGTGGTTGTTGGTCAGATCGACCCGCAAAATCTTGCCGGCATAGCAGCCAGGCACAGTTGTTGACATCGTTCTTCCTCCTTTGACCTCTCTACTGTCATGCCCATTCTACGCAGACACTGCCACAGCGCCGGCTGGGACTGAGGGACTGCCCAGGACCGTTTGGGGCAGCAAGCGCGCCGTTGTGCCGGAAGCAATAAAAGCCCGCTTGATGTCAAAGAGATTGTGCTGCAAATAATCCTTCCAGTCGCCCAGGCCTACACCCGATTGCACTAAGCCTTTCAGCATACCAATGTCATTCGTAGTCCAAACATCTTGCGCCGGTCCCAGAAGCATCGCGCCAATAACGCGGGCACGCTGCCACAGGAGTTTGCGATACGCCGGCCGCTCCGGTTTGGTGGCACTCAAGACCTCGGCCGTAGTGCTCTCCCAGGCACCAAAACTGGCAATTTCCAGACCGAGGACTTCGACGATGTTCATCAGCAAACTGCCGCGATAGGCCAGGGGTTGTCCCGCCATATTCGCTCCGGCAATGCGCCCGTGCTCCATGGCCGTGGGTTCGATGGCGTGCAGAGCTGGCTGGCCGGTCAGCAGATCCTTGCCTTCTGCCACGTCGCCCGCGGCGTACACATTGGGCACGTTTGAGCGTTGTTGCGCATCGACGACAATGCCGCGGTTGATGGTAATCCCCGAGCCGTTGAGCCAGTCGAGATTGGTCCGAATACCGGTCGCCATAATCACGAGATCGGCCAGAATGTCCTCAGACCCGTCAAAGCGTAAGCATTTTTGCGGCCCGGCGTCCTCGATAGCCTGGAGGCGGGCGTTCGTACGAATCGTCACACCACGATCACGTAGCCACTGTTCAACGACCTGGGCGCCCGGGGGGTCAATCATGCGCGGCAGAATCTGGGGGGCAATTTCCACCACGGAGAGCTGCGCGCCATGGGAGAGGATAGCATTCAGAATCGTAAACGCGATAAAACCCGCACCAACCATGACCACCGAGCTGCCGCTGTGCATCTGCCGAATGACCCCCTGGGCCTGCTCCAGCGTCCAAAAACTGTGCACGCCCTGACTGTCAGCACCAGGCACAGGGGCCCGCACTGGCGCAGAACCAGTGGCAATGAGCAGGTCGTCATATGGGATCACAGTGTCATCGTCCAGTGTGAGGCTATTGGCCTGCGTGTCGAGTTGAACTGCCCGCCGGCCCAGATACGCCTCGACGTCCAGCGTGCGTAAACGACTCGGGTTGGCCGTATAGACGTGCGCTTCGCTGATCGATCCCTTCAGGTAATACGGCAGCACCATACGCGCATAAGGACGCTCCGTAGACACGAGAATGATTTCCGATGCCCCACGATCGTACTGGCGAATCGTGGTGATGGCATTGATGCCCGCGGTACCGCCTCCAACAATCACGTGCCGTGTCCGTGCCATCTCCCTCTCCTATGCCGACGCCGTGCGTGGCACGAGGTGCCCTGCCGCACGGTCTGCCGCGAAGTCCCCAAGCCAATCCCTGGTGTCCGCCTCAACATATTCAATCGCCGCAGTCGGGCACGCCTCAGCGCACGCCGGACTCCCCTCACAGAGATTACATTTAAAGGCTTTTTCGGTATCAGGATTGTAGAAGATAGTGCCGTAGGGACAGGCAATCGTGCATAGCTTACACCCCACGCACATGTCCTCCTTGACCACCTTCGCGCCGACTGGCGAGATGGTGATCGCCTCCACGGGGCAGGCGACCAAGCACCAGGCTTCCGCGCACTGCGTGCAGGTATACGGCGCATAGCTGGTATGGGCTTCGAAGGGCGAGATACGGATCACCGACTTGGCTGGCTGAAAGGTGCCCGTCTGCATGTACGAGCAGGCCAGTTCACACCGCATGCAGCCAGTGCAACGCTCCGGCGTGATACGTAAGACTTTCATAGACGCTCCTCATTGGCAGAGTCAGCATATCTTTTATCCGTTATTGGCACGAATATGATACGTCTAGGGGCAGAAGTCAACCGAGAGGGAGAGGGGCGAGGGGGAGAAATTGACAAACGCCAGTAGGGTCGGTAGCCTTGCAGGGATAAGAGGCCACACGT
>Ga0137375_10007363_pt1 | contig 13089 bp, 10 predicted proteins | sample SagtaG_24_FD_104936 | JGI IMG/M metagenome (GOLD analysis project Ga0137375, IMG submission 104936) | Vadose zone soil microbial communities from Sagehorn Ranch, Mendocino, California, USA - Sage1_R_113_16 metaG | ecosystem: Environmental > Terrestrial > Soil > Vadose zone | place: USA... | reverse complement strand
TCGGGACCGGTGCTGTTCCTTGGCCTCTCGCGCACGAAGGTGCTGGAGGGTGGAGAGCCGCTCCCCACCATCCAGCTGGAAGCGCTCCCCGAGCAACGACTGAGGGAGCTCGGGAGGCTCGCCCTCGGTCCGCGCGTCCCGATGCAGGTCCTGCGGCGGATCGCCGCCCGGGCCTCCGGGAATCCGTTGTTCCTGGAGGAGAGCCTGAGCATGCTGGTGGAGTCGGGCGCCCTAGTGCAACGAGCCGGCGCCTGGGTGGTCGCCGACCCGCAGGTCCTCGACCGGGTGCCCGCCACCATCCGCACCCTGATCGCTGCCCGCCTGGACAGGCTGCCTCCGAACGAGAAGGGGGTCCTGCAGCACGCGGCGGTCTGTGGCGAGGCCACCTGGGACCGCCTGCTCGACGGCCTCTCGGCGGCAGCGGATGTGCGGTCGGCGCTCCGAGGGCTGGTGAAACGCGACCTGCTGCGTCGGCGATCCCGCTCGCGGCTCCCCGACGCGAGGGAGTACGTGTTCAAGCATGCGCTGATCCGGGACGTGGCCTACGAGTCGCTTCCCCGGCGCGACCGAGCCTCGCTCCACCTGCAGGTGGCGACCTGGCTTCGGGAGGCGTCCGGCCTGCCGGAAGAACCGGTGGCCGAGCTGGCCTATCACTACGAGCAGGCCTGGCAGCTCGGCCGGGCCAAGGCCGCGGAGCCCGCCGACCCCGGGCTGGCCAGGCTGGCGGCCGACTACCTCGGCCGCTGGGCGGACGTCATGCTCACCTACCAGCCCCGGCTGGCGGAGGCGCTGTACCGGAGGGCGATCGACGCCGCGGAAGCGTTGGCGGGGGCGGTCGGTTCGGAGCTTGTCACTCGGCTGTCGCTCGGGCATGCCGAGAGCCTCATCGAGCTCGGCCGGCACCGCGAGGCGGCCTACTCGGCCAACCTCGCGCGGAGCCTGGCCAGCGACGCTGGTGACGAGCACCTCCAGGCGCGCGCACTCCTCACCTCGGGACGCATAGAGTCCGACGTCGGCCACGCCATCGACGCGCGACGCCTGCTCACGCAGGCGCTAGCGTCCTTCGAGGCGGTCGGCGATGTCGGCGGGCAGGCGTGGGCCAAGCACCGGCTCTCCGAGGCATGGAGCATTGAAGACCACGAGCGTGAACTCGAGCACCTGCGCGAGGCGTACCGGCTCTTCGACCGGGCCGGTGACCGCTGGGGACGAGTCGTCGCCGCCCAGGATCTGGCCTATGTGCTTTCGACGGTCGGCGGCGAGGAGTTCCACCGCTGGCACCAGCAGGCAGGCCGCCTCGTCGACGCCGAGAGCGACCTGCGCTCGCGGGCCGACCTCCTCCGGACGTGGGGGTTCTTCAGCTACTACTGCGGCGCGTACCGCGAGGCGATCCGGACCGTGCGCCAGGCGAGGCCGATCGCGGTCGAGGCCGGACACCGTTACGCGGAGGCGGACACGTTCCTCATCGAGGCGATGGCCTCGTCGTTCGTCGCGTCTCCCAGGGATGCGGGCCGGCTGGCCGCGGAGGTCGTGCGGCTGGGAAGAGGCATCCCGTCCATTCGCATCGAAGGGCTCGGCCTGGCGGTTGGCGCCCGTGCCCACCTCAGGGCCGGAGACCCGGCTCGAGCCACCCGGCAACTGTCGGCGGCGCGCCAGCGCCTGCAGGGGCAAGGCGTCCGAACGGAGATGCTCGAAGTGGACCTCGTCGACGCCGGCATCCAGCTCGACCGCGGCAATTGGCAGCGGGTGGCCGGGCCCGCAGGGCGTGGGGCCGCCGGGGTCCGCGCCAGCGGGTGGGCCCTCTACGAGCCGATGGAACCGCTGCTGGTGGGCCGGGCGCTCCTCGGGGCCGCCCGCTTCGACGAGGCGGCCGCCGAGCTGGAGCGGGCGGTCGAGTCGGCGCAGACCGCCGGCGCGGCGGGGACGCTCGCGCTGGCGGCCGCGGCGCTGGACCAGGCGCTGGTCATGACCAGGCGGCCACCCGCAGGGCGCCTGCCGGCGGGCGCCAGGGAAGTCGAGTTGGAGGCGATTGTGGCCGAGACCGACGGCCTCCTCGCCCTCCTCGACGGCCGCACGGAGGCGGCGGCGGCCGCGTTCGCCCTTGCCGTCGAGCGCTGGCAGCAGCTTGGGCTCACGGTCTGGCTGGGCCGGGCCTTGTCGCTCCAGGCCGAGGCGGTCCGTCGGTCAGGTGACCATCGTCGGGCGGCACGGCTGCGCTCCCGGACCGCCAACGTCCTGGACCGAATCAAGACCCCAACCCGCCACCGCCCAGGCGTGCTCTCGCCGATCCCCTGACCTTTCTGCCGGCCGACCCGGCAGCGGCTCCGGCGACTCCTCGGCTTGACCGGACAGGCTGGTCGAGGTCAAATCCCGGCATCCCGGCCATGACGGAGCCTCGACGCATGAGGCTCCGTCAGCGTGCAAGCCGCGGAATGGGAGGGCGCATGGACCTGGCCGATCTGCAGGCTCGGATCGAGGCGACCTTCGGGGAGCGCGACCGCGCCCGCGGGGTCGACGGCACCTTCCGCTGGTGGGTCGAGGAGGTCGGCGAGGTCGCCAAGGCGCTCAGGGCCGGCGACCCGGCCGCCCTCGAGCACGAATTCGGCGACGCGCTGGCATGGCTGGCCAGCGTCGCCAACGTCGCCGGCGTCGATCTGCAGCGGGCGGCAGCCCGCTACGCCGACGGCTGTCCCCGCTGCCGCCACACCCCCTGCACCTGCCCTCCTGCCTGAGCGGGCGCCAGCGGATGATCCCGATCACCGTCGAGCAACTGGCGACGCTCCGGTCCTGGTTCGTGCCCGACCGGCCTGGCCCGCTGGTCGGCCTGCACGTCATCCAGACCGGCAATGGGACCTGCCTGGCCGACCGCTGGCCCGACCCGCGCGCCCTGCTGGTGGAGTCCGCCGGCAACTACACGCTGACCGGCGACCCGCGGGTGCTGCAGCCGGCCGACCTCCGCGGCCGGGTGGCCGGTTTCCTCGAGGCGCCGGCGCGGTTCCTGCCCCTGCTGCAGGCGGCATTCCCCGGCCTGCTGGTCTGGGACCGGGTGGTCCTCGCCCTCGAGGCGCCGCCGCGGCCGCCGGAGGGGTCCGGGGAACCCCAGGGGCCGGAGGGGTCCGGGGAACCCCAGGGGGGTGCCCCGGTCGGTCGGGCCCCGGTCCGCCGGCTCGCCGCCGGCGACGCCGACCAGCTCGGCAGGCTCGGCGAGGAGGCCGCCTGGATCGGGAGGACCTGGGGTGGCCCGGCGGGGTTGGTGGCCGGCGGCACCGGGTGGGGAGCGTTCGCGGGCGGGCGGCTCGTCTCGGTCGCGTGCAGCTTCTTCGTCGGCGAGCGCCACGAGGACGTCGGGGTGGCCACCGAACCCGGCTTCCGCGGCCAGGGCCTGAGCACCGCCTGCGCGGGCGCCGTCTGCCAGGACATCTTCCGGCGGGGCAGGACGCCGAGCTGGACGACCTCGCCCGACAACGCCGCGAGCCTCCGGGTGGCCGCCAAGCTCGGGTTCGCGCTCCAGCGACGCGACCGCCTCTACGTCATCGAGGCGCCGATTCCCTGACCTGGCGCGGCGCCCGGGTCAGCCGCCGAGCAGGCGGGTGATGCGGTGGCGGATCGCCAGGGTCAGCTCGTCGGCCTGGGCGTCGGTGAGCTTGGCGCCCCAGGGGGAGCGGACGTAGAAGACGTCGACCACCCGGTCGCCGAGGGTGTCGATCTTGGCGACCCGGACGTCGAGGTCCAGCTCGGCGAGGGCGGCCGCGATCGCGTGCAGCAGCCCGAGGGCGTCGCCGGCCCGCACCTCCACCACCGTGGAGTGCGCCGACTCGTCGTGCAGCACCCGCACGTCGGGCTCGACCGGAGCGGGCGGGCGGTAGTCGCGCGCCTTCCGCTCGAGCCTGGCCTCGACCGCCAGCCGGCCGGCCCAGGCCGCCTCCAGGTCGGCGCCCACCCGCTCCCAGCGGGGCGCCGACAGGGCCAGGACCGCGAAGCGCTGGAGGATCAGCCCGTCGCTGGTCGACCAGGCCTGGGCGCGCAGCACCGAGACGCGGTGGAGGGCGAACACCCCCGCCGACCTCGCCAGCGTCCCCGGCCGGTCGGGGGCGCAGAGGGTGATGGTCCCGTGCCCGTCGGCCGCCTGCTCGATCCGGTAGCGGACCGCACCGGCTGCTGGCGGCTCCGCCAGCAGCTCCAGCTCATCGGCCAGCTCCTGCGGCGCCACCGAGGCCGGGTAGGAAGGGGGCAGGGTGGCCAGCAGGTCCCGAGCCCGGCCGGTCAGGCTGGGACGGGCCGCCTCGACCTGGCGGGCGAGGGCGGCCGGGTCGCCCGGACCGGGCGGCGCCCCGCGCTCCATCGCCTCCAGCACCCGCCTGACCAGGTCGCCGACCAGCGTGGCCTTCCAGCCGCTCCAGGCGGTCGGGCCGGTGGCCAGCCCGTCGGCGATCGTCAGCAGGTGCAGCAGGTGCACCCGGCGCGGCTCGCCGAGGATGGCGGCGACCCCGCCGATCACCGTGGGGTCGTCGAGGTCGCGGCGGGTGGCGGTGTCGACCAGCAGCAGGTGGTGGCGGACGAGGGCGGCCGCCTCGTCGACCTCCGCGGGCTCCAGGCCCATGCGGTGCAGGGCCCGGCGGGCCAGCCGCTCGCCGGCGACGCTGTGGTCGTTCCCCGACCCCTTGCCGATGTCGTGCAGCAGGGCGGCCAGGTACAGCGAGCCCGGGTCGCCCGCCACGGCCGCCCCCTCCGGTCGGTCGAGCAGGCTGGTGACCTCGGCGACGGTGACGAAGGCGTGGCCGTCGACGGTGTAGCGATGCCACGGGTCGTGCTGGGCCCGTCCCCGCACGGCGGACCACTCGGGAAGCAGCACCGGCCAGCCGCCCACGTGGTCGAGCAGCTCGCAGGCGGCGGCCGCGTCCGGACCGGCCAGCATGGTCATGAAGGCGGCCCGCAGCGGCGCCGTCCAGGTCTCGAGCGGCGCCCGCCGGAACGCCGCCTCCAGCCAGGTCATCGTCGGCCCCGCCACCATCCGGCCGGTCCGCGCCCTGGCGGTCAGCAGCCGCATGGCGAGGACCACCTCGGTCTCGGCGTCCTCCTCGGCGCCGGCGCCGGCGACCTGCGCCGGGTCGGCGACCAGCAGCCCGTCCTCCAGGCGGACGCCGCCCGGCTCCAGCCTGCGGGTCGACCCGGAGCGGCGCGGGCCGCCGAGGAGCCGCTCGGCGAGCGCCCGGGTCTCGACGCCGGCCAGGTGCTCCACCACGCGGGCCGCCATGTGGACGGCGGCCATGAGCCGGTCGACGCCCTCCTCGCCCTCCAGCCCGAGCGCCGTCGCCAGCGCCGGTTGCAGGTCGACCCTGACCCGGTCGAGCTTGCGCCTCGACTGGCCGTGCAGGGCCTCGCGCACCGCCAGCAGCAGCTCGGCGGCCCGCAACAGCTCTGGGCGGCCGACCGGACGCGGCCAGCCCGCCACCCCCGCCAGCCAGTTGATCGCGTGCAGGTCGCGGAGGCCGCCGACGTCGTGCTTCAGGTCGGGGGCGAGCACCCATCCGGCCCGCTCGACCCGGAGGTGACGCTCGGCGGTCACCTCGAGGATGCGCCTGGCCAGGCGGCGCCCGTCGGTCTCCAGCCAGCGCCGCCGCCGGCCCGCGGTCTCGTCGAACAGCCCGGCCGGCCCGGCCACCAGCCGCGCCTCCAGCAGCGAGGTGGCCGCCTCCAGGTCGCCTCTGGCCCGCTCGATCGCCTCCCTCGGCGAGCAGACCGCGTGCCCGACCTGGAAGCCGGCGTCCCACAGCGGGTAGAGCAGGCCGCGGAGCGACTCCGGGCTGGGCCGGCGCCGCTCGTCGACCAGCAGCAGCAGGTCGACGTCGGAGTGGGGGGACACCTCGCCGCGGCCGTAGCCGCCGACGGCGACCACCGCAAGGGCGCTGCGGGGCATGGGGACGGTGTCGACCAGCTCGGCAAGGGCCCGGTCGAGGGCGGCGGCCCGGCGCCTGGCCGGGCCGCCACCGTCCGCCAGGGTCAGGCTCGCGGCCGCCCGCACCCCGGCCAGGTCGGGGTGGTGGTCCGCCGGGGGGCTGGAGGAAGGCCCCCCGGCGGCGACCTCAAAGCGCATCCACTCCCATCTCGCCGGTGCGGATGCGCAGCGCCTGCTCGACGGGGAGCACCCAGACCTTGCCGTCGCCGATCGCGCCGGTACGGGCGCCGGCGACGACCGCCTTGACCACGTCGTCGGCGGCCTCGTCGTCGACCAGCACCTCGATACGGGTCTTCGGCAGCAGCTCGACCTGGTACTCGGCACCCCGGTAGACCTCGGTGTGCCCCTTCTGGCGGCCGAAGCCGCGCGCGTCGGTGACCGTCAGACCCTGGATGCCGACGCCCTCCAGGGCCGCCTTCACCTCGTCCAGCTTGAACGGTTTGATGACCGCGACGACCAGCTTCATCAGGCCGAGTCTCCTTGCGGGACGCGAATGGTGGCGGAACTCGAGGCCGGTGCCGGCGCTGGCATCGGCGCGGTGCCGCCGCCGCCCTCGGTGAACGCGTAGCCGGCCTCCTCGTGCTCGCCGATGTCCAGGCCGGCCAGCTCCTCCTCCTCGCTGACCCGCAGGCCCACGACCAGGTCGACCAGCTTGAGCAGGATGAAGCTGACGATGCCGGAGAAGGCGAGCGTCACCAGCACGGCGACCGCCTGCTTGCCGAGCAGGGTCAGGCCGCCGCCGGCGAGCAGGCCGTCGGCACCGGCCGAGTTGACGGCGGTGGTGGCGAACACGCCGATCAGCAGCGCACCGAGCATGCCGCCGATGCCGTGGACCCCGACCACGTCGAGGGCGTCGTCGTAGCCGAAGCGGTACTTGAGGCCGACCGCCAGGGCGCAGACGATCCCGGCGGCGAAGCCGATCGCCATCGCGCCCATGGGGCCGACGTAGCCGGCGGCCGGGGTGATCGCGACCAGCCCGGCGACCGCCCCAGAGGCCGCACCGAGGGTGGTGGTCTTGCGCCGCTTCAGCCAGTCGACCAGGCACCAGCCGAGCAGGGCGGCCCCGGTGGCGGTGTTGGTGGCGATGAAGGCGGTGGCAGCCAGGCCGTTGGCGGCCAGCGCGCTGCCGGCGTTGAAGCCGAACCAGCCGAACCACAGGATGCCGGCGCCGAGGACGGTGAAGGGCAGGGCGTGGGGGAGCATCGCCTCCTTGAGGAAGCCCCTCCGCTTGCCGATGACGATGGCGGCGGCCAGCGCGGCGAACCCGGCGTTCATGTGCACCACCGTGCCGCCGGCGAAGTCGAGCGCGCCGAACTCGCGCAGCCAGCCGCCAGGCGCCCAGACCCAGTGCGCCAGCGGCGCGTACACGATCAGCAGCCAGAGGGTGGTGAACAGGGCGAAGGCGGAGAACTTCATGCGCTCGGCGAAGGCGCCGGTGATCAGCGCCGGGGTGATGACGGCGAAGAACATCTGGAAGCAGGCGTAGGCGATGTGGGGGATGGTGGGGGAAAGGTCCGGGTTGGGCGCCTGGCCGACATTGGCGAAGCCGACGTAGTCGAGCCCGCCGATCAGGCCCCCCTTGTCGGGGCCGAAGGCGAGCGAGTACCCCACGAGCACCCACAGCACCGACACCAGGCCGATGGTGAAGAAGCTCTGCATCACCGTGGCCAGGACGTTCTTGGCCCGGACCATGCCGCCGTAGAACAGCGCAAGGCCTGGCGTCATGAACATCACCAGTGCTGCGGAGATGAGGACGAACGCGGTATCGCCGGTATCCAAGGTGTGTCCCTTTCCTCGTCGGAGTCCAGACCGGCACGCAACGTTGGTACAGGAACGGTGTTGCCGGCAGGTTTCGCAGCCGTTCACCGCCCGTAACGGATGGCACGCGGCCCCCGCCGCCGGGGTGGGTATAGGGTCATCGTGCTCGTTGAGGAGGTTTGCGTGACCCGGAGGTACCGAGAGGCGCGGTCCGAGGAGCACCGGGCGCTGGTGCTCCAGGACGCCCAGGCGTTCGGCGACCCGACGACCGGTGCGAGCATCGACCGTGCGGTGGCCCGCACCCCGCTGAAGGAGCTACGCGTCCTCGAGGAGGACGGCGTCAACCTCGGCCTGCTGCTCGCCCGCAGCCACCGGGTGTTCTGGGGGGGCCGGGCGGTGCCCGCCGGCCAGCTCTCCGGGCTGTCGGTGGGGGTGGAGCACCGCGGCCGTGGCGCCGCCACCGAGCTGCTGCGGGCCTACCTGGCGGAGCTCCACGACCGGGGCGCGGCGCTGTCCACCCTGTTCCCGGCCACCGTGCACCTGTACCGGCGGTCCGGCTTCGAGTACGCCGGGACCTGGACGCTGTACGAGGCGCCGGCCAGGCACCTGCCGCTGAGCTGGCCGGCCGGCTACCGGGCGCGTCTGGCCGAGCCCGGCGACCTCGGGTCGCTGCAGGAGCGGTTCGCCCTGATCGCGCCCTGGCGCAGCGGCCAGGTGGAACGGGACGCCGACTGGTGGCGTGACTTCCTGTTGGGCGACCGGGGCAGTGGCCCGCCCCAGGTGTTCCTGGTCGACGGTCCGGACGGTCCGGACGGCTGGGCCGTCCTGAAGCCGGGCGAGGACGTCTCCGCCCGCGAGGTCAACACCACGGTGAACGTGATCGACTGGGGGGCGGCCAGCCGGGACGGCTGGCGGTCGCTGCTGGCGCTGGCGGCCGGCTTCTCCTCGCTGGAGGCGAGGGTGCTCTGGAAGGGCCCGGATCCCGAGCCGCTGGCCGTGCTCCTGCGCGAGCAGGACGTTCGCCAGGTGCGCCAGTTCCGCTGGATGGCGCGGATCGTCGACGTTCCGGGTGCGTTCGCGGCCCGGGGCTACCCGGCGGGGCTGCGCGGCCGCGTCACCATCGGGGTGTCCGACGACACCTGCCCATGGGTCGACGGCACCTGGACGGTCGAGGTGGACGGCGGCGAAGGCAAGGCGGTCCGGGTCGGGGACGAGGCGGAGGCGCGCACCAACGCCGCCGGGCTGGCCGCCCTGTTCGCCGGCTACCTGGACCCGAGCGACCTGGCCGTGCTCGGCCTGGTCCGCGGGCTTGGTCCCGCCGACATCGAGTTCCTGCAGGCGATGCACGCCGGGCCGCGACCCTGGAGCCCCGACTACTATTGAGCCGGTGCGGCCAGCAGGACCTCGGCGATCTGGACGGCGTTGAGGGCGGCCCCCTTGCGGAGGTTGTCGGCCACCGACCAGAACAGCACCGCGTTCGGGTCCTCCAGGTCGGCGCGGATGCGGCCGACGAACACGCCGTCGCTGCCGGCGGACTCGAGCGGGGTCGGGTAGCGCCCGGCCGCCGGGTCGTCGAGCACGGTCACCCCCGGCGCCGCCTCGCAGCCGGCGCGGAAGGCGGCCAGGTCGACCGGGCGGTCGCAGACGGCACGGACCGACACCGCATGGCCGACCATCACCGGCACCCGCACGCAGGTCGGATGGCTGGCGAGCTGGGGCAGGCCGAGGATCTTGCGCGGCTCGTTCTGGAGCTTCAGCTCCTCCACCGTGTAGCCGGTCTCGTCGAAGCCCATGCACTGGGGGACCACGTTGAAGGCCAGCGGCCGCGGGAACACCTGGCCCTTGGGGAGCGCCTCCGGCCGCCCGCCTCTGCGCAGCAGCTCGCGGTCGCCGGCCAGCTTGGCCGCCTGCTCCAGCAGCTCGTCCATGCCGCGCTGCCCGGCCCCACCGGCCGCCTGGAAGGAGGTCGGGGTGATGGCCCGCAGCCCGAACAGGTCGCGGAGCACCGCCAGCACCGGGGTCATGGCCAGGGTGGTGCAGTTGGGGTTGGCGACGATCCCGAGCGGGTGGTGGACGGCGGCCTCGGGGTTGACGTCGGCGTCGACCAGCGGCACCTCCGGGTGCATCCGCCAGGCGCTCGAGTTGTCGACCACCACGGCGCCGCGGCCGGCCGCCAGCGGCGCCCACTCGCGCGAGATGCCGCCGCCGGCCGAGAAGAACGCCAGCCCCGCACCCTCGAACACCCCCGGGGTGAGCGGCAGGACCTCCACCTCCTCGCCGCGGAAGGGCAGCCGGCGGCCGGCGGAGCGGGCCGAGGCGACCAGCCGCACCTCGCCGACGGGCAGCTCGCGCTCGGCGAGCAGCCCGCGCAGCTCCTCCCCGACCGCGCCGGTCGCCCCCACGATGACCGTCGTGGGGAGCCGATTGACCGGGGCACCCCTCCGGGGTTCCCCGGACCCCTCCGGCATCAGCGCACCACCGGGATCTCGGCGGTGCCGTCCGGATGCTCGTGGCGGAACTCGGCCTCCTCGGAAAGGTGGAAGCGGTCGTGGATGGCCCGCACGGCCACGCCCACGTCCGCGGAGCGGATCACGCAGGAGATGCGGATGGTCGAGGTCGAGATCATCTCGATGTTGACCCCGGCCTCGGCGAGCGCCTCGAACATCGCCGCGGCCACCCCGGGGCTGGACTTCATGCCGGCGCCGACCAGCGACACCTTGGCGATGTCGGAGTCCGCCACCACCTCGGCCGCGCCGACCTCCTCCTTCAGCCCACCCAGCACGGCCATGGCGCCGTCCAGGTCGGTCTTCGGCACCGTGAAGGAGATGTCGGTGGTGCCGCCGTGGGAGACGTTCTGGACGATCATGTCCACGTTCACGCCCCGGTCGGCGATGCCGCGCATCACGCGGGCGGCGATGCCCGGCTTGTCGGGCACCCGGACCAGGGTGACCTTGGCCTCCGAGGTGTCATGAGGGACCCCGGAGACGATCGCCTTCTCCATGCGTTCGTCCTCCTCGCGCACCCAGGTGCCTGGGGCGTCGGTGAAGCTCGAGCGGACATGCAGGATCATGCCGGTCCGGCGGGCGTACTCGACGCAGCGGAGCATCAGCACCTTGGCCCCGGAGGCCGCCATCTCCAGCATCTCCTCGTAGGAGACCATGTGCAGCTTGCGGGCCGCGCTGGCCACCCGCGGGTCGGCGGTGTAGACGCCGTCCACGTCGGTGTAGATCTCGCAGACGCCCGCCCCCAGCGCGGCGGCCAGCGCCACCGCGGTGGTGTCCGACCCGCCCCGGCCGAGGGTGGTCACGTCCCTGTCGGTGGAGACCCCCTGGAAGCCGGCGACGATCACCACGTTGCCGGCGGCCAGCGCCTCGCTGATCCGCCCGGCCCGCACGTCCAGGATGCGCGCCTTGCCGTGCAGGTTGTCGGTGATGATGCCCGCCTGGGAGCCGGTGAACGACTTGGCCGTCACCCCGAGGTCGGCGATGGCCATGGCGAGCAGCGCCATGGAGATGCGCTCGCCGGCGGTGAGCAGCATGTCCATCTCGCGCGGCGGCGGGTCTGGCGAGACCCGCCGCGCCAGCGCGACCAGGTCGTCGGTGGTGTCGCCCATGGCGGAGACCACCACCACGACCTCGTTGCCGGCGTGCCGGGAGGCGACCACGCGCTCGGCGACACGCCGGATCCGCGACGCGTCCCCGACCGAGGTGCCGCCGTATTTCTGGACGACCAGGGCCATGGGCGTTCCCTTGGGCGGCGGGCTGCAGGGCGGGCGGGTCCAGCCTACCAAGCCGCCGCCGGCCGGCGGCTAGACGGCCATCTCGCGGCGGCCGGCGAAGGCGCGGCCGAGGGTGATCTCGTCGGCGTAGTCGAGGTCGCCGCCGACCGGCAGGCCGCTGGCGATCCGGGTCACCTTGACGCCCAGCGGGCCGAGCAGGCGGGCCAGGTACATGGCGGTGGCCTCGCCCTCGATGTTCGGGTTGGTGGCCAGGATCACCTCGCGGACCGCGTCCGGCTCGAGGCGGGCAAGCAGCTCCCTGGTCCGCAGGTCGTCGGGCCCGATCCCCTCGATCGGGCTGATCGCCCCGCCGAGCACGTGGTAGCGGCCGCGGAACTCCTGGGTGCGCTCGATCGCCACCAGGTCGCGAGGCTCCTCGACCACGCAGACCAGGCTCGGGTCGCGCCGTGGGTCCCTGCAGATGCGGCAGAGGTCGCCCTCGGCCACGTTCCAGCAGACCCGGCAGAAGTGGACCTTGGCCTTGACCTCCTGGATCGCCGTCGCCAGCCGCTCCGCGTCGGCCGGTTCCACCTTGAGCAGGTGGAACGCGATCCGCTGGGCGCTCTTCGGCCCGATCCCGGGCAGGCGCCCGAGCTCGTCGATCAGGTCCTGGACGGGCCCCTCGTACACCGCTACAGCCCCAGGCCGGGTGGCAGCCCCATGCCCTGGGTGATGCCGCCCATGCGCTCGGCGGCCAGGTCCTTGGCCTTGCGCAGGCCCTCGTTGACGGCGGCGGTGACCAGGTCGCCGAGCATCTCCACGTCGTCGGGGTCAAGGGCTTCCGGGTCGATCGAGACCGACTCGACGGTCTGGTCGCCCTTGACCCTGGCGGTCACCACGCCGCCGCCGGCGGTCGCCTCGACCACCTCGTCGGCGAGCTGGGCCTGAGCCTCCTCCATCTGGCGCTGCATCTTCTGCAGCTGCTTGAGCATCTGGTTGGGGTTGAAACCACCACGCGGCATGCCCACAGCGTCCGCCCCTTTCCTTGCTTCCCGTCAGGCACTCAGGACCCGGACCGGCGGCCGCCGGTCGCGCGGCCCCTTGACCGTGACCCGGCGCCGCGCCGGCCGGCCGCCTGGTTCGGCCGCTCCTCGATCACCTGCCCGCCGAGCTCCCGCCCGACCAGGTCTGCCACCGCCCTGGCGTCGGCATCGGCACCCATCGGTCGGCCCTCGTCGTTGTCGGGATCGACCTCGAACTCGCTGGCCGGCGGCGGCTCCGCCGGGCCGGCGTCGGCCGGCGGCTGGGACTGCGGCTCCGGCGGGCCGGCCGTCTCGCCCACCACCACCCGGATCTCGAGGCCGCCGCCGAGCATCGCCTCGAGCACGGCGTTGACCTGACGGTTGCGGCCGTCCTTGGTGAGCGCCTCCGCCTCGAAGCGCTTGTCGAGCGGGAGCTCGACCACCACGTTGCGGCCCTCGAGCGCGACCGGGCGGCCGTGGCCGAGGAAGCTGGCGGTGACCCGGCTGGCGGCCTGCACCCGCTCGATCACCAGCGGCCACGAGCGGCGCACCAGATCGAGGTCGACCGGCACGTTCGCCGACGCCTCGGCCTCCCCCCATCCCGGCTCCTCCTGGGCGGCCGCCGCCACCGCCTTGGC
>Ga0137375_10007360_pt1 | contig 13092 bp, 7 predicted proteins | sample SagtaG_24_FD_104936 | JGI IMG/M metagenome (GOLD analysis project Ga0137375, IMG submission 104936) | Vadose zone soil microbial communities from Sagehorn Ranch, Mendocino, California, USA - Sage1_R_113_16 metaG | ecosystem: Environmental > Terrestrial > Soil > Vadose zone | place: USA... | reverse complement strand
TAAGCAAGGGCGTCTCCTTAGCCAAAAAGGGGCTCAAAGCCGTGGGTTCCTTGGGTCTCAAAGCAGTCCTGGAGAAGTTGAAACAACTGCTCACCCCGCTGCTGAAGCGCGTCTTACAGATGGCCATTCACAAATTGCCAGTGGCACTGCGCCCCAGTGCCGGGCAACTCGCTAAACGAATACTCACGCAGGAGGTTGCAGAGGATGCCACGGCAGAAGCCGAAGATACCACAGGCGATACGTCTGACATTCAACGGGAGTTTGATGCCCAGCTTGCCCAGCTCTTCTTTGCCGACGAAGAGCTCGGGCAAGACGTGGTGATCGCCCAGTACATCAGAGAAGCCCAAAAAAGTGTTACCCAGGACGCCCTGGGTGACTTAGATCGCGCGCGTGCCCAATTTATGCATGAACTTGGGACGCTGAAAGCTGGAGAAGATCCTACGCCCCTCGTGGAAAACTTTATTCCGGCGCTTCTCCCGGCGTTGAAGGTCGGCGTGCATTTACTAGGTCGCCCGAAGATTGTGCAGTATCTGGCAAAGCTGCTGGCAAAACTCATTCAACGGTTTGTTGAGCCGCAAGTGGCCTCCGATCTGTCGCAAGCCATCGTGGATGCGGGACTGCGGCTCATCAATCTGGAAACCACTCCCGAGGACGAAGCCCAGGCCGCCAGGGGCACGATTGCGGCCACGGTGGAAGATACGGTGCGCCAGGTTGCGGCGTTGCCAGAGTACGTGCTCGACAATCCAGCGTTGCTCGAAGCCTTTGAACAGGCAGCGGCAGCCAACCTGCCCCCCGTCTTGTCAGAGCGCACCTACGAAAGCAGACCGGAACTGCGCGAGACCACGGGCATGAAGAGTACCTGGCTGTGGCAATCATGGCGCGGCAAGAAACACTACAAAAAGTGTACCCGTGTCTTTGACATTACCCTGATGCCCCATACAGCTCGTGTGGTCAAGACCTTCTGTGACATGCCCTTAGCAGAGTTTCTGCAAGACCGACTCGGCCTCACCCCAGGTCGCCCTATGAAGGCACGTGTGCATCTCTACGAAGCCATTCCAGGAACGCTCCTCAGTCACATTAGTAAGTATGAGAGCATGGTGCCAGGGTTCGGGGGCCCTTCAGCCTGGTCGTATTTACATCCCCTGACCCCGGAAGCCGCAGGGCTGCTACTCAGTCAGCCAGGACTCGGACGGGAGGTGCCACCGAAGTATCTCGACCATCACCCGACGACGGCCATCGGTCAGCGGCTCTATTACCTCGAAATTCCTGAAGCTCGCCCCCAGGTTGTGCCGGGGGCTGGCCATGCCCCGACCAGCAGACGTACACGGCAAGTGCATGTGACGTTGGATTTTCCCCGCGACCAGCTCCATGTGCGCCTTTTCCTCAGTGAAGCCGTGGCGCAGACGATCGCCAGCAAGTTGCGGCAAAGAGCGCCGATAGGTACGGTGATGACGCACATACGGGCGGTGTTGGAGAGACGGCTGCACACCATTTTGTCTGGCAGATTACAGAGCCATTTACAAATCCTCCACGGCGGGGTGATGCCCAAGGCGGCCCTGGGGGGAGCGCTGTTACTCTTGCCGCAAAAGATGCGGCAGAAACTGGTCAGCCAGCTCAACGCCTGGCTCGGACATTCCCTCAGTCAGCACCTCCAGCAGCGCTCGCAAGACTTCATCGCTGCCACAGAAGCGCCTGCCGATGGGGTGACCGTGACCGTCACATTCACGAACCCGCCTGGCTTTGCCTCTCTGCGCCGGGCCATGGGAGGACAACCCATAAGTGTCAAAGACATGGAAAATTTGGAGGGCATGCCTGAGGTCAACATGGCCATCGTTGCCGGGTTCCACCGAGGTTGACCATGCAAGCAGTTCAACACATACACCTTGCCCGTCAGGTGTCCCACTGGACGATGGCGGCCTTGCGCCTGGGAGCCTTAGAAGACCTGGCGTCTTCACATGCCTGGCAGAGCCTGGAGCGCTACCTCGGCATCGTCCTGCGCCAGAACTTAGCCGCAGCCGTTGACCGCCTCCAGAAGCAGGCCGCTGCCCTGCAAGCGCAGTGGAACGCCGCCAGCACTCTAGAAGACATCGCGCAGGTGCAGCGCATGCTGTGGGATTTTCGCGGGCGCTATCAGCGCACAGAAATCTTACTCGACTTCTATGCCGATGCCCTCAACACGCGCACCAATCCGACGACAGCCACTCTCCTGCGCGCCTGTGATGTACTCGCTCGTCGCAGTATGTCCCACGTCCTCGACCAACTCGGGTACACCACACCTCCCGTCCTCACCTATATCGATAAAGGCTTAGGAGCCTCCATTCTCAAAGCCGGACTCCGGTTGTGGGATGGTAGGACAGAAAGCCTCATTGCCGCCATCAAGATTACCCGGCATAACCTGTACCGTCCCACGGCGCTCGTCCATGAAGCCGGCCATCAGGTCGCACACGTGACCGGGTGGAGCGAAGAATTAGCCAGTGCCTTAGCAGGCGAACTCTCTGAGGCGTCACCAGCGCTCGCGAGCATGTGGGCAAGCTGGGCGAGCGAAATCACTGCAGATGCCTTTGCCTTTGCCCACACGGGCTATGCCGCTGTCGCTGGACTGCACGATGTCATTGCGGGTGGCGAGACGTTGGTCTTGCGTTACACCCCACGTGATCCCCATCCCATCAGCTATCTGCGGGTGCTTCTCGGGACCCACATGTGCCGTCAGTGCTTTGGCAGTGGGGCATGGGATGACCTCGCGCAGACATGGATGCAGGAACATCCTGTGCGCAAAGCCAGATCGGTAGTACAACCATTGCTGCAACAGTCGCTCCGCGTCTTACCCAAAGTGGTGGAACTCGCTCTCTTCAAACCTATGCGAGCATTTAGATCACGCTCCCTGGTCGCCATGCTCGACCCCAGACGGGTGAGTCCTGCTACCTTAGGGCACCTGGAACAACAGGGCGGTGCGGCCCTATATACCTCCCATCATTGGGTGTGGACTGAACCTTTACGCCTATTGGCACTGACAGGATACCGTGCTGCCACGCAACCCGAGTGCGCCCTGGACATTCTGCAACAGCAGAAAGACTGGATGCTGCAGCTCGGGGCGGTTTTGCAAACGTAGCAACTACGCGTAGTGAACTTGAGACAGACAAAGGAGGAAAAAACCATGACACCTCATGAAGAAACTCGCTCAGAAGACACGCAGCCACAAACGCAGCTTGATACATCCTCACGGCTTCCAGCATCCGCAGACGACGGGGCAAGGCAGCAGTTCAACGAGATTAAACAAGCCCTGGCAGGGTCACAACCGGAATGGCGTGTCCCCAAGGTCGATGCAAAAGCCTTGGCAAGCGAGCCGAAGCACGTTGAGCCTCCACTCAGTCAGCCTTGCAACATTATTGGTTAGGTCGAGCCCACGTTATCCACTTCGGAACGATGGGAAAGAACGTGTGGTGCTGTTTCAACACACTCAATAGGAGAAATGAGCCCATGTTTAGACGCTTTGTCCGCATTCCGCCGCCACCAAAGGCCAACGACCCTGAAACCCCAATTTCTCCGCAAAAAGCAGAGCAAATCTTTCGAACGCATCCATCAGAATTGGCAGCATTGTTGGAGCTCGCCTGGGAATTCAGACAGTGGGACGGGAATCTCGATCTTGGACACCCCAATCGACGCAGTGATATCCCGCAACTGCCTGAGTATCTTCTGCAAGCCCTTTTTGGGAACGAAACAAATCAGTTTGTGCAGACCAATAAAGGGTGTTTTTTCCCTCGCAATACGGGCATTGTGCGGTGGGATCATCTTATCTACGCGTACCTCATCGAGAATACGCGGATACACGAGATTTTCCGGCGCGTCCTGCACGAGTATCGCCACGGCGAGCGGCTAGGTGTTCCCCTGGCTGGTAGTCAGCATTGGCTGCGCAATACGGAAGAATTGTTCTTTCGCGATGCGGCGCCCTTCACCATTTATGCTCTCAGCAGCTATGTGCGCCCAGATCAGGGATCGACCCGCAGAAATGCCTACTATCGAATGTTTGGCATGGACCTCAATCATGGGATGGACGATGGGAAGTCGTACCCGTACGAAAAATCCGAGAGCGCCAATCGCGAATTTGTCAGTACCTGGGAAGAGTTTTTGCGCGAAGTGTGGGTGGCCATCTCCAACGCGACCAACACCAGTGGCACGAATCCAAAAGACGATGGGGCAATTGCCAATCTCGCTCGTCGCTTGCACGATATGCTGAGAACCCGCCGCACCAATGGCAATCTCTCCCAAGAAGAGTTCTGGGCCGTCTCGATGATGGCCTGGTTCCATCTGAGTGTGGAGTTTAACTCCCCCATTGTCGTGTCGCTCCGGGCTGAGGGGGCCAGCGAAGAAGAGCGCTTAAAGAAAATTGCCGAGCGCGTCAAATTACCCGCTCATGCGAAATCCTATTACTTCTTCCGCCTCGCCGATCCTATGTCCAGACTGTTAACGCAAATTGAGTTCGGGACGTATAACGATCCAGCCGCAGCCCCGGCGCTCTATACCCCTGGCTCACCCGTCGAAGCGGATATGCGGTTGATTATCACCTATTGGTCATTTGCAACCGAGCGCAACATGAAATCCAAAGTGATGCCAGTCGCGGTCGAGCGATAAAGGAGATACCCATGGCCTCCTCACCACGTTCTTGGCAGGGAAACGTTGAACCTTTTGAACCGCAGCCAGCTCTTGATTCGCCTTTTCTCAATGAAACATTTTTTGCTGACGAGGAGACCCAGACAGGCACCGAAAACTGGGCGAGGGTGGAGAGGGAAAGCCCTTTTCTGGATGCTTTTGCGCCGAGAGAGCGGGCGACCGTTTACGTGCATGACGACGTGCATGCATGCGTAGATGAACTGCCTGAGGGGGAATTTGAGGGGGAACCCTTTGCAAACTTCCCTGCGGAGTCTGAACAGGCACTGGAGGTAGGGCCACAACTATCCATTACCCGAGACTTTTCGCTGAAAGAGATCGCGGACGGCACGCTCGGCAATGCGCCGCAAGACATCGTGACCGCGATCCTCAAAGACGGCAAACACGACGCGAACGACCTGACGAACCAGGTCTTCTGGCAGCGGCATCCCGATCTCACCAAGCAGCAACTCGATCTGAAGGATCCCAAAAAGAAGAAGCTGAGAGATGAGTGGGGCCGGATTCTCAGCCGGCAAATCAAACCGCTGCTCTGGCTGCGTCAGATCGTTGAAATGTTGGACAAGTACCGGGACGATATCCCACGTGAGGTGCTATTGGGCTGGATGGCCGTCGAGTCCGACGGTAACGTCAAGGTCGTCACCTCGCGTCCGGAGCGAGGGTACTTCCAAATCGACTGGAAGGGAGGAGAAGCACAACAGCAACTGAAGCTCAGTGCGGCGGACTTCCGGAGGCTGAGCACTGACCGCGAGTTTTCCATCGCAATGGGGGTCCAACTGGCCAAACTGTATCGCCAGTTTGTTTTGGACAACTACAAGGTGCCCGATGGTTCAGAGTTGCTATGGCGCCTGACGAAGGCCCGCCATGGAGCTTCCACGGCGCTCCACACCGTCGTGACCAAACTGCGCAGGGCGGGCAAGGACATTACCTGGCAGGCCGTGGCCAAAGGCATGTCCGTCGCGATGCCGGGAGTCGTACGTAATGTGAACGAAGTGTGGCGCTATGCCGAGAAGCTCAAGCCGATCGTCGATCTGATCCCGATCAACCCAGCCCCGACACCAGAGCTGTCCGATGCGGACCAATGGGAAGAGGAGGAAGCGCCTGAGGACGAGGCGTTCAAGCCAGGTAAGTGGGAACAGCACTGCGACTGCGGAGCGGAGAGCTTCGAGTTCGACTCCCAGGAAAGGTTGGACGAACTCGAAGCTGAGGAGGAAATGCAAGCGAGGGAAGAGCTGGAAGGACTAGAAGAGCTAGAAGAACTGGAGGAACTGGAAGAGGACGAACTCGTTCACCAACCAGATCAGGAGGCAGAGCCAGAGGGATTCCCAGAACTGGCCGAAGATGAGGCGTCACCTACGTGGGCGTATGCTGCCTCGGAGCCCCAGGACCTCGAGAGCACCACGCTCCATGAGCAGTTCGCGGAAGCGACGTTTGGGGAAGATGCCGAGTACGCAGAAGACGAGGCGCCATTTGAGCTTGAGGGACCCAAGCCGGTATCGCGTCCGGCGCCGAACGCGGTGGATGCCGAGGCCGCCGAGCCTATCTTCAGCGGGCGCGTGCGCGCACCGGAGGCTCCACTGCTCGACGCCGCCACGCTCAACCTATCGAGCCGATGGAACCAGGCAACGCATCCCAAACTGTCCGGAATCACGCTCGCCGAGTTGCGTGCACGGCTCGAGCGCTACCTCGACCGGGCAGCATTAGACGCTCTGGTACGCCGGGCCAACGCGGGCGCGGCCAGTCCGTATGGTTCGGACGATGCGACGCTGGTCACCCTGTTGGCGCACCAGTTCCAGCGCAAGACCTGCCGCACGCCGACGGTCGCCGATATCACTAAGCCCTGCACCGTGGACGGCCGTGTCGCCGAAGACACCCTCGACGCACTCGGCTTCGTGTACCACGCGGGGGGGACTATAAATGCGGCCGATGAAGCTAACCGCGTGGCGGCCGCGACCCTGGGCCGACTCCCGACGAGCGTGTTCGCCGGGGTAGAGCCGGGCCTGACGGCGAGGACCTGGTGGTCGTACATGGTGAGCCCCCCATGGCTGGGCCTGCCGATCAAGCAGGGTATCCACCTCGTCCTGCTCAAGCGGCTGCGGCGCGCCCAGCGCGCGTTGATGAGCCTGCCCGCCTATGCCGACCTCAGCCCGGCCGCATTGGGTCAGGCGCTGGGCCTCGAGGAAGAGCACAAGGGCGCCCGGCCGGGTGTCACTGACTGGAGCATGCACCTGTTTGGCCTGGCCATCGACATCGGCTACACCCGCAACCCCTGGCTGAGCAATCCCAAGCGCGACACGGCCAGGCTGGCGGAGATCACGCTCCGGGCGGCCAGGCTCATAGGGTCGTCCGGAGCCAGCGGGAAGGGCATCACGGCGCGGTTCCTCCACGGCCTCGCTATCACGCACCGGGACACTGCGAAGATTTACAAGATACTCGCTGACCGCAGCCAGTGGCTCGGGGAATACTTTGCCCTGGCCGAGAACAGTAAGCGGCTCGAAGGGCTCCTACCCACCGCCAACGTGATGTATCCGGACGGCGGCTGGTTCAAGCGCAGCGAGTCCCTGGCCGAGGCCTCCAGGCGCTGGAGCCGGGTGCTTCGAGCCGATTTCGACGATTTCGCCGTCGCCGTCTCGCGGGGTGGAAGCAAGAACGAAGTGCGCCACGGCTTCATGGATCTCGCCCGCGATCTGGTGATCGCCCTGCGCGATGAGGCCTGCCTCGGCTGGGGGGCGGTGGATTTCGGCCCAGCGGCCAGCGGGGACATCATGCACTTCGACTGCCGGGTCGAGGGCATTGGCCGCACTATCGCCAAGACTTCTGGGAAGCCCTTTGTTCCCGACGCTGGCCACCCCTGTCTTCCAGCCGGGGGGGGCCAACTGGTCCAGCATGAACTCGCATGGGAGACACCGCCGAAACGTCCCCCGGCGCCGCCACCGAAGAAGCCTTCCCCCTCCACGCCCGGGCATTGGCTTCCCCCATTCACCAGCAGCGCGATTCCGCCATACAAGGATGTGGGCGGCACATCCCAGTCGACCGCTTGCTCAGTATACGTGCCGGATGCAGCTTGGCAGGAGGCGACGATTGATCTGCTCGTGTTCTTGCACGGCGACCCCGGCCCGTGCAGCTCCACGTTCGATCCGGATCCGAAAAATACCCGCAAAAAATTCGGACTCGATGCGCAGATCCATGGCAGTGGCCGCAAGATCGCCCTCGCCGTGCCAGTCCTTTTCTGGATACCTGGCAACAAGAATAATGATGCCAACATCAAGGGCATCTGGACGGCGGCCAATTTCAACAAGTTCGTCAAGGAGGTGCTCGATGCGATCGGCAAGGCATCGGGCGTCACGCCCACACTCAGCCGCCTGATCATCGCCGGCCACTCGCACGCCTACGCCATCCTCACCCCGCTCGCCTGTGAGTTCGATCAAGACGCCCTGACCACGAAAACGGATGCCCTGGCGCGCCTGGCCGAGGTCTGGGCACTGGACTCCACATATGGCCCGGGGCACGTGCACGCGCTCGAGGTCTGGGCGCGCAAGCGCGCCTCTGCCCAGTTCATCGCAGTGCTCTACAAACAAGGGAGTCCGCGGTACCACTGGAACAGTATCTACAACCCGCCAGGTTATTGCCCGTCCGGCTTCAAACCCCCGACGAACCTGACAATGTGCCCGGTCGATGACGGGCGTGGCACGCACTGCCTCATCCCGGCGAAGTACATGCGGTTGTTGCTCTCTTATTCTTCGAGCTGGTGTTTGTTCTAAGAACAAAGGCGATACGCCAGCGGACACGGTGCTCCGTCAGGAACACCGCACCCGCCGGCACATCCCTGGCTCAACGGGTGGTAGGCGTATCGGGCGCCAGACCACTCACCGCAGAGCGGGTGGTCGTTGATGGCTCACCGGGGATTGCAGGACTGATGGGCGGGGCGGAGTAAATCGAGCACCGTTTTCACCGGGTTGAAGGTATCCAGTGGCACTTCCACAAACACGGTATTCCAGTGCGCCATTGCACCGTTCCACAGCCCTGGCAATTCGAGCGCTTTGAGGAGCCGGCCAGCATACGTTTTCTGGGAGACGAAGGCAGTCGTTGGATCGACAAATGGTGTGAGGTTAAATGGTCGACCACGATAATCACGCACCCCGCAGACCAGATCAACCGGACTGAAGTGCGTCGAGGCTGCCAGAATGGCGCGCTGCTCCGGCGAGGCCATGTTTACCTGGGAAGTTTCAACAATTTGCAGCGACAGGGTGCCATCAGAGTGCACCACCCAGAATGGTCCTCCACCCGGCTCCCCTTCATTCCTGACCATGCCACAGACACGCAATGGCCGGTTGAAACGCTCCATGAGCCAATGGATTTGCTCGTGCAATGGCTGGTTTGTGAGCCCTGCAGAAGGCATAATCGCGAGCTGCTGGCCGGCAAAGGTCCACATCTCGCTGAGAAGGGCTGCGTCTACTGCGCCAGTAGTGAGCTGTTCCAGATAGGCAAATAGCTGGTTTTGCAATGTCACCAGATACCCACCGAGGGCTCGTTTATAGCGATAGGTGGTCTCTTTGAGGTGATCGGGCACGACATTATCAATGTTCTTGACAAAGACAATATCTGCGTCGAGGGCTTGCAGATTGGCCAACAACGCACCGTGTCCTCCAGGGCGAAACAGCAAGTGACCGTCCTGGTCACGAAAGGGTTGATTCTCGAGATCGACAGCGATGGTGTCGGTGGCAGGGCTTTGGGTTGACAGCGTGATCTCGTATCTGACACCGGCGTGTTCGTAACGGCTACGGATGGCATTGATGTGGGTTTGCACAGCTTCAGCATGCGCTGGTGTTACGGTGAGATGCACGCGAGCAACCTGCTGACGATCTTGCGCATAGGCTGCCGCCTCGACCAAGTGCTCTTCGAGAGGTGTGCGACAGTGGTCAGGATAACGGTGAAATTGGAGCAGTGCCTTGGGAACATTGGCGTAGTTGAGCCCTTTAGGCTTGAGCAGGTAGTCGCAGAGTTCTTGGTATTGCCTACGCGTACTGAGCGTTGTCATAGCATAGCTATCTTTACTCATCACGCTTTGCAAATCGTCATAGAAAGCGAAATCCTGGAGATGCTCGACAAAGCGCTGTACATCCTGACAGGCTGCGTTGTCGGTGTCATCCTCACACTCACCGTAAGCGAGTAACGACTGAAACATGCGTGTCGCAGCCCCCGAGGCTGGCACAAATTTGGTGACTCGACCAGACGCAACAGCCTCACCATAGAGCGCTGCTAATTGCTCAAGGTCACCCTCAGACAGGACGGTAATGCCATCCCCAGCCGTACAAGGGCTATGCAATGGGGTAAATGATACGCCTTGTTTGAAGATGGCTATGTGCTCGAGAATGGTCTCTAGAGTATGACCTTGGGCAAGAATCTGTTGCATATCTTGCTTGCTAAAGGCTGGATAGTCCATGAGATACCTTCCATCAGAGTGCGTCTTGTTCGCCGTGAGAGCGAGCCTTCTTGCGCGTTAATAACAGAGAGCGTCGCACTGCGGGGAGCACCGCCCAGAGAATCATGAGAAAGGCGAGGGCTGTAAACAAGGTGCGCATGGGAGGATACCTCTCAGCGTCGATATTCGTCGCCACAGTCACCAATGAGATGGTAGAGATCATGTGATTGCACGAGAACAGCCTGAATGTTCTCGTGATCCTCGGTAGTGAGGCTGAAATCAAACACCCGCGCGTTATCAGTATGATGGTCGGCGACGCCGAGTCGCACCCCCACGATGACCCCAGCCACAGTTGGACGATCGAGAATGTAGCGCACTGCCACATTGGCAATGCTGACACCATGCGTATCGGCAATCTGCTTCAGCACCCGCAGCAGCTCCTGGAACAGCTCCCAGCCTCCCCAGGCGTCGATCATTTGTTTGTACTTCCGCAGACTGGCCGTGTTGAGCGTGGCACTGCGCGGCTCGGGTTGCCCGAGGTAGGCATCGGACAACAGGCTACCACAGAGCGTCCCATACGTGAGCAGCGATATGTTGTGCTCCTGACAGAATGGGACCATGCGCTCCTCAGGTCGGAGGTCGATGAGAGAATACTGCACCTGATTCGACACAATCCGGATGCCGTGCTCTGTGATGGTTTGTACGTGGGCCGTGTCAAAGTTGGTGAGGGCGAGGTGTTTTAATTGGCCTGCCTCGCGCAGCTGGGACAAATGACTCAAAGCCTCGAGGTAGGCAGAGTCGTCGTAGTCCCACCAGTGGAATTGCAGGAGGTCAAGCGTTTCCACCCCCATGCGCCGCAGTGAAATGGCGACATTGTTTTCCACAATGGCGCGTGTCATAGGCCCCGGGTGGGGCACCCATTTGGTAAACGCCTGTATGGTGGTCAGGGCGGCGTTCCCACGCGTTGCCGCCAGTTGCCGACGAAACTCCCCGATAAAATCTTCCGCAGGACCGTAATGGTCAGCCAGATCCCACGTGGTGAAGCCCGCGTCGACATAGGTAAACATGTTCTGGATGGCGGCCTGAGGATCAATGCGGCCGTGCGCACCAGACACCTGCCACATGCCATTCAAGAGGCGGCAGATGCGCATATCAGGGGTGAATTGAAACTGGCTCGCTGGTGGTAGCAGCATGGTCAATCCTCATCTATAGGCACGCAAAGTGGCCTAGAACACGCCTGATTGTAGCCGATGGTGCGCCGGAATCATAGGGCTGAAGCACCAGAGATTGCCTGCACAACACACTCTGCCAGCCTGGACACTGTGCAAGGAGACGAGCCTTCCGCTTTGTTATTGGCGATGACGAAGGCCGGGCAACCTGCAGCGATGGCGGCCAGGCACATGCCAGTAATAGTCTGACGGTTGTCGAGGTCGTCGTCCACGATACGGTTGAAAGGTTGGTAGCGCGTTGTCGCTTCCTCATAGCGTCGCGCCGGGTGCAGCATCCAGCGCACCAGGAGGGTTGACATGGCCTCTGGTGGAACAAGGCGCATCTGTTCGTGGAGGGCTGGCATGCTCGGATGGATGTTGTAGCAATGACACACCTCCAGGTCAGTCAACACCTCATAGTAGGCCGGGGACAGGAGATGGTGATTACGTAACTCCACAGCGTACACTGGTCCATGCGGTAAGGCTTGCAGAAAAGCGTGTAAACGTGCGGCGAAGTGCTGCGGGCCTCCCAGGGCCCCGACGTCGAGGGGCGAAAATTGAAATAGTAGGGGGCCCGTTTTAGACCCCAGTCCTGTGAGATATGGTTCCACAACCTGCTCGGTGGCATAACCGGGATCCAAAAAGTACGCGTTGGGCCCCTGGCTGCGGGACCCAGGGTGATGCGGGTCGCGCCGCACTGGCTGGGTGCACCAGGCGTGGGCTTTGACCACAAAGCGGAAAGCGTCCGGGACAACTGCGGCATAGGCCGCATAGTCGGTCACTGGTAGTGGCGCATAAAACGTCCGATCGAGGCCGACGGTACGCAGGAGGGGGTGCTGCGCGTAGGCGACCAGCCCGTGTCGGGCCAGGGCACTGGATGATGCGGCGCGGTCGTAGACCAGTCCCTGCCAGCCTGGAAAAGTCCACGAGGACGTTCCGAGATACAGCTGACCTGGGAGGCAGGGCGCCAAGGCGACGATAGCCGGAGACACCGCGGCAGCCCCGACGACCGGCGGTGATACTGGTGCGGGGTGTGCGGTGAAGAGATCAAGTTGAGAGTGAGCTGGTATGCGCCTGGCCATATCACGTATCTCGACGCATGAGGCTGAAACTCTGGGCTGTGGGGCCTTTGACGGGTTGCGTGGCGAGAAACAACGCCAGGGGGACAACGTCGTCAGGGGTTTTGACCCATTCGCCCTCGATAGCAAAAACCCCTGGGCTTGGCGTGGATTCCGGCGCACTCCTCTCGGTAACAACTGGCCCTGGAATGAGCTCGTTGACGCTGATGTTGAACGGCCAGAGTTCCTGGGCCAAGACCCGCGTCAGCATCCACAAACCCGCTTTGGAGCAAGCATAGGCCGAGCTGCCAGCATACCCGCGATGCCCTATCCCTGAACCGACGGTGATAATCTTACCAGCGCCACGCTGTTTGAGGTAGGGGATAGCGGCATGGGCGCAGTAATAGGCGCCGAGGAGATTCACTTCGACCGTGGCACGCCAGTCTTCGGGATGGCTCTCCGCCACGTGCCGCCGGTCGTAATTGCCCCCAGCATTGATCACGAGAATATCCAACCCACCAAACGTCTCGACCGTCGTCTGCAGCATCTGCTGGACCGACGCAAGCTGCGTCACGTCCGCTGGCACGGCGAGGGCACGGCCGCCAGAGGTGACGATGTCACGCACCGTGGTGGTAATTTCCTCCCCGGTCCGGGCCGCGCAACATACCGCCGCCCCGGCCTGCGCATAGGCGATGGCGATGGCCCGGCCAATACCCCGGCCAGCACCTGTAACAATAGCCAC
>Ga0137375_10007356_pt1 | contig 13096 bp, 12 predicted proteins | sample SagtaG_24_FD_104936 | JGI IMG/M metagenome (GOLD analysis project Ga0137375, IMG submission 104936) | Vadose zone soil microbial communities from Sagehorn Ranch, Mendocino, California, USA - Sage1_R_113_16 metaG | ecosystem: Environmental > Terrestrial > Soil > Vadose zone | place: USA... | reverse complement strand
CGTGACGATCGGCGCACCAGGTTAGCCTCAGACCACAAGCAGCATCGGGGCTCGCCGCCTTTGCGGCGAGCTCCGATTCCTACGGGCCGAAGCGTGTATTCCGGTCGGGCCCGTAGATCTTCCGCACATCAGGCCGGCGCGCGATCGCAAAGACTTGCGTACGCGTCAGGCGCGCGAACACGACCGGGACGAGGGCCGCGGTGGTGTACCGAGCGCCCATCCTCGCAAGCGCCCGGAGAACGCCGCGCCGGCTCGCGACGATGGCGGCGCGCAGCTCCTTCAGATACTGCTCGCGCGTCTCCCCTCGCTGGGGCGTCGGCGCCGAGCGGAGGTACACCCAGATCGAAACTGATGTCCCCTCATCCCGCCGAAGGGCGCGCAGGCGCTTGAGGAGACGGGAGTCGATCTTCGTCGCGACACGGGGAGGTGCCGGCTCCAGCGCGGCGACGGGCGACACATTCGTGCCGCCAGCAGCGACAGCCGGAACTGCGAGCCAGAGACTCAGAGCAAACACCGCTGCCCGCGAGCACATTGCATGCGTAGTGTAGGCCGAATGAAGGTTCTGTCGGTCGTCGGGAACCGGCCGCAGTTCATCAAGTCAGCACCGCTCTCGCTCGCGCTTTGCGAAGCCGGGATCGACGAAGTCGTGGTGCACACCGGCAGCATTACGATCCCGAGCTGTCGCAAGTCTTCTTCGACGAGCTCGGCCTCGAGGCGCCCGCCTCCTTTCTTGGCCTACGGTTCCGACCCGCAGGAGATGCAGCCCCTGATCCTTAAGGCGATCGATCGGGAACGGCCGGAGTGGGTGCTCGTCTTCGGGGATACGAACTCGACACTTGCCGGCGCCCACGCCGCGCGCACGGCGGGCGTCCCGATTGCGCATGTGAAGGCAGGGCTTTGCAGCGGGGATCTCTCCATGCCGGCGTCAGCGGTTGATCGAACGTGGCGACATGGAGAGGGACTCTCCGCGCGGACTTTGGGAATCAGCGACCAGGGCCGCGATAGACTTGTCGCCGAATGAGCGCCGCGCGGGTTATCGAAGCCGCGCTGGCGGCACGCGCGGAGGCTTACGCTCGCCGCGTCAACGACTTGATTGCCGACCAGGTCGGAGCGTCTTCTATCCCCCCGTCCGAGACAAGGTGCACAACTTTGGGCTGATGACGACGAGCGGTTCGTATGACTTCAAACTGATCGAAAACGTCACAAGCATGCAAGACGCCTTGGTCGAGCGGGCGGCTCGAGTTCGGTTCGGCCAGCTCGCCGCCGTGCCATTCGCTACAGCGCGCGACGCTGCGGCGAGCTTATTTTCGGGACGCGGAGAAGCGGAACTGGCCCGCGCCGCAAGTATCGAGTTCTTCCACGCGGATGCCCCGGCCCGATCGAGCAAGCGTCTCACGGCGGTCTTTCGGGACGAGGGCTGTGGAATTGAACCCTCATACGTCTCCGAATCGATCTTTGCTCTCGGCTCAGCGCACAAGTCGAAGGCGATCTGGCAACAGGGAGCCTTTGGTATCGGCGGCGCGACGACGTTCCGCATTGCAGATGCTGTCGTACTTGTCAGTCGCCGGGCGCCGGAGATGGATCCGGAGCTAGATCGCATTCTTGTTGCCGTCTGTCTGTGGCAACACTCTCTGAAAGGGAAGGGCCTCTTCTATCTAGTAACGACCGATTGGTCTGAGGGACGGAACCAGAAGGCCGTGCCGTGGTCAGCCCCAGCCTCAGACTTCCCCGCCTTTGCCCCTGGGACGTACCTTGCTCTCATCACCCACGGCACCGAGAGGCTGCATGCTATTCGCCATTCAGACAATCCAAGTTCTTTCGATCGGATCTTGGACACGCGGCTGTTCTTGCCCGTCTCGCCTGTGAGATTTCGGAACCATTTGATCAAAAACGATCAGGCTCGCGTTCGTCGGGGCCTCGCCCGTCGCTTCGAAGATAATCCCCGTCCAGATCGGCGGGAGAAGATAGCGATGCTGCCGTTCCGAGTCGGTTCGCGCACCTACGAGCTGCCCGTCACGTTCTTCTTCTTCGATGCAGCGCAGCGTACGACGGATGACGCCGGGACAGTGGGTGACAAAAGGAACTCCGGCACGTGCGGCAGACCGAGACGGACCGAGGTGCGTACTTCGGCTATCTCCCCGGAGATCGAACGCCAATTCACAACGCCAACATGCTCGTGTGCGCGCTGCTTGCGCGGTTGCACGCACACTCCGCGAACGAGCGTTTCCGGGCGGCCTCGGCGTCAGGCGTCGCGTACACCGTCTCCCGCCAGCGCCGCGGCGGCTCATGGCCGTACGCCGAAGTGGACGGCGCGAACTGGGTCGACGGCTATCACACCGGCTACGTGCTGGACGCCCTGCTCACATGCTGCGATCGGCAGCTCCCGGGCGCCGACGAGGAGGCGCTGCGGTGTGGCCTCGATTTCTACCGTCGTACCCTGTTTCTCGCGGACGGAACGCCGCGTTACACCACGACGAGCACGTATCCCCTCGACATTCAATGCGTCGCGCAGGGCATCCAGACCGCGGCCCTCGCCGCCCCGCGTGACGATTCGTTCCGCGAGCTCGCTAGGCGCGTTTTCCGCTTCGCGCGCTCGCGCATGCAACGGCCGGACGGCGCTTTCGTCTTCCAGCGCCGGCGGTTTTGGACCAGCCGGACCCCCCACGTCAGGTGGGGCGCCGCGCCGATGATGCTCGCGCTGGCCCACCTTCTGCGGCTCGAGGAGGACGCGTGAGGATCTGGATCGACTTTGCCAACTCGCCCCATCCGCTGCTATTCGCGCCGATCGTGCGCCGTCTGGAGGAGCTCGGCGACGAGGTCCTGCTGACGACGCGGGATCATGCCCAGACGCTGGAGCTCGCTCGGGAGCGGTGGCCGCAGGTCGAAGTGGTCGGCGGCCGGAGTCCCGCCGGGCGCGTTGCCAAGGCGCGCGCGCTGTACGCACGGATCGCCGCGCTGCACCGATGGGCGCGCCGGACGCGACCGGACGTTGCGCTCTCGCACAACTCGTACGCGCAAATCGTCGCCGCGCGGACGGCCGGCGTCCCCGTCGTGACGGCGATGGACTACGAACACCAGCCCGCGAACCACCTGGCGTTCCGCCTGGCCCACCGGATTCTTCTGCCGGTCGTCGTGCCGCTGGACGCGGTCCGCTCCAAGGGGGCCGCCCCGCACAAGGTGGTGCGCTACAACGGCCTGAAGGAGGAGCTCTACGTCGGCGACTTCGACTTCGACGCGGATATCGCGTCACAACTCGGAGTCGAGCGCGACGGCCGACCGCTCGTCGTCGTTCGAGGACCTCCGCTCGGAGCGATATACCACCGCTTTGAAAACCCACTCTTCGCAGACATCCTCCGCCGCGTCGGCCAGACGGATGCGCAACTCGTCGTCCTCGTGCGGCAGCCCGAGGAGCGACGCGCGCTGGAAAGGAGTGCGCCTCGCAACGCTGTGATTCCCGAGGTTGCAGTCGACGCCAGATCGCTCATCTACATGTCGGATCTGGTGATCGGCGCAGGTGGGACAATGACGCGCGAAGCGGCGCTGCTCGCGATTCCGAGCGTCAGCATCTACGCAGGACCGCCGGCGGCGGTCGATCGGTATCTCGAGCAGGAGGGTCGGCTACGGCGGCTCGAGTCGGCAGAAGAGCTCGGGCCGATCTGCAAGCGATCTGCGCAGCCGCGTTCGCTCGAGGAGGTCCGCTCGGCGGGGCGCCGCTTGACCGACGAGTTCGTCGCGGTCACACGTGATCGGGGCTGAGGAAATCGCGAGCCGAAATGACAGAGGCCCCCACTGGGACGAAACGGCCGCGTGTCCTGCTCCTCTCGCACGCGCCGATCACGCGCACCTCGAGCGGCTGGCTGACCAAGAACCGGGTCGGCATGATCGCCGACGGTCTGGCGGAGCTCGGCTGGGACGTGACGGTGCTGGCGACCAGCGCGCCTGCGCTCAGCTTCCTTACGCACCCCTTCTCCACAGCGGTTCACGTGGTGCCGCTCTCGGTGAGCCCGCGCCGCCTCCTTCCGGTCATCCGCCTCGTGCGCCAGGTCGACGCCGCTCTCGTCTTTACGCCGGTGGTGCGGACGGCACTTTTCTCCCTCGTGCTCGGGCGACGCGCGCTCGTCTACGCCGGGAATGCGTAGTTCCTGATTCCGGGGACGCGTCGTTGGCGCTGGGCGCTCGAGGCGGTCGTGGCACGACGCTCGGCGCACGTCCTTACGGCCGGCCCTGCGGTCTACGATCGCTTCGCGAACCGCCTCCATGGGCTGTTCGTGGAACGATCGCGGCACGGAAGGGGTTCCGGAGCCGAAGGAGTCGGGCGAGTAGTGCCAAGCCGCAACGAGGCTCGGGACTAACGGTTTCCTTTCGTCGGTCAGTTCGGGCAGCGCGATCTTGACCCGGCGGACGTCCTGCGGGGGGGCGGCTCAGCTTCCTTCATCCGGTTGCACTCGACTGTTACGACGTGCTGGTTCTTCCGCTTGAACCGGAACATCGCGAACGAGGCATTCCGCAGCGACTCAGTGCCACGCTCGCTACGCCCTCCTTCGTTTCGTGATGGATCACGAAAAACCGCCGTTTCGAAGGCACCTCGGATTTCCTCGACGCCCTCAACGAAGAGACCCATGTCTTGGGACTGCTCTCCCGCCGACGAAATTGCGGGCGAGTGTGTCCACCACTAGGAGATCCGGATGCCCAGCGTCGAGCTGCTCCAGCATCGCCTCTAACCACGTCTCAACTGACGCGGACTGGTGGAGGTTCACGTTCCCGGGCATCACGAGCAGGTTCGGTAGCCCGCGCACGCCGCGATGCTTCATCCATGCTGCGATCCGCGCGCGGACTCCGCTCGCGCCCTCGGCGACGATGTATGACGATCCCGAGCAGCTCAAACGCGCAGTCGAGAGTGCGTGTATGTCCGCCGAACGGCCACAGCTGTGCGGCGACGGACGGGCCTCGAACCGAATCGCGCGCAGCCTCCCTCTGGGACTTCCGCCCGAATGAAGTCGGACGTTCGGCACGATCGGCGGCGTGTAGATGGACTTCTCTCTTCTCGTGAAGGTTGGCGCGGACCCGGGGTCGGTAGCGATCGTGTCAGCCGCGCCCGCTCTGACACTGGGGCTGGTTCGTAGGTTCGAGCAGCGTCGGCTGGCCGAATGGGTTATAGAAGTGGTCGGGCGGCACCTTCATCGAGAACGGCAGCGACGCCTCGTTTGTCGGGAACATGCGTGCGCGGAAGACGCCGATGGGCTTCGCGCTGACCAACTTCTGCAGTATTCCGAAGCGATTTGTCGTCGCGAGGGCGACCTTCTCCCACGCGCCGCCGGGTCTCCGTTTCTGCTCAATGAGCAGCCGCGCGGGCCGGCCAAACGGCGTCCGTGCCCAGACCGCGACACGCTTACCATGTCGCAGTGCGACGAACGGAAAGCGAAATCCCTCGAGCGTCGGTTTCGGCTTCGCTGTAGCGAAGTTTAGGGAGTCGAAGTAGAAGCCTGCTTGGTAGGCGCTCCTACTCATCGGGAGGTCCTGAAGTTGGAGCCAGACGACGAGGCTGACACCGTTTGCCCACATCCGGTATAGCGCCTCCGGGATCCACCGGTCGAGGAGCGTCAACGGCGGGCTGCAGCGGTCGGGCGGGTTCGAGTCCCAGCTGAACTCCGTGACCCAGAACTGGATCGATCGCCGCGATTGGACGTGGTGCGCCTTAACGGCAGCATCGAGTGTCCGGCGCATCTCCGGCAGGTCGCCGAGCGACACGTCGTTCGCAAGCACAGCGTGATGGAGCGGCCCACCGGACGTGTATGGATGAGTGGCCCAGACGTCGAAGCTGACACGGTCGTTGCACGTCGCGCGAAGGGACTTCGAGAGGCACAGCAGCGCGCGCATGAAACTGAGCGGTCCCCAATCCGAATCCTGAGCCTGCACGGTTGGCGTTATGTCCCGAAACGGCGCTAGACCTGCCGCGATGACGACGTTGTCCGGATGGACGGAATACACCGCGGCCGCGAACTCATTCAACATCCGCCGGTACCACCCCGGCGAGATCGGCTGGCCGTTCTCCAGTTGCGGAACGAGGTAAAGGCTGATGTTCGGCTCGTTCCACGCTTGCCACCAGCGGACGCGCGGAAGGCCTGCGAACGTGCCGCTGTACCGTGTGGCCACCGCCTTGGCGAACTGTCCGAACGCCACCGGGTCCGGCAGGTATGAGTTGTTAGGGGGCGTTGGTTTCGTACCCTGCGCCCATCTCGGCGCTGCCAGAATCGTGACGAGCGGTTCGAGACCGTGCCGGACGATGTTCCGGATCCTCGAGTCGAGGCTCCCCCACCGATAGTTCGGATCGCCTGGATTGGAGGGATCCCACGCGCGAGGCCGGATCGGCGGGGCGATTTGCCACCAGTAGACCGTTATTCGGGCCGCCGTTGCGCCGGCGCGCCGAGTGCGGGTGAGTGCCACGGACTCGGAGGAGGGATCCCAGCGGGCACCATCCGGGTCGAAATAAATCGCCGTGCGTAGGGGCCGATTCGGTATCGCCGCCGTGGCCGTACATGCCCACACAAGGGCGCCGAGCGCACATATCGAAAGGACGAGGCGACCCCTGCTCACGGGGCCGATCCTAGCTCAGGCATTTCCACGAACTTCGAATCGACCTCAGCCGGAACCCGTCTCGAGAGTCGCCGCCGGCGAGCGGTGCGGCCGTCGTTGAACCTCTTTCGCCGATCTGTTAGCGTCCGCCAAAGTGGCATCCGTAACGAGAGGTCACGGCGGGCGCGGGTCCGCGCTACTCCCGAGGGTCGGCCCCGGACCATCGGCAGGACGATCGCGCGCGCCTCCGGATCGGCCCCCGTGGCTGACCTGCGGCGCCGACCTGCGGTAAAGGCAGCTACGTTCCCCCTCGGATCTGACAGGAGGCTTCATGAAGCTGACACGTAAGCGGCTCGTAGTGCTCCTCGGTGCAGCAGTCATCTTTGGCGGGGTTGCAACCGGAACCGCGATCGCGGTGCACACGGGGCCCTCATACGGAGGATATGAATACCAGGTCGGCATAAACACGAGCAGTGACCCAGTCACCACTATTTCGCTCGTCTTTGCCGGTTTGGCCGGTACACCGACGAGTGTCTTCGTCCCGAGCGGCACGACTCGGCTAATCGATGCACGATTCGCCGGAGAGTCGTATTGCTTCGGCGGGACTGCAGGAAACTGGTGCAGCCTCCGCATCGTCGTCCGAAATAACGCGACCGGCATTACGACGGAGCTATTCCCGCAGTCGAACATCGACTTCGCCTTCGACTCTGTCGGCACAGCAAATGATTATTGGGAAGCCCACGCGATCGAGCGATCGATTAGGCTCGGAGCTGGGAGCTATACGGTCTACGTCCAGTGGAGAACGACAAACTCTTCGACAGTCTTCCGCCTGGACGACTGGCAGTTCACGGTCGAAACACACTTCTAGAGAACGACGTCAGGGACCTGCGGGAGGGAGCAATACCCTTCCGCAGGTCCTGTTCGAGACCTGCTGGAGATCCTCTGGCAAGGGCGAGAGAGCTTCGCCGCGGCGCCGCTATTGCCGCTTCGTCACGGCTTCGTCGCCGCAATTCGAAACGACTTTGCGGTCCGGATCATCATCCGTGAGGCTGCCGTCAGAGCCTTATTTCCAAGTCGAACCCATAGACTCCCGGCAGCACCACCCCAGTATCCCGCGATGCGGACCCTGAAACCGAGTTGCTCGAGCCGGGCCGCCAGCTCGAATGGGTCGAAAAGCCGCTCGATCACGATTCCGGTGTCAGGGTCCACGGGTACCTCGTCTCCGGTGAAGAGGCTCGAGGGCTTCACGCCATTTGAGTAATAGCGGCCGGTCGCGCGAGCGACCTGGGCCGCAGTCATGCCGAACGTGCGCGCCGACAGCATCTCGATATCTTCCGTCGACGCCTGCGGAAACCGCTCCGCGATGATCTCCGCCCGACGGCGCCGGTAGGACTTATCGATTCTGTGCGTATGCAGCCATTGCGTTTCGCTGCCAATCTCGAAGGCGCGCCATACTTCGCGCGTCTTTCGACGGATAGTGGGGTTCATCGCGTTGTTCCCGTCCGCGATTAGGAGTGTCCCCCCACGACAGACTACTCGCAATGCTTCTTTGAGAAAGCCGTCGACGTCGGCGTAATGCGAGATCGCCTCGTTCGAGACGACGATGTCGAAAAACTCGTCATCGACGAGCATGTTGGCCGCATCGGCCTCGGTCACGGAGATTACGCGGGAGATATCCGCAGGGAGTAGGGGCAAATACGCGCGAAGGGTGTCGAGCATCGGTCGATGGATGTCGATTCCGTGTGCCTCTTTCGCGCCGAGGAGAGCATAGGCGATCAACCCGAAGCCGAAGCCGCATCCTGCATCCAGAATCCGTTTTTCCCTCGGATCGGCGCGGCCGAAGCCAAGCAGGTCAATCCGATACTGCAGATACTTCCGTGCCTGTTCTGGGCCGGCGACATCGCCGCAGTACTGGTACAGCCACGGGTCGTAGGCCGATAGGTGCGCGCCGAGAATGGTTTCGAAGACATTCGCGAGCCGCGAGGCAGATTCGGCCGGGGCTCGTCCCACCGCCGCGAAGCTAACAGACGCTAGAGGATGAGCGTCGGTGGATGGGTTCAACGTCGGCCGCCTGAGTAAATCTAGGCCACGCGATGGGTCGTTCCAGTCGCGGCGTGGGCCCAGGACTGGGCGCCCCCGTCGGTCATTGTGGGACCCGCTCTCGCCTCAGCTCAGCGCTCGTGGATGTGAGCTAAAGCGTGCGTATTTTGTCGCAGCCTTCGATGCGCAGACCGGGAAACGTCTGGCCGCTCAGACATGCCTCGGTGTCTCCCTGCCGGGCACCGAGGACGCAGCGACCGTGGTGCTCGACAGAGGCGCACAGGCAGCCCCGGTCGGTACCGCAATCGGCGCGGAAGGCAGAAATTCTGCCGATGGAGCCAGCGTAGAGGAGGCCCCCGGCAACCAGCGGATCGCTGAAGTGTCCGGCCGCGGTCCAGAGGGGTGCACACCCCTCCGCCGCAGTTGCTTGGGAAGGCGAAGAGCTTGTCGGGCGACTGGACATAGACGCGACCGTTTGCCACCGCGGGATTGCCGAGCCAATCCGCTCCCGTGGTTGTCGGGCCCGTGTCTGCAACCGACCGAGGCGCGCAAGTGACACCACCGCATGCGGCGGGGAAGGCATACAGGAGGCGGCCCGCGCCCACGTAGACGGTACCGCGCGCGACTGCGGGTGAACTGGTGGGCGAGATCGTGTACCCCGTCCACAGAGGCGAACAGCTCGCGCCGCCGGTGCCGCAGTGCGCCGCGAAGGCGTAGAGCCCTCCCTCGAGTGCGGCGACATTGACGATGCCGTCCGCAACTGCGGGAGCGGATGGGCCGTAGCTTGTCTGGCCTATCCACAGCGGCGCGCAGCCCGCGCCGCCCGTGCCGCACTCGGCGGGAAACGCGTAGACCTTCCCCGCAGCAGAGGAGACATGGACGACTCCGCCTGCGACTGCCGGCGGCTCGTAGACTGGTTCACTCGTCTCACCGGTCCACAGCGGGGAGCAGGTGGCGCCGCCAGCGCCGCAGTTGGCGGGGAACGCGTACCCTCCTCTCCCAAGCCGTGACGTAGACGACGCGATTTGCGACGGCGGGGACCGTCACGTACGGGCCTGCTGCACCGTCCAGAGCGGCGAGCAGGTCGCCCCGCCACTGCCGCAGTCGGGGGCAAAGACGTGCAGCTTCCCGTCCCAGCCGCCAGCGTAAACACGCCCTTCCGCGACGACCGCGGGCCCGATCGGCCCTCTTCCCACCCACCTGAGCCTCAACGCCGACACTTTCGTCGGGGTGACGAGCGTCTCGGGATTGAACGCAATGTGTTCCGCTGAGAACCGGAACTGAGACCAGTCATTTCCCAAGGCCGACCCGCCCGCCGCTCCGAATAAGAAGATGGCCGCGACAGCAACAAGACCCCGGATGCGACATGCGCCGCGACTCATTCTCGACCTTTCGAGCTTGCTGAAGACTTCAGCCAAAGTCTGCTCGTTCCTACGGAGAAGTACAAGGTCAGAAGGGCCTTCGCAGGCCCTCTGTCACGTGGGACGGCGACGCTTGCCTGGCGATCCATCAATTTCAGTGCCCTTTTCGGAGTCCGCCGAGATCCCGATCGGGTGCGCCAAATCAGGAGGTGCCGAGGAATTCGCTCGAAGCTGGAAGCGCTGGCTCTCGCGATGTCTTCGAGCGGTCCACACGTCTAAGCCAGCGCACGGTTCTCCGGTCCGGGCGCGTGTGAGTGTGTCGACGGTCGAGGGGCCTTTACTAGTTGTACCTTCCGCCTCATCACTCCAGTCCGCGGTAGCCAATTAGGACAACATGCGGCGACAACATCGGCGCGTTTAGACCAGCCGCGCGAAGGAGACGACCACCGCCATTTAGGAGTCGGACAGCCAGCCGTCGCCGTCGTGGATGGCGTTCGGCGTGGTGGAGCCAGACGCCGAAGGAGCCGTGGTAAAGGACACGAACGTCAATAAGACCGAGCGCGGCTGCGGCCGAACGAAGTCGGTGCGGGTCCATGGCGTCGAGGTTGTGCAGCGCTAGAAGCTCCCGGTCGTAACGCTTCTGGAGGAAACCATTGAGGCTACCCCGCAGATTGGGGACCGTGACGAACAGCAAGCCGTTCGGTGCGAGCAGCTCTACATGCCGGGCAAGCACACCGCGGAGATGCTCGAAGTGCTCGATGAAACCAACCGAGATGACGACGTCGAAGATGCCCGGATCGCTGGTGAAGACATCGTCTTCGATGACCCGGACGCGGGTCGTATCGACGCGGTTTGCGGCAAACAGCTCGCCCACGACCTTGCGGTCGACGTACGTATCGAGCAGGGTGGCATCAAGTCCGAGCTTTATCTGAGCAAGTGCGACATAGTGGCCCGGAAACCCCCCGATGTCGAGGAACGTCCTGTATCCACGGCCCTTCACCGCTTCACGCAGCAGGCCTTCGAAGTGGAACGGATCGACGCCGCCGCGATCGGGCAATACGACAGATGATTCCCAGAAGTCCTGCCAGAAGGCTTCGCTTGTCAGCGCCGTGGGCCGGAGGGGCTTGCTGTCGCGAGCGGCGGACATCGCGCCCGGAGCATACGATGCTGGCGCGGGCAACAGTATGCTTCAGTGGGGTATGCCTCTTCGAATCGACGTCCTTCCGAGCGGGAAGCGGCGTATCACGGTCGATTCCGACGCCTTCGTCGCGGTAAAGACCTGGGAGACGTCATATCCGCCCGAATTAATCGAACGGATCCTTACGGTCAAGGGAGAGACGCACGTCTGCGACGAGATCCGGCGGGAAGAGGACGAAAATTATGTAGATCTCGCTCTACGAGCCGGACTGCTCGCGTTCGTGGATGAGAACGACTTTCGCGGCAGGCGAGTCCTCGATTTCGGCTGCGGGAGCGGTGCATCGACGGTTGTCCTCGCGCGGCTCTTTTCGGAGGCCGAGCTCGTGGGAGTCGACCTCGACCGCCGCCTTCTCGACGTCGCGCGGCTCCGCGCGCAGCACTACGGTCTGCGGAACGTCTCATTCATCCCATCGCCAGCTCCTGACGAGCTCCCGGCCGAGCTCGAGCCCTTCGACTTCGTCGTTCTCAGCGCCGTCTTCGAGCACCTTCTACCACATGAGCGTGAGATGCTTCTCCCAAAGATCTGGACGGCGCTTGTTCCAGGTGGGCGCCTATTCGTGAATCAGACGCCGCATCGCTGGTACCCGATCGAGTACCACACGACCGGCATCCCCTGCCTGAATTACGTGCCGGCGGTGCTCGCGCTCCGACTTGCGCGTCTGTCGCCGCGCATTCGCCGGGGCGCCACCTGGTCCGAACTCCTGCGCCAGGGCATCCGGGGCGGGACCGAAAGACAGATTCGAAAGCTCCTGCCTGGCGCGGTGTCGCTGCGACCCCGGGACCGGCATTGGGTGGACGTGTGGTATGAGATGTCGATGACCCGCGCACCACATCCGCTCAAGCGCACGATGCGCAAAGCATTCAGGGTCATCAGCGCGATGACCCGAACATCTTTCACGCCAACGCTGCTGCTCGCGTTCGAGAAGCGTCGATAGTTTGCGAGTACACCGTTAGTACGCGCGCCGCGATTTCGGGCCGCGCGAACGTGCTTGCGCGTCGCCGCAGAGCTTCGTCCCGTGGCGCCGCCAGCGCAGAGACGAGCGCGCTTCCGAGGGCGCGCGGGTCACGCGGCACTACGGCGCACCCGACTAGGCCGGAGATCGTCTGCCTGACGTCACCCACGTCGACCGAGACGACCGGAGTCACACATGCGAGAGCCTCCTTCACCGTCATCGGTGAACCCTCCGAGCGCGATGTCATCAGCATGACGTCGACGGCGTTCATAACCAAGGCGACTTGGTCGCGCGTATAGCCCTCCAGGCTGACGGCGCGCAGGTCCGGTACGCGGCCGCGCGCTTCCTCAATCGTCGCATCGAATAGATCGGCACCCTTGACTTGTTGAGCGCGCGCTCCGGGGAACAGAACCGTCGGCATGTCCGGCCAGCCGAGGCCGCGACGGGCATCCTGCCGGTTGAGTGGGACGAACCGATCGAGATCTACGCCCATCGGGATTACGGGCGCTTTCGGTAAGCCAAGCCGGCGCGCGCCATTGCTGTTGACAAAGATGGGTGAGGTCAAACGAGCAACGACCCACGAAAGGCGCGCCTGCCACGGCACGTAGCCGGTGTCGCTGCCGTGGAACGTCGTCACGATTGGTGCTCGGCGCTGAGCGAGGGCGACCGCGCCACTCAAACCGTAGTGCGCGTGAACGACGTCGTACGACGAGGCGTGAAGGCGACGTCTTAACCGCGGAACGACGCGAAGGTACTCTGTCGCGGCGACTGAACCGTCGAAATCAAGAACATCAATCTCGCAGCCAAGCGCGCGAAGGTCATCGACCTGCTCCGCGACGAAGCAACCCCACCACGGCCGCGCGGCTGACGGAAACATGTTCGTGCAGACGAGGATCCTCAAGGTGAGTGCACGACTTCTTCGAACACGCTCAGGTACCTCTCGGTCATAGCATCGCCCGTGAAGAATGCGCG
>Ga0137375_10007351_pt1 | contig 13101 bp, 7 predicted proteins | sample SagtaG_24_FD_104936 | JGI IMG/M metagenome (GOLD analysis project Ga0137375, IMG submission 104936) | Vadose zone soil microbial communities from Sagehorn Ranch, Mendocino, California, USA - Sage1_R_113_16 metaG | ecosystem: Environmental > Terrestrial > Soil > Vadose zone | place: USA... | reverse complement strand
CGTCGCCGAACAAGCCCACGATCGCCTTCGCGACGGTTCGCTCGTCGCAGCGCGCCGGTGTCGCGGCACGGGCCGGCGACGCGATCAGCGCCGTCGCCAGCAACATCAGGCTGGTCGCGACAAACCTCGACCGACCTCCGCTGGTGATTCGCCGCCGATCCCTAGCCACGGGCAGCTCCACTCTGAGGGAGAGCGCGGCGCGTGTCAGTGACGTCGATCCCGCGTGGTGGTCGGACGCATCGATTCGTCGGGACAGTTCACCGCAGGATGGTGGCAATCTCACGGCCCCGAGTCTCTCGTCTGGGCCGCCATTCTCGAAGGAATTAGTCCATAGCATCCCGATAAGCGCTGCTTATCGATCGACGGCTCTCGGTGCGATGATATCCGACGCCGACGAAAAGCGATGCAGCCGCATCGGTCAGGGTGCCGGGGTCACCGCGTCCCGGCACCAGCGCAAAAGGGATCTCGCCGTCCGAGATGGCGAGGCGGGCGAGCGTTACAGATCTACAATGAGCCATGAAAACTAGCCTTGCTTGTGCGTTGATCATGGTCACCGTGGCGCTGGGCTGCGACGCCGGAAAGTCGACCACAGGCGCGGCGGGCCGCGGCGGAACGACGGGCAGCGCGGGAAGCGCGGGCACGGGAGGAACCACCGGTGCCGGGGGTGCAGGCGGCGGCACGGCAGGGACGGGTGCGGGCGGACGTGGTGGCGCGGCTGGTGGCGGTGGGCGCGGTGGAAGTGGTGGCGCAGCCGGGACCACGGGCGGACGCGGTGGGGGCGGGGGCGCGGTGTGTACGATCACCACGATCCGGAGTTGCACCCCCGCGACCAGCCCGTACGCGTCGAACGGGTGGGTGTCGAACGGCACCTTCAAAGGCTACGCCACGACGTTTGGGATCGGCATCGGCGGTGGCTACATCCTCGCGCCACCGGACTACGACAACGAGGGCGCCTACACGTGCGCAGCGGGCGCGCTCTATCCCAACACCCGGCCCGAGAGTCAGGCCGGCTTCCACTGGAACGTGAACCAGGCCATGACGCCGGCCAACGCGCCCCCGATGACGGTGACGCCCATCGGCGCCGGTCTGCTCATCAATGCACCGGGGACGACGCGGTCGATGCGGGTCAACCTGAACGACGCGACCACGACTTGGTGCGCCTACCTCCCGCAGGACGGCGGCGGCGTGATTCCGTGGTCGTCGTTCAAGACCGAATGTTGGCCTGGTGGCGAGAGCACCGCCTACGCACTGCAGCCCTTCGTCAGCGTGCAGATCAGCGCCCCCGCCCGCGAGACCGAGCCCACCTGCTTCTGTTTCTGCGTCGTCAGCATCGCGCCAGCCGCGATGTGATGTGGCAGCATGGGTGGTCGTGGCAACGACCGTCATGCAGCTGGTCACCCGCTGTGGCTCGATCGACGAGTTCGTGGAGCGGTTCGCCCGGTTCACCTCCGAGACCGAGCTGCTGGTTCCCGCGTTGCCGGACGTCGTACCCGGCACGGCTGGGCGCTTCGTCATCCGGTTGAAGGACCAGACCACCTGCATGGCCGGTCGCTGCGAGGTCAAGGAGATCCTCTCCGTCGCCGTGCAGACCGGGGGCTCGCGGTTGCTGATGCGGCTGGGGCTGGGACACATGGACTCGCGCAGCCGGGAGGTTCATCAGCGCATGCTCGAGCACCGGGGGTTGAAGCCGGCGCCGTCCGGTGAGCCCACCAAGACGGAGATCCAGGCCCCCGCGCCCGCGAGCGCGCCGCCGTCGTCGACCGCGCACGCGTCCCAGCCCTTGGGCCGGCCCGCCACGCAAGCGCCCCCGCCCGCGCCGCCGGCCCCAGTGCCACCGGCGCCCGGGCGACGCCTGTTTGGGGCTGGCGATACCGTGGTCGATCCGCCGCGTGCACCCGGTGCCGCATTCGTGCCCGCGAACCCGCTCGGCGATGTCGACGCGGGGGACGTCCCGAGCCTCGTCGAGATCAGGCTGGTGGAGACCGAGACCACCGACTCGGCGCCGACCGTCATCGATGCCCCGTCCGGCCCGCTCTTCCCCTGGTTGCCCGGGATGCCCGGGCTGCCACCGGACCGTCGCGCCCGCGCGCGCGCCGTCGCCCGCCGCGCTCGGCCCTACGCGGTGGGGGCGCTGGGCGGGCTGTTGCTCGGCTTGTTGCTGGGCTTGTGGATCGCCCGCACGCCAAAGCCGGCCGCGACGCCGACGGCGACGGCGACGCCGGCGCCGGCCGTGGCGCCCGCCGCCCCGCCGATGCCCGCGGCGCCGCCGACGCCGGCCGCGCCGCAACCGTCCCGAGCCTGCGAAGCCAACGTGACCAGCGTGCCCGCCGGCGCCACCGTCAGCTGGGGCGAGGTCGACCTGGGCGCGACCCCGATCGCGGGCGCCGAGGTGCCGTGTGGACAGGCGGTGGTCACGATCCGGCACGAGCACTATGCCGACGCGCAGCAGACGATCGTCGCCGAACAAGGCAAGGGCCTCACGCTGTCGGAGCGTCTACGTCGCCCGCCCGCCACGCTGATCGTCACCTCGTCACCCCCACACGCGCGCATCAAGTTGAACGGGAAGTCGTTTGGCGCGACGCCCGCTCGCATCGACACGGTGCAGTTCGAACCCCTGCGGCTCGAGGCGCGGCTGCCGGGGCGCCGGCCCAAGAAGAGGAAGCTCACCCTGCGACAGGCCGAGACGACGATCGACATCACGCTCGGGGCGTCGGCCAAGGCGCGGGCGCGCTCTGCGCGCAAGGCACATTGACGCGATCGAGGTCGCGTCGACGAACCCGGCTTCGAACGGCGCGGGTTGCGGCATACAGGCCGCCAACGTCAGCGCCGGCTGAGCCGCTCTCGCTGCTAGCGAACCCTGAGGGGTGACGGGCTTGTTCACGCCGCCCTACCTCGCCGCGACGTCAGTGAGCATCACTCGTTTTTCATCCAACGGCTGGCCACCCTCCAGCACGGTGAGCACGCGGCGCTGTTGCGCCCCGGCAAACCGCTTCCGGCTTCACGTAGCTCTGGACGCTCGGGCTCTAGTGCGACGGAACGTATCCGGACATGCGCGGCGGCGCGCGCCGCTCAATCGCACACCCATTGCAAGTCGGTGCTACAAAAACATGATCGCGTCCCGGACGTGGGTCAGGATTGTCAGCTCGGCGTCTGCACGGATCCCTGTGCGGGTGTGTCGTGCGCGAGCAGCGTCTGCGCAGACCTCGGACAAGTACGCCTGCCAGTACCGCCCGAACGTCGCGGAGAACATGCTGATGTCGGACATGCTGGTGCCCGAGATCAAGGCGCGGGTCGGCTGGTAGCTCATGGTGTTCGCGCGCAGCGGACGCCGAGGTAGGCAAGCGAAGTTGCGGGGGTCATGTCCGTTCGGTTCGAGACCCTCTGCACCAACGAGGCGCCGGCGAAGCTTCCTCCTCGAACCAAGCGACTCGTTCCCGTGGTAGGACCCGCAGGATCGGTCGACGGACTCGCCGCATAATACGCGGCGTCGTACCAATCGCTGACCCATTCGGTTGCGTTGCCGGCCATGTCCTGAGCTCCGTAGAAACTGGCGCCAGTGGGGTGTGAACCCGAAGGCATGAGCTGCGATCCGCAACCCGCGATGTTCGCTCTCGTGCAGTCAGGCGCGGCGTCTCCCCACGGATAGATTCGCATGTCCGTCCCGCGAGCCGCTTTCTCCCATTCGGCCTCGGTGGGCAGGCGCTTGCCGGCCCAACCGCAATAGGTGTCTGCTTGATCCCATGACAAATAGGCGACCGGGAGATCGTTGGATGCAGTCGGGTCGGGCTGACTCACGTCCGCGCACGTCCCGGATGTCACGCACTTGGCGTAATCGCCTCTGGTGACCTCGAGCTTATCAATCTCGAACAGAGCCAGCGTGACGGCATGGGCTGGCATCTCGTCGCTGTCGCAGCCCGTATCGGTCGCCACGCAACCCATGGTGAATTGCCCTGCGGGGACGGTCACGATGTCCCCCGCACCTGCGGGTCCGGAGCTCCCGCACGCTTGGCAAACCCACGACGCAGCAGCAATACCGCATAAAGAGCGCACAACCTTCATCGTCGACTCGCGCCACATGGATCCTCCACGCGTTGATTGCTCATTCAAAGACCGATGTCTCCGGCAACCGAGATGCCCAGGACCGCCATGGGGTGATCGGTGCCGAACCAAAGCGAAAAGGACGGCACGAGCGCAAGAGACCAGGCATCGGGGCGCATGTCGAAGGGAGGATGGGGAAGCTCTGGCGGCAGGTGTGCCAACCGAAGTGCGGCCCGAGGCCCGTGATAAGCGATGTCATCGCTCGACATGACGGTGTCGTAACCGAGCTCGGGGCTGACTCCGAATCTTCCGAATCGTACGGCAACGAGGTCGGCGCTGGCGCCCAAAAGGGCTGCCGAAAAACTCCCGCGAGACCCCGGCACCTGGTCAGGCTCGTATGCCTTCCCAGCTCCGAGCTCTAAACGCCCGTGCACGTCTCCCAACCAAGTTCCGATGCCCCCCACGAACAACCAACCCCAGTCGAGCGCGCTGTCCCCCCCGAGGGCAGCGAACGCCCTGGGTGCGACGTCGAGCGACAGCGACGGGCGATAGGACCACTCGACGCGCGAAACCGATTCGATCACCGGCAGTCTCAGGCATTGCGACGGTTTGCCTTCTGCAGAGAAAGGCACCACGAGCCACGACGGAGACTTGTCGGGCCAGCCGAGACCGTCGAGCTCTGCTCTGGCAAACACATAGTCGAGATCGGCAGAAGCCGCAGGCACGAGGTGAATCGGTTGCGCGGCGGGATTGCCGGAACCGGCGGTACGCGCCACGATGCCGCTGCTGCATCCGGCGCTTGCGTCCTGGACCCAGCGTGGCGGACCAACGTCTCCTGGCGACGTGGCCTTGGCAAGAATCGATACCTGGACACCGTCCCCCCGCCCCGGGGGTGGAATCCCCTCGCCCATCGACGTGATCCTCAGGTGGCTCAGGTGCAGCTCGAGGTCGTCCGCCGACCCGTCGTGCGGAACGACGGGTCGATAGACGGCTGCGCTGCACCCGCAGCACAACGCCACCAGCATGGCGCCTCCCGACCGCACGAGCTGATGCTATGGCGCAAGAGGGAAGGTTTCAAATGGGTCTCTTCGGATTATCAGCTTGCTGTCGTCATGCGCTTGCATGCGCTTGAGCATCGTGCCGGTGAAGACCCAATCCGGCACGCCGGCGAATGGAGTGGTTGGATCGCCCGGGGTGAGCGGCGATGTATTTCCTCCCGACGCAGCAAGCTGCGCGGACACATGGTCGATCGGTGACTGTTGCGCGGCATTTTGCGCGCCGCACTTTCCGGTGCTCTGGCAGTAATAGCCGTAAGCGGCGAAGATCCCCACGACCACGTAGGACGCCGCGAGCAACGAGAATCCCAGGGTCGTAGCAAAGGCCGCCCCTGAGAAGGCTCCGACGGCGGCAGGGCCGAGAACCGCCGCTGCGCCCGCGGCTCCGCCGAGCATGAAATCCATCGCGAAGTCGTCGGTGAATCCGTTCGAGCCGGGGTACTTCTCCTTGTTGACAAAATAGGCGGCGGTACCACCCCCGACCGAGCCTGTCGCAGCAGCGATCAAGGCGAGCGTTGCGAGTCTGGCGCCGTTTGTTGCGGCCGCCACACCGGCGCCGCTGAACAAGCCTATCGACGCGCCCGTCGCTGCGCCGACGAACGCCCCGGCGATGGCAAATCCCGCAACCACTTTCCAGAATTCCGCGCTACCGACGTCGAGACCTGCTTGCGAGGCCACGATCGCTCCTATGATTCCGCCGACGACGAGCCCGGCGACTGCTCCGATGATCACGGCAAACAAGATTGCCCCCACACCGCCGGTTAGCGCTCCAACCACGAGCACGGCGGCGACCACGACCAGGGCAAGCACGATGTCGACGATCGCGTTCGTAAAGAAATCGGTCCAACTGTGCCCGGTGGGGTCGACGTACCGCAGAGGATTGTTCGCGTTGAACGAATAGCGGTTCAGGGCCTGCGGTTCATTCGGATCGCGCACCTCGGAATCCGTACTCAGGAAGCGCCCGAGCGTTGGGTCGTAGTGACGCGCGCCGAAGTAATAGAACCCGGTGCTTTGATCGAAGTGTTGCCCGTTGAAGCTGACGTCGAGCGAACTGGACACGAGGTCGCGCTCCTGGGCGAGCGGGGACGAGGCAGGCAGCTTGGTAACGTCAGCGGCCAGCTGTTCCCCGAACGGCCGATAGTCGCGGCGCGTGACCTCCACGCCGAGGGCGTCCGTCACGACGTTGGTGTTTCCGACGTGATCGAGGTGATAGTAGAAGAGCTGCTCCGCTGCGTCGGGTTTGGGCTTGTTAGCGAGGTCCGACATGACGACGGAGAGTCCTTCCGATCTACCATCGCGCCCGCTGCATCCGCCTTGCACGAGCTGAAGACCGACTACTGCCATTGCGATCGCGGCGCGAATCGGTCGCACCCGGACGATCCGCGTGCCTCGGACGATTGCTTCAAGCGTCTTGGCTCCTAGCTGTCGCCACCGAATGCGCGGTGCGGACCAGCCGACGAAGCCAAGCGCAAAGGCCAACGCCAGCGCCTCGACGACGTGGATGGCAGGCCGCAGGTTTCTCAGCACGAAGAGTGCGAGAGGCGAGCTTGAAGTGTGCGACGGATGCATCTTCACACGGGACAGCGGCATCACGTTGGTCGCCACGATCATGGTTCCGACCATCACGTGGCGGAGCACGTTGGGACCGTTGACCTCGAAAATATCGTCTACGTAAACCGAGCTGACGTCGTGGCTCGTCCCCGAGTTGCTCTGCTCGCTCCCGTTTCCGTGATCGCCGGCAAGCCGGCGAATGCGCATCCCGGCGGGGTCGTAGATGTTCTGCTCGATCGTCTTCTTCGGTTGACTGGAGTTCGCGTTGCCCTGATGGGCTTCGCTGACCATGAGCAGCCGGTTCTCGTCGTCGTATTCGAGCAGGGTGTCGTTCTTTCGAACGATGTTGCCTTTCGCGTCGTATGAGAGCGTCACCGAGGCGCCAGTCAGGTTCTTGTTGTTGCCCGCGCGCGATCGGATGAGCGCCACGGTGGTCCGCTCGTCTGGCGTGAGGCCGCTCGAAGCGTCCACCAGCGCATCCGCGCACGCGAGAAGGGCGTCATCGGACGCGATGCCGTTCCTCTTTTCGGTCGCCAGCGCCAGATCGATCCCGCACTTGACCTGCTGCCGCTTCACCGGGTCGCGTAGAAAGACGACGTTGCCCTTGCGAAGTAGCGTGCCGATCGGATCGTACTCGTAGATCTCGAGCCCGTAGGCCCCGGTCGCGCTCGTGACCCTGTTGAGCTCGTCGTACGCGAAGGACTGCGATTTCAGTGAATTGGCATTGTCGACCACGGAGGTGACGTTGGCGACGGCGTCATACCCGTACGAAAGATCCTGCAGCGCTGCCCCATGGGGATCGACGGTATTGATCCCCTGGAGTTGGAGCCGCGGATCGTATCCGTAATTCGACACGACGCCGTTCGCGAAATTGAGCTGCGATACCCGCCCAATCGCAGTATGCGTCAGCGACGCGACGTCCCGGCCCAGATTGTCCGTCACGCGATCCGGATAGCCGCCCTGATCGTAATGGTAGTCGAGGGCGAAATCGTCCGGGTAGTCGACGTGTCGCATCCGGCCCATCGAATCGTATTGGAAGTCGAGGACGTAGGTTTGGCCGTCGATGGTCTTGCGCTTTTCTGCGATTCGTCCGCGCGTGTCGTAATCGAGCTCGAACACGGTGTTGGGATCCGTGACGCGTACCAGTCGCCCTGCCCCGTTGCCGGCGGAGCTGGTGCCGTAGGTGAACGCCACGGTCTTTCCGTCGGGAAGGACCTTGAGCCTGAGCAGGCCGTTGCGGTCATACTGGAACGCCGTGTGCCTGCCGTCCGGCGCGGTTTGATCGACGATGTTGCCGACACCGTCGTGGGCGTAGCTGAAAGTACCGGCGGCCGGGTCGACGATCGAGAGCCGGCGCCCGAGCTGATCGTAACCAATCGTCGTCGTCTGGCCGAGCGCATCGACCACCCGCGTCGGTCGACCCGAAGGGTCGTATTGATAGCGCGTGACCTGTTCGGCGGACGCGACGAATTCATGCACCTCGACGTTCTGGCCCGTGAAGTTTCGGATAAAGACACTCCTGCTGCCACGGCGGTCGACGACGTCGGTGCGCAGGCCTGCGTAGGTCAGCGTCTGTGACAATCCATCCGTCTCCGTGATCCTGGTTGGGCGGCGCATCGTGTCGCGCTCGGTCGCGGAGAAATAGGGCGTGTCCCCGTCGAAGAAGGGAGCAGACGTCCTAGCCACGTTCCCGATGTCGTCGAACTCGGTCAGAACGATGACGTTTCGACCGCCTGGTCCGTCAGAGCTCGTCCTGTAGACCTGCGCAAGGCCGTCGAAGAACGCAGTCGTGGTGAACCTTTCGGAGCTGGCGGGATCTACGGTGGCAGACGCGCTGGCGAACTGGTTGTTGGCGTCGCCCACGAGCGGAGAGTAGGCGTACGTTCGTGTGCCGTTGCTCGACGATTCGTCCCCCGGCTCGGTAACTCTCGCGAGGCGCCCGAAGATGTCGTACTCGCGTGTGCTCGTATTTCCCGCGGCGTCGACGTTGCTGGTGGGCGTCCCGAAGCGCGGATCGAAGGTGGATCGAACCGTATTTCCTTCCGGATCCTGGGCCGAGATCCGGAAGCTATTCTGTACGGAGTCATAGGCAAACCGACTGACGTTGCCATTTCGGTCGCTAGACGCGACCATGTTTCCGAACTGATCGAAGGTGGCTGTTCTGGTGAGGCTGCCGCCGTTCTCGTCCAGCCGATCGGTGATGGCGGTCGGGTTGCCACGGGATACCTGAGCATCGCTCAGGCCGTCATAGTGAATGGTGCTCTGCGAGAAGACGTTGTCGCCCGCGTCGAACACGGTGATGCGGAACGGAAAACTCGTGAGGCCAGCTGACGAGTTGATGGCCCATTCCATGACGGTGCGCGTGTCATCATTCGGATTGGCGACGTCCCCGTCGCGGTGTGTCTCCACCGTATTGAGGAACTCGTCATACGAGATGCGGGTGCGCACGAGCACCGATCCACCTGCATCAATGGTTTCGTCGGTCGTTTCGGAGACGGCGATCTGAGTGACGCCGGTTGCGGGACTCGGTGTGACGTAGGTCGTGGTCTTGCGCGCGCGCAGGGCGTTGATCGCGTCGAAGATCTCGACGAGCGAAGCAGTTCCTGCGAGCGCCTCCGTTTGACGGAAGTGGGAGCGGTTGAGTACGCCTCGAGTGTCGACCGACTCGCCGATGGCAAAGCCGCGGTACTGCCGATCGGTGAATAGGCCCCCTTCGTAGTTGTATGTGGTGGTTCGTGGATGGCCGCGCCCGTCGTTGCGTGTCATCTGCCGAGCGAGGTGGAAGATGAGCGGCAGGTCCTGGATGTCGTCACCCCCGCTGTTGTCGAAGTGAGTCGACGGGAGGTAGGAGACGTCGACCTGCTCGCCGAGTGCGGTAATGCTGTGAGACACCACGTCGGGTAGCGCGGTATAGGCAGTTCTCATCGCTCGAGCGATTCCGGCCCGCGCGCTGAGCAGGTCGGCACTGGTATCACCATTCAGATCCACCGCCGTTACGCCGAGGGTCACGCGATCGGAATCGACCACTTTCAGTCCGATCGCGTTGAGCTGTGCGGTCATGGCGTCGTCGGTCGCGAAGCCGAGGCCCGTGTTTCGATAGGCCTGCGTGACGCCCGAGTCCGCCCGAACGTAATCGATTAGACCATCCCCGTTGTAATCGAACGTGAGCAACCCCGCCGACTTGCGGTCCGTCATCAACGAGATGATGCCGTTGTCCTGGAGTGACGACGTGTAGTCCGAGTCAAGCGTCCATCCCGCGCTGTTGTTTAAGAACGCCTGCTGCGGTTGCCCGTCGAGCGTTCGAATGAGATCGGCCAGGCCATCGCCGTTGATGTCGATCGTAGCGTAACCTTGAACTTGCGAATCGGACACGAACGGCTCGAGACCCGGGGTCGTTCGGAGGGCATTGGACAAAGCGTCGCTTCGGGCCCAGCCGCTCCCCGTGTTCAGGAAGACGGCGCGGATATCCGAGGGAACGCGTTCGAGCGTGCCGCCGTCGAGTCCAAAACCAAAGAACCCTTCCGTGCTGCGGAAGCTCCACAAGATATCGGTCAAGCCGTCGCCGTTGACGTCGCCGAACGAGACGCCACCCGGGTCTGTCGGCGTGGTCGATCCATTCGCCGAAGCGGGCGCCAGCAGCGAAAACGGAATATCAGTGGAGATCAGATCGCTACAACCGGCATCCGCTCCGGCATCGAGCACTCCCCCGTCGGCACAGGCGTTCGTGAATGGCGGAAAGAAGCGTCTCTCGGCCGTAACGGTCTCATGAAGCGCCTGGAGGCTGGCCGTGTAAGCGGCATCGAGCACGAAACCTCGCCCGGTATTCCGAAACACCTGCCGGATTTTTCCCCCTCGTGTTGCCTGGATGAGGTCAGGCCGCAAGTCTCCGTCAGCGTCGATGATGTCGCCACCGGTATTGAATCCATCGCCATTGACGAACGTGACGCCAGTGGCTGCGATGCTTGTCGTCCAGACGGCGTCCTGGGTGAACTGGCCGCTCCCATTGCCGAGGAACACCGCCTGCCCGTTCTGTACAAGGTCGACGAATCCATCACCGTTCACGTCCACCTGGCGTATGCCGAGATCCTTTCCGTCCGAGCCGTTGAAATCGATGGGCAGACCGCTGGCATCGATTGCCGTCGGCCAACCCACCTGCGGATTCTGGTAATCGTAGTGTCTTGCGGTAAGCGAAGGCGTGGAAGAGTCGCCGGCCACGATGATGTCTGACAGCAGCGACCGACTGGTGATGCCGCCCTTCGCATATTGGAATACGTACTGACGAGCGAGCTGACCGCTGGTACGGGAGGTCATGCTGTGGAGGCGTCGCCGCATCTCCTGCCGCAGGCCAAGCATGTAGCTGCTGCGTACGTCGTCGGTGCGGTCCTCGTACTCGAAGGTCACCTCATTGGCGCCTGGATCCCCTGTATTGATGTTCCCCGTGTACCGGATCGCGTGCGGATACAATTTGTCGTGGTCGCGCTCGTACGTGATCACGACAGTGTTGCCATTGGGATCGGTGATCGAGTCGAGCATCCAACTGGCGTTCTCCACGCGGGAGTCGGCCGTGGTCCCGAATCGATAGCGGATGCCCTGATTGTCGAGCATCTCCCAGGTCCCGGAGCTGAACCTGAACTGGCGAAACGCGCTTTCGAATTTGGCCCGGTAGGCTCCCGAACCGACGCTGACCAGCTCGCCCCCGATCCCGTTGACCGAGAACTGGAAGGAATCATCCCCGGGCTGCGGGACACCTTGCTTCGTCGAGCGCTCAATCCGTCCGACGTCGAGGTGCCAACCCATTCCGAGATCGGTCGGTCCCCCGAAGGAGTTGTAGACGAGCCAGAGCTTTGGCTCGATTGCGCGGCGCCCAGGAGCGATCGCGGTGCGGAAAATGTCGACGAAGGCACCCACGCTTGCCCCCTGGCCAAGCGACCGTGGATCCCCGATGCCCGGAACCGCAGGGGTGGGCCCATCGGCGCTCGTCTGCGCGTGCACCGCCGGGGCGATGAGCATGAAGCTGGCCAGCAGTCCGGCGCCGACGCAGGATGCGCTGGGCGCGCCTCTGCGCCGCGGAGATCGGCTGGATTCGAACGAGGTCGACCTGGAAACCACACGCCCACGTAGTGCTTTGATCATGTCTGCTCCTCCAACCGGCGCCCTGGTCCACTGAACGAGCGGATGCTACATTGTTTGACAACCGTTCCGTCAAGGTTGATTTGCGACCAAATTGACAATCAATTGCCGCGCGTACCACTTACACCCGACCGCGTTGACAACGATTTGTCCCGACGCAGCAGAACAGCAACCGCTGACTCGTTACGAAATTCCGTGAGGGCTGTCAGGTGTGTACTCGGTAGACGCGTGATCTTGGTCCGCCGTCGAGAATCCGGAATCGGTCGAATTAAGTCCGACCGCTCGGCAACCGTTTGCCGGGCGATGACGACGCTGCGATTCGCTTATGGCGCGCCGACGGCGGCGGAACCGGACGTCAGGTCCGACGAGCTGGCGGTGATCATGATCGTCCCCGCCGTTCCGGTCGCGCGGACGATCGCCAGGACCTTGCCTGAGTACGCCTTGCGGCTGGTCCCCTTGTAAGACGTCGTGTCGATCGGGTTGCCGTTGTCGACGCCGACCAGCTGGCCCGGGCCCGTGACCGAGAACGACACCGAATTCTCGGCGGTCGGAACGATGACGCCGTTCGCGTCCTGGATGTCGGGTGCGGCCGGGAGTGGGCACCCGCGCCGCGCGTATCGGGTTCACCTGGTTCGCGGCCGATCACCCGCCCGAATTACCCGACGCGCTGTAGCTAGTTCGGGACCAAGTCGATCTGCGGCGGCCCCCGATTCCCCGGGGGAGGTAGGCTAGTAGGCCTTGTCGAACGAGTTGCTACCCGGCGCTATTCACCGAACCTGGCCCGGGACGGTCGGAGTGCGGCGAGTCTGGGTCGCGATGGCGCTCGCCGTGCTCGGCATGCCCGCGGTGATCACCGTCTTCCCCGGTTGGGTATGGGCGCTGGGGGTTATCGCTTTGGTGGCCCCGGGGTGGGCTCACTTGCTCGCTTTCGGCGCCAGCGCGGCGGCGGCCGCCTTCCTGACAGTGCCGCTGTGGGTGACCGAAGCAAGGGGCCCACTTTCCATGGCGAACGTTGGTATCGCGGAGCTGCTCGGGGCAGCAATGGGTGGATTGATGCTCTGGCTCGCTTTCCGCACGCGCCGGGCGGGGACCCAGCAAGCTATTATCCCTTCGGCGGGCGCGATCGCCTTGACCTCCGGGGTCGCAGTGGCTTCGCTGGCACCGTACCTACGCTACACGACGGCCCTCGAGATCAACCAGGCGATGCGCCTGCGACCGGCTGCTGGCGCTGTTCTTTTGGGCCTGGCGGCCTTGTTGCTGCTTCGCCGGGAGCGCTCCTTGAAACTCATGGCTTCCGTGCTCGCGATCCTTGCGCTCGTCCCGAGCG
>Ga0137375_10007335_pt1 | contig 13119 bp, 16 predicted proteins | sample SagtaG_24_FD_104936 | JGI IMG/M metagenome (GOLD analysis project Ga0137375, IMG submission 104936) | Vadose zone soil microbial communities from Sagehorn Ranch, Mendocino, California, USA - Sage1_R_113_16 metaG | ecosystem: Environmental > Terrestrial > Soil > Vadose zone | place: USA... | reverse complement strand
AGATCTAAATTATCGGCAACAGGCGCTAGTAACGCATGCGCTTCGGAAGCCCGGTACGCGATACACAATTGAAGGTCACCGCCGCAGTCATGCGATCGTCTATGAAACAGCTCGTAACGATTTGACGGCTTTAGCGGAGCGAGGGTTGCTTGAAACGCGAAAGGCGGGGCGGGCCTTTGCGTTTGTTGCGGCGCCAGACTTGGCTGGAAGGCTGCAGCGAATCACTACTCGTCAGACTGCGTTGAAATGACAGTTTGGTAAACATTACTCACGTTACTGCTTACAGGTCACGGATCTAACCGGCGGGAATGGAGCCGCTGGGAAGAGAGCGACATAGACGGGCAGACCTGAGAGGGTGAGGCTTCGGGGATGAAGCCGAATCAAGCAGTGCGACATGGACAAGCGAAGCGCGGCTGAAAGCCAAGAAGTGGGAACGTCGAGTCAAAAGGCCTCGACTCAGTTCGTCAGCGGAAACTTGTCAAGATTTGTTGCCTGACCCCCAATTCTCCCATCCGATAAACACTACATCTTGTGCTGAAAGTACTTGAATTGCCATACATCTTGCGCAAATCTGTCAAAGCAGATGGACCGGCCTATCGACGACCTTACCGGCCATAAGTTTGGAAAATGGGTAGTTTTGCCTCGCGACGGGTTTGAGTCGAACCATCGGAATTACAGATGGCTGGTTCAGTGCGAATGCGGAAGGCTTAGGCACGTCGCCGGACAGGACCTTTTAGATGGGCGATCCTCATCGTGTGGGTGCGCACCGCATCGCAAAAACGGTAATGGTGCGAAGACCCCTGTGCGTGGTGCGGCGCTGCGAACGCGATTGCATCGTGTTATGAGCGAGCTTCGACCAGAGGGGACAGGATCTCCGGATAAATCTGACGGTGCGTGGGAATCTAGTTTTATTGATGAGGATACACGATCGGATCGGCGGATGATTGTCTGATTAGACAAAATCTTATCATAGCCCTGACGCGCGAATTCTTGGCAACGTCTCCGCGCATGGCCGGGTTGCACGCTCCGCAACCATGATCCGCACCACAAACGGAAGCATTTCGAGACTGAGCTGGAAATTCGCTCTCGACATCACGTGCATTCTACTTGCCCTACCGATTTGCGCGCCGCTAATGATTTTGCTCATCCTGGTGACGCGCATCGGTTCGCGTGGTCCGACCTTCTATCGGCAGGAGCGCGTCGGTCTTGGAGGAAAACATTTTTCTATCTGGAAGTTCAGAACGATGCAGGTGAGTGCTGAAACACAAACTCACGAACAGTACTTCCATGAATTGATGAGGGTCGATCGTCCAATGACGAAGCTGGATGCTTATGGCGATCCGCGCCTCGCCCCTTTTGGCCGATTTCTCCGTGCGAGTGGGTTGGATGAGTTGCCTCAAATCTTCAACGTGCTTTGCGGTGAGATGAGTCTGGTTGGTCCGCGGCCGTGCACGCCAAATGAGTTTGCCAATTACGAATCGTGGCAACGGGAACGTGTAAACGGTCTGCCGGGGCTGACCGGACACTGGTGAACGGCAAGAAGAAAACGACGTTCAACGAGATGATCATGATGGATCTCTTCTATCTCGAGAACATGTCGATCTTACTCGATCTGAAAATTATGCTCAAGACCGGCGCTGTTATCGCCGGGCAACTCTTGGAATCCCAGCAGGCGGCTAAGAACGCGCTTGAAAGGAAATGGATCGAGACGACGAGAGAGAAGGTGGGTAGCAGGAGCGATCTTGAAACTTCTGCGGAAACCATTCGGCCGCGTGAAATGACAACTCGACTGGCAACGGCATCGGCCTGGAGCGATTCTACTTTGGCGCAGCCGCTGTCCAGCCGCCGACACCGAGCGCAGTCAGCACAATTTCCACTGCGAGAGAGCAAAGGATGAGTCCCATTACACGGACGAGGACCGACGCGCCCTGTCGACCGATCACCCGCAAAATCGCATCCGAAAAAAGCAGCAGCATGTAGGTGATGAAGAGCACCACCAGAAGGACAATGCCGGTTTCGAGCCGCTGCGGGACGGTATAAACATCGTTATCAGTTAAGACAATCACCGCCATCATCGCACCCGGCCCGGCGATGGACGGCACCGCCAGCGGGAACACAGCGAGGTCGCGGCCCTCCTCTGGCGATCCATCCGTCTTCGCGTCCATTTTCCCGAAAAGCATCTGCACACCGAACAGGAACAGAATGATTCCGCCGGCCACTTTGAGCGAGTGCATGTGAATGCCGATCGCGTCGAGAATGGAGCTGAGGGGATCAGCGACATAGAAGGTAAAGCGACGAGGGTAGGAGCGAGTGAGCGTGGGCAACGAACGAGTTTCAAATGACCTGGCCGACCGTCCCAGCGGCCACGAGGACTATAGTGGCGTAAAAGACAGCTTTCAGCGCCGTGCGATGCCGCTCTGACCGGCTGAGCGCAGCGGTCAACCCGGCAAACAACGCCACATTCCCGATCGGATCGATCGTCGTCCAAAGAGTAGCGAAATCCTTGCTGATTTTAATTAACAGAGGCGACATGGCTAAATCTGCGACGGCGTTTTAAACAAACCGCAGATCAAAGGCGAGACAAAGCTGCGGCCGGCAACCGGCCCACCGCGTCGAATGGAGCTGAGGGGATCAGCGACATAGAAGGTAAAGCGACGAAGGTAGGAGCGAGTGAGTGTGGGCAGCGAAGGAGTTTCAAATGATTTCTCCAGTTCAACGACCTGCTCGCGAATGGAGCCGCGGGGACGCGAGCGACATAGATGGGCAAGCCGAAAGGTCGCAATGCGCAGGAGCGAATAAGTCAATGCCTTCGGAGTTTAACGCTCAACTCTCAACAAATAACTCTCAACCGTTAACTGCCTTATACGAATCGCGGATCAAACGCGAGGCAAACGTAATACTGAAAGGGGTTCAATTTCAACGAGTCACGCAGCGAATGGAGCGACATGGCCGGTGGGTCGGGATCACGACTTGGGAGGAGTGTTGTAGCGTTCGAGCGATGCGGGAAGCAGCCGAGATACAAATCCTCACGCCCGACCACGTTCCATTCGTGTACAAAGAGAGTTCGGAACCTTCCCAACCCTGATCGATCGAAACTTCTTCCGCATTCCCAGACTTCGTAATTCTTCCTTCTTACTTCATCCTTGTCAGTTCGATCATCCGGTCCCGCACTCGTTAATGCCGTGCTGGTTTCTGGGGCAGCCGCAGTACACAAAAAAAGCTCGTAACATCTTCGTCCATCGTTCATTCTTTCGTCCGAACTTTCCGCGTGACGATCTAGAGGATGAAGTAATGGACATCAATCACTGGCTACTTATCTCAGTTTTTGCAATTGGCGTCGGCACTTTGTTTGGCTTTTTTGTAACCAAGACGAAGGGTTTCGGCAGATTTGCCACAAGCGTGCTTCTCTTACTCCTCGTAGCGATCATGACAGGGCTTTTTTACGCGGCGGAAAAAATGCCACTCGAGGTTGTCTCAAATATCTTCTTCGCAATTATTGGTTTTGCAGGCGGATTGTTTACAGGCAAAAAAGAGGTACCCAAGGCCGGAAATCTGCCGCCTAAATGATTCGCGCGCATCGTAGCGTTGCAGGCTGCCTCGCTCGAGCACGATGAGTGGTGTAGAGCCTAAGGCGTGGAGTCCTCCTATTTTGCGTTGGGCGGGTAGCAAAAGAAAGTTGTTACCGATTCTGCTACGTGCGACCCCACCGAACTATCAACGGTACTTCGAGCCATTCGTGGGGTCAGGATGCCTCTTCTTCGCATTACATCCACGTCGCGCAGTCATCGGAGATTTGAACGCCGATCTAATGACCGCTTACTTGGCATTACAACAGCACCCGCGAGTGTTGCACAAACGCGTCGCGTCGTTTCGGCTTAATCGGCGTAGCTATTACGCGCTACGGGATGGCAGCAGTAACTCGGATGATCTGATCGACGATGCTGCTCGGTTTATAGCTCTGAATCGACATTGCTTTAACGGCTTGTATCGAGCGAACTCTGCTGGAAAATTCAACGTGCCTTTCGGAACCAGGCACGGGATTGTTCCAACGGAAGCAGCCTTTTACAGGGCATCGGTCGCACTGCGTGGCTGTAGGTTAGTAACTGGAGACTTCGTTATCACGCTGCGAAACGCCAACAAAGGTGACTTCGTATACTTAGATCCGCCTTACGTCTATTCTGATCGGCGCGACCGTGGGGAATATGGACCCGGCACATTCAAGCTCACTGACATTACGCGTCTATTCAAATGCATGCGACGACTGCACAACCTCGGTGCATTCATCCTTCTCTCGTTTTTAGAGACTCCAGAGGTTTTGAAGATGGCGAAGGGATGGAATGTCGAGATCGTGCCGGTGCAGCGGCAAATTTCAGGATTCGCTCAGTTTAGGAAAATCGTGAACGAGGTTCTGATCTCAAATTATGCGATCTCCGGATAAACGTCATGCTTCGAGGACGTCGGACCTAGTCCGTGTCTTCGCGATTAGCGATATACACGCCTTCAGTTCGAAAACCAGAGGCCGCAATCCTCACGAGCCTCCATCGTATGTGGATATAGCAGACGAGAAGGATCATTCAGCTGAGCAGCCTCTCAAAGCACTGGAAGAGCTGATCGCAACCGATTCTTTGAAAGCTGATGCTCTGATATGCTGTGGCGACTTAGCTGATGGCGCTGATCCTCTCGGAGTCAGATACAGTTGGGAGTACCTGCGAAGACTAAAGAGACAGCTTGAAGCTTCGCTCTTGGTAACTGCAGTCGGAAATCATGACATTGATTCTCGCTTTCAAGCTAAATCATACGATGCAAGGGAATTTATCAAACATCTGAGACCGACTTTCCCGGGCCACACTCCTACAGTGAGCAATCAATTTTGGGCGCGACACTTTGCCATTTATCGGTGCGGGGAAATGCGCGTCCTGCTTGTAGATTCGTGCGCTTACCATGGTGTGAAAGGTGAACAGAATCACGGACGGATATCTGACGCCACTCTCGCGGAAATCGATCGGACACTTACTGCGGATGGGCCGTGCCCGCTGAATGTGCTGGTTTGTCATCACCACCCGCAGAAGCTCGCCGAATACAATCTTGGTGATTATGATGACATGGTAAATGGTCAAAAGGTTTTGGATTTGCTTGGGTACGGCAAACATGGCGATTGGATTGTGCTTCATGGCCATAAACATTGTCCCAAGATTTCATACGCAGCTGGAGGCGCGAGCTCGCCGTTAGTGTTCTCCTGCGGAAGTGTAGGTGCGCGCCTGTTTCCGGATCTTGGCGCGAGTGCGCGAAATCAGTGGTACCTGCTGGAATTTCCGATCAACTTGTTTCGCGAATACGGAGTTGTTGGGACCTTTACAGCCTGGGATTGGATTCCGAGTCACGGATACCAAAGAGCTAGAATAGGTTCAGGGCTGCCGCATCAAGGTGGCTTTGGAAACCGAACCCCACTTCAGGTTGTCGCTAGTGAGGTTCGTTCGTTGTTTAATGCACCTGGTCGACTCAACTGGACGACAATCTACGCCCGACGTCCCGATCTTCGCTTTATTCTGCCAGGCGATCTACGACGACTGAAAGAGATTCTCGAGACCTACCACAATATCCGGCTCGACTTCTCGGAGTTCGGCCTGATCGAGGAGATTGAGTTGTTGCCATGAGAGTGCCTTCGCCATTCGAGTCGTTCAACGCTCGCCCTCTGTCTGCGGAAGTCGTGGCGAGCACGTTTATTCCATCGGATAACTTTTCAAATGTAGCGATTCGCGCGCATTCAATTGTCGCCGGCCCGCGCGGCAGCGGAAAGACCAGCCTATTAAAGATGCTCCAAACGCGTGCGCTTGAAGTTTGGAAACATCCGGAGGCAGACCTGTACCGAGGCCGTGTGGACTACACAGGTGTATTCATTCCGACTGACATAGCGTGGGAAGACCAACTCAAAAATCTCGGGTTTCGACATTTAGAGGAAACAGAACGTGAGCAACTTTGCGTCGCCGCATTTAGCGCACATGTGTTTCATGCCGTCATCGCAGCATTCATAAATCGCCTCGACCGTTTCTATCCAGGCACGGGCGTTCCGCACCGTCGGGTCCAGTTGAGCGAAAAAGATGAAACAGCTATCGTCAAAGAAATAGCGCGAAATAACCATCTAACGCCTTCCGTAAACTCCCTGCGAGCGCTGAAGTATGCTGCAAGAGCTAGAATCGGTGAAATATGGGAGATCGCTATGCGGGAAATCAATTGCGAGCCGACAACGCGTTCCGGGCGATTTGCGCAGCTGCCGTTTCTCTCATTTCACTTTCTCAAACAAGCCGGCTTTGCGATCGAAGTCTTTAACGATGCAATTGGTGATTCTGAGGGAAGATGGGCTCTGCTGTTCGATGAGCTTGAGATCGCCCCTCCCTTTATTCTGCAACAACTTCTTAAAGCATTTAGGAGTGTCGATGAGCATCTTTTGATCAAAGTTTCTCTGAGCCCCTACAGTGCTGAGCTGGATGAGTTTCGCCGCTCGTTGCGAGCGACAGGCGGCCAGGACTACAACGAGATTGGTCTCTCGCATTCTTACAAAGAGCGCGGCTATGAGTTTGGGAGGCAACTACTCGAATCCTTGATTTCCGACGAAGGCTTTGCCTCGAAAAGTTTAGAGGAGGTGTTCGGCATTTCGCCATTCGAACAAGACAGCAAGAGCGCGTACAGAGCCGGCTCTATTCAATACAAAACCATTGAAAAGGCGCTTCAAACCGACCCTGGATTTCAGGCATACTTTCGACAGCGAAATTTAAGAGTAGAGGGACTCGCCGATATGAGTGGTCTCGACCGGGCAAAATATATACGCAAGCTATTTCCAACGCTTTTGCTGCGACAATTCTTCCGTACGCACCCGGTGGAAGGAATTCAGAAACGGCAAAAACAACGAAGCCGAAAGAATCCGACGATTTACGGAGGAGCAACCGGATTGTTAGCTGTGTCGGAAGGAAATCCTCGGTGGCTGATTGGGATAGCGAGACCTCTACTCGTTCAATTTCGCCACTCCGGGCGCGTTCCCATCCACGCGCAAACAGAGCAGATGCTCCGCGCAGCCGATCGCTTTCGGGCCGTGTTAAAGCTAATTCCGGTTCAGCGCAGCGCGAGATATCCCAACGAAACTGTACTCGGAATAATTGATCGGATAGCGGCGTTCTTTTACAAATCAGTGATGGGTTCTTTTCGCCCACAGCCTCATGGGTGCTTTACCATAGACACAGACACGGACCCGGGCGTCGTTGCAGCGTTGGGGCTGGCGCTAAACGCTGGAGGCATCGTGTTTGTTCCCAGGACAAAGGGTGCTGCTCTGCTAGGTCACTTGGTCGGGGAACGGTTCCGACTCAGTTATTTGCTGTCGGTGTACTATGAAATTCCAATCCGGCTTGGCGCTGAGGTTCCGCTGTCTCGGATACTTCGAGGTGAGCGCGAAGAAATTCCATCTCAACCAACTCTACTATGAACAGGATCGAAATCAGAGCGGTAACCCCATCGGTACAAAAAAGTTTTGATTTGGCGCTTGGAGGTATCGGCTACGAACGTCGCGCTCGCTACGCTCTCACCGAGCTGACGCCACGTGCGGTAACGCGCATCGGCTTAGAATTTGAAGATCGGCAGGTATACGATTTCGACGACAATCGACGCGCATTCGAAAAAGCGAAATTTTCACGAATTCCTGCCCGGACCGAAAATATTGCGTCCGTCTTGGCACGATGGGTTCGCGACTCGACTGTGACCGACGGCAGACTACGAGCGTGGATCGACATTTCGAGCTTAACGCGGCCTCTGATCGCTACAATTTGCTATCAGCTTTGGTCACAGGCGCAAACCGACGAACGCGTAATTCATGCGAGCTTCGTCTATTCCCAGGCTCGTTTTAGTCCACCGCCGGACGATTACGGCCCAATTGCCCACAAGGGTGCGGTGATCCCGGAATTCGCGGGATGGACAGACGATCCAGCGATGCCTTGCTCAGCAATTTTCGGGATTGGATACGAAGCGGGATTAGCTTTAGGCGCGTTGGAGGATCTCGAGCCGGCCGACGCTTGGGCGTTTCGCCCAACAGGTCACGTATCGGCGTATGACCGCGCGATCAACCGAAATAACGCGGATTTTTTGGCGGAGCTGCGTCCCGAGCATATACTCACGTATGACGTCAATGCCCCCCTACAACTTGTCGCCAACCTCGAAAGTCTGGTCTACGGGGCTTTAGATACACGGCGTATCGTCATAATCCCTTTTGGTTTGAAGACATTCGCCCTAGCCGCATGCTTAGTAGCTCTACAGCACTTTCCACGCGTGAATATATGGCGGGTGTCCGGCGGAACGTTTACTGAGCCCATTAATCGATTGCCCAATGGCACGATTGTCCAACTCGACGTGCTGCTCACCGGAACGCAAATTGAAATGCCATTTAGCACAAGCGCGCCTACAGCATCTGCGTACTCGCTCGTTGATCGGATCGCCTAAAACGTAACGAGCAAGCAGGCAAGCCAATGACTCAGCCTGAGAGCTTCTGAATGTGCGGCACCACCGCACCTCCAGCAAAAACCCAGGGCGCAATTCCCAAAATTTTGTCTGATTTGAAACTCGCTCGTTTCCCACACTCACTCGCCGCTACCGTCGCGGCTTTGCCTTCTATGTCGCCGGTCCCGCTTGCTCCATTCTTCGTTGAATTGCATTGACCGCGATCGCGTCGCCAGACTTCAACCTTCATTGGCGTTGGTATCAATCGATTGTGCGGAACTTCGATAATTCACCCCGAATAATTTCTTCTAACTCGATTTCCGAATGGAATCCTCCGCCTCGACGTGCTAAACATCGACATGCCGAAAAGTTCAGCGGCTGCGAAAAACCCCCCAGTGCGCCCCAGAAGTAAAAGACGTATCAGAGAAGACGAGCAGCTGTATTTCGTTCGCAAGCCGGCGAACGGCGCAACCAATGGATTTCGGCACCACAGGCCAAAGGAAAAACAGGCTGAGAATCCGAGCTTCGCGGAAACATTCGATCCCGCAACATCGACAACTGAGTTTTCCGATAACAAGCGCGGAGCGATTAACAGGCTGCTAAGCGCGAACGCATATTATCGAACCCATCCCTGGCCCGCGCCGTTCGACAGAACTGCTCATAGTCTTCGGCTCGGCGACGCTCGTGATTTGTCATGGATCGCGAGTGAAAGTGTTCATCTTGTCGTCACGTCGCCGCCGTATTGGACGCTAAAGAAATACGAGGCCAACGAGCAGCAACTCGGAGAGATCGCGGACTACAACAAGTTCCTTAATGAGCTCGATAAAGTTTGGCGCGAATGCGCCCGCGTTCTCGCGCCGGGCGGAAGAATCTGCTGTGTCGTCGGCGACGTGTGTATCCCGCGCAAACAAGGCCGGCATCACGTGATGCCGCTACACGCCGACATTATGGTGCGCGCGCGTTCAGTCGGGCTCGATGCCCTGACGCCCATTCTTTGGTTCAAGATTGCTAATGGAGTAACTGAAGCGAAAGGAAACGGCGCCGGATTTTACGGCAAGCCGTATCAGCCTGGCGCGATCATTAAGAATGATGCTGAATATATTCTGTTTTTGAGAAAAGGTGGCGAGTATCGGTCTCCTTCATCGGTTCAAAAAGCTCTGTCGATGCTGACGCGAGGGGAAATGAAGTCATGGCTTCGATCGGCATGGTTCGACATCAAAGGCGAATCGACACGACGCGGTCACCCGGCTCCCTTTCCGCAGAGCCTTGCTGAGCGACTCATCAAGTTATTTTCGTTCGCTGGCGACGCGGTTCTCGATCCGTTCGTTGGAACGGGAACGACGAATCTCGCTGCGGTGGCGACAGGACGAAACAGCATCGGTAACGAGATCGAACCGGCCTACCTGAAGATTGCAGAGCAGCGGCTCCGTCTTGCAACGGGGATGCCGCGGACGTTCGGCGCCAGTCATTCGACTCTTCGAGTCGAACGATGAGCGCCGAGAAATACGCTCTACTCCGCACCTTTCGCGGCTTGTTCGAAGGCAAACCGTATCTGCATCGCAAATCAAATTTAGGTGATCTAGTTGCTTCGCAGCTTTACGAGGATCTCATCGCGATAAACAAGTCAGCTAAACTCGTTCACCGTGTTCAGCATCACGAATGCGTCGTAAACCTGCGCAATGTAATGACCGGGCGACCGGGTCGACGTGGCGATGGAACTTTCGGCGAATTAGTGCCGGCAGCAGTCGCGGTCACGGAAAAGGGAATGCTTGTCGCGCGTGGTCCTGTCGCGACAATTGAGATTGGCGCCGAAACCAAAATTCTCGCCAAAGCCATGATCAAGCAGATCGATCGCGTGATTAGTGATCTGATCAATCAAGTCAATCAGTTCAAACGCGGTAGTGGCAACCCAATCTGTGTTGGGTTCATCGGAATCAATTTTGCTGAGCAATACGTCTCGTTTGAAGGGAAGAAGCGCTGGCCGACCGACGGCAAGAGATACAAACATCCAATTCAAGAAGCGGCGCAAGCCGAGCGGCGCTTAAGCGACAAAGCCCGTTCAGCATTCGACGAATTTCAGATTCTGCGGTTTCGCGCTGCGAACACAAAGCCGTATCCCTTCGACTGGCTCGATTTGGCAACAACTGAGCTGGAATATTCGGCGTTGCTAACGCGCGTCTCGCGCGAGTACGAAAGACGTTTTCAATAACGCACTGTTCAGCAAGCGCGGCGCCGGATCGACAACAGCTCAATAACAAATGTATTCAATTGTAAAACGAAGATCGTCGAGCCAATCCAAAATCAGCGATTGCGGACGCCCCAATGCGCGCGCAAGAACGATATCGGACGGACGCGTTGTGCTTGGAATGCCGTAAACGGCTGCTAACGCAACTGCTGCTTCTCGGGTCTTTCGATTCCTGTGGGCGAAATAATTTCGAAACACCGGCAAATCTCTAAATACTCTGGTGCCGGTCGAGACCGCAGCTTGCAAGTCCGCCAGATTTGAAAAGCCCTGTGAGGCACAGATTGGAAGTACAAAGGCCGGATCATGCCATGTCGGTTCTTCACGCCGGTCCCAGCTACCATCTGCTTTAGCGGTCGCATGTGGTCTCCAATGCAGCACGGCCTCACCGATTGCAGAATTTTCGTCTGGAAAAAGGTGATTCACCGTAATTCGACCGGGACCAATGCGCTTTGCGCCGAGCATCGCCGAAAGATAGTAAGCACGAACAAAATTCACCCATGCATTCAACGCCTCGATGACAACGTACGCGGTATGGATCTCGACTGATCTTATCGAGTGAGCCACAGGCAATACTGCTGCGACGTCTCTCAGCCGCCTAACTCTTTTGCAGGCTGATTTCTCGAGTCCGCGAAGACAACTTGTTCGCCTCATCCATGCAGCACGCGGGGCTCCAATGCTCGCGACATCCAACGAAATCTTTCCTCACGCTGCTTCTTCGTGTTCGTGGCCTCAGAGCAGGCTGCAATAAATGCAGCAAACGGTGCGGGTTCGGCTCCTTCGGCTCCTTCGGCTTCCTCGGCTTCATGTTCCTCACGTGCGACCGGTTCCTCGCCACCGTCCACATCGGCTCCTTCCAATGCGTTTGCCAGCAGACTGAGGTTGCTGAGTGCAATGCCAGTGTCTGCGATCCCTACAGTAGTCGGACGATATACGACACATAGCGGTTCCAAGGGGTCCTGAAAATTCGTAATGGCTAATACCAAGGTGTAAAAGTTGTAAGGCTTCATCAGCCCTCCGTTGTGGAGCGGTTCGAACCTTACAATTTGGTCGATCGCGCGGTCGATCCGGGCGCTAACGCCCGCTTCATCTGGAAATTGTTCTTCATTCGTTTTGTAAACTTTATCGAGTTTGGTGCGCGCTGCCGTCTGAATGCCGTCTTTCATTGCGATCACAAGTTCTGTGAACAGGGCGGCGTCGCTCATCCGACTTAGTTGCCTCTCATTGAATACTCCCAGTCGTTTCAATGTACTCGCATAGCGTTCCGTAAGCTCGACGATGAACCATTTAAATCGGCCTTGATGTGTGGCATGTCTTTCCTCCTGAGGATTCAGTGGAACAGTGTATGAATTGATGCGACGAAAGACTTGGCGAATGTCCTCCTCCGTCGCTCCGACAAACAGATCGGCAGTAATATAGTAATCTAAAAATCTCTGTTTATCGGGTTCTTCGAGTTGAGAATAGGTCTTCCCAGAAAATTCAGTTTTTCCAGTTAGGCGCAGTGCGTCAGTGTAAAAATCTAAGATAGCATTGCTTCGCTGTTGACCGTCGACGATCTCTTTGATGGTTCGTCGGCTTCGCAGATCAGTTTTCTGAAACAGCGATATCTTAGGAATCGGATATCCATGCAAAATCGTATCGATTAGATACGATCTGGCGGCCGGGGGCCATACCTCTTCGCTACGCTGATAATCGCGATTGATTACGATCGTGCCGCCCTGCATCTGGCCGCAATACTCTGCAATTGTGAATCCAGTTCCTGTTACTTGCATGCCATTCGACTCTGAGGGTTGGCGCTGAAAATATCAGGAGTTTATTGAGCGTCGAGACCAATATTGGCTCTCGAAAGCGAGGAATTGCGCAGCGATTTTCAAAGATTGAATTCCGAATGAATCCTATCGACGAGTGTTCGAAGGCGATCAACCCTTCGATCTCGCTCAGGGTAAGATTTTCACAATATGCATCTTGCGAGAATGAGCGTGCCGCTCCAACAGGCTGGCAGCTTGTGCTCCCCAGTTCTCCGCCGCCACGACATCGTGATAGCTGATGATGTCGTCGATTTCCACGATGTCGATCCTATCAGCAAGGCCGCACGCGTTGCGACAACCAAACATCGATGAATACCAGTTCGGTGCGTCCGCCAGATCCCTATCCCGATTGAAACTTGCTCGCCGCTACCCTCGCGACTTTACCTTCTATGTTGCTGATCCCATCAGCTCCGTTCGCTCGGAGCGTTGTCTCCGCCTTTTCGCGGGCACGCACGATCGCAAGCTCGCAGCGCGCTCCCGCTTGAGCCGCATTCAAAACCAAGAGCCTCGTTCACTGATCTATCGTAAGCCGCTTACGATAGATGAAGCACCGCCGGGATTCCCTCAGGTAAGCTTTAACAATTTGCGATT
>Ga0137375_10007328_pt1 | contig 13126 bp, 7 predicted proteins | sample SagtaG_24_FD_104936 | JGI IMG/M metagenome (GOLD analysis project Ga0137375, IMG submission 104936) | Vadose zone soil microbial communities from Sagehorn Ranch, Mendocino, California, USA - Sage1_R_113_16 metaG | ecosystem: Environmental > Terrestrial > Soil > Vadose zone | place: USA... | reverse complement strand
GGTGCACCCCGAGGTCAGCTCCGCTTCGCTCTCCGAGGGCGTTCCCTCGAAGAAGAGCACCGAAGTCACCACCGAGCTGCTGTGCGAGGACGGGCAGTCGATTTTCATCGGCGGGCTGATCAAAACCGGAAGCACCGTGGACAGACAGGGCATTCCGATCCTGGGAGACATCCCGCTGCTCGGGAGGTTATTCTCCAATTCCGTGGAAACCGTCACTTCCTCGGAAACGATCGTCATCATCACCCCCTACGTCATCCGGGAGCCGTCGGAGGCTGAAAAATTCTCCGAAGGAAAGGCGAGCGAGGTCGACAAGTCCTCCGAGATCCTCGAGCATCAGATCGAGCTGCAGGGCGGACCCGCTCCTTGAAACTCCGCAGCGCTTAGTGTCCCGAGTCTTTAATCCGTGCGCACCTCCCTGCACCGTCATTCCCGCGCAAGGTCGTCATCCCCGAATGCTTTAATCGGGACGGGAATCTAGTGTCGATTTAGGGGGAGGTGTCCGCGCCGACCTCGATCCTGGTTTTTCAGTTGATGCGGCGGAACTGGGGATTCGGCAAAGTGCCGGCAACCGCGAGCGTGGCGCGCGCCTGCACGCTCTGGGCGCGAAGCTCGATCTGCATCCGCCCGGACAGGTTTTTCTGGGGATCCATTTCGCCCTGTCCCGTGCCGTTCAAGAGGCCCGCCGCCATTCTGATCTGGCGAACGAGGAGTCGATTGGCGTCCGCGGATACGCCGCCGCTCACTTCCGAAAAGGGTGTCGTCCCTCCGCCCGGACCGCTGCCCTGGAGCAGCCGCGTCATGTCGACGTTGGTGATCGACCCCTTCTGTATCGTGAAATTGCCCTCGAGCCGCAGATTCGGAAGCAAGCGCTCCGGCAGCAGCGCCTTCATGGAGTACGCCCCTTTGCCCTGGAGCGTCCCTCCGGCAAGGAGGGGTGCGGCAATTTTCGCCGCGTCCATCTGGCGCACCGCCAGATCTCCTTCGAGGCTCCAGCCGTCGGACCACCTGAGGCGGGCGTTCCCGAGCAGGCGTCCGCCAAATGCGCGGGCCTCGACTTCGCTCAAGGCGAGTTCGTTCCTGGTCACCGTGCCTTTCGCGAGAAATTCGCCGAACGGGAGTTCCATGCCGAGGGGCAACGGAATTTTGTCCGCGGCGATTTCGATGCCCGCTTTTCCCCCCTGAGGCCGCAGCTTCACCGAGAGCTTGCGCTCGGCGTTGGAAAACGCAACCGATTGCAACGCGCCGTCCGGAGAAAGACTGGCATCGACATCGAGTGCCGGCAGATTCAGTTCCGGGATATCGAGCTTCAATCCCTTGGCCGATATGCGCCGGACCCCGAGCGACCCGCGCCTGCCCTTGTCCTGCAACAGCGCGGGGAGAAATTCCCGGGGGAAGGTCACGTTTTCGAGTTCGAGACTCTTGAGCGATATCGGGTCCTCCAGAAGGGAGGTGATCACCGGGATGGCCTTGATCACGGCCGCACGCATTTGGGGCTGTTTTCCGATCACGATTCTCTCGAACTTCAGCAGCGGCACGGGCAGCAGCGCCAGGTTGACGCTGCCGATCGTGACCGGCTCGCCGAGCCACGCCTGCGCCGCCTTTTCGTACGGGCCCCGTTCCAGCGGGACAAAGGGAAGCGCTGCGACCGCCACGATCAGAATCACGAGCAACATCACCGCGAATTGCTTGGCGAGGCTGCCGGGCTTCCTCTTTGCCCAGATTTCCCGCGCGGAAAGCGAGGCTTCGTTCGAATCCCGGGCCTCCTCATCGCCCCGCCATGCTTCCTCTCCGGCTTTTTCTTTCGACCTCGCAGCCTTGGCGGTCCTTGCAGCCGCCTTGGCCTGCGCTTTTTCGTCTTCGCGGGCCCGCCTCTCCTCCTCTTTCGCACGTTTCTTCTCTTCCTCGATACCCTGGGCTTCCTCCTCCGATTCGCGGCGGGCGCGTTCCTCCTCTTCCCTGCGCTGCTCTTCCTCGCGTTCGCTCTGCTCGGCTTCGCGCCGCGCCTTCTCTTCCTGCTCCCGCAAGGAACGCTCCAGGGCTTCGCTTTCCTCGGCTTCCCGGCGCTTGCTCGCATCTTCCTCTGCGCGACGCCGCTGCTCCTCCTCGCGTCCGGGTCGCTCCTCTTCCTCGCTGCGCGCGCGCTCCTCGGATTCGCGTTCGGCGCGCATGTCGGCTTCGACTTTGGCGCGCGCTTCGGCTTCGATTCTGGATCTTCGTTCCGCCTGTTCGCGCTCTTCGCGCAAGCGGCGTTCGACCTCCTCGCGGCGCATGCGCTCTTCGATGTCCTTGCGGGCGCGCTCTTCCGCCTCGCGCCTCAAGCGCTCCTCGGCGTCCCTGCGCACCTTCTCGTCCGCTTCGCGCTTGGCACGCACCTCGCCTTCGCGCCTTTCTTTTTCCTGGATCTCCCGGAGGATGCGCTCCTCGGCCCCGCGTTTTGCGGATTGCTCCGCAGCGATCCGCGCCCGCGCTTCGGCCTCCCTGCGCTGCCGCTCCTCCGCCTCGCGCCGCGCCTGATCGAGCGCCTCCGCCTGGGCTCTCGCTTGCGCATCGGCCTTCGGGTTTGCCTGCGCTGGAAGCCTTGCCTTCTGTTCGGCCCCGGCTTTCGCGCGCGCCGCCGCCTCGGCCCTCGCCTTCGCCGCGGCCTGTTCACGCGCACGCGTGGCCTGGGCCTGGCGCGCGATTTCCTGAGCCTGAGCCTGAAGTCTTGCGTCCTCGCCCGTCTTGGCGGAAGGCTTTGCAGGAGTAAACGCGGTGAAGTCGAGGTCCTCGCCGCCGCCATCCGCAGAGGACTGTGCCGGCGCGCGTCCCGCCGGGGCCCGCGGCGCCTCGTCCTGCTTCCCGACGAACTCGCGCAGGTAGCCCTCCTTTGCCATGCCGGAGAGGGCTTCGAGAAGTCTGGGCTCGGGCATCTTCCCGAATTTTTCCAGCAGCTCGGAAACGCTGACCTTGCCGTCGATTTCCTTGAGGATGTTGCGGAGGTCCCGCGACAGATTGCTGGTCTTGCCGGTCGCCTCCATCAGGCCCTTGCCGGTCTTGGTGAGGATCGATCGACGATTCATACTCTGATGGGGTTCAGTGCTCTCAAGTAAGTCCGCACCCGCCGCAATTATCGGCTGCCTATTATAGGCGTGCTCGGGCGTCCATACCCGCCGCCCCCGGGCGTCTCGATCACGAAGCTGTCCGCGGAATTCATCTGGATCTGGTCACACCCTTCCAGCTCCACGACCTTGCCGTCGGCGCGGCACACCCAGTTGCGCCCTGTCTTGCCGGGGAAGCCGCCCGCCATGCCGTATGGCGCGACCCGTCGGTGCCCGGAGAGAATCGCGGCGGTCATCGGCTCCAGAAAGCGCACCCGGCGGATGGCGCCGTCCCCCCCGCGCCAGCGCCCGGCGCCGCCGCTTCCGCGGCGGATTTCAAAACTTTCCAGGAGCACCGGAAAGCGCCACTCCAGCACCTCGGGGTCGGTCAGGCGCGAATTGGTCATGTGAGTCTGGACCACGTCGGTGCCTTCGAATCCCTCGCCGGCTCCGGATCCCCCGGCGATGGTTTCGTAATACTGAACCCTGTCGTCACCGAAAGTGAAGTTGTTCATCGTGCCGCAGGAGGCCGCCATCACACCGAGCGCGCCGTAGAGGGCGTCGGTCACGCATTGCGAAGTTTCGACGTTGCCGGCCACCACCGCCGCGGGATAGCGCGGCCTGAGCATCGAACCTTCCGGAATGATCACGTCGAGGGGCTTCAGGCAGCCCGCGTTCATCGGGATCTCGTCGTCGACAAGCGTCCTGAAAACGTAAAGCACCGCAGCCATGCACACCGCCGCGGGTGCATTGAAATTGTCCGGCAGCTGAGGCGAGGTGCCCGTGAAATCGATGGTCGCGCCGCGCGTTTCGCGCCGGATGGTGATTTTCACTCGGATCACGCCGCCGTTATCCATCGCGTAGCTGAAATCCCCGTCCTTCAGCACGCCGATAACCCGCCGCACCGCTTCCTCCGCGTTGTCCTGCACGTGCCTCATGTAGGCGTATACGACCTCGAGCCCGAAGTGCGCCACCATGCGCCGCAGTTCCTGCGAGCCTTTCTCGTTGGCGGCGATCATGGCGCGCAGGTCGGCCATGTTCTGCGGCACATTGCGGGCGGGATAGCGGCCCGAGGAGAGCAGCGCGACGGTTTCGGCCTCGCGCAGGCGGCCCTCCTCCACCAGCAGGAAGTTGTCGATCAGCACGCCTTCCTCTTCCACCACCTTGCTGCCTGGAGGCATCGACCCTGGGGTGATGCCGCCGATGTCGGCGTGATGCCCGCGCGAACCCACGTAGAACAGGATCTCCTTCCCGGCATCGTCGAACACGGGAGTGATGACCGTCACGTCCGGCAGGTGCGTGCCGCCGTTGTACGGGGCGTTCAGCACGTAGACGTTGCCGGCTTTCATCCGGCCGCGATTCGCGCCGATGACGGCGCGCACGCTCTCGCCCATCGAGCCCAGATGCACCGGCATGTGCGGCGCGTTGGCGATCAGGTTCCCCTGCCGATCGAACACCGCGCAGGAAAAATCCAGCCGCTCCTTGATGTTGACCGAGTAAGCCGTGTTGGCCAGGCGCAGGCCCATCTGCTCGGCGATCGACATGTAGAGATTGTTGAAGACTTCGAGCATGACCGGGTCGACATTGGTGCCGATCGCGCGGCGCTCCGGCCGCGCTTCCACCCGCTCGAGCACGAGGTGATCGGGCCGCATCACTTCGGCCCGCCAGCCCGGCTCGACCACCGTGGTGGCGTTTTTCTCGGCGATGATCGCCGGGCCCGGAATCCTGTCTCCGGGCGCCAGATGCTCGCGCTCGAAGACCGGGGCGCGATGCGCGCGGCCGCCGGTATGCAGCCTCACCCAATCCGCCGGAGTGGCCGCGCCCGCGCCGCGCATGCCGCTGCCCACAGGTTCGGCCGGTACGGCGGCGGCGCCGAAGGCTTCCACCGAAACGGACTCGGCGATCAACGCCCGGCCCGGCATCAGAAAGCTGTAGCGCTTGCGATAAGCCGCTTCGAACGACTGCGTCATTTCGGCGACGCCGCCGAAGTTCACGATCAGCGCCGAATCGGTGCCGTCGTAACGCAGATGCACGCGGCGGACGACGCTCAAGCGCTCCTGCGGCACGCCCTGGGTGATCAGCTCCTCCTGCGCCGACCGGGACAGCTTCTCCAGCGCAGCCTCGAGGACGCCGAGCTGGTCCGGTTCGAGCTTCACCTCGACCGCCTGCTCGCGCATCGCCGTCGTGTCGGCGAGCCCCATGCCGTAGGCGGAGAGAACGCCGGCGAGGGGATGAATGAACACGCGCGTCATGCCGAGGGCGTCGGCGACCAGGCAGGCGTGCTGCCCGGCCGCGCCGCCGAAGCAGCACAGCGTGTACTCGGTGACATCGTGGCCGCGCTGCACCGAAATTTTCTTGATGGCCTCGGCCATGTTGCCGACCGCGATTTCTATGAAACCCTCCGCGACCTGCTCGGGAGCGCGGCTGTCGCCCGTGGCGCGGCGGATCTCCTCGGCAAGGGCCGCGAATTTTGCGCGCACGACTGCGTCGTCGAGCGGTGCATCGCCCCCGGGACCGAACACCAGGGGAAAGAATTTCGGCTGGATTTTTCCGAGCATGAGGTTGCAATCGGTCACCGTGAGCGGGCCGCCGCCGCGGTAGCTTGCGGGACCCGGATTGGCGCCCGCCGAGTCCGGGCCGACGCGGTAACGCGAACCGTCGAAATGAAGGATCGAGCCGCCGCCCGCCGCCACCGTATGAATGCTCATCATGGGCGCGCGCATGCGCACGCCCGCGACCTGCGTCTCGAACGCGCGCTCCAGATCGCTCAATCGAGCGCCGGCGAAGTGCGACACGTCGGTCGATGTGCCGCCCATGTCGAAGCCGATGATCTTGTCGAAGCCCGCGGCGAGCGAAACGCGCACCGCGCCGACCACTCCGCCGGCGGGCCCCGACAGGATGCTGTCCTTGCCGGCAAAGCGGCGCGCATCGGTCAAGCCCCCGTTCGACTGCATGAACATGAGGCGCACGCCGCGCAGCTCCTCCGCGACCCCATCCACGTACCGGCGCAGGATGGGAGACAGGTAGGCGTCCACCACCGTGGTGTCCCCGCGCGACACGAGCTTCATCAGCGGGCTCACATCGTGAGAAACGGAAACCTGCGAGTAGCCGATGGCGCGGGCCAGTTCCGCGATTTTCTCCTCGTGCTGCCGGTAGCGGTAGCCGTGCATCAGCACGATCGCGGCCGAGCGGTAGCCCTCGCGGTATGCCGATTCGAGGTCGCGCCGGGCCCGTTCGACCTCGAGCGGAACCAGCACCTGCCCTCGGGCCCCGATGCGCTCCTCCACCTCGACGACTTTCGCATACAGAAGCTCGGGCAGTACGATGTGCCGGTCGAAGATTCGGGGCCGGTTCTGATAGGCGATGCGCAGCGCGTCGCGAAAGCCGCGCGTGATGAAGAGCGCGGTGCGCTCGCCCTTTCGCTCCAGGAGCGCGTTGGTGGCGACGGTCGTGCCCATCTTCACCGCCTCGATGCTCCCGCCGGGTATCGCCGCGCCGGGGGGGACCCCGAGCAGCTCGCGTATTCCGGCGATCGCGGCGTCGCGGTAACGGCCGGGATTCTCGGAGAGCAGCTTGTGAGCGACGATGCGGCCGTCCGGGCGAAGCGCGACGATGTCGGTAAAGGTGCCGCCGCGGTCGATCCAGAATTGCCATTTTTCCACTTCGATTTCCAGCCGATGGGTTGGGCGGCGGAGCTATTCTTGATCAAGCCGCACCGGGCGGGAAAGTATCGCACAAGCGGGCCGCGCGCTCGCAACTTGCTCGGCGGTTGACGCACGGACCGGAGGTCTGACAAACTTCGCTGCTCGGCCTTCGGAGGAAGAGATCATGGATTTGAGGACACTTGTGGCCGCCGCGCTGGCGCTGGCCGCCTGCCAGGGGTGGGCGCAGACCAAATGGGACATGCCCACCCCCTACCCCGACGGCAACTTTCACACAAAAAACGTCCGCCAGTTCGCCGATGAAGTAGGCAGGGCGACCCGCGGCAGCCTGCAGATCCAGGTACATTCGAACGGGGCGCTGATCAAGCATCCCGAGATCAAGCGCGCAGTGCAGACCGGACAAGTGCCCATCGGCGAATTGCTGATCTCGGTGCTTGCCAATGAGTCGCCCTTGTTCGCGTTCGACTCGAACCCCTTTGTCGCCAACAGCTATCCCAAGGAAACGACGCTGTGGCGCATCGCGCGGCCCTACCTCGAGAAGCGACTCGATGCGCAGGGCATCAAGCTGCTCTATTCAGTGCCCTGGCCGCCGCAGGGCCTCTACGCGAAAAAGGAGATCAACTCGACCGCCGACCTGAAGGGCGCAAAATTCCGTACCTACAGCCCGACCACCGCGCGGCTGGCCGAACTGATGGGAGCGATCCCGACCACGGTGCAAGTCCCCGATATTCCGCAGGCGTTCAAGACAGGCCTGGTCGACTCGATGATCACCTCGGGCGCGACCGGCGTGGACACCCAGGCGTGGGATTATCTTTCGCACTACTACGACACGCAGGCGTTCCTGCCGCAGAACATGGTGGTGGTGAACAAGAACGCATGGAGCAAGTTGAACTCCGGCGAGCAGAAGGCTGTCCTCGATGCCGCCACGGCGGCCGAGACGCGGGGCTGGAAGACGAGCGAAGCGGAGAACGAAGGCTATGTAAGGACCATGGCTTCGCACGGAATCAGGATCATGAGGCCCTCCGCGAAGCTCACCGCCGAATTCGAGACGATCGGCAAGCAAATGGCCGATGAGTGGGCGAAGAAGGCCGGCGCGGAGGGCGAGGCGATCCTCAGGGCGTTCCAAGCCAGATAATCCCGCCTCCGATGCGCGGCGCGCTCGACCTGCTGTACAAGGGATCCGGCTTCCTGGCCGGATTTTTTTTGGTGGCGATCGCGGTCCTCTCGGCCGCGCAGATTGCGGCCCGCGGACTCGGCTTCGCCGCGTATTCGTACGACGACTTCGCCGGTTTCTGCCTTGCGGCGAGCTCGTTCCTCGGCCTCGCCTACACCTTCCGGGAAAACGAGCACATCCGCATGACGCTCGTGCTTCACCACGCGCGCGGCGGAAAGCGGCGTGCTCTCGAACTGGTCAGCTTGGCCGTGGCCGCGTTCCTCGTCGGTTACTTTGGGTGGTACGCCTGCGACATGACGATCATTTCGTACAGGTTGAACGACGTGTCGCAAGGCCTGATCGCGGTGCCGTTGTGGATTCCGCAGGCGGGCATGGCGCTCGGACTTGTGACTCTCTTTGTCGCAACGACCGACGATCTCGTCGCCGCGCTGCGTGGCCGCGGCACCTCCTACGATTCCGCCCGGGCACGCAAGACCGAGGCCATGCCCGGTTTCGAGCGCTGATGGAACTCTGGATTATCTCGGTGGTGCTGATCGCAGCGCTTGCGGCGCTGCTGGTCGCCGGCGTCTGGATCGCGCTCACCTTGCTGGGCGTGGGCTGGGTTGCGATGGTGATCTTCACCCACTCGTCGGCGGGCGGCCTGATGGCCACCACGGTGTGGGGCGCGAGCACCAGTTGGGCGCTCACCGCGCTGCCGTTGTTCATCTGGATGGGCGAAATCCTGTTTCGCACGCGCATCTCGGAGGACATGTTCCGCGGCCTCGCGCCATGGATGGCCCCGCTGCCCGGCCGGCTGATGCATTGCAACGTCGCCGGCTGTGGAATCTTCGCCGCAATTTCCGGCTCCTCCGCCGCCACGGCGGCGACCATCGGCCGCATCACCATCCCGGAGCTGCTCAAGCGCGGCTACGACGAAACCATGACGGTCGGCTCCTTGGCCGGCGCCGGCACGCTCGGCTTGCTGATCCCGCCTTCGATCATCATGATCGTGTACGGCGTCGCCGCGGACGTATCGATCGCGCGCCTGTTCGTCGCGGGAGTGCTTCCGGGGATCATGCTGATGCTGATGTTCTCGGGCTACATCGTCGCCTGGGCGCTGTTCAATCCGGGGAAGACCCCCCCGCGCGACCAGTTCACGACGCTAGTCGAGAAGCTCCATGCGGCCCGCCACCTGATTCCGGCGGTGCTGCTCATCGGCGCCGTGATCGGCTCGATCTACACCGGCGTCGCCACGCCGACCGAAGCGGCGGTGATCGGCGTCATCGGGGCGCTCGTGCTCGCCGCGGCATCCGGATCGCTGAGCTGGAGGACCTTGGAGGCGAGCGTGATGGGTGCCACCAAGACCTCGTGCATGATCGCCTTCATCCTCGCCGGCGCGGCTTTTCTTACGGTGGCGATGGCATTCACCGGGGTGCCACGAATCATGGCGCAATGGATCGGCGAGCAAGGCTTCGCCGCCTGGCAGCTGATCGCCGTGCTGACCGTGCTGTATATCATTCTGGGCTGCTTCATCGACGGCATCTCGATGGTCGTGCTCACTTCTTCGGTCATACTGCCTTCGGTGAAGGCGGCCGGTATCGATTTGCTCTGGTTCGGCATATTCGTAGTGCTGGTGGTCGAGATGGCGCAGATTACGCCGCCGGTGGGCTTCAACCTGTTCGTGCTGCAAGGCCTCACCGGCAGGGACATGTTCTACATCGCGCGCGCCTCGCTGCCCTTCTTCATCCTGATGGTGCTGGCGGTCGCGATCATCTGGAAGTATCCCGAAATCGTCACCTATCTGCCGGGAAAGATGTTCAATCTGAGCTGATTCTCCGACAGCTCGCCGCGAGGTCAGCGGGAGATCTCCTTCGTAAGCCAGTCACGCTATTATTGAGCGCCATGCCCGCGTTCCCGATCTACACGACGCCCGCGATCCGCAAGCTGGAAGAGCTGGCGGCCCCCGCGTCCGGCACTCTCATGGAACGCGCCGGCGCGGCGGCCGCGGAATACGCGCACGCCCTGTGCGGCGACACGGCCAAGAGCGTTCTTGTATTGGCCGGGCCGGGCAACAACGGCGGCGATGCCTTCGAGGTCGCGACCCACCTGAAACGCTGGTTCTTTCGCGTCACCGTCGTTTTTTCCGGAGAGCGCGGCAAGCTGCCGAAGGATGCGCTGGTGGCACTGGGAAAATGGGAAGCCACGGGAGGGACGCTCCTTCACGGCATTCCGGGAGAATCGCGCTTCGATCTCGCCGTCGACGGCTTGTTCGGCATCGGACTCAAACGGCCGCTCGCGGGAAACCATTGCGCGCTTGTCGAAAAGCTCAATGCCCTCGGCGCCCCCGTGCTCGCGCTCGACGTTCCCAGCGGCATCGACGCGGATACCGGCGCGATCATGGGCTGCGCAGTTCGTGCAAGCCACACCATCACCTTTATCGCTTACAAGCCCGGACTGCTGACGCTCGATGGCCCGGATCACTGCGGCGAGCTGAAACTGGACACGCTCGGGCTCGATCCGGCCGGGCTGCTCGAACCCGAAGGGATGCTCCTCGACGCGGACATTCTGGATCGCGCGATCACGCCGCGGCGCAGAAACTTCCACAAGGGACAGGCGGGCAGCGTCGGCGTTCTGGGCGGCGCCGCGGGAATGGTCGGGGCCGCGGTGATCACCGGACGCGCAGCTCTCAAGTGCGGAGCGGGACGCGTCTATCTCGGACTGCTCACTCCGCGCCCCCCTTACGTCGACGACGCGCAACCGGAGCTGATGCTGCGGAAGCCTGCTGCCGTCCTCGAGAAGGAATTGGTCGACGTCCTGGTCGCCGGACCGGGCATGGGCAAGGCCGACCCGGCAGAGAAACTGCTCCGCTCCGCGCTCGCTGCGCCGGTTCCGGTCGTTCTCGACGCCGATGCGCTCAACGCGATCGCGGGGAGCCGAGCGCTCGCCGCGTCACTCGCGAAACGCAAGATGGCCACCATCATGACGCCCCATCCCGCCGAGGCGGGGCGACTGCTGGGAGTAACGACCGATGGAGTGCAGGCGGCCCGCGTCGCCTCGGCCAGGGCGATCGCGCAACGCTATCGGAGCTGGGTCGTTCTGAAGGGCAACGGCAGCGTGATTGCCGCGCCGGACGGGAAGTTCTGGATCAATCCTTCAGGCAATCCCGGGATGGCCTCGGCCGGCATGGGAGATGCCCTGAGCGGCATGATCGCCGCGTTCATCGCGCAGGGCGCCGAGCCGCTTCAGGCGCTCCTCGCCGGTGTATACCTTCACGGCGCGGCCGCTGACGCGCTCGTCGCGTCGGGCGCCGGCCCGGTCGGCATCACTGCAAGCGAAGTGATCGACCGGGCGCGTGTCCTTCTCAACCGCCGCAGCTAGAAACGGAATCCCAGCTTCGCGCCGTAGCTGCTGGCCTTGCCCGTCCGGTCGCCCTCGAAGGCGAGGTTGGTCAGGCCGAAGTTGAGATTGGCTCCCACAAACACCTTGTTGAGAGACAAGGACTCCTTCGACAGCGCGAGGACGCCATTGGGCGTGCTCGAGGCCCATACCTTGCCAACACCGGCATAGGGCGTAAACATCAGGAAGCCCTTCGAGATCGAAAGGTCGAGGCCCTTGGTATCGAAGTCGAGCCGATCCACGCCGGTGAGCTTGGTGTAGCTGCCGCGGACGCCGATCGCCGGCATCGCTGCGCCGCCCGGGACGATCGCATAGCGCAACTCGCCTCCGTAGAGCTTTATGTTGGTGCTCGGGACCGAGCTGTACATGACGCCGAAGTCGATGCCAAACGGCAGGCCCTTGTTCAGGCGCAGCGACGGCACGACCGCAGTGGATATGTCCGCGCCGGCTTGCGCGAAGACAGCCCTGTTCTGGAGCTTCGTGCCGGTCACCGCGAGTCCCACATCGAAACCAGTAATGCCGAGGGGCGCGGTGGGTGTCAGGGGCTTGTACGACAGCGCCGCCCCGAGGTCTTCGGACAGCAGGCGAAAATTGGGCTGACTGAGAGCTTGGATATTGATGTCTCCCGCGACGGCGGACAGCGATACGGCAAGGAGGGATACGACGACTAGGCCGCGTTTAAGATTCATCATGATCTCCTGAACGAGAGGTAAGGTGCGAGCAATCTAGCACATCGATGCAGCGCCGGCTCGGCGCCCGCCGCGGCTACAGGAAATAGTACCACCCGCGCGAGGGGTCAGGCGGCCTTGCGCTTGGTGTTCGGCTCGGGGTACGGATACAGCATGTTGAGCGCCACGCTGTGCCCCGCGGTCTGGACGATGCGAACATGCTCCCGCTTGAGCTCGCGTGCCTGGCGGCAGCCGCAGGAGTGGGCGATCATGTCGATTTCCTGGTTCATGCCCATCGCGTAGTTGGCGACGCGCAGGTATTTCTCCTCGACCACGAGTCCGCGCTGCAGGCGGGGGTTATGCGTCGTCACGCCCGTCGGACAGGTGTTCTGGTGGCAGCGCAGCGCCTGGATGCAGCCGAGCGAGAACATGAAGCCGCGCGCGGTGTTGACGAAATCGGCGCCGACGCACAGCGCCCACGCGGCTCTCGCCGAAGTGACGAGCCTGCCCGCAGCGATGACGCGGATGCGGCCGCGCAGCCCCGACTCGATCAGCGAGTCGATGACGCGCGGCAGCGCCTCGGCGATCGGAAGGGCCATGTGGTCCATCAGCGCCTGGGGAGCGGCGCCCGAGCCGCCTTCGCCGCCGTCGATGACGAGAAAATCCGGCGCGTACTCGAGGCCGCGGCGGTTGACCGCGTCGCAGAGCTCGTTGATGAACTGCCAGCCGCCGATTGCGGTCTTCACGCCCACGGGCTTGCCGGTGAGGTCGCGGACAAGAGCGATCTTGTCGAGCAGCTGATCGACGTTGGCGACATCGCGGTGACGGTTGGGACTGATCGAGTCCTGCTGAGGCGGGATGCCGCGGATATTCGCGATCTGCTCGGTCACTTTCACCGCCGGCAGCACGCCCCCCTTGCCGGGCTTCGCGCCCTGCGAGAGCTTGATCTCGAACGCTCTCACCTGCGGACGCGACGCGGCTTCCCTCGCCCGCTCCCGGGAAAAGTTTCCGTCTGCGGCGCGAACGCCGTAGTTGGCGGTGCCGATCTGCATGATGACGTCGCAGTCGCCCTCGAGATGGAAAGGCGAAAGCCCTCCCTCGCCCGTGACCATCCAGCAGCCGGCGAGCGCCGCGCCCCGCGACAGTGCGCGCACCGCGGGCTCCGAAATC
>Ga0137375_10007327_pt1 | contig 13126 bp, 10 predicted proteins | sample SagtaG_24_FD_104936 | JGI IMG/M metagenome (GOLD analysis project Ga0137375, IMG submission 104936) | Vadose zone soil microbial communities from Sagehorn Ranch, Mendocino, California, USA - Sage1_R_113_16 metaG | ecosystem: Environmental > Terrestrial > Soil > Vadose zone | place: USA... | reverse complement strand
GTGGAGCGTGTGCAGAAGGCGGAAGCACATCCCCTTGCCGAAGCCGGTGCGCTGGACGACGTCGCGGAGGCGCAAGACCTCGGCAGACGACTGGAAGGCGCCGAGGATCTGGGAGGCGTGCACTACCGATCGCACGATGTAGGGTTCCGGCGTCGACCTGGGCATGGTCTTCTACGTTACGCAGAGCATAACACGCGGGGCTCCGGCGAGCGCGTCAACATTGGTCCTGCTGGGCCCCGACGACACGGGCTAAGTCGCTGCCCACCCGATGTTGGACGAGGCAGGGGTGGGCCCGGGGTTCGTTTCATCAGAGAGAACGTGAGAGGCAACGCGGAAGTCGCTTGGCGCCCGTGGAAGGCGACGGGAACATCGTGAACCCGGACACCGGCAACGTTCTGTCGAACCGACGACCCTCGTCGTGTGACAGTCTTCGGCCGCCAGTAGGGAGGCGCCATGGCCTTCGAGTTGGACGGGGAGCGGATCGCCGAGGAGAACCGCAAGCGGCTGAAGTGGCTCGAGGAGGACTTCGAGCATCTCGGGCGCCAGCTCACGCGCCGGGGCGTCGACATCGAGCGGCTGACCGAGCGGGCCGCGGCCTTCCGGGTGTCGGTTCCCTCGTGGGGCCTGGGCACGGGGGGGACGCGGTTCGCCCGCTTTGCCGGTCCCGGCGAGCCCCGCAACGTGTTCGAGAAGATCGAGGACTGCGAGGTCGTCTTCAAGCTCGTGCGCACCACGCCGGGGGTCTCGCTGCACATCCCCTGGGACCAGCCGGAGAGCCCGGCCGAGCTGCGGGCGTTCGCGCAGGCGCGCGGGCTGTTCTTCGATTCCATGAACTCCAACACCTTCCAGGACCAGCCCCGCCAAGCCCTCTCTTACAAGTTCGGCAGCCTGAGCCACACCGACCCCGCCGTCCGTCGCCAGGCCGTGGAGCACAACCTCGAGTGCCTCCGGCTCGGAGTGAAGCTGGGCGCCCGCTCGCACACGGTCTGGATCGGGGACGGGGGCAACTTCCCGGGCCAGGTCCACCTCCGAAAGGCGCTCGAGCGCTATCTCGAGAGCGTGCGCGAGATCTATCGGGCCCTGCCCGAGGGCTGGCGCCTGTTCATCGAGCACAAGCTCTTCGAGCCGGCCTTCTACTCGACCGTGCTCAACGACTGGGGGACGAGCTACCACTGCGTGCGCGAGCTCGGGGAGCGGGCGTTCTCCCTCGTCGACCTGGGGCACCACGCGCCCAACGTCAACATCGAGATGATCGTGGCCCGGCTCATCCAGTTCGGGAAGCTCGGCGGCTTCCACTTCAACGACAGCAAGTACGGAGACGACGACCTGGATTCCGGCTCCATCAAGCCCTTCCAGCTCTTTCTCATCTTCAACGAGCTGGTGGACGCTGAGCAGGCGCGAATCCCGGCCTTCGACCCCGCGTACATGCTGGACCAGTCGCACAACGTGACCGATCCCATCGAGTCGCTCATGACGAGCGCGGGTGAGCTGGTGCGCGCCTACGTACAGGCGCACCTGGTGGATCGCGCGCGACTCGCCGAGCACCAGGAGGGCAACGACGCCCTCCTCGCGCTGCAGTCGCTCAAGCACGCCTTCATCACGGACGTGGAGCCCATCCTGGCCATGGCGCGCTACCGGGCGGGCGGCGCCATCGACCCCGTGGGCGTATACCGTTCCAGCGGCTACCGGCAGCGGGCGGCCCAGGCACGACCCGCCTCCGCGCGGCTCGGGGCCGGAATAGTCTAGATGGTCAGAAAAGCCTTCAAGATGTCCGTGCATGCGGACCGGCACGAGGAGTACGCGCGCCGCCACAACCCGATCTGGCAGGAGCTGGCGGACGCGCTCGTCGCCCACGGGGTGCGCAGCTACTCCATCTACCTCGATCCCGAGACCAGCCAGCTGTTCGCCTACGCGGAGATCGAGAGCGAGGAGCGCTGGCAGGCCATCGCCCGCACGGAGGTCTGCCGGCGATGGTGGCGGCACATGCGGGACCTGATGCCGTCGAACCCCGACGACAGTCCCGTCTCGCGCGAGCTGCGCGAGGTGTTCCACCTCGAGAGCCGCGAACGCCCGAAACGCGAGGGCTGAACCCGCTCCAAGGGGCGCCTCCCCTGCCAAGCCGCTGCGCGAGGCGCCCACCCACTGCGCAGCGTAGGCGCGGGTCCGCGGAGGAGCCTCCCCCGCCCTTCAACGACTTGCGGAGAACTCGGACCGCCCGCCCGCTGGCACCGTCCTTGCCCCTCCCGTCTTCATTCGAGGGAGGACTCATGACTCGACGTCTGCTGGTCTTCGCCGGCCTTCTCGCCTTCGCGGACAACGCCGTGGCCCAGGAACCCCCGACGCCTCCGGACGAGAAGCAGTGCGACGCGCCCAACCGATTCTGCGAGGAGATATTGGTCGAGAGCGCCTCCAAGGTCTCGGAGACGCGCGTCAGCGCGCCCGCCATCATGGACGTGGTGACCGCGGACGTCATCGCGGCCTCGTCCGCCCAGAGCATAGGCGATCTGCTTCGAACCCTTCCCAACGAGAACGTCATCCAGACCTCGGCCCGCGACTTCAACCTCACCAGCCGGCAGGCCACGGGCGTTCTCACCAGCTCCCAGCTCGCGCTGGTGGATGGAAGGTCCATCTACCTGGACTTCTTCGGCTTGATCCTGTGGGATTTCGTGCCCACGAACATGTCGGACATCAAGCAGATCGAGGTGGTGCGGGGCCCCGCTTCCGCGGTCTGGGGCGCGAACGCCCTCACGGGGGTCGTGAACATCATCACGAAGACGCCCCGGGAGACCGCGCACAAGGATGGCAGCGCGAGCGGCAGCCTCACCCTCACCGGGGGGACCTTCGACCGGAACGCGGGAACCCTGGCCGGCCAGGGCGCGGGGACCACCTACGGAGCCTCCGCGAGCATCGGCCACGCTCCCAGCGAGCGTTGGTCCTACCGCCTCTCGGGTGGCTACTTCAACTCCGATCCCCTCCCCCGGCCGACGGGCGCGGTCCCCCTCGTGAAGAACCCCCTCGATCCAACGGTGACCGACGGCGGCGCCACCTATCTGGCCTTCCAGAACCAGGGTACGAGCCAGCCCAGGTTCGACGCGCGCGTGGACCAGAAGCTCTCCGGCGATGCCCACCTGACGTATGCCGGAGGCGTCGCGGGGACGCAGGGCATCATCCACACGGCCCTCGGTCCCTTCGACATCCAGAACGGCTCGCTCCTCGGCTACGGCAAGATCGAGTACACGCGCGGAGCGCTCAAGCTCCGGGGCTTCGCCAACCTCGTCGACGCGAAGGCTCCGGCCCTCCTGGCCCTGGGTCCGACGGGCACCCCGATCCAGCTCGACTTCAAGACCCAGACCTACGATCTCGAGATCGGGCACTCCCGGGTCGTGGGTGCCAACCCCTCCGCGACCCGAGGCCACTTCCTGAGCTACGGCGCCAGCGCGCGTCGGAACAATTTCGACATCACCATCACCCCCAAGGGCCAGAATCGCAACGAGCTCGGAGCCTACCTCCAGGACCAGATCTTCCTCGGCAAGTTCCACTTGAGCCTCGGGGGGCGGCTCGACAAGTTCGGCAACCTCGACCACGCGGTCTTCTCGCCCCGGGTGACGGCCATGTTCCTGCCCACCCGGCACCATTCGATCCGGGCGTCCTTCAACAAGGCCTTCCGCTCCCCGTCCCTCATCAACAACTACCTGGACGTGCAGATCCTGCAGCCCGTGAACCTTTCTGCGCTCGCGCCGCTTCTCCCCCCGCCCCTCCAACCCGCGGTCGCCCAGCCCTTCCCCCTGGTGATTCGGGCCGAGGGCTCCGAGGTGCGAAGGGATCTGGGGATCCCGCCCGCGGACAAGCTGAAGGAGGAGTCGCTGAAGGCCTACGAGATCGCCTACACGGGAACCTTCGTGGGTCGGACGACGGTGGGCCTGGCCTTCTACATCAACGACACCGACGACAACATCCGCTTCTTCACCGAGGCCAAGCGGGATCCGTACACCGTGGCCAATCCTCCCCCGGGATGGAAGCTGCCGCCGGCCCTCCTCGCCGCCATGGCCCAGCGCGGGATCTTCCTGCCCAGGTCGTTCACCTACGTGAACCTGGGCCCCCTCCGGAACAAGGGGGTCGAGGTCTCCGTCGATCACGCGTTCAACAGATGGCTTTCCGGGTTCGCGAACTACTCCTGGCAGGCCGACCCGAGGTCCACCGATCCGGCGCGGCCGTACCCCGTGGACTCCATCTCCGTGCCGCCCCACAACCGGTTCAACTTGGGCCTCAACTGGAACCACGACCGCTACCTGGGAAGCGCTTCCCTCAATCACACGGACAAGGCGTTCTGGACCGACGTCCTGGGCTCCAGCTTCAGCGGCTTCACCGACGCCTACACCATGGTGAGCGCGAGCTTTGGCGTGAGGTGGGCCGACGGGAAGGTCACGACCTCCGTCAAGGGGACGAACCTCTTCAACCAGACAATCCAGCAGCACGTCTTCGGCGACATCCTGAAGCGCTCCCTCGTGGGTGAGGTCCGCTTCGCCTTCTGATCGAGTCGAGCGCGCTCGCGGGGGAGTCGCGCCGCCCCTCAGCGCGTCCAGCGGAGCGACAGGTCCTTCCTCAGCCGGCCGAGTCGGATCTCGAGCCGGTAGGTCTCTCCCGGCAGGAAGCGTCCGGCGATCTCCTGGGTGCGGCGCTGATCGCTCCATCGGACCTCCACCCGGAAACGGTGCCGGCCGGCGCTCACGTCGAGCACCTCCGTGCGGACTCCGCCCGCGAGCTGGAAGAGGACCAGGTTCTTGGTGATCGCGCCCTTCACGCTCTCCACCAGCAGCTCCTCTCCGTCGAGCCACAGCCGCAGGGTGCCCGACTCGAGGGGGTACTCGAAGTCGACCACGACCCGGGCGGGCGCGGGGACGGGCGCGGGCTCGAGCGTGGCCGGGAGGACCGACGGAGCCGGAAGCGCGGCTGCGGTGGAGGGAACCGGGAGAGACGAAGGAGAGGGCGAGCCCCGGCTCCACACGAGGCCGGCGAGCGCGAGGCACAGCGCGAGGAGCAGCGCCTGGGTCCGGGGGGGAAGCGGGTGGGCCCGACCCCGAGGACCCGGCCGGAGCGCGGACGGCAGGGGAGGGGCGGCTTCGCCCGACGCCCGGGCGGGTCCCACCGTGATCGTGGGCAGGTAGGCCGCGGGCCCGACCTCGGCCACGAGCGTCGGCTCCCCTTCCGGGGCCAGGGTCGGCGGTGGGGGGACCCACCCCGCGCGGTGCCGCGGCGGCCGCGCGGCGAGGACGTCCTCGATGTCCTCCGCCAGGTGGCGTGCCTCGCGGTACCGGTCGTCCGGAGACTTGGCGAGGGTGCGGGCGATCAGGTAGTCCGCATCGGCGGGCAGGGCGGGGTCGAGGGTCGAGGGGGGAGCCGGGTCCTGGTGGACCACCCGCCCGAGGATCCGGATCACGCTCTCGGCCTCGAACGCCTGGCGCCCGGTCAGCAGAGTGTAGGCGACGGAGCCCAGGGAGAAGATATCGGTCCGCCCATCGACCCTCTGGCTCAAGGCCTGCTCGGGGGACATGAAGAGGGGCGTGCCGAAGAGCTGGCCGGCCGCGGTGAGGTGGGCGGACTGCAGCTTGGCGATGCCGAAGTCCATCACCTTCGGCTGCCCCGAGGGGAGGAGCATGATGTTCGCAGGCTTGATGTCGCGATGGATCACCCCCTGGTCGTGGGCGTGCTGCAGGGCCTCCGCGACCTGGCGGACGATCTCGAGGCTCTCCCGCCAGGGGAGGTGCTTGCCCCTCTCCATGAGGGCGGCCAGGTTGTCCCCGGGCAGCCGCTCGAAGGCGATGAAGAGGAGGCCGTCCGTCGGGTCGCGCCCCACGTCGTGGACCACCACGATCCCGGGGTGGGAGAGCCGTCCCGCGATGTGGGCCTCGGCCGCGAAGCGCCGCTCGAACTCGTCGCGGTCGGCGGGGACCGTGACGCAGGTCAGGTTGATGGTCTTGAGGGCGATGGTCCGGTTCAGCGCGGTGTCCCGGGCCTCGTACACGACGCCCATCATTCCGCGGCCGAGCTCCCGCAGGATTTCGTAGCGTCCGATGGTCCGGCGGAGCGATGCCAACAAGTGATTCTAGCTTGCCCGCCTTCGGTGCGAATGGTATCAACTGGCCCGTACCGAAACCCCGGGAGGCACCGCTCTTGAGACACGTCGCCGTCGGCCTGCTTCTGCTCCTCGGCTCGGCTCGTGCCGCAGATCCGGCCGGGCCGGCCGCCGTTCCCGTAGTCGTGGTCTCGATCGACGGCATGCGCCCCGACTACGTCCTCGAGGCCGACCGCTACGGCCTGAAGATCCCGAACCTGCGCCGCCTCCTCACCGAAGGGGCCCACGCCCGCGCCGTCACCGGCGTCCTCCCGACCGTCACCTACCCGAGCCACACCACCCTCGTCACCGGCGTCTCCCCGGCCCGGCACGGCATCGTCGCCAACACGACGTTCGATCCCCTCGGCAAGAACCTCGGGGGCTGGTACTGGTACGCGGAGGACATCCGCGTGCCCACGCTCTGGGACGTGGCGGCCGAGGCCGGCCTCGTCACCGCGAGCGTCGACTGGCCCGCCACCGTGGGCGCGCGCATCACCCACAACATCGTCCAGTACTGGCGGACGAAGGGCGCCGAAGCCCCCGACGACGCCAAGCTCAAGCGCGCGCTCTCGACCCCGGGCCTGCTGGCCGAGGCCGAGCGCGCGCTCGGCCCGTACCCTGCGGGCGACGCCTACACGGTCCAGGAAGACCGCCGGCGCGCGGCCTTCAACGTCTACCTGCTCCAGACCCGCCGCCCACGGCTGCACTTCGCCTACTTCTCCGGGCTCGACGAGGAACAGCACGAGAGCGGCCCGGGGAGCGCCAAGGCCCTGGCCGTGCTCGAGGAGATCGACTCCCTCCTGGGGGAGGTGCGGGCAGCGGCCGAGCAGAGCGCCGGCGGGAAGGCCGTGATCGCCGTGGTGTCCGACCATGGCCACAACCGGACGGACCGTGAGCTGCGCCTCAACGAGGCCCTGCGCGCCGCGGGCTTGATCCTGCTCGACGAGAAAGGCAAGCCGACCGCCTGGACGGCCTACGCCTGGAACAACGGAGGCTCGGCCGCCGTCCTCCTGCGCGACCCCAAGGACCCGGCGGCCCAGAAGGCGGTGGCCGACGTCCTCGCGCGGCTCGCCGCCCTGCCGGACTCGCCGATCCAGAGGGTGCTCGACGGCCCGGCGGCCCGGGCCGCCGGCGCCTTCCCCGACGCCGCCTTCGTCGTGGCCGCGAAGCCCGGCGTGCGCATCGACGGGCGGATGGAAGGCGAAGTATTGCAGCCGGGCCTGCCCCGAGGGACGCACGGCTTCCTTCCCGAGAACCCGGACATGGATGCCACGTTCCTCCTGGCCGGCCCCGGGATTCCCCGCGGGAGGGACCTGGGGCGCGTCGACATGCGCGACGTGGCCCCGACTCTCGCGGCCCTCCTGGGACTCTCGCTGCCCGCGGCCGAGGGCAGGAACGTGCTCGGCCGGCCCTAGCCCTGAAGCGACTCCAGGGCCGCGACCGCGGCTCCCCGTGCGCCTGCCATGTCCAGGTCGGGCACGAGGGCGAACCGGCTCGCCCGCACCTGCTCTTCCCGGAGCGCGGTGTTCTCGCGCACCTTCGCCAGGAACCATTCCCGGAACTCCGGCGCCGCCTCGACCACGCCGCCGCCCAGGAAGTACGCGCTCGGGTCCGTGAAGTTCGCGGCGATGGTGAAGAGCCGGCCGATCGCCATGGCCTGCTGCTCGAAGATCCGCCGGGCCAGGGGGTCGCCCTTCTCCCCGTAGGAGCGGACCAGCTTCGCCGCCTTCGCGAGGGACCCGACCTTGCCGAGCTCGTGGCCCTCGTACCGGCTGAGCCAGTAAGGCAGCAGGTTGTTCTCGATCGCGGTGAGGGAAGCGACGCTCTCGGCGTCGCCGTCGAAGCCGCAGTTGCAGTGGGGCAGGGGCTGTCCCTCGCCAAGGAGCCCCTGCATGGGGATGTGGACGTGGCCCAGCTCTCCCGCCATCCCGGCGGCTCCCTTGATGATGCGCCCCGCCTCGATCACCCCCCCTCCCAGGCCGGTCCCGATGATGGCCGAGATCGAGGAATGCCGCGGCGCCTCGGTTCCGAAGCAAACGTGATGGGCGTAGAGGGCGGCCGCGTTGCCGTCGTTGTTGTAGACCACGGGCAGCCCCAGGCGCGCCTCGAGGGCGCCCCGGAAGTCGAACCCGCGCCAGCCCGGATGGGAGAAGTTCGTCGAGCCGACCGAGGAGATGACCCCCTCCGCGCTCGCGGGGCCGGGGGTGTCGAGGCCGACCGCCCGGACCCGCCCCCCGGCGATGCCGGTCTGCTCGAGGATGCCATCCAGCGCCTGCGCGAGGGCGTCCACCGCCACCTCCGGGCCTTCCTGGACGCGGCTGGGCATCTCGACGAGCCGGTCGACGAGGAACCGCCCCGAGGCGTCGAGGACCGTGGCGTTGTTCTTGTTTCCCCCGTTGTCGAGGCCCACCACGACCCACGAGTCCTGGATCGGCATGTATCGCTCCCTGCAAGGGTGGAGAATGACGCGGACCGTTGGCCGGCAGTCTAGCCCGACTGCGATGACTGCTCAAGGAAGCAGGGGAACCAAGGACGCCATGACGCTGCCCGCCCTCGGAGAGAAGGTCCCGCGCCGCGGAAATAGCGCCACGCGCTTCCTCGGACGGCTCGTCCTCCGCCGGCTGGGTTGGCGGATCGAGGGCGACGTCCCGGACGTGCCGCGTTGCGTGGCCATCGTCGCCCCCCACACGTCGAACTGGGACTTCGTGATCGGCATCGCCGCCCTGCTCGCGCTGGGGCTGCGGGGCCGGTGGCTGGGCAAGCATTCCGTCTTCCGGCCGCCGCTCCGGCGGCTGCTCCGGTGGGCCGGCGGCATTCCGGTGGACCGTGGCAACCCCGAGGGCGTGGCCGAGCAGGCGGTCGCCTCCTTGCGGGAGGTCGATCCCTTCTTCCTGGCCTTGGCGCCGGAAGGTACGCGCAAGCGCGTGGAGCGCTGGAAGACCGGCTTCTACCGGATCGCTCATGGGGCCGGCGTCCCGATCTGGCCGGTCTCGCTCGACTACCGGAGCCGCGTGTTTCGCCTGCACCCGCTTTTCTCGCCGACGGGGGACTTCGAGGCCGACATGCCCTGCCTGCGGCGCCTCTACACCCCGGCCATGGCGCGCCATCCCGAGAACTATGGGGACGCGCTAGAATCGCGCCCGATATGAGCACCCCAGGGTCGGCCCCCCCGGGCGCCCCCCACCTCGCCCGCCGGTTCGGCCTGCTGCAAGCCACCGCCCTCAACATGTCCAACATGATCGGCATCGGGCCGTTCATCACGATTCCCCTGCTGATGAGCGCGCTGGGCGGGCCCCAGGCCATGGTCGGCTGGCTGGTAGCCGTCCTCATCGTGATCCCGGACGGCATGGTCTGGAGCGAGCTCGGGGCGTCGCTCCCCGGCTCCGGCGGCAGCTACGTCTACCTCCGCGAGGGCTATGGGCGCGAGACCTGGGGTCGGTTGGCCGCGTTCCTCTTCATATGGCAGTTCATCCTGAGCGGTCCCCTCGAGATCGCCTCCGGCTACATCGGCTTCTCGCGTTACGTCGGCTACCTCTGGCCGGGCCTCGGCCCATGGGACTTCGCGGTGATCGCGGCCGCGGTGGGCGCGCTCAACGTCGCGCTCCTCTATCGCGCCATCGGGCCCATCGGGAAGCTGACCGTCACCCTCTGGGTAGGGACGCTCCTCACCACCGGGGCCGTGATCGCGACGGGGGCCCTGCACTTCGACCCCGGCAAGGCCTTCGATTTCCCGCCCGGCGCCTTCCGCTTCTCGCTCGGCTTCCTGCTCGGCCTTGGCGCGGCCTCGCGCATCGGGATCTACGACTACCTGGGCTACTACGACGTCTGCTACATCGGAGAGGAGGTCCGCGACCCCGGACGCGTGATCCCGCGCTCGATCTTCTGGAGCATCCTCGGGGTGGCCCTCATCTACCTCGCGATCAACCTCTCGATCATCGGGGTCGTCCCCTGGCGGGAGTTCGTCCCCGCCGCGGAGCGCCCGGGGGCCGACTTCGTGGTCTCGCTCTTCATGGAGAAGATCTACGGCCACCGGGTGGCGGCCCTGTTCACGGCGATGATCCTCTGGACCGCCTTCGGCTCGGTGTTCGCGCTCCTCCTGGGCTATTCGCGCATCCCCTATGCGGCGGCCCTGGACGGCTACTTCTTCAAGGTGTTCGGCCGGCTGCACCCGACGAAGGGTTTCCCGCACGTGTCGCTGCTCGTGATCGGGATCGTGTCGATCCTCTGCAGCTTCGTCTCCCTCGGCCTGGTGATCGACGCCCTCATCACCACCCGCATCCTGGTGCAGTTCATCGGCCAGATCGGGGCGGTGGCGCTGCTCCGGAAGCGCACCCCGGAGGCCAGCCGGCCCTTCAAGATGTGGCTCTACCCGCTGCCCAGCCTGGTCGCCCTCGCGGGCTGGATCTTCGTGTTCGCGACCTCCGAGCCCCTGGTGATCCTCTTCGGACTGGGCACCCTCCTGCTCGGCGGGCTGGGCTTCGCCGCCTGGTCCTGGCACGTGCGGAGCTGGCCCTTCGTGGAGGCGAAGGCGTTATGATGCGATTTGGCGTAGCTTCTTTTCATTCGGAGGAGGTCGGCAATGGCGGAAAAGCGAAATGAGGTCTCTCGCCGCGACTTCGCGTCGCGCATGGGAGCGGCGGCTGCCGCGGTCGCGGCCGGGGGGGCGGCCTTCGGCTCGGAGAAGGCGGGCGCCGCGCCCCTGGTCAGCGACCGCGTGCTGGGCGCGAACGACCGGGTGGTGGTTGCGAGCATCGGCATCCGCGGGCAGGGCAACTCCCTGAAGCGCGGCTTCGCCAAGCTCAAGAACGTCGAGATCAAGACCCTCTGCGACATCGACGAGAACCTCTTCGGGGAGCGGGCGAACGACAAGGCCCTCGCGGACGTCCCGACCTTCAAGCCGGGCTTCCAGCAGGACCTGCGGCGCGTGCTCGAGGACAAGGACATCGACGGGGTGATGATCGCCACCCCGAACCACTGGCACGCCCTCGCCTCCATCTGGGCCATGCAGGCGGGCAAGCACGTCTACGTGGAGAAGCCCGCCTCCTACAGCGTGTGGGAAGGCCGACAGATGGTGGAGGCGGCCCATAAGTACAAGCGGGTGGTCCAGGTGGGGACCATGAACCGCAGCCGTCCCGCGGTGCGTCAGGCCATCCAGTTCCTCCACCAGGGCGGGATCGGCGAGATCTACATGGCGCGCGGGCTCTGCTTCAAGCCGAGGCCCGCCATCGGCAGGTACCCCGACGGCCCCATGGCCCCCGGGGCGAAGTACCGGCTCAACGTCGAGACCAGCCACTACGAGCCCACCTACGACAACGCCTACCTGGCCAAGGTCAGCTACGACCTCTGGCTGGGACCGGCGCCCCTGCGTCCCTTCAACCCGAACCGCTTCCACTACAACTGGCACTGGCACTGGGACTACGGCAACGGCGACACCGGCAACCAGGGGCCGCACCAGTTCGACGTCGCCCGCTGGGGCCTCAACAAGAACGAGCACCCGGTGAAGGTGCGCTCCGCGGGGGGCTACTTCGGCGAGCCGTCCTCCCAGGAGACGCCGGACGTCCACACGTCCGTCTTCGAGTACGCGGACGGCAAGATCCTCGAGTTCGCCACCCGGGGCGGCTGCACGAACGAAGAAGGGACGCAGCGGATCGGCAACCTCTTCTACGGCTCCAAGGGCTGGGTCTGGATCGACGGCGACGGGCGCAAGTGGCAGTCCTACCTCGGCCGCAAGGAGGAGAAGGGGCCCGGGTCCACCGCCCCGCCCGAGGCGGGTGGCAGCGATCCCCTGGTGCTCACCAGCATCGAGTACGCGCACTACCAGAACTTCGTCGACGCGATCCGCGCGGGCGACCCGAAGAAGCTGACCTGCGACATCCTGGAAGGCCACCTCTCGGCGACCCTGCCTCACCTGGCGAACATCGCGTACCGGGCGGGCCGGGCCTTGACCTTCGACGGGAAGACCGAGACCTGCGTGGGGGACGCGGAAGCGAACCGTTTCCTGCGGCGGGACTACCGGAAGGGGTTCGTCATCCCGGACGCGGTCTAGCAAAGAATCCGGGGGGTACTCACGTCGAAGGTACCCCCCGGAGCGCGTCGATGGCCGCGATCGCGGCCGCCCGGCGCTCAGGCCACGTACCCCGGAGGTCCACGTACCGCGCCCCGAACGCCTCCAGGGCCGCCTGGAAGCGCGCGTGCACCTGCTCGCGCGCCGGGGGCTGGTTGCGCTGCGCGCCGTCCACCACCCACGGCACGTCCGGGTGGTGCAGCAGGTACAGATCCCCGAGCCGTCTCCGGGCGGCCTTCTCGACCCAGTCCGGGCAGCGGCCGTAGTAATGCCGGCCGTAGACGACCGTGCTCAGGAGGTCGGTGTCCAGGATCAGCAGGCGGCTCGCCCGCCCGGCCGCATCATCCTCTCCCGCGATCTGGCCGCGCGCGATCGGCTCGACGTCGGAGCGTTCGAGGGGGCCGTGCTTGCGGTCGACGTAGGCGCGCGCGAACTCCGGCGACCAGACCGTCCCATAACGCGCCGCCAGGTCGGCCGCGAGGGTGGTCTTGCCCGTGGACTCGGAGCCGATGAGGACCACTCGGAGGAGGGGCTCCACGGCCGACTCAGGCCGGAGCGGCCGCGGCGCCGGCCGGGGGGCTCGCCCCGAGAGACCGATTCCAGTCGAGATGACCGAGGACGGCGAGGGCCAGGAACACCGCGTAGAGCCCGGTCATCAGGTAGAGCGCCTTGTAGGTGTAGATGCCGAGGTAGACGAGGTCGACCGCGATCCAGACGATCCAGTTCTCCAGCCACTTGCGGGTCTGCATGTATTGCGCCACCAGGCTGAACGCAGTGGTCGAAGAGTCCCAGAAGGGGAGTGAGGCGTCGGTGAGGCGGGCGAGGGCGAGGCCCAGGAGCCCCGCCCCCGCCAGGCCGAGGGCCGCGAGCGCCGGGAGCGCCGGCCGGGGCGTGCGCGTGACCACGAGCACGCCCCGGCCCGGCCCACCGTGCAACCACTCGTACCAGCC
>Ga0137375_10007324_pt1 | contig 13128 bp, 11 predicted proteins | sample SagtaG_24_FD_104936 | JGI IMG/M metagenome (GOLD analysis project Ga0137375, IMG submission 104936) | Vadose zone soil microbial communities from Sagehorn Ranch, Mendocino, California, USA - Sage1_R_113_16 metaG | ecosystem: Environmental > Terrestrial > Soil > Vadose zone | place: USA... | reverse complement strand
GTCCGATGGCGCCGCCCCAGACATGCGGCGCCACGCGCAGGTTCTGGGCGTGCGCCAGGGTGGCGATGCGTCGGGCCTCGGTGAGGCCGCCGGTGCCCGGCACCGACGGCTGCACGATGTCGATGCAGCGGCCGTCGATCAGGGCACGGAAGTCACGCACCGTATGATGCGCCTCGCCGGCCGCAATCGGGATCGGCGAGCGCAGGCGCAGTTCGGCATAACCGCGCAGGTCGCCGGGCGGCAGCGGTTCCTCGATCCAGTGTACGGCATAGGGCTCGATCGCCCACGCGCATTCCAGCGCCACGTCGGCGGTGTAGGCGCCGTTGATGTCGACCATCAGGAGCTTGTCCGGACCCAACGCCTCGCGGGCGCGGCGCACGCGTAAGATGTCATCCTTGATGCCGCGGCCGATCTTGATCTTGGCACCGGCATAGGGATGGGCCGCGGCCTCGGCCAGCATGTGGTCGAGCTGGCGGCCGGGATCGTTGGAGAAGAAGCCGGTCGAGGCATAGGCCGGGATGCGCGTGGTGGCGCAACCGCCGATCAGGTCGCAAACCCGCACGCCGAAGCCGCGGGCGATGGCGTCCCACAGCGCCACGTTGATGGCGGCGAGGCAGGCGGTGAGCTGGTTGCCGACGCCCAGGTGATACATGGCGTTGCGCACGCGCGCCTCGACATGATCGAAGTCGAAGATGCTCTTGCCGACGAACAGCGGCTCGACCATGCGGAAGTATTCACGGGTCACCAGCGGATTGCCGAACGCCTCGCCGACGCCGACCACCCCGGCATCCGTCTCGACCTCGACCAGCCCGCCCTGGCGGCGAAAGCCGCCGCCGCGCGACATGCCGTAGGCCTTCTCCGGGGCGAAGGCGTATTCCAGGCCGATGAAGGTGAGGCGTCGGATGATGTGCATGGGGCTCGGCTTCAATTCTATCTTCCACCTCCCCCGTCATACGGGGGAGGCCGGGAGGGGGAAAGCCCCAGAGGCGATAAGCGAACGGCTGAGATCATGATCCGAAATAATCCGGCAGCACCACTGTAGCCATCCCCCTCCCGCCTTCGCCATGATTGGCGGAATTGCCATTGCCACCCTTCTCACATTGCTCTTCCTGCCGGCGCTTTACGTGGCATGGTACCGACTGAAGGAACCAACGGCTAAGCCAACGCCCGAACCGAGCAGATGAGCTATGACGCGCCCTTTGCCGGCCTGAAGGTCGTCGACCTGAGCCAGGGCATCGCCGGCCCCTACTGCGCCATGCTGCTGGCGCAGTATGGTGCGGAGGTCATCAAGGTCGAAGGTATCGGCGACGGCGACTGGGCGCGCACGCTCGGCACGCGCTACGGCAGCCATTCGGCCTATTCGATCATCGGCAATCTCGGCAAGAAGAGCATCGCCGTCGACCTCAAGACCGACGCCGGCAAGCAGGTTGTGTGGCGTCTGCTCAAGGGCGCCGATGTCTTCCTCGAAGGTTTTCGGCCTGGCGTCATCAAGCGTCTCGGCTTCGACTACGACGCGGTCGCCCAACGCGAGCCGCGACTGCTCTATCTCTCGATCTCAGGCTTCGGCCAGGCCGGGCCGCTGTCCAGCCGGCCGGCGATGGACCCGGTGCTGCAGGCTTACACCGGCCTGATGAACGAGAACCGCGGCGAGGACGGCATCCCCCATCGCGTGCCGGTGATCGTGGTCGACATGTCGACGGCGCTCTATGCCTTCCAGGCCCTGTCGGCCGCGCTCTACGCCCGCCGCGACGAGACGCGCGGCCGCTACATCGACGTCAGCCTGATGCAGGCCGCGACCGCGCTGCAGTCGATCCGTTTGATGGCCTGCCATCTCGAGGGCGGCGTCATGAAGCCCGGCGGCGCTCCAGGCGGCGTGTTCAAGATCGCCGACGGCTGGATGTCGCTGCTCGCCTTCACCGACCGCGACTGGCGCATCCTCTGCACGGCGATGCAGATGCCGGCGCTGGCCGACGATCCGCGCTTCACTACACGGGCGCTGCGGCTCGCCAACGACGTCGCGCTATACGCCATCGTGCGGCCCGCGATCGCCGCCGAGCCGTGGGCCGTATGGACCCGGCGGCTGACGGAAGCCGGCCTGATGCACGAACGGCTCAACAGCTACGCCGAGTTTTTAGACCAGCCGCATGTCCGCGAGACCGGCCTCATCCAGTGGCTCACCCAGGCCGGCTTCAACCAGGCCGTCCCGGTCCCCGCCCTGCCCGGCATGCTGCCCCAGGCCGAGGGTACGCCGCGCGGCACCGCGCCCGTCACCGGCCAGCACACGACGGAAGTCCTGGCCGCGCACGGCTTCGCCACGGCCGAGATCGAGGCGCTGCTGGCGCAAGGGACAGTGGCCACCGCGGCATGAAGACTCTCGGCAAGAAAGCCGTGGTGGTCGGCGCGCTGGGCGTGATCGGCCGCTACATCGTCGACAAGCTTCTGGCCGAAGGCAACTGGCAGGTCGTCGGCCTGTCACGCCGGCCGGCCAAGGCCGCGCCGCGCTACAGCCATGTCGCCGTTGACCTGCTCGATTCAAAGGACGTCGCCCGCAAACTCAAGGGGCTGAGCGACGTCACGCACATCTTCTATGCCGCCTTCCAGCCCAGCAGCGGTGCGGCGGCAGGCTACGCTGCCAACATCGCGCCCAACCGCGACATGCTGGTGAATTCGGTGACCGCCATCGATCGCGCCGCCAAATCGCTGCAGCGCGTCGTGCTGGTGACCGGCACCAAGTACTACGGCGTCCATCTCGGGCCGTTGAAGACGCCAATGCGCGAGACCGACCCGCGCCACATGCCGCCCGACTTCTATTTCGACCAGATCGACTGGCTCGCAGCCTACCAGCACGGCAAGCGCTGGAGCTGGACGGAGCTCAGGCCGCAAACCCTGTGCGGCTTTGCGCCGGGCACGGCCATGAGCATCATGCCGGCGATCGCCATCTACGCCGCGATCTCCAAGGAGCTCGGCCTGCCGTTGCGCTTCCCCGGCAAGCCCGGCGCCTATGACTCGATCTACCAGGTGACGGAGTCCTCGCACTTCGCCAGCGCCGCCCTGTGGGCCGCGACCGAGCCGCGCGCCGCCAACCAAGCCTACAACATCACCAACGGCGACTATTTCCGCTGGCGCAACGTGTGGCCCAGCATCGCCGGCGTCTTCGGCATGAAGGTGGGCGAGGTCCAGACCATCAGCCTCACCCAGCACATGGCCGACAAGGCCGAGCTGTGGGCGCGGCTCACCAAGAAGCACGGGCTGGAGAAGTTCGCCTTCGACCAACTGGTCGCCTGGCCGTTTGCCGACTATGTGTTCGGCACCGACTGGGACGTCATGTCCGACGTCACCAAGAGCCGCCTGCACGGCTTCCACGACGTGGTCGACAGCGAGGCCATGTTCGAGCGCCTGCTGCGCCGCTTCCGAAAAGAGAAGATCGTCCCCTGATCACGCCGCTCGATCCCGACCGTTACCAGCGCACGCCGTGGAAGAACGGTGGCGGCGTCACGACCGACATCGCCTTCGATGGTGACGTCTGGCGCTTCAGCCGCACGCCCATCGCCGTGGCCGGACCGTTCTCCGACTATTCGGGCTTCGACCGCCTGCAGGTGGTGGTGACGGGCAGCGGCCTCGTCCTACAGACGCCAACGGGCGAGATCGACGTGCGCCGCCCCTTCCGGCCGGTACGCTTCACCGGCGAGACGCCGATCGTGAGCCGGCTTGAAGCGGGCCCGGTCGAGGTCGTGAACCTGCTGGGCGATCGCAGCCGCGTGCGCCTGGACCTCACGGTGCTGGAAGCCGGGCGGACACAGCACCTGGGCCCGGGCATACACATTGCCTACTGTCCCGGCGGACAGGCGATCCTGCGCCTGATCGACAAGACTCATGACCTTCAGGCCGATGGCGGCCTCAGGATCGAGGACATCGACGGCGCCGCGACCTGCAGTGCCGGACTGATCGTGTTGGGGAGCGTCTCATGCGTATCGCAGTAGTCGGAGCGGGCGGCGTCGGCGGCGCCTATGGCGCGGTGCTGGCCAAGGCCGGCGCCGATGTCACCTTCATCGCCCGCGGCGCGCATCTCGAGGCGATGAAGAGCAAGGGCCTCAAGCTCGAGAGCCAGCGCGGCGACATCCATCTCGTGCCGACCAAGGCGACCGACGATCCGAAAACCGTGGGGCCGGTCGATATCGTGCTGTTCTGCGTAAAACTGTGGGACGTCGAGACTGCGGGCGAGGCGATCAAGCCGATGGTGGCCGCGAATACCGCCGTGATCCCCCTGCAGAACGGCGTCGATGCCGCCGACCGGCTGGCGCCGATCCTGGGCAGGCAGGCGGTAATGGGCGGCGTCGCCAATATCAGCGCCACCATCACCGAGCCCGGCGTGATCCGCCAGACCGGCACGGTGCTGCGCATGGTGTTCGGCGAGCTCGACGGCACGAGGAGCGCCCGCGGCGAGGCGTTCGCCGCACTCTGCGCCAAGGCCGGCATCGACGGCGTGCTGTCGACCTCGATCCAGACCGAGCTCTGGATGAAGTTCATCCTGCTCGCGTCGAACGCCAGCATCATGGCGCTGGCCCGCCTGCCGGTCGGCAAGCTGCGCGACGATCCTGACATCGCGCCGTGGTTCACCACGGCCTACGAGGAGGTGGCGGCGGTCGGCCGCGCCGCGGGTGTTGCCCTGCCGGCCGACGCCGTCGAGAAGACCCTGAACTTCAACCGCAGCGCGCCGCCCCACCTCATGCCCTCGATGGGCGTCGACCTGTTACGCGGCAATCGCATCGAGTTGCCGTGGCTCTCCGGCAAGGTCGTCGAGCTCGGCAGGAAACACGGTGTGCCGACGCCGACTCACGCCTTCATGTATGCGACACTGAAGCCCTACATCATGGGCAAGCCCGCCTAGGAGATGATGATGCGCCTGCTCCTTGCTGCTCTGTTCGTGCTTTCCAGCCTCGGCAGCGCTGCCGCCGCCGACCTCAAGCTGTTGACCGCCGGCGCCTTCAAGTCGGTGGCGCAGGAGCTGGTGCCCGAGTTCGAGAAGAAGACCGGCCACAAGGTGACGATCGAGAACGACACCGCGGGCGCTCTGGCCCGCCGTGTCGCCGCCGGCGAGTATTTCGACGTGGTCGTGATGCCACCCGGCGCCATGGGCCCGCTGCTCGGCAGCAAGCTGGTCGAGAGCAGCGCCAAGCCATTGGCGCGCGTCGGCATCGGCGTCTCGATCAAGCAGGGCGCGCCCGTGCCCGACATCTCCACGGTCGACGCCTTTAAGCAGAGCCTGCTCAAGGCGCGCGCCATCGCCTACACCGACCCAGCGTCGGGCGGCACCGCCGGCACCTATCTCGCCAACCTGTTCGAGAAGATGGGTATCGCCGCCGAGATGAAACCCAAGACCGTGCTGGTGAAGGGCGGGCTTGCCGGCGAGAAGCTTTTGTCCGGCGAGGCCGACATCGCCATGCAGCCGTCGAGCGAGCTTTTAGCCGTGCCGGGCACGGTGCTGGTCGGCCCCATCCCGCTCGAGGTGCAGACCTACATCATCTATTCCGGCGCGGTCAGCACCGGGGCACGCAACCAGCCCGATGCCGACGCGCTGTTGCGGGCGTTGTGGGGGCCCGACAAGGCGGCGGCGCTGAAGAAGAAGGGGATGGAGCTGCCTTAGCTACTCGTCGTCCTGAGCGGAGCGAAGGCCTGCCCTGAGCGTAGCCGAAGGGACCTCATGCCGCTTGCAACCGGCATGAGATCCTTCGCTGACGCTCAGGATGACTGAAGCTCCTTCACCGCCTCGGTCCACGCCGCGATGGTGTGGTCGATGTCGGCGCGGGTGTGGGCGAGGCTCACGTAGTACTTGCTCTCGCCCTTCATGATGCCGCGCGCGCGCAAGAGCTGGTTGAAGCGCGTGGCCAGCGCCTTGTCGCCTTTCAGCGTATCGCGATAGTCCTTGATCGGCTGACCGGTGAAGACGACGTCGAACAAGGGCGGCTCGCCGATCACCTGGGCGGGGATGCCGGCCTTCTTCAGAAGCTCGTCGAGCGCCTTCATCAGCTCACGACCGGTCGCGAACACCTGGTCATAGGCGCCGGGCCGCTTCAGGATTTCCAGCGTGGCGAGACCCGCCACGGCGGCCACCGGATTGCCCGACAGCGTGCCGACCTGGAAGATGAAATCCTCGTCGGTCATGGCCAGCCGATCGAAGTGCTTCATGATGTCGGCGCGGCCGGCGATGGCGGCAAGCGCAAAGCCGCCGCCCACGATCTTGCCCAGGCTGCAGAGATCGGGCGTGACGCCGTAATATTCCTGCGCCCCGCCATAGGCGAAGCGAAAGCCGGTCACGACCTCGTCGAAGATCAGCGGGATGCCGTGCTTCCTGGTCACCTCGCGCAGCGCCTGCAGGAAGCCCGGCTTGGGCGGGATCAGGCGCTGGAACGGCTCGACGATCACGCCCGCGAGCTCGTCCTTCTGCTCCTCGATCAGGCTTTCCACCATGTCGATGTCGTTGAAGGCCGCGACCAGCATCTCGTCGGCCACCGACTTCGGGATGCCCGCCGAATCGGGCGTCGGGCGCGGAAAATTGCCCGGCCGCTTGGGCGCCAATGACATCAGCGCGTAGTCGCTCATGCCGTGATAGCCGCCCTCGAACTTCAGGATCTTGTCGCGCTTGCGGAAGGCGCGGACCGCGCGCATGGCATAGAGATCGGCCTCGGTGCCGGAGCAGACGAAGCGCACCTGGTCGGCGCACGGCACGGCATCGCAGATCGCCTCGGCGAGCGCGATGCCGTGGCGGTTGTTGCCGAAGAAGGTGGTGCCGAGCGGCACCTGCGCCTGCACCGCCGCCGTCACCTCGGGGTGGGCGTGGCCCACGAACATCGGCCCCGAGCCCAGCAGGTAGTCGACATACTCGCGGCCCGCCTCATCCCAGATGCGGCCGCCCTTGCCTTCCTTCAGAACCACCTCGGCCGGCATGTTGCCGAAGCTGCCGCCCGGCAGGACGCGCTTGGCCTGCTCGACGAGATCGTTGGTTGGATCGAGGACGGTCTGGACGCTCATTGTTTTAATTCCTATGTGAACACGGCTCTCGCGCGATCATGCATGAGGCAAGCCAAACGAGCGTTGGACCCGGCTCAAAATTTTCTAACCGGGCGTCGCTCCTCACTCGATCGGCACGAAGATGGAATGGCGCATCTTGTCGTTCACTGCCTTGGAGAAATGGCCCTTGCCGGTCGTGTCCTCGACCAGCAGCACTTCGCCCGCGCCGATGATGCGCGTCTCGCCGTCGCTCGCCTGGATGCTGACGCCGCCATCGAGGTTTATGATGTATTGCCGGCGCGGCGCGGGATGCCATTCGTAGTCGTAGGTGCCGGGCGTCTGGCGGAAGATGATGCCGGTGGCGGGGAAGGTCGCCGAGGTCCTGCCGCCGCGGCCCTCGTGCTTCCATTCGACCTCGATGTCGCGGAAATGCGTCTCGCCCTTGTCGTCGACATAGAGATTGTGGATGCGCATGAATTTTCTCCGGCTTGTCGTTTCCCAGCCTGAGCTTAGAACGAAAGCATGCTGAGGAAACCCGTCGAGGCCGCCCTTTTCGACATGGACGGTCTGCTGCTCGATACCGAGGCGATCTACATCGAGGCCATGCAGGAGGCTGCGCGGACGCTCGGCCACCGCGAGCTGCCGCTCGATTTCTGCCATTCCACGGCCGGCGTGCCGGGTCCCGAGCGCAACCGCATGATCGAGGCTCATTACGGCGAAGGCTTCAGCATCGCCGAGTTCCGCGAGCACTTCGCGGTACATGTGCGCCGGCGCATGGACGCGGGCATTCCGCTGAAGTCCGGCGTCGTGGAGTTACTGGACTTCCTGGCGAACCGCGGCCTGCCGCTTGCGGTGGCAACCTCCGCCAAGCGCGCCACGGCCGAGAGCCATCTCGGCAAGGCGGGCCTGCTCGACCGCTTCACGGCGATCGCGACACGCGACGACGTCGAGCGCACCAAGCCCCATCCCGACGTCTATCTCGAGGCGGCGCGCCGGCTGGGCGTAGCGCCCGAACGCTGCCTCGCCTTCGAGGACTCCAACGTCGGGCTGGAGGCCGCGCACGCCGCTGGCACTATGGCCTTCATGGTCCCGGATCTGCTGCAGCCCCTGCCGGAAAACCGCAAGCGGTCAGTCGACGTGTTCCCGGACCTGCACGCAGCACTACGGGTGCTGCGCCAGCACCTCTAGTTCTTCCGGACCGCCGGCTTCCAGCCGGCCTCAAGAGTCATGGGCCGGCTGGAAGCCGGCGGTCCGGAAGACTCAGAACTTCTCGACCCACGGCCGGACCTCGATCTCCCAGCTCCAGGCGCTGCGGTGCTGCTGCAGCGTCGCCCAGTAGGTCTCGGCGATGGCATCGGGGTCGAGCAGGCTGTCGGGCGCGTTGTCCGGCACCGGACGGGTGGTGCTGCGGATGCCGCCGTCGATCACGAAATGGGCGACATGGATGCCCTTGGGGCTGAGCTCGCGCGCCATCGATTGCGCCAGCCCACGCAGCGCGAACTTGCCCATGGCGAAGGTGGCCGAGAGCGCAAAACCCTTCACGCCGGCCGTGGCGCCGGTCAGGAAGATGGCGCCGTGCGACTTGGGCAGCATGCGTCTGGCCGCCTGCTGGGAGACCAGGAAGCCGCCGAAGGCGCTGATTTCCATGGCGCGTTTCACATCGTCCGGGGCCAGGTCGACCAGCGGACCGCGCACGCGATTGCTCGCGTTGTAGACCACGACATCGGGTGTGCGGCCGGCGGCGTCGAGCTTCTCGAAAAGGCCGGCAACGGCGGCCGGCTCGGCGGCGTTGCAGGCATGGGCCTCGGCGCCGGTCTCCTTGACCAGGTCGGCGAGCTTGTCGGTCTGGCGGGCGGCCAAAGAAACGGCCAGCCCGTGCCTGGCGAACAGGCGGGCCAAAGAGGCGCTGAGGCCGGGGCCGGTGCCGACGATCAGCGCAGAGCGGTATTCAGGCTTTTGCATAGGCTCTCCTCGTTGCCGGGGATTCCACGCAGGTATAGGCTTCTCGCAATAGGGAAGGAAACAACCATGGACCAGGCAAAGCCGGTCGGCCGCATCGACGTCATCTCCGACGCGATCTGCCCATGGTGCTACATCGGCAAGCGCCACCTCGAGCACGCCCTTGCGATCCTCGACAAGCAGGGCCTGCATTTCACCGTCGCCTGGCATCCCTTCCAGCTCAATCCCGACATGCCGCGCGAGGGCGTCGACCGCGCCCAGTATCGCCTCGCCAAGTTCGGCAGCGCCGAGCGTTCGCGCCAGCTCGACGAGCGCATCACCGAGACCGCGGCCACCGTCGACCTGGAATTCCATCTCGACAAGCTGACCCGCACCCCCAACACGCTCGACGCCCATCGCCTGATTCGGCTGGCCGGCCAGCACGGCGTGCAGGACGGCGTGGTCGAGGCGATGTTCGAGGGCTATTTCTGCGACGGCGCCGATATCGGCAACGCCGAGGTGCTGACCCGTCTCGGCATCGAAGGCGGGCTGGAACGCGACGACATCACGGCCATGCTGGCAAGCGACGCTGGCCTCAAGGAAGTCACCGCCGCCGACCGCATGGCACGTAACGCCGGCATCCAGGGCGTGCCGAGCTTCGCCCTGCAGGGCCACGTGCTGTTCTCCGGCGCCGTGCCGGCCGACGAGATGGCCCAGGCCTTCCACCGCGCCTGGGAAATTTTGAAGAACAGGGCGGCTTAGTTCCCTCCCCCGTGTGACGGGGGAGGAAAAGAAAGATTCAATTTCCCCCACGCGTCGTCATGGTCGGCGACGACACCGGCCCCTTCACCGTCACCACATAGTCCGCCGTCCCGCGCCGGCCGGTGTCGAGCGCGATCGTCGTGTCGGTTGTCGCCGACGCCAAGCTGGTGCGGCTGGTGATCTGGGCCACGGCGTTCTGGCCCTGCACCGTGTGGTCGTTGAGCGACACCGTGCCGTTGGCGAGCGTGACCTCGCCCGCGATGTTGTTCTGGTGGTTGACGAAGGCCGACAGCACGGCCGAGCCGAAACCCATCTCGGTGCTGAAGATGCTGCCGACCCCAGTGGCGAACGACGCCAGGCCCAGCGAGCCCTTGGCGACGATGGGATAGAGCGCGCCGCTGACCTGGCCACGGCCGGTGAGCGAATCGCGGATCTCCTCGGTGGTGCGGCCGCTGCCGCGAACGGAGATGTCCATGACGTTGATCTTGCCGTCGACCGCCACCGTCAGGTTGTCGTTGCCGAAGCTGTTGGTGCCGGCCGTGCCGCGCAGCATCTCGCCGAAATAGATGCCCTGCAGGCTGCCCTTGAGATCGACCGTCAGCGCGTTCTTGGCGGCGTCGACCGTGCCGCTGAAGTCGACGGCGCCGCCATAGAACTGGCCGGTGAGCTTGGAGATCGTGCCCACGCCGCTACGCAAGGTGGCCTCCAGGTCGGCATAGGTGATCTTGATCGAGGCGACCTCGACGGCGCTGGTCTCGAGCTTGACGGTGGCGTCGAAGCCGCGCAGGGCGGCGAGATCGATCGGCTTGCCGGTTGTCGCGCGAGGCGCTTGGGGTGCTGGCGTCGGCGCCGGCGCCGGACTGCTCGCTGCCGGCGGCCCCGGCGACACGCCCAGCCAGTCGTCGAGGTCGAGCGTGCCAGGCACCCTGAGATTGACGTTGATGTTGGGCCGCTCGCCCAGCGTGGCATCGACATGACCGGTCATGGCCGAGCCCAACGCCGTGAGGCTACCGTCAAAGGCCACGCGCCGCCCATCGCCCCTGAAGGCGCCGGCTGTCGAGAGGGAGCCGATGGCGGTGGGCGGCTGGCCGGTCGCGGCGGCTACCAGCCGGCCGGCCTCCGGCGTCTGCAGATTGAAGGTCGGGAAGTCGAAGCGGAAACTGCTGCCCAGCGCCAGCGCGCCGGTGATGTGCGCTGTGCTGCCCAGCGCCGTCGCACCGACGTTGCGCAGCGCCAGCGCGTTCAGCGTGCCTAAAACGCCGCCGTTGGCCGAAGCCGCACCGATTCTGCCATTGAGGAGTTTCGGCAGGCCGACGTAGCCGATCACCTTGTCGGCATCGGGCAGCGTGGCGTTGAAGGTAAGGTCATAGCGCGGCGCATGGGTGAAATCGGTCACCGATCCCTTCAGGTCTGCCTTGGCGCCCAAAAGATCGGCGACCTTGAAGGCGTTCACCTTCAGAAGGTTGCCCTGCATCGAGGCATCGCCCTCGACGCCGCCCAGGGTTTGCTTGCGGAAGATGAGCTTGGCCACCTTGGCTTTGAGGGAGAAGACCGGCGTCGCCGGATCGGGCGGCGGCGGCGCAGCGGGAATGAGCGTTGCGATCGCGACCGGCGCGGTGGCCGCTGACGGCGTCGCCGCATTGCCGACCAGCGGCGTCAGCGGCGCGCTCGGCACCACCGCCGGCGCAGCCGGCAGGTAGGCGTCGACATCGAAGCGGTCGGCCTGCAGCGTCGCCGCCAGGGCAAGCGGCGTGGCGAACGTCACGCTGCCGCTGCCTGTCGCGCGCTGGTCGTCGAGCTCGGCCACCAGGTCGGCGATCTGCACGCCGTTGGCCGTCGCGGCGAGCTTGCCCTTGAGGTCGAGCCGCTGCAGCTTGTCCGGTGGCACGCCGGAAGGATCGATCTCGAGCCACGCCAGCGTCTCGCGCAGCTTTGGTCCCGTGACGCTCAGCTCGCCGCTCGCCTGGACCGTCGCCTGCACGCGCATGTCGCCCGGCAGCACGGCCTTGAACTGCGGCACAGTGATCGCGCCCTTGTGGATCTCCACCGCCACGGCGAGGTCGCGCACCGTGCCCTTGCGATAGACGACTTCGGCGACATCGAGCGCCAGCGACACGTCCATCGCCGCCGGGAACGGTGACAGCGACGCGGGTTTGGCCGGCGCCTTGTTGGCGGCAGGCTGAGCCGGTTGGAACGCACCCGGCCTGGCCAGCAGCGCCAGCCATTTCTCCAGATCGATCTTGGGCAATGCCACCCGGCCCTTCAGCGATGGCGTGGCGCCCTGCTCGAAGGCCAGCGTGCCGGACGCGGCCTCCGCGCCCATCGTCATCTTGAAGTCGGTGATGGCAAGCCGCGTCGGCGTGAGCTCGACGCCGCCGTCGAAGGTGAAGCGGCCGACCAACGAGGTGTCGAACTTCGGCGTCGACTGGCCGCCGGCGCGCACCATCGCGGCGATGAAGTCGGTGAGCACGCCGGTCGTTACGGCGAGGTGTCCTTCCAGGTGGCCGTCAGCGGTGAGCGCGCTGATGCGCCCCTTGAAGTCGAGCTTGCCGCTCAGCACCTGCAGGGCAAAGGCGAGGTCGTGACCATCGGCCTTGCGCTCGCTCATGCTGACGTCGAGCGACAGCGGCACGCCGTTCACCGTGGCCTTGCCGGAAATCGCCAGCGGTCCCTGCAGCGAACGGACCTGCGCCGTCGCCTCGACCTGCTCGGCCTTGATGGTCTGGTGCGTCTGCGGATTGGTGTAGCTCAGGCTGCCCTGCACGACCCTGAGTTCGCCGATCGCCAAGTGGAATCCCTCGGCCGGCGCGCCCGCGGCCTGGCTGGCGCCGGCGCCCGGCTTGAATTGCCAGTTGGGCACGCCGTCGGCGTCGGTCTCGAGCACGATGATCGGCTGGTAGAGGGTGAGACGGCCGATCTCGACCTCGCCGCGCAGCAGCGCCCACCACGACGGCGAGGCGCCGATCCAGCGCACGTCGACCATCTGTGCGCCTTCGGCGCCTGGCGCATTGGCGAAGTGCACGCGCTGGGCGCTGACCCGGGGCGCCGGCAGCATCCTGAGCCGCATCGGGCCGTCGATCACCAGCTCGCGGCCCGTCGCCTCCTTCACCGCCTGGATCAAGGCGGGCTTGTAGGCCTCGACGTCGACGAGATAGGGCGCCGCGACAGCCGCAGCCAGCAGCGGGCCGAGCAGCGCCGCAACAGCCCACGCGATCCTTCTGCCCACGGACATGGCCATCGACCCGGTACAACGCCCGGCCTGCCACCAGGATGCCGGCCGAAGCGGTCTTCAGCCTGCCGCATGCGGCGATGGCCGTCTATCCGGAGATCGACCTCGACGTCCATCAATCGGCCAAAATCATCAGGTGAACGGGGAGGCCGGACGGAAAGGGCAAAGCCTGTTAGGCTTGCACCAAACAG
>Ga0137375_10007321_pt1 | contig 13129 bp, 16 predicted proteins | sample SagtaG_24_FD_104936 | JGI IMG/M metagenome (GOLD analysis project Ga0137375, IMG submission 104936) | Vadose zone soil microbial communities from Sagehorn Ranch, Mendocino, California, USA - Sage1_R_113_16 metaG | ecosystem: Environmental > Terrestrial > Soil > Vadose zone | place: USA... | reverse complement strand
GTCTCGATCTCCCGCCGCCTCATCGAGGGCTGGTACGGCGCGGAGCTCCCCGGCCGCTGGTAGCCCTGTGGACAACGCCGTTCGACGATGCGCCGGTTCGGGCAGGCTTGACCGGCATGACCCAGATTGCGGTGGGAACACTGCGCGGTATCTTAGATACCATGGCAATGACCTTGCGGCTGACTCCGGAGGAGACGGAGCGCCTGCGGCAGTACGCGGCACGGCGCGGTCGCAGCATGCAAGACGTTGCGCGCGAGGCCGTCGTGACGATGACGGCGGAGCCTCCGGAGGACCGTGTCATCAGCTCGTTCGACTTCGGTGAGCCGATCGCGCACAGGATCCGCGAGGAGCTGACCGACGGTTTCGGTGAGCGGTGATCGTCCTCGACACCAGCGGGATCATCGCGGCCTACAACCGGCGCGAGCCCGCGTTCGAGGCCAGCCATCAGCTGCTGACGACCACGGACCAGCCGATCGTTATGTCACCGCTGGTACTCGCCGAGGTCGACTACCTGGCCGACAAGTATCTGGGCACGTCAGCAGCTGTGACGCTGCTGAGAGAGCTCGAGCGGATAGCGACCGTGGCGTCGTTCGCGAACGCCGACCTGCGCGACGCCACCGACCTCGTCGAGCGGTACGCGGACCTGCGGATCGGACTGACGGATGCCGTCAACGTCGTCCTGGCCGGGCGCTACAAGACCACCCGGTTGCTCACGTTGGACGACCACTACCGGGTGATCCGGCCGTTGCACGGCGCCGCGTTCGACATGCTGCCGGCGAGGCCGCGGTAGCGGTCAGGCGGCGAGCTTCTCGGCGATGTCGGCGAGGGAAGGGTTGGTCATGGCGGTGCCGTCGGCGAAGACGACGGTGGGGACCGTCTGGTTGCCGTTGTTGACCTGCTCGACGATCTCGGCCGCGTCGGGCTGCTGCTCGATGTCGATCTCGGTGTACGGGATGCCGGCGCGGTCCAGCTGGCCCTTCAGCCGGTGGCAGTAACCGCACCAGGGGGTCGAGTACATGGTGAAGGCCGACACCGTGAGCTCCAGTCCGTCGTGAGTTGTCGGGAACGCTGTCTAAGGTTGCTCCCGTTCTATTCGAACCGCGCAGCTGGTGGTGCTTCTTCCCGCATGTCTCGTACCGTGACCGACGTCACACCGTCCGCGTCCGCCGACGCCGTCCTCGCCGCGCTCGACCCCGAGCAGCGGGAGGTGGCGACCGCGCTGCACGGGCCGGTCTGCGTGCTGGCCGGCGCCGGGACCGGCAAGACCCGCGCGATCACGCACCGGATCGCGTACGGCGTGCGCACCGGCACATACGACCCGGCCCGGGTGCTCGCGGTGACGTTCACCCAGCGGGCCGCCGGCGAGATGCGGTCGCGGCTCGCGCAGCTCGGTGCGCACGGCGTGCAGGCCCGGACGTTCCACTCCGGGGCGCTGCGGCAGGCGCGCTGGTTCTGGCCGAAGGTGTACGGCGGGGAGCTGCCACCGATCATCGACCGCAAGTTCCCGCTGCTGGCCGAGGCGGCCTCGCGCTGCCGGATCCAGACCGACACCGCGGCGCTGCGCGACCTGGCCGGCGAGGTCGAGTGGGCGAAGGTGACGAACGTTCGGCCGGACGACTACGCCAAGGTCGCGCCGCAGGCGGCCCGGGCGCTGGCCTCGTTCGACCCGGCGACGATCGCCCGGGTGTTCGCGGCGTACGAGGACGTGAAGACCGAGCGCGGCCGGATCGACCTGGAGGACGTGCTGCTGTGCGCGACGGCACTGCTCGCCGAGGACGAGCGGGTCGCCGCCGAGGTCCGGCAGCAGTACCGGCACTTCGTCGTCGACGAGTACCAGGACGTCAGCCCGCTGCAGCAGACCCTGCTGGACCTGTGGCTCGGCGGCCGCGAGGACGTGTGCGTGGTCGGCGACCCGGCGCAGACGATCTACTCGTGGGCCGGCGCCGACCCGGCGAACCTGGTCCAGTTCGCCAAGCGCCATCCCACGGCGACCGTGGTGAAGCTGATCCGGGACTACCGCTCCACCCCCCAGGTCGTCGAGGTCGCGAACAAGGTGCTCGGCGCCGCGGGCGTGGCGGCGCTGCCCGGCCGGGTGCGGCTGCTCTCGCAGCGCGACGACGGGCCGGCGCCGGTGTTCACCGAGCATCCCGATGAGGTCGCGGAGGTCGAGGCGGTCGCGCGCACGATCGCCGACCTGGCCGCGACCGGCGTGCCGCTGCGCGAGGTCGCGGTGCTGTTCCGGACCAACGCGCAGTCCGAGTCGTTCGAGCAGGCGCTGGCCGAGCGCGGCATCCCGGCGGTGCTGAAGGGTGCGGAGCGGTTCTTCGAGCGCGCCGAGGTGCGCCAGGCCGGCGTGCTGCTGCGCGGCCAGGCCAAGGCCGGGCCGGCCGCGGACGGCGAGCCGCTGCCGGACGTCGTACGGGCCGTGCTCGGCGGTGCGGGGTGGACCGCCGCGCCGCCGAGCGGCACCGGGGCGGTGCGGGACAGGTGGGAGTCGCTGGCGGCGCTGGTGTCGATGGCCGAGGACTTCGCCAGGGCCGAGCCGCAGGCCGGGTTGCCGGAGTTCATGGCCGAGCTGGACCGGCGGGCGGCGATCCAGCACGCGCCGGTCGCGGACGCCGTCCCGCTCGCCACGCTGCACGCGGCGAAGGGCCTGCAGTGGCGGTGCGTGTTCATCGCCGGGGCGCACGAGGGGACGCTGCCGATCAGCTACGCCCAGACGCCGGCCCAGGTCGAGGAGGAGCGGCGGCTGTTCTACGTCGGGATCACCCGGGCGAAGGACCGGCTGATGGTGAGCTGGTCCACGGCCCGGTCACCCGGCGGTCGCGGCCAGCGCCGGGCGACCCGGTTCCTCGACGCGCTCGGGGTCACAGGCCGCGCCGCGCAGGCGCCGGCGGCGCGTGAGCGAGGCGGGCGCGCGCGGACGGTGCCGAGCTGCCGGGTCTGCGGGCGTGCACTGACCGGCGCGCTCGCCCGCAAGCTGGGCCGCTGCGAGGACTGCCCGTCGACGCTCGACCCGGGCCTGTACGACGAGCTGCACGCCTGGCGTGCCGAGACGGCCGCGGCGCAGAAGGTCCCGTCGTACGTCGTGTTCACCGACGCGACGCTCACCGCGATCGCCGAGACCAGGCCGCGCGACGAGCTCGAGCTGCTCCGGATCCCGGGCATCGGCAGGGCCAAGACCGACCGCTACGGCGAGGCCGTCCTGCGAATCTGTCGCAGGTAGCAGTGGCCGCGCTGCTCCGCTCGGTAGTTGTCAGAACTTTCTGATTAATTCGTTTGCGACCCCTGTCCGACCCGGCGTAGTCTGCTCACACCGGTCGAACGTCGGTGCGAAAACTTCAACCCAAGAGCGATCGAGCCGGACCGCCCGATTGCCGCAGATGAGAGGAGGTGCCTGGAGATGATCAACACCATGTCGATTGCGATGCCGTGCGCTGAGCCGACGCGTGCGCGCCTGCTGCCGGGCGCCTCGCCGCTCACCTCGGCATTCGTCGTGCGCACCGTTGCCGATGTGCAGAACGTCCAGGGGACGGGTCTGCCCACTCACTTCGGCAGCAAGTACGGCGGTCAGGGTTCTGGAGCATGGAGTCCACCGGACTGACTTCACAGTCAGGCCGGCACCTCCAAGGCCGCGGAACCCGAACCGGGATCCGCGGTCTTTCTGTTTGTCCGAGGAGCGCTGTGTTTGTCCGAGAGGGACGCAGTCCCACAGGAGTTTCCCGGCCACCAACCGGTGGCTGGGACCGACGACAAGAGACACACGAAGTCAGTCACAAGGAGGTGACCGGAATGAGCGTGAGCTTCCTCGATGTGTTCACCGAGGTGGCTACGTCGCAGGACCTGCCCTGTCGGTCCTACTCGCCCGAGCTCTTCTTCGCCGAGTCTCCGGCGGACGTCGAGTACGCGAAGTCGCTCTGCCAGACCTGCCCGTTGAAGGCCGAGTGCCTCGCGGGCGCGCTGGAGCGGTCGGAGCCCTGGGGCGTCTGGGGTGGGGAACTGTTCGTCCAGGGCGTGGTGGTGCCACGCAAGCGGCCGCGGGGTCGGCCTCGCAAGAGCGAGACCGTAGCGGCCTGACAGCCGGCTGCGCCTACGCCTGAGAGAGAAAACCACATGACAAACATGAGCGTGAGCAGGAGAACCGAGATGTATCTAATGCAAGAAGACCTCGCCCGTGCCCATTTACGGGAGGCACTGACCGAGGCCGAGCAGGCCCGCCGGCTGCACGTGATCGCGCAGGTCGAGCGGACCCGCCGGCAGGCCGAGCGGGCCAGGCGCCGGGCCGACCGGGCCGCCGCCAAGGCGCGCCTGGCTGTCGCACGGCTGATCTGATCCTTCGGCTCCGGCCGGCGACCCGGCGGATCCGGGTCGCCGGCCGGAGCGGGACGAGAGACCTCGCTGCTACCGAGGATGGGGGCGGCGCCCGGCTGGGCGCCGCCCTTTCCGTCGTACGACGGAACGCCGGATTTCGTGACTGATCAGATACCGATGATGGACCGAACCGTGGTGGAGACTGGGAACATGGCCATGGGCACCCAGACGAAGACCGCGAACCCGACGTGCGCGTACTGCGGGCAGCAGGCCGACGGTGACAAGCTCCCGCTGACCTGGATGACGTCGGTGGAGAACGGGCGGCAGCTCGTCTACTGCGAGCAGTGCGCCCGGGAGAACCTGCGCAGCATCGAGAGCAAGCTCGACAACGCCTGGTGGTAGGGGTTCAGCGCCCGAGTCCCTGCTGAGCGGTCCGCCGGCGGGCCTGCAACGCGGTCGCCATGAAGCCGGCCGCCACGTTGCCGCTCTCCCGCGGCGTCTCCAGCTCCCCGGCCGCGGCCGCCGAGCAGCCGGGCGTGTCGTCGTCCAGTGCGGCGATCGCGTCCCGGCCCCGCCGCGCCGGCGGCGTGGCGATCGCCGCCAGGCAGACAGAGCACGCACACGTGGGGCGGCTCCCCGCCGTTCAAATCCGCCCCTGGGACGTGAGGTGCGCCCGCTGTGCCCCAGCGCCCGCGCTAGCTTCTGGCCGCCGGTGCCAGCCAACGGCACCGCGCACGCCGGCGGTGAGGCGTCGGCGGCCGAACTCGCCACGATCACTACGGCCGGCGGCCGGAGCCGCGCGGCCGCTCGGCCGAGGCGCAACAGTGACGAGGGCGACCTGCCGGGAGGGCCGGGCCACAGGCGGCTGGTTGGCCGCGATCACCGCAGGCGTGAGTGCGAGCAGCAGGGGCGCGGCGAGCAGTGCGGCGGTCAGCGCGCGAGCGAGCGCCCGGCGTGGCCGGCTCAACGGTGCGGGCGGCAGCAGTAGGCGGCGGATGCGCGCGGTGGTGTCGGTACCGGCGGCGGCAAGGGTCGCCGGCGAAGCCGCCGCGGCCGGCTCAGCCCGGCCGGAAGCCACCGCGACCAGGGCGGTGGCCAGAACCTGCGGGTCGTGGCGGCGGGACGCGATCTGGTCGGCATGCATCTCCAGCAGCCGCCGGACCTGGTCGGTCAGCCCACGCAGCAGCGGCAACTCGGGCAGCGCTTGACCGGCAACGGCGGCTGCGGCGAGGCGGCGGTGGTGTCTGGCGGCCAGATGTGCATGTTCATGCGCGAGCACCGCGTCCAGCTGGGCTGCGGTCAACAGGTTCACCGCGGCATTGGTGATGACGACGATCGGGCGCCGCCCGGACAGGCAATACGCCGCCGGGCGTGGGTATTCAACGACGACCGCCGCGAGGTCCGCGGCCGGCCGCGCGGCGAGGGTCACGATTTGCTCCTGGCGGCATCGTTCGGTGCGTCGCTCGCGCAGGGCCCGCACCATCGCCCACCCAGCGCGCAGCACGACCACCGCGGACAGGGTCAACCCGGCGCCCGCGACCGCCGCGCCGCCGGGGGTGGCGTAGGCGGTGCGTAGCCGCAACACACAGGCGCCAAGCATGTGGCTCAACCCGCCCGACAGCGCCGTCGCGGGGACGGCAAGGGTGAGCCCAGCCAGTACCAGCGCGGCCAGCACCGACCAGGCCGAGGCGAGCAGGACGGCGGCGCCGAGACGCGGCGCGCGGTCAAGCCAATCCTTGCGACACGGGCCGCGCCATCCCAGGGCGAGGGCATAGGCCAGCAGCACGGCACCGACGGTCACGTCGCCGCCTCGCCACGCCGCTCAGCCAGCGCCTGCGCCAGCGCGGTGGCCAAGGCCTCCGCGTCGTCCGGGTCGATCTGCTCGACGAAGCGGGCCAGCGCGCCGGCCCGGTCACTGCTGGTCGCCAGCGCGGCGTTCATCAGCTCGGCGGTGTAGGACTGGCGAGTCAGCACGGGCGAGTACCGCCATGCCCGTCCGTCGCGATCGCGGCTCAGCCAGCCTTTGCGGTGCAGGTTGTCCAACACCGTCATCACCGTCGTGTAGGCCAACGACCGGTGCGGACGCAGAGCGTCCACGACATCACGAACCAGCAGCGGACGCTCAGCTACCCACAGCGCGTCCATCACCGCTGCTTCCAGGTCACCGAATGGACGCGACGGGCGCTGTTCGGGCACGGATCGGCCTTTCCTCGGCGAACGCTGACTGCACTACATATCACGCACGGCCGGCCGCTGGCGTTCAACTCAACCGTCGAACCTTTTCATTACGCCCACGACGAGGCTCGTGCCTTGGTCGGCCATGTGCGTGTCACGGTGATCCCGACTGCCGCCCGCGCAAGAGCCGCGACTGACGGCGTGTTGCCCATCCGATGAACCTCCGGCATCTACTATCCGTATTAGTAGACATGAGGACCGTCCAGGATCGGCGTACCGTCGAGGCGCCGCCCACCACCACTCGCGCGAGCCGTGCCGCCAGCGGGGGCGAGCGAACCGGCGAGGCCGCACTCCGCGCGCTGTACGCCGAGCACGCCGGGCTGCTGCTCGCCTACTCCGAGCGTTTCACCGGTGACCGCGGGCTGGCCGAGGACATCGTGCAGGAGACTTTCCTGCGCGCCTGGCGCCACCTGGACCGGCTGCTGGCCGACCCGCGCCCGCCGCGAGTGTGGCTGCTCCACGTCGTCCGCAACCTGCTCACCGATGCCGCCCGTGCCGCCCGAGCCCGGCCCGCACCGCCGCCCGCACGCACGCCACCGGCGGGCGAACCAGGCGTCGACGGCGGCATGGACCGACTAGTGGATGAGGCCGTGCTCGCCGAGGCCCTGCGGCGCCTATCGCCGGCGCACCGCCAGGTTGTGATCGCCACCTTCTACCACGATCAACCGCTCACGGCGACCGCGTGCAGCCTCGGCGTGCCAGCGGGAACGCTCCGCTCCCGGCTGCACTACGCGCTACGCGAGCTGCGCGCCCTGCTCGCCGTCGACGCCCCGCTCGCCGCATAGACCGGCCTGATCCAACGACCAGGCCAGCCGAGCCTCGCGCTCACCACTCACCTCCGTCCGGCACGTCACCCGGGCTCTCCACAGCCGTCGGGAATGAACGCACCGCTACTACTAACCGTGTTAGTAGTCGCACGGTGGCGGCTGACCCGCCGGTAGAGAAAGGAACGTCAGCATGACAACACACCTCGACGACGCACCGGGTGCCCTCACCGGCACCTGGACCGTCGACCCGGTCGCCAGCCAGATCACCATCGCCGTCCGCTACGCGCTGGTCGGCACCATCCGCGCACGCTTCACCGATCTGGAGGGAGCGCTCTTTCTACACCCCGACATCGGCCGGTGCAGCGCGATGCTTGTCGTCCACGCGGCCTCGGTTCGCACCGGCCCGCCCGTCCAGGACCAGTGGCTCCGCTCGGCCGCCTTTCTCGACACCGACACTTACCGCTACATCTGGTTTCAGAGCACTGAGGTAACCCCGCACCCCAGCGGCCGGGGCGACCAGGCTCTGGTCACCGGCGAGCTCGCCATCCGCGACGTCGCGCGGCCCGTTCAATGCGCCGTCCACCTGCGTTCACCAAGCGTCGACAGCGGCAGCGCCCGCGCCAAGGTCACCGGCCAGGTCAGGCTCAGCCGCGCCGAGTTCGGCCTGGGCACCGGCCACGACATCCGCGGCGGCGGCGTCCTCCTCGGCGACCAGCTCACCGTCGATCTCGACATCCGCGCCGTCCGCCAACTCGCAGCCCGCAAGGCGCTGACCAATCCGGCAACCACAACGACCAATCCGGCGGCGTCGCCGACCAACCACAACCCTCACGGAGATGGATCATGAATCGGAAGCTCATCCTCGGCGGCACCGCCGGTCTCGTCCTGGCCACCGGCATCGGACTCGGCGTCGCCACCCTCAGCGGCGGGTCCACCGCCGGCGGCTACGGTGGCGGCTACGGTGGCGACTACGGTGGCGGCAGCTCCACCACCGGCGCCGCGACGGCGCCGGCGACCGTGACGGCGCCGGCGACCGTGACGACGGCCAGCACCGGGCTCGGGCAGATCCTGGCCGACGGCCGCGGCCGCACCCTGTACCTGTTCGAAGCCGACCCGCCCGCCAAGTCCACCTGTGACAACGCCTGTGCCAGCGTGTGGCCCCCGCTGACCACCACCGGCGTCCCACAGCCCGGCAGCGGCGCGATAGCCGGGCAACTGGGCACCCTGCATCGCGACGACGGCACCACCCAGGTCACCTACCACGGCCACCCGCTCTACCTCTACGCCGGCGACACCAAGCCCGGCGCCACCAAGGGGCAGGGGCTCGACCAGTTCGGCGCCGAGTGGTACGCCCTCGCGCCAAGCGGAAACAAGATCGACAATGACTGACGACCTGCTGGCGGCTGGCGAGTCGCCAGGCACGTCGCAGCATGAGAAACGGAACCGGGGCCGATGGCTGGGCCGCGGGCTGCGCATCGCCACAGCGGCCGCGCTTGGCATCGATACGTACGTACACGCTCACGACGCGGGCTACTACGACTTCCCCGGCGGTGGCGCGATCAGCCAGGGCAACCTGTTCCGCATCGAAGCCGCGGCCGCCGCTCTCGGCGTCCTCCTGCTGCTCACCTGGCGGCATCCGGCGGCCTGGCTGCTTGCGTTCGTCGTTGCGGCCAGCGCGCTCGGGGCCGTGCTGCTCTACCGCTACGTCGACGTCGGCGTACTCGGCCCACTTCCGAACATGTACGAGCCGACCTGGGCCGTGCCCGGAAAGTGGCTCGCCGCGTGGGCCGAAGGGGCCGCGGTCCTGACCTCGGCCGCAGGCTTGAGCCGAAGAAGTCTCCGGCCGAATCTCCGACGGACCCCCCTCCGCGCGTCGGGCCACCGAGACCGCGACCCTGCCGCGTCGGAGACCATCCGCCGCGCTGACGCCACACGCTGACCGGCTTGGCCGCCGGACCATATCCCACCGCTCTACACCACACCGACCAGATCGGAGACCCGTCATGCCCCGAAAGCACCGCACCGCCATCCCTCGACGCCGCACGGTGGGCGTCGCGCTCGTCGCCGCCACCACAATCGCCGCCACGTCCCTGACGGCGGCGGCCAACGCCGCCGAGCCGACAGCATCGAGAGCCAACGCCGGCAATGTCGTCGTGGAGTGGAACCAGACCCTGCTCTCTCTGGTGCAGACATCCGGTGCCCAGCCGGCCACCATCCACCCGACCCGCGACTTCGCGATCATGAGCGCCGCCGTCTACGACGCCGTCCAGGCCGCCGGGCACAACCGGCCAGGCAACCCGCATCCCACCGAGAGGGACGAGGTCGCGCAGACCGCCGCAGCCGCGCAAGCCGCGCACGACACGCTCGCCACCATGTTCCCGTCGTTCGCGGGCACGCTCGATCAGCAATTGGCCGCCGACCTGGCCGCGATCCCGCAGGACGCCCGCACCGCAGGCGTCCAAGCCGGAACGCGCGCCGCCATCGAGGTCCTACGCGACCGCGCGGCCGACGGCGCCACCACGCCGCCGCCGGCGTACCAGAGCACCTTCGCCCCGGGCGACTACCGGCCGACCCCGCCCGGTTTCGCCGCGCCGGTGTTCACCCACTGGGGGACCGTGACCCCGTTCGTCCTGCGCAGTGGTGACCAGTTCCGGCCCACGGCTCCTCCGGCGCTGACCAGCCGGGCGTACGCGGCGGCGATCCACGAGGTGAAGAGCCTCGGCCAGGACAGCAGCACCACCAGAACGGCCGAGCAGACCACCATCGGCCAGTTCTGGTCCGCCCCGATCCAGAACTACTGGAACGCCATCGCCGACGAGGTCACGCTCGCCCGCCACAGCGACACCGCGAGCTCAGCCCACATGTTCGCCCTGCTCGACCTCGGGCTCGCGGACGCCGCCATCGCCTTCTACGACGCCAAGTACGCCTACCGGCTGTGGCGGCCCATCACCGCCATCCGCCTCGCCGACACCGACGGCAACCCGCGCACCGAGGCCGACCCGACCTGGACGCCGCTTGCCGCGACCCCGGCTGACCCGTCCTACCCCGGCGCGCACAGCGTCATCAGCGCGACCGCGGCCACGGTGCTCACCGCCGCCTACGGCGATCACGCCTCCTTCACTGTCAGCTCGCCCACCCTGCCGGGTGTCACCCGCTTCTTCGACAGCTTCCACGACGCCGCGATCGAGGCCGGCCTTAGCCGGATCTACGCCGGCGTCCACACCCGACTCGACCACAACGCGGGGCTCATCCTCGGTGCCCAGGTCGGGCAGTACACGCTCAACGCCCTCAGCGATGACCGCGGTTGAGCCCTTCGCCGACGGCGTCACTTCCCCGTCATCGGGCCCGTGTGATCCGGCGTGTCGCAACTCGTCGGTCCCATCCGACTAGCGCCGGACACCTCTCGAACGAACGCAGGTGCGAGCCGCCGCGGACGGCTGCGGGAGGTACGCGCGGGACATGCCGCCGGGGCTGTGGACACGTCGGCGGGGCGTCGTACATGCAAGTCCCTGTTCACCGACACCACACGGGACACCGCACCCACGGCCGGTTCAAGCAACACCATCCCGCCCGGTCAGAAGGTCCCGATGAACGGCGACACGCCGGGTCGCAAGGGCCCGATCATGGGGGAAGCGACTGTCAAGCCTCGTCAGGGAAGGTCACGGCGCGGAGGTGTGGCGGCAGTCCGTCGTACTGCCACCGTGTCGTGGTCCGCGGGTTCCATGCGAGGTCAGTCTGCGAAGCCGGGGAGGAACTCCTCGAGCACCGCCTGGTAGGGGGCCTCGGCCTCGAGCTGGGAGAGCACGGCGAGGCCGCCGATCCAGACGCGCTGGATCAGCAGGTACGACGGCGGCAGGTTCATCCGCAGCGCGACCGAGGCGTGCGGACCGCGCAGGTCGGTGTTGCGGGCCATCTGCGCCCGCATGTACGCGCGGTTGAACGTGAACGTCTCCACCCGGGCCGGTTCCACGAACGGCTCGAGGTAGTCGAGCAACCTGTCCGGCTCGATCTCCATCCGCGGCTTGATGAAGCCCTCGGCGCGCAGGCCCTCGACGACCTGCTCGGCGTTCCCGTCGATCGCGATCCGCAGCAGCCGCCCGATCGCCGGCGGCAGCCCGTCCGGCAGCCGCGCGCACAGGCCGAAGTCGACCACCCCGAGCCGTCCGTCGTCCATCACCTTGAAGTTGCCGGGGTGCGGGTCGGAGTGCAGCAGCCCGGCATACCTCGGGCCGCTGAACATGAACCGCACGTACTTCAACCCGACCTCGTTGCGCTGCTCCTGGTCGCCCTCGGCGATGATCCGGGACAGCGGCGTGCCCTCGATCCACTCGCTGACGATCACCTTCGGGCTGTGCTTGATGACCCGCGGCACCCGGAACTCGTCGCTGTCGGCGAAGGCGATCGCGTACTGCTGCTGCGCCTGCGCCTCGCGGTCGTAGTCGAGCTCCTCGCCGATCCGCTCCTGCAGCTCCGCGACCAGCGGCTTGAGGTCCAGGCCCGGCACCCACGAGCCGAACGTGCGCGCGAGCCGGCCGATCTGGCGCAGGTCCGTGCGCAGCGCGTCGGCGGCGCCCGGGTACTGCAGCTTGATCGCGACCGTCCGGCCGTCCTTCAGCACGCCCTGGTGCACCTGGCCGATCGACGCCGCGGCGGCCGGGATGTCGTCGAACTCCTCGAACCGCTCCCGCCACTTGGAGCCCAGCTCGGCGCTGAGGATGTTGTGCACCATCGAGGCCGGCATCGGGGGAGCGGAGTCCTGCAGCCTGGTCAGGGTCGCCCGGTACGGCGCGGCCAGCTCCTCGGGGAACGCGGTCTCCATCAGGCTCAGCATCTGGCCGAACTTCATCGCGCCGCCCTTGAGCTCGCCGAGCACGCTGAACAGCTGGTCGGCGGTCCGGCGCTGGAACTCGGCCATCACCTGCTCGGCGGGCGCACCGCCGATCCGGCGTCCGAGCCCGATCGTCGCCCGTCCGGCCGCACCCAGCGGCAGCGACGCGAGCTTCGCCGTACGGCTGATGGCCTTGCGGGGCAGGTCGGCTGGTCCGGTACTGGGCACGCGACCATTGTGACGGCGGCGGCAAACCGTTTCCACGCAGGGCTGTGCCGTGTCCGCGGGTCATCCGGCCAGACTGTTGCCTGCGGCATCGTTCTCGGCGTCGTGGGCGGCCAACTGACTCGGCCAGTGGCACCCGCAGCACGGGTGCGGCTGCCACTCCCGCCGGTGCGCGGCGCCGCCGGCCAGGCCGATCTCGATCACGGCGCCCGCGGTCGCCGGGGTCTCCCCGGCGAGCCAGTGCAGCACCTGCGCGGCCGCGAGGGCCGCGAGCTGCACGGCCAGCACCGTGTCCGGCCCGGGTGCCGGCGCGACGCCGAGCTGGGCGAGCAGCACCGGCCAGTCGGCGTCCACGTCCGTACGGTGCAGGTCGGTGCAGCGCACGCACGCCGACCGGCCCGGCAGCAGGAACGGGCCGACGCTTCCGCCACGCTCGTCGTGCCGCACCAGCAGGTGCGGCAGGTCGGACCGCAGCAGCGCGGCGAGCTCGTCCCGGCCCGGCTCGCGCGTGTCCGGCACCAGTACGACGACCTCGGCGCGGCCGGCCGGCCCGGCCACCGTGATCGCCGGACTCGCGGCGGTCAGCAGGTCGCGCAGGGCGAGGTGCCGGGGCCGGCCGACGTGCTCGGCGCGATACCCGTACGGCGTGACGTCCGCCGGCTCGACCAGCCCGGCGCAGGCGATCTCCAGCCGCCCGACCCCGGCCGCGGCCAGCAGCAGCGCGACCGCCGCACCGGTCCGCCCGGCCCCGGCGACCCCGACC